>Ga0208789_1000246_pt1 | contig 64308 bp, 56 predicted proteins | sample Methanotroph_Enr_FD_187368 | JGI IMG/M metagenome (GOLD analysis project Ga0208789, IMG submission 187368) | Enriched soil microbial communities from Old Woman Creek wetland in Ohio, USA - Methanotroph_Enrichment_5 (SPAdes) (version 2) | ecosystem: Environmental > Terrestrial > Soil > Wetlands... | reverse complement strand
CCAAATCGACCGGAGCGCCTTGTTCGATGGCTTTCAAGGTTGTCGTTACATGCGCCAGCACGCAGGATTGCGTCGGTATTCGATAGCGTTCGATCACGTCATGCAGCATGTGCAGCAAGCGCGAGGTGGCTTCAAGATTGTCGGAAGCCGGGTTAATGCCGATGACGGCATCGCCGCAACCGTACAGCAAGCCGTCGAGCAAACTGGCGGCGACACCGGCCGGGTTATCGGTAGGATGATTCGGCTGCAGGCGCGTGGACAAGCGGTTTTCAAGACCAATGGTGTTGCGAAAGCGGGTAATAACGCGGCATTTTTTAGCGACCAGTATTAAATCTTGGATACGCATGATTTTGGACACAGCGGCGACCATTTCCGGAGTTAAGCCTGGGGCTATTGCGCTTAATGTTTCTGTTGTCGCTTGCTCGGACAGCAGCCAGTTACGAAAATCGCCGACCGTCAGGTGACTGATGGCCGCAAAAGCGGCGCTATCGTGCTCGTCGATAATCAAGCGGGTGACTTCATCCTGTTCATAAGGCACCAGCGCTTCATTAAGAAACTGTTTTAGCGGCACATCGGCAAGCACCCACTGCGCCGCGACCCGCTCAAGGTTATCGATCGCGCCGACCCCGGCCAGATAATCGCCCGAACGTGCCGGAGCGGCTTTCGCCATCAGCTTGCGCAGGTTGTTAAAATCATAGGACTGATCGGCTATGCGGGTCTTATACATGATTGACTTATTCCGGGCTATTCGTGATGCGCAAGATAGCATTATCTTATGAAAACGGTGTTACATAGGATTATGGCGTGAATCATAGCAAGCGGCACGAACAATAAGCCGATAGGAGTTAACCTATTTAGTGCCGGCGAAAATAGATTGGATTGATGTGGAGAGTAGGGCGTGCCGTGTGCGGCTTGTGAAAGTTAAGGCGCGCATGGCACGCCCTACAAAGGGTATTCTTATGCTACGTCTATAGCTTGTTTTTTCGTGGCGGTCATGGGCCGAGTAACAGCAAATGTTTAAGCAAAATAATCGCTAGCGCCAAACCAATCTACCGTATTTTGATTTGCAGGCGCCGGCTTTTCAGCGCTTAATTCGTCAAGGATATATTCCAGTCCGTAAAAATTGCCGTTATCAAAAGCCTGGTTCATCGGTGCGACAATATCGTTATGTGTATCGAAATTTTGGTTAGCCATCTTTTATCTTCCTGTTTCGCTGACTGATGTACAAAATTAAGTGTAATACAGATCTATTTTTTGTCATGGAAGGCAATAACTTCTGCAATCCGTGGTTAAGTTGCGCCTTGTTTGCTGAACAGAAACTGAAGCATCGGATAATGAGGGGATGGGTGCAATTTCCTGATATGTTGATAAAGCGAGTCGGGGCAGCGCTCGCGATGAATATGGCTTCGATAAGCTCCGGGCAGGGCTTGGCCTGATTCAGCATATTCTTGCGCTGAATCAGGCCGGCATGGACTGATCGTTTTCGAACGTTGATAACGTTGCTATGAACCTGGCTTTATTGCGTTCGCTATTTGGCATAACATTAAAAACAGGCCGTTAGTCACTTCTGCAAATGGCGCGTAATTGAGTTTGTCCGGCGTATCCTGGGCTGTATGGTAATAGGGGTAACGATAGAAAGCGGTATCGGTAATCATCAAAGCCTTGTAACCGTGCCGCCAAAAAGACTGATGATCACTCAAGGCTACTCCCGGTACAAGGGCTAGAGCGGCAATTGATTGCACCGGAAAATCCGTCGCCGAGGAGAACGCCCGGACACAATTTCGCATGATGCGCCGGGAGCGCAAGTTAGAAACGAAAGCAATAAAATTGCCGGTATCGGGATAAAAATACTTCAATAACGGCGGATAGGATTGACTGCCGCGCCGGTCTCGATAATAGCCGATAGTTTCCAGCGAGATCATAAAACGTATCGGGTCATTGCGTTGCCTGGCGGCTTCGGCATACACCATGCTGCCCATGTTGGGCCAGAAGAAAAAAGGCGGCTCTTCATTGGCAAAAGCGACAAAACGCAGACTGGTTTCAGGCGCAACATCCTTAAACAGGCGGGAAAGCTCAAGCAATGCCGCAACGCCGCTGCCGTTATCGTTAGCGCCCGGACTGCCCGAGACTGAATCATAATGGGCGCCGATCAGAATGACGTCGTTGCCGGGGCTGTGGCCGGGGCAGGTCACTTCAAGATTGGCGCATTCAACGCCATGCGTGGTATAGGTCTGTTTACGAACGGCGTAGCCTTGCTGCTCCCATTCATTGGTGATATATGCCTCCGCAGCATGGAGCGCTTCCGGACGAAAAATATTATGCTCACCGATGTGGCCGGCAAGTTCATAGACATGTGCTTGTAAGCGCTGCATTACATTTTCGTTCATGGTTCTGAGGCCGCAAAGTTAAAAAGTGCATGTCGTAGCTTTGTTGGGGGCTATGTAGAACTTCATTATTAAGCGCCGTTATTTCAGCCGATACAAATTATTTATATATCAAAAACAAAGGCTGGAAAATTTTTACATCCGCTAATCCTCAACCTTGAATCAACGGTACTTATTTCGAATTAACGATACAATGCGTAATAACGCCTATATAGGCTAATACTAAAAAACTGCCCGCAAAGTTTGTTCTTAATGATCGGATTCCGGCCGAACCGCGCCATTCATCGGTAACATTGGGGTAGGGGCTTACGGTGGAGACACATCCGGGCAGGAAGCAATATCTTTTTTGCGGTTGTAATCCATACTGCGTAACGATGGTGAGGTTTGAGTTTGCTAACCGGCGGCTCAGGAAACCGACTTAAAATAATCCTTTGTCGTAATAAAGATATAAATGGCTATAAAAACGACCAGCAACCATTGGGCCGTATCCCCATACATTACGCAGACAGTGATTACCAAGGTCCCGATGATCCATGTCCATTTAAGTTTATTCCCTCTTTTAACAAACTGCTTTAATTCTAATTCATCTTCGCTAAGGTTATTAATGTCGTCGTTTTGATTCATTTATATCACCGCAAGCAATGTTAAAATTATATTTTATAGTTTTTATCGTATTGGTGACTATCAATTCCATACGTTTAAACTGATTGGATCGGGGGGTAGTAGAGGGCGTGCCGTGCGCGCCTTGAGAATCCAAGGCGCGCACGGCGCAGCACAACACTATGTATCAACAAACACAGGCACAATTATGGAAATTACTCCGGCAACGATTTCAGATATTCCGGCACTCTGCGAATTGTTGGATATTTTATTTTCTCAAGAAGCGGAGTTTACGCCGGACCGCGAAGCGCAAAGCCGCGGTTTAGCCCGCATCATCAATAACCCGGACATCGGACTTATCGTCGCCGCTCGCCAAGACAACCGGGTTGTGGGCATGGTCAATATTCTTTACACCCTATCTACGGCGCTCGGCGACCGTGTCGCGCTACTTGAAGATATGGTGGTTTCCCCCAGCGTTCGCGGCTCAGGCATAGGTTCGGGGCTTTTGGAGCAAGCTATTCAACTAGCCCGTTTGAATGGTTGCAAACGAATTACTTTGCTTACCGATCGCGCTAACGAGCCGGCGCACCGCTTTTATCAAAAACACGGTTTCGGTTTTTCGGCGATGATCCCTATGCGTCTTTCGCTGACTGAGTAAATAGGCAGCTAAAGGTTTTAACAAAAAGCATATTCGCCACGAAGGCACGAAGTTCTATATTCTCTTCGTGGTGAATAAAGAATATTAACCGATGTGACGCGGTGTCCACGAACAGCACGAAAGGCACGAAAAATATCAGCGACGGGTTTCTCGCTGACGGCGTCATACCCTGTCCATACAGTCGCCCGTCATCCCTGCCGGTATGACGGGCGTCTTTTTAACCCAAAAACCTTTTGCTTGTTGTGACCGTGTTTTCCTGTACCCCGTTTTTTTCGTGTTTTTCGTGGACTATGCTTTTTTATCATGCACCTGCATAACATCAGTTAAGTAATTGAGTTAAAGTTTTCCGGTATTTTGGAGTGCAAGCTCTGCTTGCAAAGCAGGCAAAGCTTTAAAAACTTATATTCGGGTACTTAGCCGCGATAAACGCAATTTTTAACACTAGGCTTTGAGATCAGTGCAAACTGCGTAATATAATGATTTCCGCGGTAAACTAAACTTTTTAAGTTTATCGAAACATTTTTATCGTTCACAACGTCCACTAAAAATTGTAATTAAATTTCCTATGCGATTTACCCGAGACGAAGATGAAAAAGACCTAACGGCGCTTTCCGGAAACTCAATCCGGTTTGTCCGCAGCTTCTGGCTGACGTTGGCAATATTGGTCGTTTTCGTTGTGTTCTCTGTTATGTATGTCCGCTCGGAACAGCAGATTAACCGCGCCAACGAGCTTCGGCTGCAATCGCATTTACTGGCTGACGAATTGCGCCAATCGTCGGACGACCTTTCCCGTATGGCGCGCACCTATGTCGCAACCGGGAACCCTGTCTACAAACAGTATTACCAGGAAATCATCGATATTCGCGACGGCAAGAAAAACCGTCCAGCCGATTATGACGATGCCTATTGGGACTTGATGCCGGATAGCGGCCGAAAGCCCCACTCAAACAGCGGATCAACGATTGCGCTACTGGACCTGATGCGGCAAGCCGGCTTTACCGAAGAAGAATTCGCCAAGCTGGCGCAAGCCAAGGCCAATTCCGACGCAGTCGCCCGCATTGAATACGCCGCGATGGAATTGGCCGAATCCGCGGATTTACCGGCTGAGGCCAAGCGCATCAAGGCAACCCTGATGCTGCAAGATACAACTTATCATCAGGCCAGGGCAGCTATCATGCGGCCGATCAGCGAATTCTACCGGATGATGAAGCAACGCACCCAAGCTAGCGTCCATGCTGGCGATAGCGCGGTCGCGCTTTTGCGAATAGGCTTTATCTCATCCGGGTCGCTGCTGATATTTATGCTCGGCTGCCTTTATCGGTCATTGCGCAGCACACTGGGGTCATCGGTTAGCGAACTGCATGGGCGCATCGCTTGTCTGGGGCTGGGGGATTTTGCATCCGCCATTCCGGTGACTAAAGGCATGGAAAACAGCGTGCTGAGTTGGTTGTCGGAAACGCAAATCAACCTTGCCAGGAGCGATGCCCTGCGTAAAGAAGCTGAAGCTAGAAACCAACGTATGACCCAGCTTTACGCCGCTTTGAGTCAATGCAACCAAGCCATCGTGCGTTGTAATAATGAAGAGGAATTGTTTCCGCTGATTTGCCGCGATGCAGTGACCTTCGGCGGCATGAAGATGGCGTGGATAGGAATATTGGACGAACAAAGCAAATGGCTTAAACCGGTAGCGTCTTATGGTAGCGGCATCGAATACTTGGAAGGGATTCAAATCTCGGCCGATGCAAACGAGGCTTCCGGGCGAGGTCCGACCGGAACCGCTATGCGTGAAGATCATCCTTTCTGGTGTCAGGATTTCCAGCATGATCCCGCAACCCTGCCTTGGCACGAGCGCGGAGCAAAGTTCGGTTGGAAAGGCTCGGCCGCGCTGCCTTTGCATAGAAACGGCCAAGTTGCCGGCGTTTTTACCTTATACGCCGCCGAGGCCGACGCTTTCGATCAGGCTGCGCAAAACCTGCTGGTTGAAATGGCGATAGACATTGATTATGCCTTGCACAGCTTCGATCGCGAAGCCTTGCGCAGGCAGGCCGAAAGTTCGCTCGCAGATTCGCATAACCTGCTGAAAACCATCATCGACACCGCGCCTGTTCGCGTTTTCTGGAAAGATAAAGAATTACGCTATATGGGGTGTAATCCTGCTTTTGCCAAGGATGCGGGAGAAGCCTCGGCTCAGGCTATGATCGGTAAAGACGACTATCAATTGGGTTGGAAAGAGCAGGCCGAGCGTTACCGGGCCGATGACCAACGTGTCATCGATTCAGGCATTGCCAAACTTTTTTATGAAGAAACGCAGACGACGCCTGATGGCGACACTATTTGCCTGCGCTCATCTAAAGTGCCGCTGCAAAATGAGGCGGACGAAACCATCGGCGTATTAGGAATATATGAAGATATAACCGAGCAAAAACGTATCGAGGAACGCATCTACTATCTGGCAAATTTCGATTCGTTAACCGGATTGCCGAACCGCACTCAGTTGAACGGTCATCTTAACGATGCGCTCAGTTTGGCGGAACGCAGTAACGGACACTTGGCGTTGATGTTTCTCGACCTCGATCATTTCAAGGATATTAACGACACGCTCGGCCATAGCATCGGCGATGCCTTGTTGATCGAATTGGCAAAACGCCTGCGTTCGGCGCTACGGGCGGAAGATACGGTGACTCGCTTGGGCGGGGACGAGTTTATTTTATTGCTGCCCGGTGTTAATGCGCTCGAAGCTGCGCAGGTTGCGCAACAATTACTGGATGCCATTGCCCGGTCTTATTGGATTGAACACTATGACTTGGTGCTAACGGCATCGATCGGTATTGCGCTTTATCCGGAAGATGGCGGCGATCTGGAAATATTGTCCAAGAGCGCCGATGCCGCGATGTATCATGCCAAACAGGAAGGCCGCCAGTGCTACCGTTTCTTTACCCCGGAAATGCAAGCCCACTCGGAACGCAATCTGCAATTGGTCAATGCGTTGCATCATGCGTTGGAGCGCGGCCAACTGCATGTCTGTTACCAGCCGCAAATAGCCATGCAAGACAGGCGCATTATCGGCGCGGAGGCCTTGCTACGCTGGCAGCATCCTGAACTTGGCATGGTGTCTCCGGCGGAATTTATTCCTATCGCGGAAAGCAGCGGCTTGATCCTGCCGATCGGGGAATGGGTATTAAGGACCGCGGTACGGCAGGTGAAAGCCTGGATGGATGCGGGCTTTGCTCCGCTGATCATGGCGGTGAACCTGTCCTCGGTGCAATTTCGTCATCCCGACTTGCCCGAGCTGATCACACGCATTCTCGATGAAGAGGGCTTGCCGCCCGAGTATTTGGAACTGGAATTGACCGAAGGTGTGGCAATGCATAACCCGCAAGGCGTTATTGCGGTGATGAATAACCTGCACGAGCGCGGCGTTCGGATGTCGATCGACGATTTCGGCACCGGTTATTCGTCGCTAAGCTATTTAAAGAAATTCAAAGCGTACAAGCTCAAGATCGACCAGTCCTTTGTCCGCGACATCAGCACCGACCCGGAAGACAAGGCCATCGTCAGCGCCATTATCAATTTATCCAAGGGCCTGGGCCTGCAAACCATTGCCGAAGGCGTGGAAACAGAAGGGCAACTGGCTTTCCTGCGCGAACAGGGCTGCGATGAAATGCAGGGTTATCTATTCAGCAAACCGGTACCGGCCGGGCAGTTTGAGATATTACTGACCGAGGGTTTTAGTCTTTGATAATTGTGGTAAATATCAGTAGACTGTAAAAAAAACAGCATACAGTCGGATAATGCTTAAACAGCGATTTTTATTATTGTTAATACTCATAATGGTCATTACGCCGGTTTGGTCGGCGCTTGGCTATTATTCGGGTATGGTCAGTTCGTTATCTGCCGAACCCTCTTTCGAGCAAGCTGTTGCCGATGCGGATCATTGTCTGCATCAGGATAAAGTTAAAATAGCCTGTCATGCCAATGGAAGTTGTACCTTCCATGTTTGCGGCGATGGCGGAGTCGCAGCTGTTTTTGTATTTAGCCAAGCCTATAGCGCGTATCGCTATGAACATTGGGAAAAGTCCGTTTCCCGCTCCCTCGCAGTTTCCCCCGAAATAAGACCGCCGATTTATAGCCTCTAACCGCTGTAGGGGTTTTGTTCATTAGATGCATCAAGGTGGAGTGCAGGCTTCGCCTGCAAGCGCAAGCAAAGCTTGCACTCCTGTTATACGATAAACAGCAATAAGGCCGTCCAGGAATATGTTTCCGGATGCCGGTTTTTATCCAAGTTGTGTAATGGTTCGCTCAAGTTGATGCGTTTTTGTCCAGACCCCCAAGCGGACTCAACATAACATCTCCGTTTCACGGACTTTATAACGAGTTTAGGAGGACGCATGTCACCTCAAATCATATTCAAGTGCCTCGGCTTGCTGCTGTTTTCCGCCTGTGTCGTTGCAGGCGACGAGCCGGCCGGCAAGGGCGTATTAACATTAAAATCGGCAACCGAACAGGCCGTTCGGGATAATCCCGACCTGGCGCAAATGCAGGCCAGGGCCCAGGCGATGGCCGCTATTCCCTCGCAAATGGGCGCCTTGCCCGATCCTGAAATCAGCTTCAACGCAATGAGCCTGCCGGTTAACACCTTTAGCACCCGGCAGGAAGATATGACGCAATTGGGCGTCGGTATCTCGCAATCTTTTCCTTTTCCGGGCAAATTGGCCTTGCGCGAACAAGCCGCAGCTTTCGAAGCCGAAGCGGCAACTCAAAACGTTACCGAAGTGCGCTGGCGCTTGCTAAGCGAGGTTAAAACGACCTGGTGGCTGATTTTTTACCTGGACAGGGCGATACAAATTGTTGACAGCAACCATGCGCTGCTACAGCAGTTTGTCGAGATTGCCAGGACGAAATACGAAGTCGGCGAAGGCTTGCAGCAGGATGTATTGCTGGCTCAACTGGAATTATCCAAGCTGCTCGATCAGCAATTGATGTTGAAGGCTTCGCGCCGCAACGCTGCCGCCAGCCTGAACGCGCTGCTGGATAAACCGGCCAATGACGAGGTCCGTTTACCGGACAAGATCGACTCGCAATTGCCGGGCATCAAGCAGGAAAACCTGCTGTATCGACAAGCGGAAGCATCGAGAGCCGTACTGGAAGGCAACCGCCAAGGCATCAACGCCGCGCAATCACGATTGGATCTGGCAAAAAAAGACGTGCTGCCAGATTTTAATCTGGGCGCATCGTATGGAGCCAGGGACAACACGCCTTCCGGCGACAGGCGGGCCGACCTGCTAAGTTTAAACCTGAGCATGAACGTGCCGATCTTCGCCGCGCAAAAGCAGGCCAAAGCCGTTGATCAGCGCACCAGCGAATTGATGCAGGAAAAATATGCCTTGCAGGATCAATGGAACAAGGTCCGTTCGCAAATCTCGCAAAGCTATAACGATTACCGGCGCGCCAAAGACCAGACGGTGTTGTTTGAAACCGGCATCGTGCCGCAGGCAAGACAAACCGTAGCTTCGATGCTGGCCGGTTATCAGGTCAACAAAGTCGATTTCCTGAATCTGGTGCGCAGCCAGATAACGTTGTTTGAATACGAAACCCAGTATTGGAAAGCCTTTACCGAAGCCAATCAAGCGCTGGCGCAGTTAAGCGCGGCTGTCGGTCAGGAGGAAATTTATGAATAAGCAGTTAATTGTTACCGCACTATTGATGCTGGCTTTGGGTGCCGGTGTCGGCTATCTCGTTGCACCCAAACCGGGTAAGGAACAAACCCACGCCGCGTTGCCGGCAGAGAAAAAACCGTTGTTTTACCGTAGCCCGATGAATCCGTCTGTCACTTCGCCGGTGCCGGCTAAAGATTCGATGGGTATGGACTATGTGCCGGTTTATAAAAAGGATAATGAGTCGGCGGGAGGCGTTAAAATCGATGCCGTGACCGTGCAAAACATCGGTGTACGCACCGCCACCGCAAAAAAGAGCGTACTTTCGCATATCGTTCGCGCCGTCGGCCGCGTGGATTACGATGAAGAACGCATCGTGCGCCTGCATCCCAAAACCGAAGGCTGGATTGAAACCCTGCGTGTCGATAAAACCGGTCAGCGGGTCAAGAAGGATGAAGATTTACTGAGCATTTACTCGCCGCAACTGGTTGCCAGTCAACAGGAATATATTCTGGCGTTAAATAATCTCAAAGTGCTGGAAAAAAGCCCGATTGAAGATATACGCCGAGGCGCGGAAGAACTGGTTAACAGTTCGCGCGAACGCTTAAAACTGCTGGATGTCCCGGCGCATCAATTGCACGACCTGACGCAAAACCATAACATCAAAAAAAGCCTGCATATCCATACCCCGGCGGACGGTATCGTGATTAATATCGGCGCTCGCGAAGGGCAATATGTAACGCCCGAAACCGAACTGTACATGATCGCCGATTTATCGAAAGTCTGGGTCTATGCCGATATTTACGAATACGAACTGCCTTGGGTCAAAGTGGGCGATCCGGTTGAAATGCAGCTGGCCGCCGTGCCGGGGCGCACTTTCCACGGACATTTGGCTTTTATCTATCCTTATGCCGAAGCGAAAACCCGGACCATTAAAGTGCGGCTGGTATTCGATAATGCTGAATTGTTGTTAAAGCCGGAACTGTTCGCCGAAGTGACCATCTATGCCGGTAAACAAGTCGATGCGATAGTGATTCCTTCCGAAGCGGTCATCCGTTCCGGCGCGAAAACCCAGGTTTTTGTCGTGCGCGGCGCGGGCAAGTTTGAGCCTAGGGAGATTACTACAGGTTTATTGTCCAATAGTGAAATTGCCGTGCTTGACGGGCTAAAAGAAGGCGAGGAAGTCGTCACCTCCGCACAGTTCCTGATCGATTCCGAATCGAAGCTGCGCGAAGCCACCGCAAAAATGATGGAGCCATCCAAACCGCAGCAGCCGGAACCGAACCGCTTGCTCATGGAGCAGGGGGCGCATCGACATGATTAGCGCGATTATCGATAGTTCCTTGAAAGACCGTTTCATCGTGCTGCTGGGCGCTTTTATTATTGTGCTGGCCGGGCTTTGGTCGTTTAAAAACATGCCGCTGGATGCGATACCGGATTTGTCCGATGTACAGGTTATCGTGTTCACCGATTATGCGGACCAGTCGCCGCAGGTGGTCGAAAACCAGATTACCTATCCGTTAACTACCGCGATGCTGGCCGTGCCTCATGCCAAAGTCGTGCGCGGTTACTCGTTCTTCGGTCTGTCGTTTGTGTACGTGATTTTCGAAGACGGCACCGATATGTATTGGGCCAGATCGCGGGTGCTGGAATACCTGAATTACGTTAAAGGCCGCTTGCCCCAAGGCGTCACGCCGACATTGGGTCCCGACGCGACCGGCGTAGGCTGGATTTACGAATACGCACTGGTCGATAAAAGCGGCAAGCACGATCTGGCTCAGTTGCGCTCGATTCAGGATTGGTATTTACGCTATCCGTTGCAGACCGTTTCCGGCGTATCCGAAGTGGCTTCGATGGGCGGCTATGTTAAGCAATATCAAGTCGAAGTCGATCCGAATGTATTGCAAGCCTATCAAATTCCATTGTCTAGCGTGATTACCGCAATCAAGCGTTCCAATAACGATGTCGGCGGCCGGCTGTTTGAAATGGGCGAAACCGAATACATGGTCAGGGGCTTGGGTTATATCAAATCGATTGCCGACCTGAAAACCATCCCGGTCGGCGTGGATAGCAACGGCACGCCGATACGCTTGCAGGATGTCGCGCAAATCCAGATCGGCCCCGAATTGCGCCGGGGCGTTACAGAATTGAACGGCGAAGGCGAGGTGGCCGGGGGCGTGGTGATTATGCGCTTTGGCGAGAACGCCCAAGAGACTATCAAGGATGTGCGGAAAAAACTCGATGAACTGAAAAAAGGTTTACCGGAAGGCGTGGAGATCGTCACCGTTTATGATCGGGGCAGCTTGATTGAGCGCGCGGTTGAAACGCTAAACTCGGCGCTGATCCAGGAACTCATCATTGTGTGCAGCTTGGTCGCCTTGTTTCTGCTGCATCTGCGTTCATCCATGGTGATTATTATCACTTTGCCGCTGGGCGTGTTGATGGCTTTTATCGTGATGAAATGGCAAGGCATCAACGCCAACATCATGTCGCTGGGCGGTATTGCGCTGGCGATTGGCGATATGGTCGATGGCGCGGTGGTGATGGTCGAGAATGCGCATAAGCATTTGGCTGAGGCTGTTGAGACAAAGCGCAAGTTAATAATAGAAAAGCCCTCTCCAGAGGGACGACTTGCAGGGATGCAGGAGGTAGAGCAATGCAGGAGCAATTGCCGAGAGGGTTGGGTGAGGGGAAATTTAAATAAGGAAGAAGGAGCGTCCGTGGAGCTGACCCCAAAAGAACGCTGGCAAGCCATAGGCAAAGCCTCCCAGGAAGTCGGTTCCGGCCTGTTTTTCTCGCTGCTGGTTATCACCGTTTCCTTCCTGCCGATCATCACCATGGAAGCGCAGGAAGGCCGTCTGTTCAGTCCGTTGGCTTTTACCAAATCCTATGCAATGGCGGCCGCAGCGATATTAACGGTCACGCTGGTGCCGGTGTTGATGGGTTATTTTATCCGCGGAAAAATCATTCCCGAGCAGCAAAATCCGATCAACCGCTTTTTGCATTTTATCCACGCGCCGGTGTTAAAACTGGCGATGCGTTGGCGGGCGGCGACGGTCATATTGGCGGCGCTGCTGATGGCATCGATGTTGTATCCGCTATCTAAAATCGGCAGTGAATTCATGCCGCCTTTATACGAAGGCGATATTTTATACATGCCGACCACATTCCCCGGCATCTCGATCACCAAAGCCAAGGAAGTGTTACAGCAAACCGACAAAATGCTGAAAACCTTCCCCGAAGTGCACCAGGTGTTCGGTAAGATCGGCAGGGCGGAAACAGCAACCGACGCGGCTCCGCTGATGATGGTGGAAACCACCGTGCAGCTAAAACCCCAAGACCAGTGGCCCGATCCCGACAAAACCACCCGGCAGTTAATGGATGAAATGGACAAAGCCATTCATTTTCCCGGCTTGGCTAATAGCTGGACCATGCCGATCAAGAATCGTATCGATATGCTGTCTACCGGCATCAAAACGCCGGTAGGCGTCAAGGTTTCCGGCCCCGACCTGAACGTTTTACAGTCGTTGGCATTGCAAATCGAACAGGCGATGAAGACCTTGCCGGAAACGCTGTCGGCCTACGGCGACCGGGCTGTCGGAGGTTATTTCCTGGATTTCGACATCAACCGCGAAGCGGCGGCGCGATACGGTTTGACTACCGGCGATGTGCAAGACGTCATTCAAAGCGCTATCGGCGGCATGAATGTCACCGAAACCGTCGAAGGACTGGAGCGTTATCCGGTCAATGTACGTTATCCGCGCGATTTGCGCGATAACCTGGAAGCCTTGCGGCGAGTATTAATCCCGACGCCGACCGGCAGCCAAATCCCGTTAACGCTGGTGGCCGACATTAAATTCACTCGCGGCACCGATGTGATTAAAACCGAAGATGCCAGGCCCAATGCCTGGGTCTATGTCGACATCAAGACCTCCGATATAGGCGGATATGTCGTGCTGGCAAAGCAAAAGCTGGCAGAGCAAGTCAACATACCCGCAGGTTACACCGTTTCCTGGTCGGGCCAGTTCGAATACATGGAACGTGCGGCAGAGCGCTTGCGGCTGGTGGTGCCGCTGACGCTATTGCTGATTTTCGTGCTGTTGTATTGCGCATTCCGCAATATCACCGAACCGGCCATCGTCATGTTGACCATCCCGTTTAGCCTGATCGGCGGCATCTGGCTGGTGTATTGGATGGGATTCAATTTATCGGTTGCGGTCTATGTCGGCTTTATCGCGCTTGCCGGTACCGCGGCCGAAACCGGCGTCATGGTGCTGAGTTTTATCGATATTGAAATCGAAAAACTTCGGGAGCAAAAACAAGCCCCGTTGACCGGCGACGAAATCAGGGCAGCCAGCGAGGCCGCAACCTCCTTGCGGGTGCGGCCTGTGGCGATTACCGCGCTTGCCAATATCGTGGGCCTGATTCCGATCATGTGGGCGACAGGCTCCGGGGCCGATGTGACGCAACGGATTGCCGCTCCTGCACTGGGCGGGATGCTGACCGTGCTGATATTGAGTTTGTTGGTGTTTCCGGTGATTTACAGTCTGGCCTTGCAGTTTCAGGAATCGCGTAGGTCGAGGTTGGGATTGGCAAGCCACGAGTAATAAGCGTAAAAACGTAACTACTCAGCGTATTGCCAATAGAACACGGATGATACGGATAGGGCGGATTTACACGGATTTTTAACCCAAGCCAAGTTTGAATCCGTGATTATCCGTTTAATCCGTGGCATCCGTGTTCCGTAAATTAAGCATTGTAGGAGCGGGTCATGCCCGCGATGAAAGTGCAAATATCGCCGGCATGGCCCGCTCCTACGGAGTGTTGATGTTAATCGGTAAGTAACAGCGCTTATTGATTGGACAAGTTGAACTCTCTATCCTACCTGCAATCTGAAAAACGATGGCATGTTGAACTTCTCCGGAGAAAGCTCATGAATACAAAGTTACCGATTACCCTGTTGTTAAGTCTTGGTTTGATGACCGCTTGCGCCGAGATGAATCCGCATCCGATGAATATGGATCTGGCCTTGCAAAACGCGAAAACCAAAGAGGATCACGAGGAATTGGCGGAACACTATGAAGAAGCTGCGCGTGACATGCAGGAGAAAGTCCGGGAATACAGTAAACTTCTTAGCCAGTATGAGTCAAAAAGCTACCTCTACGGCAGGCAGGCGGAAGATTTAAAGGCACATTCGCAAAGACTGGTTGATGTCTATGAAAAAGCGGCCGAGGAAAACTTGAGAATGGCAAAAATGCATCGCCAAATGTAACTTCAATTCGGCGGCTAACCGTTATCCACAGTATCTGTGGAATGTTGTCGTTCCGACTGGCGCTAGGCGGGAAACAGGCCGATAGGCAGACCTTCCAGGTTTTAAAAACCTGGAAGGTCTAACATCAGCACTTAAAATAAAGAAAACTAAAATTCCTCCCAACCGTAGCTATCGATAGGCAGTAATTGTAATTTCCGGGCAAGCGGTAAATTTCCACCGCCGCCTGTTCGAGTTATTTCTTTTGTTTCGGGCGATGAACGAAAAGCATTGCCCGAATTACTGTCCACTTTAAAACTGCTGACCGTCTCCACCAGGCTTTGCGCCTGTTCCTCCAGCGATTCGCCGGCCGCCGCGGCTTGCTCGACCAACGCGGCATTTTGCTGGGTTGTATTGTCCATCTGGGCGATGGCTTGATTGACCTGTTCGATGCCGGAGCGTTGTTCGGCGGAGGCGGTGGTGATTTCGGCCATCATCTCGGTAACGCCGCGGATGGAGCTGACGATTTCTTCCATGGTTTGACCGGCCTGGGCAACCAATTTGCTGCCTCCGGCCACTTTGCCGACCGAATCGGTAATCAGGTCTTTGATTTCTCCGGCCGCGGTCGCGGCGCGTTGGGCAAGATTGCGCACTTCCACCGCTACCACCGCGAAGCCCCGGCCTTGGTCGCCGGCACGGGCGGCCTCGACGGCGGCATTCAAAGCCAGAATGTTGGTCTGGAACGCGATGTCGTCGATCACCGAGATAATTTCCCCGATTTTATGCGAAGACTCGTTGATGTCGTTCATCGTCGTAACAACTTGTCCGACCACGTCAACGCCTTTGCTGGCAATATCCGAGGCATCGGCGGCGAGCCGGTTGGCCTCATGAGCGTTGACGGCATTGTTCTGCACGGTAGAGGTCAGCTGTTCCATGCTGGCCGCGGTTTGTTGCAGACTGGCGGCCTGTTGTTCGGTGCGGTAGGACAGGTCGTTGTTGCCTGAAGCGATTTCTTTGGTTCCTGTGTTAATGCCGTCGGCGGCTTCCTTGATCCGGTTAATGATCGCCTTAAGTTTTTCCACGGTGCTGTTAGAGTCGTCCTTGAGTTGACCGAAAGTGCCGACATAATCGTTGGTGATGGTCTCGGTCAGGTCGCCGCGCGATAGCGCGTTGAGGATGCGCACCACTTCATTGAGACCGGTTTCGCTGGTATGCATCAGTTGATTGATGCTGATGCTGAGTTCGCGGAAGAAGCCTTCTTTATCTTCCAAGTCGAAGCGTTGGCTAAAATCGCCTTGCGCCGCGGCATCGACCACTTTGGCGATTTCCTGCTCAATGCCGACTTCGGCGGTCCGGTCTTTCCATTCCACCACGGCGCCGATTTTTTCGCCGCGCTCATTATTAATAGGGTTGGCGACCAGGTAAAAAGTACGCCCGGCAATGGCGATCTCGCTTCGCAGCGTTGAGTTGAAGCCGTCCAGCAACCGTTGCTGATGCGCCGGGTTTTGATGGAAAGAGTCGATGCTAGAGCCGATCAGTTTAGCCGGATCGAAATGCGGGATGGATTTGCGGATATCGCTTTCGGCCAGGCGCAGCATGTTATGCACGGCCGGATTCATGTAAATGATGGTGCGCTGATTGTCGGCAATCATCACGTTTGAACTGATGCTGTCCAACGCAGTTTTAATGCGTAAGGTTTCATTGGCTATTTTACGATCCGCGGTGATCCGCTCAAGCAGTTGCTGCTGCATGTTTTTCATGGTTGCCAGCAAACTATCGCTATCGTTCTGTTTAAGCGCTATCGCATTATCCAGTTTGCCGGCGGCGATGTTTTTGGCTAAGTTGCTGACGTCAAGAGGTTCAGCGCCCAATTGCCGGATAATGCCGCGGCTGATGACGGCGGTCAAGGTCACGGCCGCCGCGACGCTGAAAGCGAAAATAGCCGTCAGGACAATGCCGTACCAACGGATCGTGTTCCGGGCTTGGCGCTCGTCTTGCGCATTGCGGGCTGTGGCCAGTTGCACCACTTTATCGATAGCGGAACGGTGTTGTTCGTAGGCGAGGCGCATTTTCCGGAGACTATCCGGCATACTGTTACGGTCGCCGGTTTGAATCGCGGGCAGGAAATATTGTTCGGCCTCATTGTAAAAGTCTTGCGCGGTCCGGTAAGCGTCTTGCAGCAAAGGCGCGTGAAGCGCTTGCTCCAGGGATTGGCCTAACCAATAACGATGGCGGGACTCGTATTCGGTTTTCAGTGTTTGGAAACGCGCAATTAAAGCGCCGGTTTCGGCAGGATCGGTGGCTTGGCTTAATTGCAAGATCACCAGGTAGGATTCGATGATATATTCGGGCGGGGGCAGAATATCGGCAATCAGGTCTTTGCCTTGGACAATGCGTTGATAAACCGGACCGTTAACATTCAGCGTGTTCATGGCTTTGAAAGTTGCTAAACCAAACAGCAAAAAGCCGAGCGCCAAGGCGCTCAAAATTATCGTAAAACGCATTTTGATGGTTAAGCCGTTCATTTTTTATTCCTCGGAGCCGTAACATTTTTGATAGTCGGTGCAAACCTCACAGGAAGGAACGCGGCACAGGTATAAACCTTCCGCTTCGCAAAGTTGTTTGTACAAGAACTTTTTCCATTTCATGTCCTTGTTGTTCTTTGCGGCCAATTCGGGGAAGTTGTATTGCAGCATCGCGCTTAATTGCGCGCGCGACCAGAGTCCCAAATCTTGCCAGAGGTGGTCGCTACCCAGGCCGCCGGCCACGATAATGCCTATGATCCAATCGATTTCAGGCGTATCGGGCCGGCTGAACTCTTTTAGCAGTTTAATCAGGTCGTCTTTTTCCAGCATCCGGCTAAAGTCGGTCTTGATGCCGGATGGCGCTTGCCGCTGAATGGTGTAGCCTGGAAAAAGACGGTTTTTTAAGCGATCGAATTGCTCGGGCTCCAAGCCCAGATAGTCCGGCAACGCGCCTTGCCCTGCGCACCAGCTGGCTATCATGCAGGCCAGCCATTGATGGTTGGACGATGCTGCCGGCACGGATTTCGATGTGAGCCGGGAATAAAACCGTTCCCGGTCATCATGGCGTTGGAGCACGGCGGACATGATTAATATTCGACCAGAATATCTTCATCCCTGACGATCATTTGGCAAGCCAAACGCCAGGGCGAAGGCAAGTCGTCGATAATCATTTGTTCCATTTCTTCCTTGGTCAGTTTGCCGTTGGCTTGCAGCACCGATTTCTCTTTTTCGGTTAACGGACTGCCCATGCGTTGTTGTTTTTTATCGATGCTGCTGACTTTGATCAGGCAGGTGCCGCATTCGCCGTCCTCGCATTCGTAATTGATCGGGATTTTGTTTTCCCGCGCCAGTTTTAATAGCGTTTCCGTATGGCTGCCGGCAACGGCATAGACGGTTTTATCCCGGTATTCGGGATTTGAAAAGGTAACTAAAGCCATGATTTGCTCCTTATTAATCTAATGTTTGTCGCATGTTTCCGCGTTGGAATTCATCGACGTTAATTCTTATTGCTCTCGTTCCCACGCGCTGCGTGGGAACGAGAAAAAACGTGTTGCGTTTTAAACCGGCCGAACCTTAACGGTTCCGCCCAATACTTGCGCCTGGCAAGCCAGCCGGTTATGTTTACCGGCCATGTTCTCGCGCAGGACCTTATCTTCAAGTACAGACGGTTCGGTCAGATTGTTCCAACCTTCGGTGACTTTCATAATGCAAGTACCGCAGTCGCCTTCACGGCAGCCGTAAGTAATACCTGAACCGACCTTTTCGGAAATTTCGATCACCCGTGTGCCGGCAGGCGCCGAAACGGTGATGTTAATGTCTTCAAAGGTAATTGACGCTTTCGCCATTGCTACTCTCCTGATGTGTTAAAAAATACTAGGCAAGATCGGCCATATCGATCGTTTTGAATTGCCTTAAACCCATTAGATCCCGTGCCATATCACGCCCGAATTCACGACAGATTGTTATTTCTTCTTCGGTCGGAATTAACTTAATGCGTATGCCCGGAATGGGTACACGCAATTTGAGACCGCGCAAGCGATCCTCAACCATTTTCACGCCTTCGCCGGTCCAGCCGTACGAGCCGAACACGCCGCCCAGCTTCGATTTGAGATTGATAACAGCCAGTGAGGACAATAAATCCCACACCGGTTTAACCGCATCGCCGTTGATGGTCGGCGTGCCGAACAGGATGCCGTCCGCGCTTTCGATTAAATCGACGAACGGCGCTATTTCGCTGCCTTCCAGGTCGTATAAGGAGACGCGCACTTGCTCGACCGACATCGCGCCCTCATAAATCGCTTCGGCCATGCGCCGTGTGTTGCCGTAAGAACTGATATAAAAGATCAACAGCGTTTTCTCGCCGGCGCTGATTTCGCTTTGCAAGGCTGCTGTCGATAATTCGCGATAGCGCTGGACATAGCGTTGCGGCTGGTCGCGCAGCAACGGGCCATGCGCGGGCAGTATTTTGTTTAGCGGCAGCAAAGGCTCGAGCAGAGCCAAGGCCCGGTTCACATACTCTTTAAACGGCCGCATGATATGGGCGTAGTAATATTCGAACGAAAAGCGAAAATCGCCGACTTCATCGTTGAACAGCCGCGCATCGCAAAAATGGCAGCCGAACACATCGCCTGAAAACAAGGTCTTTTCTTCGATTAAATAAGTGCATTGGGTATCCGGCCAATGCAGATAAGGCGTATGGAAAAACTCCAAGGTGCGGTCGCCGAGCGATACCTTGTCGCCGGTAAACACCGGTTTAAAATCGAACTGGTCCTGTTTTAGCAGGGCTTTCAGCATCGATTGCGCTTTTTGGGAAATATAAAGCTGGGCTTGCGGCGCGCGGCGCATCAGTTCCGGCAAGGCGCCGGTATGATCGGGTTCGAGATGATTCAGGACGATGACTTTAATTTCGTCATAGCGCACTACCGATTCCAAACGGGCAAAAAAATCACCGGCGAAGTTTTCTTTGACGGTATCGATAACCGCAACGCCCTCGCTGCCCCTGACGACATAGGCGTTGTAACTGGTGCCGTTCGCGGTTTTTAAGATGATGTCGAAGGTACGCAACGACGGATCGAGCGCACCTATCCAATGCACGCGTTCGGACAGCGTAACCGCTCGCGCGCCGCCATCGACAGTCAAGACCGGTGGCTTAGTCATGACCGCAGCTTGTCGATGCGGACAGGCGAGGGCAGCTTTCAATATCCTGCCGAGTCCCGGTTTCTTGCAAGCCGATCCAGTTATCGACCGCTTGCTGATCGAATCCGGCCATGAGGTTGTCGCCGACTTGCATTAACGGGCGGCGTATTAATAGCGGGTTTTCCAGCATCAGCGCCAACGCTTGTTGTTCCGATAGATGACCCGGATCGATTTCGCCATATTTGATTGGCGGCGCGCTGTAATTAAACCAGTCCCGCACCGCCAGCTTGCCGAAAAACATACGCAAACGCTCTGCTTGCCAGGGTTCTGCCAATATATTGAGCGCGACGACCCGGTGCCCTGCTGCTTCCAACAATTTCTTCTGTCGGGTGTTGTTGGCGCAGCCGGGTTTTTCGTAGAAAGTGACGGTAGCCATTCGGTACGTCCTCAATCAGTGGGACTGTAACTCGGCCATTGCTTCAGCCATTTTCTCGGGCGGAATGCCGGTTAACGAGCCGGGCGGGTTAATCGCCAAGCCTAACGAGTCCAGAATCGCGCCTTCAATCGGGCAGATACTGGCGCATTGGAAAACGGGAAAATCGCCTTCGCATTCGGTGCATTTTTTACTGTCGACCAAAAAATGCGGCTTGGCTTCGTAAATGGCTTTGCTTGGGCAGACCGGCTCGCAAGCAAAGCAATTGACACAAGATTCAATGATTTTTACTGCCATGACAAGCTCCTAAAAATATTATGCTTTTATCGTTCCCACGCTCCGGCGTGGGAATGCAGTGTTAGACGCTCTAGCGTTCCGTAGCCTCGCAACGCTGGAGCGTTGCAGACTGAATTCCCACGCCGGAGCGTGGGAACTATTAGAGTCTGGACACAGGGCGGGACGGGGTTTGCAACCCCGTCCTTAACGTTTCCACGATGTTTCTCTGGTTCCCAAGCTGAAGCTTGGGAACCCAGTAAGCTCTCGGCAACCGCTCCTGCGTTGCTCTCGGCAATTGCTCCTTGCATTGCTCTACCTCCCCCATCCGTGGGGTCGTACCTCCTGCATCCATGCAGTCGCAGCTTTCAGTATTCCGGGAAGCTGGAGCTTCCAAGACGGCATTCCCAAGCTAGAGCTTGGGAACGAGCGGAAACTTCGTGTTCTTCGTACCTTCGTGGTGATATGTTTTTATGGAGTTACCGCTAACCCAACCTACGCACTCGCCCTAACGGTTTCAGGCTTTTCATCCAACTTACCCGCTGCCGCCATCTCCTTGTAAACCGCCATCACCGCTGCTTCGATCGGCTCCATCGCATGTTCGCCGTTCGGTTGAATGCCTGCCTTCTCCAATTGTTCCCAAGGTTCATAGCCGACTTTCGAGCACAACACCGCTTCGCATCCGGCCAGCGCCCGGATAGTCACTTGCAAAGTGCTTTCGCCGTCGCCGCAAGTGGTATCGCCACCGCAGTATTGATCGGCTTTGCGATGACTGATAAAGCGCACACCGTCCGGTGAAGCTTCGTAAATCAGGAATTCCTTGGCGTGGCCGAAATGCATGTTGATCACGCCTTGACCGCTGGTCGCTACCGCCATCAATACCGGGCGCGTAGTCAACTTAGGTTCTTGTTTATGCTGCGCCGCTTTTTCGGCTTTTTCCAAACGCTTGCTGTCCATTTCAGCCTGAATGGCTTGATGAATAACCTTGCGTTTTTCCATCGCGGCTTGGTAATCGATTTCCATGTCTTCGATCTTGTCCAGCGTGAACTCGTCGCCTCTATCCTCGCCGAGCATGCCGACCGCATCGGCGCGGCATTGGCGGCAATGGCGCATCATGTTCATATCGCCGGAACAGCTGTCTTGCAGGTCTTGCAGCTCATCGGGAGTCGGGCCGCGTTGGCCCATTACGCCGTAGAAAGTGCCGTGTTCGGCTTCGGCAATCAGCGGCATCACATTGTGCAAAAAAGCGCCTTTGGATTTAACGACCTTGCTGACCTCGGCCAAATGCTGGTCGTTGACGCCGGGAATCATTACCGAGTTGACCTTGACCAAAATGCCTTTCGCAATCAGCATTTCCAGGCCTTTTTGTTGTTGCTCAATCAGGATTTTCGCGGCCTTTACGCCTTTAATGCGTTTGTTTTTCCAGTAAATCCACGGATAAATCTTTGCGCCGATTTCAGGATCGACGCAGTTAATGGTGATCGTGACATGATCGATATTGTGCTTGGACAATTCCTCCACCGCATCGGGCAGCGCCAAGCCGTTTGTCGATACGCACAACTTAATATCGGGTGCTTCCTCGCTTAAACGGCGGAATGTCTCAAACGTGCGTTCGGGATTGGCTAACGGATCGCCGGGGCCGGCAATGCCCAACACCGTCATTTGCGGAATATTGGCCGCCACCGCCATCGTCTTTTTAACCGCTTGATCCGGCGTCAGCAATTCGGAAACCACGCCGGGCCGCGATTCATTGGCGCAATCGTATTTACGGTTGCAGTAATGGCACTGGATGTTGCAAGCTGGAGCCACAGCGACATGCATCCGGGCGAAATAATGGTGGGCATCTTCCGAATAGCAGGGATGATTCTGTACCTTCTCCCGTATCGAATCGGGCAATGAATCCATTTGATTTTCGGTTGAACCGCAAGAGCCGGCTGAACAGCCGCCTTTAGCCGCAGGGGCATCGTTTAATACTGGTAATTGCATCGTTCTGACCTCGTAAGTTGCATTTACTCAAAGCGAATGCACAGGTCATGCCAATGGTGTTATCTTGTTGATATATAAACGTAATGGTTTGGTTTGTGGGCTGGATTGTTGCAAACGCAACAGTCATTTTTTTGGGTTTTGTAATTAATGGGACAATGACTTTGATGGTGAAAATAACGGTAGTTGCATGTTTTTTTATTCATGATATATAGGCAAATCTAAAGCTTGGGTTGAGGTATGACTTGAAAATAAATAGCATATCCCCAATACTTTGCATATTGGATTTGTTAATAGTTTTATGGAAGCAACAATCATTGTTTCAGCTAATGGGCTGATATTACCGATTTGGATATAAAGGTACACATTGAAATTCACGTTGTAATCTTGTTTGGGTTGGAAGTCTTCGCTTCTATGTTTGATGCAATATCAACTGCTATGGAGGTAAGTATGGAAAATTCGATCGCTATGTTTAATCAAGTAGTGGCATGTGTTTGGTGCGGAATCGCGTTCCTGCGGAGTATCTGGTGAGAAAAAATTCCAGCCCAGCGAGAGATTAAATGAGTTATTAGATGTAATGCCTTCCAAAAGAGAACGCAGGAGGTTCGATTCCTTCTCTCCGCACCAATTTGCATCGTTCCCACAGCGCCTCTTGGGAACAGTAAAATTTATAAGCTGTAGTCCGTATAGGTTGGGTTAGCGACAGCGTGACCCAACCCTCAAGCCACATCGTAATACCAGTCCAAAAGCTCTTCACCTCCCCAGTTTTTGGCACCGGGGGGAATGGTTTCAGATGTTTTATAGAGCGTCATTTGTCCGGGCTTGGGCGAGCTTACCAATAAGCTTTCCGCATACTCAACTGAACAGTTCTGTAGGTTGGGCATGCTTTTTATGCCCAACATTTCGAAGCCTCAATATAAAGATGGGTTTGGGGGTTGCTCACTTTCGTACCCCCGCAAGACGTTGTCCAATCTACATGACTGGCAAGGAAAGCTTATTGTTTGGGGTAAAAGTCGTCATTTATTATGTCGACGAGTTCCCACGGGCATGTGATTTCAAATGTGTTGATGTTTAGTCCTGTTTTCTTGGCCGCTTTTACCCTGGCCAGATCGTACGCATTATTTAAAATATTTTCCAGTTGCGGTTTTATCCCGTGGTTTTCTTTTAATATGTGCGAATATTCTTTACGTTGCTCTTGAATCATCAATTTCCAGCTTTTTTTTCTTTTTGCCGGTTGGTGTTCCCACTTCAAAAGATACACTAATAATAATGTTAACCGTTTTTCGAGTTCATGCTCTTCGCTTCTTCCTTTTGTTTTCAATTCTTTGATTAAGTTCGGTATGTCTAATTTGTCAAATTGACCTTTTTTTAATAGCTTGATTTGTTCTCTCGCCCAGCTGTAAAAGTCCTTCATGTATTTAGTCATTTTTTGCCTCGTAATATTTTGGATTGCAGGCATGGTAATTACCTTACGTGACAACATGATTAATTTTTTATTTTATATGGACTTCTCTTCCGGCTGCGCCTCATTATGCGAGCGTGGGTAGTTCACTGCCGCACAGTCGGCAACACCCAGCCTCAAGCTACATCGTAATACCAATCCAAAAGCGCTTCGCCGCCCCAGTTTTCCGCATTGCCGGGAATGTGTTCATCGGTTTGGTACAGCGTCATTTGGCCGGGCTTGGGGGACATTACCAGCAAGCTTTCCGCATACTCAAAAGAACAGCCTTGTTTGCCGGTTTCATCTTTTAGCCATTGCGTTGCCATCGCGATGGCCTCTTGCCGGGTTTCGCCAAAGCCGAAAACGGCGTAATCGTGTTGCACATATAAAATGGTCATTGTTGCTCCGAATTTGTTGATTAGGGGTATGGACCGGAACTCTTTATATTCACCACGAAGACACGAAGTTGATATTTATTCTTCGTGTCTTCGTGGTGAGAAAAACTGCTCAGGGATTCCTCAAATCTGCTTCATCGTAATATCCAAGGTCAAAATCCGGTAAGCAATCTGTCTCGGCGTCATGTTCAACAAGCGCGCGGCCTTGGCTTGTACCCAGCCGCTTTGCTCCAACGCGGCGATGACCCGTTCCCGGTCATCCATGTTTTCATCGTTGAAATCAATCGCGGGCGCTTTTTGCTGTTTAAGACTGACAGTGTTGCCGATTTCATCTTCCAGGCCGGTGCTGACCATCACGTCGCGATCGATGATGCCGTTCTGGCTCATGATGGCCGCGCGCTCCAACCGGTTGGCCAGTTCACGGACGTTGCCGGGCCAGTTGTGCTTCATCAATATGCGTATCGCGCTTTCCTTGAGTTCCAGCGGCCGGCCGCCTTGCTGCTCCGAAATCCTGCCGAGCAGGAATTCGGATAGCTGCGGAATGTCCTCGGTCCGCTCGCGCAATGGCGGCATATGCACCGGCATCACATTCAGCCGGTAATACAAATCTTCCCTGAATTCGCCTTTGGTCACTTCTTCTTCAAGGTCGCGGTTGGTCGCGGCAATGATGCGGACATTGACTTTGATGGTTTGCGTGCCGCCGACCCGTTCGAATTCGCCTTCCTGCAATACGCGCAGCAGTTTGGCTTGGAACGATGCGGAGATTTCGCCGATTTCATCCAGGAACAGGGTGCCGTTGTCGGCCAGTTCAAAACGGCCTTTGCGTTGGCTGACCGCGCCGCTGAACGCGCCTTTTTCATGGCCGAACAATTCGGATTCCAATAAGGTGTCGGGCAGGGCGGCGCAATTGAGCTTTAAAAAAGGTCCGCTGGCACAGCCCGAGTTAAAGTGAATCGCATTGGCGACCACTTCTTTACCGGTGCCCGATTCGCCGCGGATTAATACCGTGGTATTCCACTTGGCGACTTGCCGGATCAGGTCGAACACTTTCAGCATCGGCGGCGAATGGCCGATGATGTTTTCAAAGCTGTAGTTCTTGATTAATGCTTGCTTGAGTTGGTCGCGTTCGCTGAGCAGGTTGCGCTGTTTACGCTCGATGCCCCTCAGCATTTTGACGCTTTGCGCAATCAGGTTGGCAATCATCTCCATGAAGCGGGCGCGTTCGCCCAGGAACAGGCTGTTATCCGGCTGCGCGGCCAATACGCCGATGGTGTCGCCTTCTTCTATGTAAATCGGTGAACCGATAAACGGCAGTTCGGGATCGTACAAGCCCAGTCGGCCCAAGAAACGCGGCTCTTCGGATACTTTTTCGATGACGATGGTGCTGCCTTCGTCCAGTATCGCGCCCATCAAGCCTTCGCCGGGGTTGTACCTGACCGGCTGGGCAAGTTTATTGGCGTCGTTGGTGTGCACGACGCTGACGATCATGCTGTTATTTTCAATTTCGCGCAGGGTGATCATGCCGGAGCGCATGCCCGAGCGTTTGTGCAAGATTTCCAAAACCGCCTGTAACTTGGCATGCAAATCGTGGCTGCTGTTTAATACTTGGCTGATGATATACAAAGTATCAAGTTCAGCTTCGATCAGTTGTATACGTTCAGTCATTGCCTGTCCCCTTGGATGCCGGTTTATGCAGAGGAAAACTTATTTTGAACCGGCATCCTTGATTGTAATCCGGGTCTATTTCAATAAAGCCGTGATGCTGGTTGACAATCTCTTTTGCCATGACCAGCCCCATGCCGGCTTGATTGCCGCCCATGGCGCGCGTGGTATAAAAAGGCTCGAATACTTTGGCGCGTTTTTCAACCGGAATACCGGCGCCGCTGTCTTCAATGGTCACGTAAATCAGGTCGGCATCGGTATCGGTGGTGATCTTTAGCCGTTGTTCGCCGCCGTGCGATTCGCGGATGGCTTCAATCGCATTGTCTATTAATTGCTTAAACAAGATGCGCAGGCGGTTTTCGGAACCCAGCAGGGTCGGCAATTTGGGCCGCGGCTGCCAATGTATTTCTATGTCGTTACTACAGATCCGTTGGTTACTGAGCAGCAGCACTTCATGCAGAATTTGGTTGATGTTGACCGGAATAACGGCTGTTTGCTGAATCTCCGGAATGCATTTTTGCATGGTCGCAACGGCCTCTTCGCCGGATTGCTGAATTTGCTGCAAGATTTGCAACAGGCCGGCGTGTTGATCGTCTTTTTTATGCCGTAAAATCTGCTCGGCCGCCCTAATTTGGTTCATCGGCATCTGAATTTGGTGCATTGCGCCGAGCAATGTTTCCCGAACGCCGCGCACCCGCTCATCTTCTGCCATCACGGTTTTCAGGGTTTGGATATGCAGTTCTTCCATTTGCCGGCGTTGCCGGGTGATGTCGGTTAAGGTCAGTATCAGGTATTGTTTCGAGGTGTTCTCAAAAAAGGCATCGGCATTCACTTCATTTTCGATAAACCAGTTTCCGGCGCAAGAAAACCAGCGGGTACGGTGACTATCCTTGCTTTCTACCTTGAATTCACGGTTGTTGAAACCTTGTTGTTTGCTTTGCAGTTGCGACCATAAATCGCCCATTTCATCGCGCAGCAATTGTAAAAAGTAGGTTGCAGGCTCGCCTTTATCAAGGTCGCTGACCAGCGCTTTATAGTTATGGTTATCTAAGATAACTTTATCCCGGTCATCGATTACAACCATCGCGATAGGGGATGAATTAATGACCGATTCGATCAATAATTTTTGGTTGATGACCTTTTTTTCGGACTCATAGAGCTTGGTAATGTCCCTGTGCATGCCGATGTAATGCGTAATTGCCCCGGTTTCGTTCAACATAGGGGCAATGGTCAAGTCGGACAGGTAACGCTCGCCTGATTTATGCCGGTTGCATAAGGTGCCGCGCCATATTTTCTTGGTGCTGATGGTGCGCCATAAATCGCGATACACCTCTTTAGGGGTGTGTTTGTCGGATAATATCGATTCGTTTTCGCCCAGAATATCTTTGGGACGATAGCCTGTAACCCGGCAGAACTCTTCATTAACATAAAGAATTTTGGCTTTTTTATCGGTAATGGAGATGGCTATCGGCACCTGCTCAACCGTTTCAATAAACAGGCTGTAAAGCATCCTGTCGTTGTTATCTATTGTTTCTTCTCCAAATATATCAGGCACAAGTCCGCTGATGACGCTGGCCATGTTTGTATGCGTCTGTAAAAAGCGTAATGAAGTTTTTTTCATAAGTATTGGCTTGGTGTAAGAGGGTTCTAATTTACTTAAGCAAATATGGAGCCAACATTAGTGGTCTTGATTTATCGTTCCCGCGCGTTGGGTCACTGCCATTGAGTTAATAGAAAAGCGTAGGGTGGATAAGCGTAGCGCATCCACCATTCATGCTTAATCCGGTGGATGCGCTACGCTTATCCACCCTACAACTACTTGAGTAACACGAAGTTTGCGCTCGTTCCCAAGCTCCTGCTTGGGAATTCAGTACGGGAAGCTCTAGCTTCCAGGCTCGCAAAGCTAGAGCTTTGCTCACTGGGGTTCCCAAGCAGGAGCTTGGGAACCAGCGCAAATTTTAAAATACCATCCGCTTTTGTTTGCGCTCTAACGTAGGGCGCGCCGGAGAGAATGTAAGTTGCGCATTAGCTTTCAATCCCGGCGGCAAGGCGCGCACGGCGCGCCCCACGGGATCGTCCGCTTGCCGAATAATAATCCGGGACTCATTGTAGGATTTGCGACACAGCTATTTTTATCAATGTCGGTATGTATTACTTCCAACAGACTTCATGCACTGCTTTGGGCCGTTTTGCCGGATATTCGACCGATAAATGGGCTGTGTTCGCAATTGGCATAATTGATGCTTTGAACTTGCAAACAGCCCTTAAAACAGCCTGGAAAAAACAGTGAGTGAATATCTTCTTCTTTTATTAGGCACGGCTCTGGTCAATAACGTGGTTCTGGTTAAATTCCTCGGCTTATGCCCGTTTATGGGCGTGTCGAAGAAACTGGATTCGGCGCTGAGCATGGGCTTGGCGACAACTTTTGTCCTGACCTTGGCGGCGATGACCAGTTGGATGCTGGAGCATTTTATTTTGGCGCCTTTCAATATCCAGTTTTTACGCATACTGGCCTTTATCCTGGTGATTGCCGCCGTGGTGCAGTTCACCGAAATGGTCGTGCATAAAACCAGTCCGGTGCTGTACCAGATATTGGGCATTTTCCTGCCGCTGATTACTACGAATTGCGCGGTATTGGGCGTGGCCCTGCTGAATGTGCAGGAACAATACGGTTTCATGCAAAGCATGATTTTCGGTTTCGGTTCCGCGCTCGGCTTTACGCTGGTGATGGTGCTGTTTGCAGGCCTGCGCGAGCGGCTGGCGTTAATGGCTGTCCCCGCATTATTTGCCGGCACGCCGATTGCGTTTATCACCGCCGGGATTTTATCGCTGGCGTTTATGGGGTTTGCAGGGCTTTACAGCAAATGATTGTAACCGCACAGCAGATGTTAATTTTAATAGATAGAACACGGATGACACTGATTAAACGGATTGAAACGGATTTGATTGTCTTCTTTATCGGTGTTCATCAGTCAAATCCGTGCCATCTGTGTTCTATTTTTTTAACGGCTAAGTAGCTACAAATAATTTACAGGAAATAAACTATGTATGTTTTATCCGCCATTGTAAGTTTAACTTTGTTAGGGCTGTTTCTAGGCTTGCTGCTGGGTATTGCCGGTAAGTATTTAAAAGTTGAGAGCAGTCCGGTTGTCGATGAGCTGGAAGCCTTATTGCCCGGTTCGCAATGCGGCCAATGCGGTTTTCCGGGGTGCAGGCCGGCGGCCGAGGCGTTGGCCGAGGGCAACGCGCCGGCCACGATGTGTCCTCCGGGCGGCAGCGCGTTGGCTGAACAAATCGCCGCTTTATTGGGTTTGGACCTGGATTTAAGCGATGTAAAAGAACCTGAATTACTGGTCGCCAGGGTCAGCGAAGACACCTGCACCGGTTGCACGCGCTGTTTTAAGGTGTGTCCTACCGACGCGATTGTCGGCGCACCGAAGCAAATCCACGCGGTCGTTGCCGATGCCTGTATCGCTTGCAAGAAATGCGTCGATGTCTGTCCGACCGAATGTCTGCAAATGCATCCTGTTGAAGTGACTTTGCGTAACTGGCGCTGGGCTAAACCGCTGAATGTCCCCGCACAATCTCTGGGAACCGGGAGTAATGCCGTATGTTGAGTTTTTTTAAAGCTGAGTTGAGCAGCTTGTCTGCTCAAACGAAACTTATGCCCTTTGGGTATAAAACACCGCGTTTTCGCGGCGGCGTCCATGCACAAGAGCATAAAGCCGCGACTGCCGCACTGCCTATTGCAAGCGATTTTCCGTTGCCGAAAAAACTGTTCATCCCGCTGCAACAACACGTCGGCAAACCCGCGGAGCCGTTGATTATGGTCGGCGACAAAGTGTTGAAAGGGCAGTTGTTGGCCTATAGCCAAGGCCTGATTTCAGCGCCTGTCCATGCACCAAGTTCGGGCATTATCGTCGATGTTAACGATTATCCCGCACCACATCCGTCCGCATTGCCTATCCGTACCATTGTGCTGGAAACCGACGGCAAGGACGAATGGATAAAAACGCAGGCTGTCGACGATCCGTTCCGGTTGGATCCTGAAGAAATCAGTTTGCGCGTCGGCGCGGCGGGCATCGTCGGCTTGGGCGGCGCGACTTTCCCGACTGCGGTCAAGTTGAACATGGGCCGTGAAAACCGTGTCGATACTTTGATTATCAACGGCTCCGAATGCGAACCTTATTTATGCTGCGATGACCGCTTGATGCAGGAGCGTGCCGGACAGATTATCGACGGCGTGCGCTTGATGCTGCACGGCATGGAAACCGAGAGCGCGGTGGTGGCGATTGAAGATAACAAACCGCAGGCTTATCTTGCGATGCAGGCAGCGGCCGAACCTTATGCGCAGATTGAAGTCATACAAATCCCGACCCGTTACCCGATGGGTTGGGACCGGCAGTTGATCCGTTATGTCACCGGAAAGGAAGTCCCGGTCGGTTGCCGCTCGTCGGAAATCGGCGTGACTATCCATAATGTCGGCACCGCTTATGCGGTCCATAAAGCTATCCGTTACGGGCAACCTTTACTTAATCGTGTGGTTACCGTCGCCGGCGGCGCGGTCAAACGGCCGATGAATGTCGAAGTGCCTTTCGGCACGTTAATTTCCGAACTGTTCGATTTTTGCGAAGTGGACAAGGATGCAACCGCGCGCATCATTATGGGCGGCCCGATGATGGGCGATTCGTTGCCGCATATCGGTTTGCCTACGGTTAAAGCGACCAGCGGCATTCTGGCGTTAACGCAAAGCGAATTGAAAAGCACCGACGAACAACCTTGCATCCGTTGCGCCAGTTGCGTCAGCGTTTGCCCGGCCGGACTCCGGCCTTTGGATATGGCGAACAATATCCGCATTAACCAGCTGGATGCCGCGGTGGATTTAGGCTTGAAAGACTGCATCAGTTGCGGTTGCTGCTCTTATATCTGTCCGTCGAATATTCCATTGGTGCAGTATTTTAAATATGCCTCCGGCGAAGTCGTCGCCAGACAGCAAGCGCAGCATAAATCCGAGCAAACCAAGCGTTTGATCGATGCGCGCAATGCCCGGATGGAGCGGATAGCACAGCAACAACGCGAAGACGAGTTGGCGCGGATCGCGGCTAAGGCAGAACGTGAACGGCTGAAAGCCGAGCAAGAGGCATTGGTATGATTCCATATATGAAACCGAGCAGCGGCGCGCATGTCGGCGCTGACAACAGCGTCAGCCAAATCATGTGGAAAGTCATGTTGGCGCTGTCGCCGGCGACCGCGTTCGGGTTGTTGTGTTTTGGCTGGCCGGCAATCAACCTGTTTATTATTACCGTGCTGTCTGCGGTGGTGTTTGAAGCGTTCTGTGTGCGGCTTAAGGGCAGGGCGGCTAAACCGGTGATTATGGACGGTTCCGCAGTACTGACCGGCTGGCTGCTGGCGATGACTCTGCCGCCTTGGGCGCCGTGGTGGATAGGCGTGGTCGGTTCAGGGCTGGCGATTATTTTAGGCAAACAGGTTTACGGCGGCTTGGGGCAAAACCTGTTTAATCCGGCGATGTTGGCGCGGGTCGCGTTGCTGATTTCTTTTCCTATCGAAATGACCACATGGGCGAATGTCTCGCCGTTGTTTTTTGTACATTCGCCGGGTTTGATTGAAAGTTGGCATATTACTTTTTCAGGCTTGGACAATATCGATGCCAGCACCGGCGCGACTACCTTGGGTTTTATTAAAACCGAATTTTCCCAGAATCGGTTATTAACCGACATTTTGAAGGATTACTCCGGTTTTCTTAGTTTTATCGGCGGGACGCGCGGCAGTTTGGGCGAGACTTCGACGCTGTTGCTGGGCTTGGGCGGCGTGTGGCTGATCCGCCAAAATATCATTCAATGGCAGATTCCGGTGTCTTTATTGATGACGGTTATATTGTTGGCCGGATTTTTTCACGCCGTGGATAGCGAGCATTATGTCAGCCCGCTGTTGCATTTGAATTCGGGCGCGATGATGTGCGTGGCGTTTTTTATCGCGACCGATTATGTCACCTCGCCGAATACGCCTACTGGGCAGTTGGTGTTCGGCGCGGGTTGCGGCTTGCTGATTTTCGTTATCCGCACTTGGGGAGCGTATCCCGAAGGCGCGGGGTTTGCGGTGCTGTTGATGAATTCGGCGACGCCGTTGATCGATTATTACATTAAGCCTCGAATCTACGGGCGCGATCGTAAAGGCAAGCCGCTTGAGATACCGAAAGCGTAGAAGAATTCACCACGAAGACACGAAGAATGTAGGGCGGAATACCCACAGGGCACAAGTAAGTCCGTCCGGCGTCAGCAAGGGCGGATGTCAGCCGGAAACGCTTATTCTCGCTAACGCTCGAAAAGCCTTATTCCGGCCTACGCAGAGTTATACGTTACCTCGTTCCCATGCGCTGCGCCGCGAACGATGAGTTGCCGACAATGTGTATTCCAAATACTGGACGCAGCGCGTCCTGTAACGCATTCCCACGTAGCGCGTGGGAACGAGACAAAAATTGAACCAGAGCGTAAGCCATGAAAATCGACCCAGCCACTATCGAACGCCTGAAAGCAAAAATAGCCGTTTACCGGGAATTCCTGAAAAACTGGCTGGAGCCGTCCAACTTGGCCCAACTCAGGCCCAAGCTGGAATTCCAAACCGGCGTGCTAGCGGGCTTCGCTTTAATCGCCAGCGTACTGCTGGGCGTGACCAATTGCAGCACCGAAGGCACGATTCAACGGCGGCTCGATGAAGACTTAAAAAAATCGCTGGAAGAAGTCGTGCCCGCCGCTCTTTACGATAACGATATGCTGCAAGACACGCTAACCATTCCGTCGGCCGAATACAATATCGGCACGGACGAAACCACGGTTTATATCGCCAAAAAATCCGGCAACGTTAGCGCCGTGTGTTTTAAATTTACCGCGCCCGACGGTTATTCCGGCGCGATCAATATGATCATGGGCATAGACCGCGACGGCAATATTCTGGGGGTGCGCGTGCTCAGCCATAAAGAAACGCCGGGCCTGGGCGACAAAATCGAGGTTGCAAAATCGGATTGGATCTTGAAATTTACCGGACGCTCTTTAGCCAACTTGGCGCCGGCAAAATGGGCGGTTAAAAAAGACGGCGGCGAATTCGACCAGTTTGCCGGCGCGACCATCACGCCGCGCAAATCGGTGCAGGCCATTTATCGCGGCTTGCAGTTATTTAAAGCGCATCAGGAACAACTGATTAATCCTTGAGGGCATTGTTATGTTTTTATCGGAAAGCTATCGCAAAATCGCCGCCGACGGCATTTGGAACAACAATATCGTGTTCGGGCAAAACCTGGCGCTGTGTCCGTTATTGGCAGTGACCGGAACCGCTACCAACGGCCTGGGCATGGGGCTTGCCACGTTGGTGGTGATCATTGCATCGAACGGACTCATCTCGGTAACCCGGCATTTAATCCCCAGCGAAATCCGTATCCCGATTTTTGTCTTGTTGATCGCCGCGCTGGTCACTTTGGTCGATATTTTAATGAATGCCTGGGCACACGAACTCTATAAAGTGCTGGGCTTGTTCATCGCATTAATCGTCACCAATTGCGCGTTATTAGGCCGCGCCGAAGCGTTTGCATCGAAGCAGCCGGTCAGAGAAGCGCTGTGGGACGGTTTGATGATGGGATTGGGTTTTCTGATTGTACTGGTCGCGCTCGGCGCGGCGCGGGAAATCACCGCATCGGGCACATTGTTCGCCAATGCCTCGGTGTTGCTGGGCGAATCGTTCAAGTTTCTGGAAGTGACCGTGATTCACGATTACAAAGGTTTTTTATTAATGGCGTTGCCGCCTGGCGGATTCATTATGACGGCTTTCCTGATTGTCGGTAAGCGCCTGATCGACCAAAAAATCGCCGAAAGAAAAGTATCGGTAACCGTATTGGCTCCAGCTATTGCTGAGGAGGAATCATGAATGTCGGGGTTTGTTACGCGCAATCCGATAGGCAATTATGGATGCGCCTGGAAGTGCCGGATAACAGCACCATCGAGGAAACGATTAATCTGTCCGGCGTGTTAAAACTGTATCCCGAGATAAACCTTGCCAGCCAGAAAGTGGGCATATTCGGCAAAATCGCCCCGCTGGATACTGCGGTAAAAGACGGCGACAGGGTGGAGATTTATCGTCAAATAACGGCCGATCCGCAAATGGTGCAACGGCGGAGAAGATAGGCTGTGCAAAGCTGAATGGCCGGCTTGCCCTTGGCTTTGGGATTCGCCGGAGCATTCATCATAAGTAGCAACCGGAAATATTGACCGGATTGGTCTCTCCTAAAACAACACATAGCTGGGGTTCTCTAGGGGCTTTTCGGTTAAATTGTTGTGCTCAATCGTCTGTCTGATCGCTTAATCTACGCCTCCGGAGGGGCTTTGGTTTATCGCCGTTAGTGCTTGGTGTTTGCATTACCTTTTCAAGATCCTCTATCAGTCCGACAAGACAGATTCCGTTACTTTCTCTAAGCTCTGTTAAAAAATCGATGATTATTTCAAGCAATGATTCATTGATCAGCTTCATGTTAACCTCCTCTTCAAAGTTAAAGCTGTAGATCGATTCGCTTGAGGCAATTTGTCATAAGCGAAGCCTTGAATTTGATTCCCGCCCGGATTTTTTCAAGGGGAAGGTACGTAGTTGTTTTTGCTGCTGCTGTCTGGTTTTGAGATCAGGTAACTACTCGAATGGAACGCAGGCGCCTACTTTGGACATCCGCGTTCCATTTTTAGCTGCTGGCGTAGTTACTGTGGTTAACGTGTGAGGTGAATATCGCGCTACAGCTCTAAAAGCAGGGAGTTTCATCTTGGACGTGTTAATACCCTCAATAAAATAAGCGATAAAAAGACAAGCCCGTTTAGGGTCGATAACATGATACGGGCAGGACGGAAAATAATATTCTTATATAACATACTCAGTGCCCTCCTGTAGTGATCGTCAGCCTTGGCTGAGATTGCTTTCCTATTTGCTAAAAACAAAAAAGCCGAACTACCCTGTTATGTGACTTCTTTGTAGTCACTTTCGGCAGTCCGGCTTTCCTGGGAGGATCCGCGACTTTCTGCTCCTGTCTTTCGGCAGGGTTGGCCTTATCGTATGTGCGGGAAGTGTGCGTCAGGATTTTATAAATAGCTATCGATACAAATACTTAAAGTGTTCATACTTAGGATTTTTTACCTAGAACGCTTTGCTTGCAAGCCAAGGCGCTAGCCGTGAACACCCGCTAAAAGGGCGGTAATGCTAAACGTTAAATTTATCTTCAATTTTTTGTTTGTAATTCAAATAATGGATGGTTTGCAGTTGCTCCGGATTGCTGATCCGGAACGCACTAAGGGGTAAATCCATATCGGTAATGTAAACCGGGTAATGACTCTTGCCGTTCCTGAATTGAAGTATATGTTGATACGCGGCATAAAAGACTTTATTGCCGTGTTCCAGCGATGAATATTCTTCTTCGTTACAGTAGATGGTATAGATAATGCCATTGCCGGTGTCTTCCCCGGCAATGCGAAGGCTGAACTCCTGGTTTAAAGATTCGCTATTGAGTTGTACTTGAGTACAGGAAAAAATGCCGTCAGCATTTTTTTCGATTTCGTAATATTCAATTTCGACGAAATTTTCAAACAGTGTTCGGTTGATGATTGACTCTAAAAAAGTGGCGTAGTGATTTAGTAAATGGCTGACGCTCGCCTTGTTATGTTGCTGGGTATACAAAGATCCTCTTTCATCGATGATATAGATGCTGATGTCGGTCTTGTTATCATAATAAAAAAGCTGGATCGTTTGCGGCTTATTCAGGGAATAAATAGCACGGATAGGCGTGTTTTCGAGAATGGTCTGGTCAAAATGAATGGAACTGAACTGTTCTTGAGGGCGGCCTATTTCATCCAGCAACAGTTTTTCAGTTGCCAACATTTTGTAGCTCAGAATTTTGTCTGCCGATTCAAAGACATAAAATGCAGTCCCGCCAGGTAAAATATAACGGAGCGACTGGTTTTGTTGCGGCGTGGAAAAAAGTTTAACCAAGATGCTGAATATGACTTCGACGCGGAAAGTAATGTCCCTGGCCCGGTTCGGCGAGTTGCAAATAAACTTTACCTCTTTCAAAGACAAGGGTTTTTGGTGGTTATTAATGATGTCCGTTAAACAGTTAAATAAACCGTTCAGGCCGTCCTCGTGGCTGGTTGTAATGTCGCTCCAGCTGGATAATGAAATCCTGCTGACGGTTTGAATAAAGCATTGCCGATCTATGCCGTAACTCAGCGGGTCGGTGCGCCGCTCGCTCATTACGCATAAGCGCTCATTATCCGAGATTCCCATATTGATAAAGACCATTGAATGCAATGGGACTTTTTGGGTTTGGTAAATGTCCAGCGGAGCGTCGAAATTAAAGTTATGGCTGAAAAAGTGATGGATATGCCTCAAGGTTAAACGCAACTCCGAGTCCGGCATTTGCAGGGAATGCGAGCTGAAATTGATCAATAAGTGTTTGTGGTAGAGGCCGTTAATGACCAGCCAGCAGAGCGTTTCTATTAGCGTCCGGCATTTTTGTATGGGTTCGAAATTTGCGGCAGTGCTCATCTGCACGTATTTTAGATATAAGCCCCAGCCATTGATCTTGCTATCGGGATTATTTTCTACAATGGATAATGCACTTTCTTTTGAGTGAATTTCCGCATGCGTAGTAATAATTTCAATCTTACCCGGCTTTTTTTCCAGGAATGAATGAAGCTTTCTGCCGATCAATTTCAGGTCATTATTATTTTGCTGGTTTGGCGTTACATGATCTTTAGCAAAGCCCATGATCATGCGGTAGCAATGGGTCAATTGCTGGACAATAACGCTATGCTCTTCTGTCGCTTTTTGTATGTTCCATGATTGAACTTGCTTAAGCTCGTCAATAGCCGATGCCGGCCAATTCCAGCGTTTGGCGATCTGCTGTATATAGAGCTCCCTGGACGCGCGGGTTTGGGTATCCAGCGTGACATCGGATGAACCCATGACTTTTAAATAAAAACTTTGCCGCGCCAAAGCCAATCTTTGCGGGGTTTGGGCTTGTTGCAAATATCTTTCGACTTTCTGGTAAATCAGCAAATACGGGTCGAGGTCGACTTTCATAAAGTCGCCCTGGTAAACGGTCTTTTTTATATCTTGGCATAGCCATTCGGTCTGAGGAAACTCGCTGGCATAGCATTCCATTAATAACAGTTTTAATAATGACTTATGCGGCGCATGCAAGGCTTTATAAAGATGCCAAAGGGTTGCGCCGATAAACTCGCCGGCCGGGACCGCTTCGAAGCCGCCGAAATCGATCAGCTCGTGCTCTGGAATGAAGCGCTTGCTTATCAGGTGGTCTATATAGCGGGTGTAATTGTTTTCTTCATGAGGAGGAACCAGCCACCATGCCGGGCTTTTTCCTGCAATATAAATCGCAGTCCGGTAAAACTCTTCAAGCAGCAAATAATGCTGGGTTTGACCGCTACTTTCAGTGGAAATGGGGGTGTTTTGGCCGAGCCGAAATTGCTTGCTGTCGATCAGGAAAAAATGCACTTCCAATTCCAACGATTCGGCCCAAGCCTCTAGCGCGGAGGCTTTTTGTTGCAGTTCATTGATGTCGGCGGCCGATAAGTCGGATTGATGGCATACCCAGATGTCCATGTCGCTGGTTTTTGAAAAGGCAATGCTGCCGACACTGCCCATTAAAAACAGTCCCTCAATAGGATAAATATGCGACGGTATCCGGGTGTAATTGAAATTTACGGACAACTGCTTGGCGGCATGCAGAGTCTCGGCATCGGGATTGTATTCAGGTATTCCGGCGGGGGTCGACGGGGAAATAAATCCCGGCAATGCGGTAAAGTTGCTATGGAAGAGTAAAGGCAATAACTCCAGGAATACTCGTTGGCGAGGTTGCAGAAACTCTTGAACACGCTGTTTACGAAATTCATTTAAACGCTTAAAGCGTTGCTTGATTGTTTGTAGATCTTGTATGCTGATTTCTTCGCCGGGCGAACCCAAATAAATAGAAGAACCTTGGTGTGATCTAATCATAGTGAATGTATATGGTTATATTTTGTTGTGCTGTTTGGCTTGTCGCAAGGGCTTAAGCTTATGAATTATGTACGATATTCATTGCGGATCGGTTCGCCGGACCGCGCGCCGTATAAGCGCTAATCTCCATTATCGGTGGTATTATCGCCCAGCAATTCCAATATTAAAATATCACAAGCTCCGCATCCTGAACAGGCTCCGGTCATTCGCGATATTCCATCCGGATCGTTGACGCCATTCTTAATAAGCTCCCTGATTTGTCTTTTAGTTGTTCCGCTACAGCAACAAATAACATCTTTTTTTTCGTTCATATCCAGGTTCTTGTTATACCGTCGTAAAGCTGGCATTTGCTATCGGGTCGATAAATTGCCGGATAGTCTTAATTACAGCAAAAATATTACGCGATAATTTTTAAACTTGGCTTAAACCAAGCTCGTGTAATTGCATGTTGATAATTTTAAGCGCCGCCAACACCGCAGCAAAAACCTGGTTCGAATGCACGGCGCGGGTTTTGCGCAGTTCGCCGGCGCAATTCCAGGTGATCACGCATTCGGTTAAGGCGCTGGTATGGCCGCCTTTGGGTATCCGTATTTCAAAATCGGCCAGTGCGGGCAGGGTATAGTTGTGTTGACTCATCACCTTGTTGATCGCATCGACAAAGGCATCGAAACCGCCGTTGCCGGAGCCGGATGTGACATGCATCTGGCCGTTCACTTTGACGCGCAGACTGGCAGTCGATTCTAAATCCAAGCCGCTGGTGATCGAGCAGTTGAGCAATTTGATATGTTGATAGCTCTTGCTTTCCAGTACATCGGCAATGATAAAGGGCAGGTCGTCGGTGGTAATGGTTTCTTTGGAGTCGCCGAGGCTGACGATCCGGGCCAGCACTTTTTTCTGGTTCTCTTCCGACAGGTCCAATTCCAGCATTTCCAGGTTTTTTTTCAGCGACGCTTTGCCGCTCATCTTGCCCAGTGCATAACTGCGGGTGCGGGAGAAACGTTCCGGGCCTAATTTGGTTTTGTACAATCCGCCTTTTTGGTCGCCGTCGGCATGGATGCCGGCGGTCTGGGTGAAAACATCGGCGCCGACAATCGGCGCATTGGCGGCGACGCGCTTGCCGGAAAAATTCTCGACCATGGTACTGATGCGCACGATATGGCTTTCATCGATAGACAATTGCATGTCCATTTTGTCGCGTAATACCACCGCGACTTCAGCCATTGAGGCATTGCCCGCACGTTCGCCGAGGCAGTTAACGGTGCAGTGGATCGCATTGACGCCGGCGCGAACCGCGGCCATCACATTGGCGGTTGCCAGTCCGTAATCGTTATGCGGATGAAAATCGAATTGCAGTTTCGGGTAGCGGTTGCACATGTCGCTGAAGCTTGAGAATACTTCGTCTGGCGACAACACGCCGAGGGTATCGGGCAGCATGAAATGGCTGATGCCCACATTTTGCAATTTGTCCATCAAGCCGTAAACATAGTCCGGGTTGTCGTGATAACCGTTCGACCAGTCTTCCAGGTAGACGTTAACTTTCAAACCTTTGTCCAACGCGTAGTTGACGGTTAGTAAGACATCGACAGTATGTTCGACAAGTGTTTTGCCTAGCTGTATGCGGCAATGCTTTTCGCTGCCTTTGATCAGCAGGTTGATAACCTCGCCGCCGGTTTCCAGTATCCAGTCGACGCTACGGGTGTGATCGACAAAGCCCAGAACCTCAACACGCCCGGCAAAGCCTTCCTGTTTAGCCCACTCATTGATGTTGGTGACCGCTTCTTTTTCGCCTTGAGAAACACGGGCGGAGGCGACCTCAATCCGGTCCACCCGTAGCGATTGCAACAGGGCTTTGGCAATGCTGACTTTTTCCACGGGCGTGAACGATACGCCTTGGGTTTGTTCGCCATCGCGCAAAGTGGTGTCCATCAGCTGGATATGTCTTGAATTGGTGGACATGGTTGTCGCCTGTGATTTCATTTCGGTTTGTGGGGCAGTGGCGTAGAAGTAATCATCTAAGAAAGGTAACTAATTTTCAGCACCTTTTCGAAAATATCCGCTAGAAGTTGATAGCCACCAAGATAGCTTTCAATGTTTGCGTTAATCCAGTCGTCTGGAGAAATGGATTCCCAATCCAGATCGTAGCCATTGAAGGCAGCCAAATGCGCAAAAAACAAACGTTGAACACGTCCATTACCTTCTCGAAAAGGATGTATCACGTTAAATTCAGCGTAATACTCGGCAAGTTTCATTACGAAGTCAGTATATGAAAGATTTTGTAAATAGTTTTCATCTTCCAATTTTTTGAATAACTTTCCAACCTCTGGAACGATACGGGGAGCAACGCAAAATAATGTGCCAGCTTTTGAAATATTTACATCGCGAATTTGTCCGGCCCAATCGTATAACTCGGCAAACAAAGTGGCATGAATGTGCTGTAGATACTGTAAATGGTACGGTGGTTTGGCGTTTTTAATGTTATAAGCAGATATTTTTGTTATTTCCCGCTCCGCTTCCTCAAAAGTTTTTTCATCCGTTATCCCTAACTTATTTTTCAATACTGTCGTATTTGGATAACAATAATGGTCATTGCCGGTATCATATTTATCCATTTATTGTTTTACCTGGTATTTCTCGATTACATCGGCCATTTTTAAAGCTGGTGCGTCGCTTATTTGTATGCCTTCCAGCCTGGAGCTATGAATAAAATTTCTTATTTTATTTTTCTCAAAAATTGCCGATGAATCAATCATATCGCTATTTCTAAACGCTACAACGATAGATTTCAGGCTTCTTTCAAGTTGCTTCCAGCTGCGGGCTTTGATTTGTAATCCTAAGAGCGCAGATACTTTTTCTTTGGCTTCGGGAAATGAACCAAGTTCTTTAAGATGCTTATTTTCGTCAAGAAGAAATATCAAATTCTCGATGTTTTCGTTAACCGAAAACGATAAATCGTAAATTTTTTTTAAAAGTTGATTCCAACCGTTAATTTTCAGAGCTACACCGACTTTTTTTTCGACCCAAATTTTTACTTCTGTATAACTACCAAAAGATTTAAGAGTTTCGACATCTTTAATCGTATAAAGATTTGGGATCCTTGAGCTTGTATTGTCGATGATTTTTTTTTGCATGTTTACTAATTCAACCGACCATTAATCAAGAATATAGTGTTACAAGCTGCGTAGGTTGGACGGGGGAGCCAATCCAACCTACAACATATAATCCTTAAGCCCAAAGCCAAGGAAACTTTTGCTTATGTTGTTGCTCGTACTGCTCGATCTTATCGGCATGTTTTAAGGTCAAACCGATGTCATCCAGTCCGCTCAACAGATTTTCCTTGCGGAAAGGATCGATGTCAAAGCTAAAACCATTGCCGCCCGGCGTAGTCACCTGCTGGTTTTCAAGATCGACGGTAAAGCGCACGCCTTCGTTGGCGGCAATTTCGGCCATTAATTTGTCCAGCTGATCTTTATCGACTTTAATCGCCAAGATGCCGTTTTTAAAGCAGTTGTTGTAGAAAATATCGGCATAGCTGGTCGAAATAATGGTGTTAAAACCATAATCGGCAATCGCCCAAGGCGCGTGTTCGCGTGATGAGCCGCAACCGAAGTTGTCGCCAACCACCAGGATTTTAGCGCCTTTGAATGCAGGCTTGTTTAGCTCGAATTCAGCATTGTCGCTGCCGTCGTCGTTAAAACGCCAGTCGTGGAACAGGTGTTGGCCAAAACCGCTGCGTTCCACTTTTTTCAGGAACTGCTTGGGGATGATCTGGTCGGTATCGACATTGCTGCGGTCCATCAATGCCGCAATACTTTCATGTTTTTTGTACGGTTCCATAATTTTTTCCGATCTTATAGTTTGCGAATATCGACAAAATGGCCTGCTGCCGCTGCCGCCGCCGCCATTGCAGGCGAAACCAGGTGCGTGCGTCCGCCTTTGCCTTGACGGCCTTCAAAGTTGCGGTTTGACGTTGAAGCGCAACGTTGGCCTTGGGTCAATTCGTCGCCGTTCATGGCCAGACACATCGAACAGCCGGGTTCACGCCATTCCCAGCCGGCATCGATAAAGATTTTATCCAAGCCCTCGGCTTCCGCCTGTTGCTTAACGTGATAGGAGCCGGGAACCGCAATTGCAGTGACGCTTTGAGCTACCTTGGTGCCTTTTGCGACTTCGGCGGCGATCCTGAAATCTTCGATACGGCCGTTGGTGCAAGAACCGATAAATACGTAATCTATCTTAATGTCGGTTATTGGCGTGTTTGGCGCTAAGCCCATATAAGCCAATGCGCTTTCGCAGGCTTTGCGTTTGGTTTCGTCGGCAAAACTTTCCGGGGCTGGGACGACGGCATCGACGCCGGCCACTTGTTCGGGCGATGTACCCCAGGAAACTTGTGGGGCAATATCGGCAGCATCGATGATTACAGTGGCATCGAAAACCGCGCCTTCGTCGCTAGGCAGTGTTTTCCAGTAAGCCAGTGCCTGATCCCAGGCTGCGCCGGACGGTGCAAACTCGCGGCCTTTCAGGTATTCGTAAGTTTTTTCGTCAGGAGAGACTAAGCCGGCCCTGGCCCCGGCTTCAATCGCCATGTTGCACAGCGTCATCCGGCCTTCCATCGACAGTTCCCTGATTGCCGAACCGGTATATTCGATGACATAGCCGGTGCCGCCCGCGGTGCCGATTTTACCGGTAATCGCCAAGGCAATATCTTTGGCGGAAGCATATTTAGACAAGTTGCCGTTGACCACGACTTGCATGGTTTTGGATTTTTTTTGCGGCAGCGTTTGGGTTGCCATGACGTGTTCAACTTCGGAAGTGCCGATGCCAAAAGCCAGTGCGCCGAAAGCGCCATGCGTTGCAGTATGGCTGTCGCCGCAAACGACTACCATGCCGGGGTGGACGAAGCCATGCTCGGGAACAACGACATGAATTACGCCGTTGTTTGGATTGGTCATGTCGTATAGCTTTAAGCCGTTTACGCGGCAGTTTTCGGCCATTGTTTCGATCTGCTTTTTTGCAATCGGATCGGCGATAGGCAGATTGCGGTTTTTGGTCGGTACGCAATGATCCATCGTGGCAAGAATGCTGTGCGGATTGCGCACTTTGCGGCCTGACAAGTGCAGGCCTTCAAAAGCCTGTGGGCTGGTGACTTCATGCATCAAATGCCGATCAACATAAAGCAAAGGAGCCTGTCCAGCCTCATCAACAACAAGATGGCTGTCCCAGATTTTTTCGTACATGGTTTTTTTCATAGCGTATTCCAAAGCTTGCATACCGGCTCTACATTGAGCGTATGGCGTGTTACGGGGCAATCAAAAGCATAGTAAAGCTATGCGTAGCCGCATATTATCCTCTAAAAGAGACATTGTTTGCAATTTGGCAGAAAGGCTCTCGTATTGAAAGCCTTAAAATTAAGGCGAATGTTGTTCATCTTTTGAACACTAACTCGGCAGGATCTTCTGCATTCTTGCGTTGCAATTCTAAAAAAATAAGCTTTTGCGATATGCAGAGCGATTACTGAGGTTATATCGGGCATAAAAAACCCCGCGAAGTCATGTAACTTGCGGGGTCTTGGGGTACTCTGAGCCTGTTGGAAACAGGCTTGAATGTTACAAGCTGTAGTACATGTCGTATTCAGCTGGGTGAGTGCTCATGCGAACACGAGTGACTTCTTCCATTTTCAGAGCAATAAAGCCGTCGATAGCGTCGTCAGTGAAAACACCGCCGCGAGTCAGGAATTCACGGTCAGCGTCCAGAGCTTCCAAAGCTTGGTCGAATGAATGGCAAACTTGTGGGATGTTGTTAGCTTCTTCTGCTGGTAAATCATACAAATCTTTATCCATAGCGTCGCCAGGATGGATTTTGTTTTGAATACCGTCCAGGCCGGCCATCATCATTGCAGAGAACGCCAAGTATGGGTTTGCAGTTGAGTCAGGGAAACGAACTTCGATACGACGGCCTTTTGGGTTGTTAACAAAAGGAATACGGATAGAAGCTGAACGGTTACGTGCAGAGTAAGCCAGCATAACAGGAGCTTCAAAACCAGGAACCAGGCGTTTGTAGCTGTTGGTCGATGAGTTGGTGAATGCGTTCAATGCTTTAGCGTGTTTAATGATACCGCCGATGTAGAACAGAGCAGTTTCAGACAAGCCGCCGTATAAATCGCCAGTGAACAGGTTAACGCCGTCTTTAGACAAAGATTGGTGAACGTGCATACCGCTGCCGTTGTCGCCAACCAGTGGTTTAGGCATGAAAGTCGCTGTTTTGCCGTATGCGTGTGCAATGTTGGCGACAACGTATTTCAGTTCCAGAACTTCGTCGGCTTTTTTAACTAGCGTGTTGAATTTTACACCGATTTCGCACTGACCGGCAGTTGCTACTTCGTGGTGATGAACCTCAGTAACCATGCCCATTTCTTCCAATGTCAAGCACATTGCAGAACGCATGTCTTGGAAAGAGTCAACTGGAGGTACAGGGAAATAGCCGCCTTTAACGCCTGGACGGTGACCTGTGTTGCCGTCAGGGTAAACTTTTTCTGAATTCCAGCCCGCTTCTTCGGAATCGACTTTATAGAAAGAGCCGCTCATGTCGGTACCCCAACGGACATCGTCAAAAATGAAGAATTCGTTTTCAGGGCCGAAGAATGCAGTGTCTGCAATGCCGGTTGATTTCAAATAGGCTTCCGCGCGTTTGGCGATAGAGCGTGGGTCGCGTTCGTAACCTTGCATGTTTTTAGGTTCAATGATGTCGCAACGCAAGATCAGTGTGTTGTCATCAAAGAAAGGATCCATAACCGCAGTGGAGGGATCGGGCATCAAAATCATGTCCGATTCGTTGATGTGTTTCCAGCCGGCCACTGAAGAACCGTCGAACATGTTGCCTTCTTCGAAAGTGTCTTCGTCAATAGAATGAGCAGGGAATGTTACGTGTTGCTCTTTACCGCGGGTGTCACAAAAACGGAAATCGACGAATTTTACGTCGTTTTCTTTGATCAGTTTAAGTACTTTTGCTGCAGACATTTATTTCGTCTCCTGAGATGAATTATATGAGTTATATGGATCGGTGTTTTATGCCAAACGTGTAACGATACCATTTTTTTTGCTGGATTAGCCACTAAAAAATAAGATGAAATAAACTGCGGTTTAACCGGAGAAAAGACAAGGAAATGAGTGCCCAATTATAGTGCGTTGAGAATTTTGTTTGCCCGGAAACTGTGCATATTGTTTCTGGCTTTTAAGGTTAAGTTGATGATTAACAGGAGGTTTTAGATGATCTGTTTTCTGCGTAAGTATTTTAACTAATTGAAAATTAATAAAATAAAAGCGCTATACTTAAAGCCGCTGAATCAAAAATCTATTTTGTGAATGTAGTTGGCATTTTACTTGCTTGTGCTTGTTTAGCGGGCAATCTGCTTTAGTTTAATCAATTAAGGATATTTAATATGAAAAACCATCTAAACAATAATAACTTCAAACTAAAGCCGCTGGCTTTAGGAATAGCGCTGGTTTCTGTTTTTGGTGTGGCACAAGCAAAGAGTTTAACTGAAGCCAGCACTTTGCTTGAAACGGTAGGTGATCCTAACGAAAGCCAGTTTATGAAAAATATTGGCTTGAAAATCGGCGGTTGGGCCAACGCCGGTATCACTTACAATGCCGCGAGTCCGGCTAACAATTTTAACGGTCCGGTTACTTTTGCTGACCGTTCCGGCGAATTTCAATTGAATCAATTAAACATATTCGCGCAACGTGCTGTAGCCGCAGAAGGCGATGCATGGGATTTCGGCGGACGCGTCGATGCGATGTTCGGTACCGATGCTATTTTTACCCAAGCTTACGGCGTTCCCGCATTCGATGTGAACACCGGGTTGCCTTTGAACCGGAACCATTGGGATCTCAATCTGCTCGGCAGCGACAGTAACCGTTTTTACGACATTGCGCTGCCACAGGCATATGCCGAGGCTTATGCGCCTATCGGTAATGGTTTGAATATTAAGGCCGGTCATTTTTATACCCCGATTGGTTACGAGACCGTTCCCGCTCCCGACAACTTTTTCTATACCCATGCTTACGTCATGCAATATGGCGAACCGTTCACCCATACCGGCGTGATGGGCAACTATACCGTCGATAAAAACTGGTCTGTTATGGGCGGCGCCGTCACCGGTAGCTCGACCGGCGGTTGGGATGGCGGTTGGGATAAACAGTTGGGTAACTGGGGCGGCTTAGCCGGTGCTACCTGGACCAGCAATGACAAAGGCACTTCAGCCAATGTCAGCGGCACCTATAGCGGGATTTCCGAACACAGTAGCCAAGCTTGGGCTTTGTACAGCTTGGTGCTCAAACACAATATTACCGATAAAACCCATTTGGTTCTACAGCATGATCATGGCTTCGCCAATAGCATTTTACTGGGCGGTGCGCCTACCGATACCGAATGGTACGGCCTTAACTCACATTTGACCTACGACATTAAGGATAACCTGACGGCTGGTGTGCGTGCCGAATGGTTCCGCGATCAAAACGGCTTTAGGGTTTGTTCTCCGGGCCGTGTGGCCGCGGCTACCAACGGCGCTGGCAACAGTTACGCCATCGGCGGTCAACCGAACAACAGTACTTGCAACGCAGCCAGCTATTATGCAATTACCGCGGGGGTAAACTGGAAGCCGATGAAATGGTTGAATATTCGCCCGAATGTCCGTTATGACTGGGTCGATGGTAAGACAGCAACAGGCGGTTACCGTCCATTTGGTAATAACAAAGAGGATCAATTTCTGTTCTCTACCGATTTCAACGTTAACTTCTAACGCAACTTGATAGGGATGGCTAAAGTAAGTGGAAATGTTTTTCCGCTCTTACTTTAGCTACAAGTCACGCTGGATTTAAATTTATACAAGAGGCTCAAATGAAACTAATAACTGCTGTTGTTAAACCCTTTAAGCTCGACGATGTCCGCGAGGCGCTTTCGGATATAGGGGTGTCCGGGGTAACCGTCACCGAAGTAAAAGGTTTCGGTCGTCAAAAAGGGCACACCGAGCTTTATCGCGGCGCTGAATATGTGGTTGATTTTTTACCCAAGGCCAAAATTGAAGTGGCAGTGGCTGACAGTATGCTGGAGCAGGCTGTAGAAGCCATTACCAAGGCAGCCAACACCAGCAAAATAGGCGACGGTAAAATTTTCGTAACCGATTTAGAGCAGGTTGTCCGGATTCGTACCGGGGAAACCGGCGAAGAAGCGCTTTAATAATTAAGGGGAGCATTATGAAACAACTTTTAACTACCTTTATCCTGTTTGCCTTGCTGGGCTATGCAGGATTTTCTTTCGCCGAAACCGCCGTGCCGGTTCCGCCCGCGGCCAACAAAGGCGATACCGCGTGGATGATCGTCGCGACGGTGCTGGTTATCCTGATGGTTATTCCCGGTTTGGCTTTGTTCTACGGCGGCATGGTGCGCGCCAAGAACATGCTGTCCATGTTGATGCAAGTATTTGTGATCTTCTCGATGATGGCGCTATTGTGGGCGATTTACGGCTACAGTATCGCGTTCACTGAAGGCAACGCTTTCTTTGGCGGACTGAGCAAGATGTTCCTTAAAGGTATAACGCCGGACTCGCTTGCAGCCACTTTCAGTAAGGCTGTTTACGTGCCGGAGTATATTTATGTCGCATTCCAGCTGACCTTTGCTGCTATTACCCCTGCATTGATTGTTGGCGCTTTTGCTGAGCGGGTTAAGTTTTCTGCGGTACTGTTGTTCATGTTCCTGTGGTTTACTTTTTCTTACCTGCCAATGGCGCACATGGTTTGGTATTGGACCGGTCCCGATGCTTATACCGATAAAGCGGCGGCCGATGCGGCTACTGCTACAGCGGGATTTTTGTTCCAAAAAGGTGCATTGGATTTTGCCGGCGGTACGGTTGTGCATATCAATGCCGGTATTGCCGGTTTAATCGGCTGCTTGATGATAGGCAAGCGTATCGGTTACAGAAAGGAATCGCTTGCGCCGCATAGCGTAACCATGACGATGATCGGCGCTTCTTTGTTATGGGTCGGCTGGTTCGGTTTTAATGTGGGTTCCAACCTGGAAGCCAACGGTCTTGCCGCTTTAGTCTTTGTAAATACTTTGTTAGCCAGCGCGGCGGCTACTTTGGCTTGGGTTGGTGCTGAATGGTTGCTGCGCGGCAAACCCAGCATGCTGGGCGGCGCTTCAGGTGCCGTTGCTGGTCTGGTTGCGATTACGCCTGCCTGCGGCTGGGCAGGCCCTATGGGGTCTATCTTCTTAGGCTTGGCTGTCGGTGCGATTTGTTTCTGGTCTGTCACAATGTTGAAAGCTGCTCTGGGTTATGACGATTCGCTGGATGCATTCGGCGTTCATGGCGTCGGTGGAATTGTCGGCGCTCTGGGAACCGGCATCGTCGCAAGCCCATCGCTCGGCGGCACCGGTGTTTGGGATTATGTTGCTAACGGCGTGGCCGAATACAGCATGATCGGTCAAATCACCAGTCAGGCATGGGGCGTCGGCACCTGTATCATTTGGTCGGCTGTTGTTTCTTTTATCTCCTATAAAATTGTGGATATGGTGATCGGACTTCGGGTTAGTGAAGAGGTCGAGCGTGAAGGACTTGATGTTTCCGAACATGGAGAAACTGCTTATCACATTTAATTCATAATGGTGAGCTTTTTTCGAAAATAAGTCTTTTCGAGCACACGGGCGCGCAATGCGCCCGTTTTTGCGTTTTAAATAAAGACAAAATGTAGCCGGTTCGTGTTTTTTATCCGGCCTATTAATTGTATGTTGCTTGATAATTCACTATGATTGCAGCGGATATTACCAATACTTTTTTGCTATCTAACTGAGAGAGAACATGAAATTAATAACCGCAATAATTAAACCGTTCAAAATGGATGATGTCCGAGAAGCATTATCTGAAATTGGGGTTGCAGGCGTTACTGCTACAGAAGTAAAAGGCTTTGGCCGTCAAAAAGGCCACACCGAGTTATACAGAGGTGCCGAGTATGTGGTCGACTTTCTGCCTAAAGTTAAGTTGGAAATAGCTGTTGCTGACGATGTGTTGGAGAAAGCCATTGAAACGATTGTTAATGCGGCTAATACCGGCAAAATCGGCGATGGAAAAATATTCGTATCGAATTTAGAACAGGTGATCCGTATCAGAACGGGTGAAACCGGAGAAGATGCCATTTAGGCGCAAGGAAAAAAATGTCATTAAAAATAATAAATAGAAAGCTGGTTTTAGGCTTCCTGATGTTTCCCGGTCTTGCTTTTGCAGAAGACCAATTAAATCAAGCGGACACCGCTTGGATCTTAACTTCGACCGCACTGGTTTTGTTTATGACAATACCGGGGCTGTCGTTATTTTATGCCGGACTGGTTAGAAGCAAAAACGTGCTGTCGGTATTAATGCAGTGTTTTGCTATTACTTGTTTGGTTTCTATTCTTTGGTTGGCCGGCGTTTATAGTTTTATTTTCGCCGACGGCGGAGACATGCAAAAACTCATCGGCGGTGCTTCCAAGGCATTTTTACCCGATATAAATACCGCATCATTAAAAGGAACTATTCCTGAAACCTTGTTTTTTATGTTTCAGATGACTTTTGCGATTATTACACCGGCGTTGATAGTCGGCGGTTTTGCCGAGCGGATGAAGTTTTCGGCGATGCTGTGGTTTAGCGGTTTATGGTTGATTATTGTCTACTTGCCTATCTGCCACTGGATGTGGGGCGGCGGTTGGTTGGCCGATTTAGGCGCGATGGATTTTGCCGGCGGTATCGTCATTCATGTTAATGCCGGTGTTGCTGCGTTGGTGGCGGCGTTGGTATTGGGTAAACGACGGGGCTTTCCAAATACGGCCATGCCGCCGCATAACATGACCATGGTCGTTACCGGAGCCGGTATGTTGTGGGTCGGTTGGTTCGGGTTTAACGCGGGCAGCGCGTTGACTTCCGATGGGCGCGCCGGAATGGCGATGCTGGTTACCCATATCGGTGCGGCTTCCGGCGCTTTAACCTGGATGTTCATCGAATGGAAGCGTTTTAGCAAACCCAGCGTTTTGGGCATTGTGACCGGCATGGTCGCAGGTCTGGGCACCATCACTCCGGCTTCCGGTTTTGTCGGACCTTTCGGTGCCTTGGTGATCGGCATTACCGCCGGTACCGTCTGTTTTTATGCGACCCAATACGTAAAACGCACCTTGAAAATCGACGATTCATTGGACGTATTTTCCGTTCATGGCGTAGGCGGCGTAACCGGCTCATTACTGACCGGCGTTTTTGCGGCCAGCGGTCTTGGCGGTCTCGGTTTGGCTGAGGGCGTTTCAATCATGGATCAAGTCGGTGTTCAAGCCTTGGCGATTGTAGTGACAGCGGTTTGGAGTGCATTATTCAGTTTCCTGATTTTAAAATTGTTGGATAAATGGATAGGCTTACGGGTCACTCCGGATGAAGAAGTACAAGGTTTGGATACTGTTTTACATGAAGAAACCGGTTATCTTGATTTATAGTTTTCTCTATAACATCTCAGCCTAATAAAAGCGGCTCCCCAGTAATCTGGGGAGCCGCTTTTTTGTTTATAATGGCAACCCATTAAAGCGGATCAGGTCTCCGGATTTTATGAAAATTCGATACATAGCCTCTACAATCAAAATCGCTGTTTTTATAGCAGCCGCTCTTCTGGGCATCTATGCCGCGCTCGGCTTTTACTTGGTGCCGACGCTGGTAAAGTCGGAACTGCCGGTATTCATCCGGCAGCAAACCGGCAGGAATGCCTCTGTTGCAACGGTTCGCTTCGATCCGTTTTCGTTACACTTAAGTCTGCAAGAGTTTAAGCTTCAAGAGCCGAACGGCCAATTGTTTACCGGTTTTGGTGATTTTTTTATCGAGATCAACGCGCCGCAATCGATCAGCCAAAAGGCGCTGGTTATCGATAAGATATTAATAAACAAGCCGGTTGTCCGTATCGCCAGAAATAAAGACGGAGCGTTCAACTTTAAAGACCTGCTCGGGGAAAATAACGGGGCCAAACAGGACGAAAGCAAAGTTTTCCCGGTAAACATCGCGAAACTAGCGATAACCGAGGGGAAGCTGAATTGGGAAGACGCGCATTTTAACAGTCCTGAAAAAGAGACTGTTTATCCGATCAATCTGACGCTTGAAAACTTCACCACCCAAGCGGATAAACCATCCACCCTGGGTTTAACGCTGGAATTAAGTTCCGGCGGCAAGCTGGATTGGCATGGCGCTATCAACCTTAAGCCTCTGTCTTCATCCGGCCATATCAAGCTGGACAACGTGCAATTGCCGAGAATTCGGGCGCTGGCCCTGCAAGATGTCGTGCAACTGGATCTACAAGGTTATGAGCTGCTTGAGGCCGATTACAAAGCCGATTACGTTGATGACAAATTCAACGTTAACATCAATCAGGGAAAGTTTGAGCTGCGCGATTTTCAGGTTTCAGCAACACCGCAAGATAAAGCGTTGATCAAAATACCGGGTTTCGCGGTAAAGGGAATCGGTTTCAGTCTTGACAAGCATGAATTGGCGATCGAATCCGTGTCCGCAAATGATGCCGATATTAAGGCCTCATTGAATGCCGAAGGCGTCTTAAATTATCAGTCTTTATTGCCGGCAACCAAAACCGAAACCGAGACAAGTTCCGTCGAGCCGCAGCCAACGTTATGGAACATCAAGATCAACACCATCGCTCTCAATAACTTGGGACTTATCTTTGAAGATCAGACTTTAAAAACGCCTGTCACCCTGACTGCCAAGCCCATCAATTTCAAGCTAACCGATTTCAGCAATCAAAGCGGCGCCAGCCTGCCTTTTCAGCTCAGCGCGGGATTTAATGAAACCGGTTCGATAAAATTGGATGGTAATGCTGTTGCCGAACCTCTATCGGCGCAGATAGCGGTTGATGTCAAAGATATTGCCCTGGAAAATTTCCAGGCTTATGTCGATAAGTTTGCCAAACTGGATGTTATCGACGGGAAGCTGGCCGTCGACGGCAAGGTTTTGATCGCTAAATCGGCACAGGATGCGCTGGACATTAAGTTTACCGGCAATATCCAAGTTGACGATTTTTTAACCCGTGACCAGTTGAAGAACAAAGACTTTGTAAAATGGGAGCATTTAACGCTGAACGGCATTGATGTCGATGTGCCGGCCAATCAATACCGTGCTGAAGCGCTGAAGATCGATAAACCTTATGCCAGAATCATCATTAAACAAGACAAGACCGTCAATTTTGGCGACATCATCATTGCCGATAAAAGCGAGCCGAAAACAGCGCCTAAGAATGCGCAACAGGAGGTGCAGAAACCTAAATTCAATCTGGGCAAGATCCAAGTTATTGACGGTTCTTCGGATTTTTCCGATCTTTCGCTGATTTTGCCGTTCTCCGCGCAAATCAAAAGCCTGGACGGCGGCGCCAGCGGCATTTCTTCGGATGAAAAATCAACGGTCAAGGTTAATTTAAAAGGTAATGCTTATGACTTGGCGCCTGTCGATGTCAAAGGCGAAATCAGCCCTTATCAGGGCAATTACGATGTGACGGTGAAGTTTACCGGGATGCCGATGCCGTTGATTTCATCGTACATGGTGCAATTTGCCGGTTATAAAGTCGAAAAAGGCAAAATGTCGCTGGAACTGAATTACAAGGTCGTCGATAAAGAGTTGACCGCAACCAATAATGTTTTGATTGACCGTTTCGAGTTGGGCGAAAAAGTTGAAAATCCCAATGCCGTGTCATTGCCGCTGGAATTGGCCGTCGCTTTAATGAAAGATTCCGACGGCAAAATAAAGATAAATGTACCGATTACCGGCAGTCTGGAAGATCCGAAATTCAGTGTCAGTCATATTGTTACCGATGCATTGGTGAATGCGATAGGCAAAGTGATCGCTTCGCCTTTTCGAGCATTGGCCTCGTTGATAGGCAGTGAAGAGGATTTAAGCATGATCGGTTTTTCCGCCGGCGATGCTACCTTAGCCAAGCCGCAAATCAGCAAATTGGACGATTTGGCCAAGGCGCTAAAAGCACGTCCGGATTTAAAACTGGAAATTAAAGGCACGGCTTTTCAGGATCGGGACTGGCCGGAGGTCAGCGATGACGCGTTATACGATCAGCTTAAAAGAATAAAAGCCGATGAAATTAATAAACAGGGCGGCAGAAAAATACGCGCGGAACATGTTGTCATTTCCGACCAGGATTACAGGCGATTAATGGAACAGCTGTTTGTGGAAAAATTTCCGCTGATGGTGGAAAAGCCGTTGTTGGGCAAGCTACGCTTGGTCGGCAGTAAGGCCGATACCAGCACGGACGAGTTTTATGCCGTCGCCAAGCAGAAGTTGTCAGCCATCATTAAGCCGGAAGAGCAGCGGTTAAAAGGCTTGGCCGCCGAAAGGGCGCAAGCGATTGCCAACTATATTGTAAAAAAAGGCGGCATAGACAACGAGCGGGTATTTATACTGGATACGGCAATTGATCCAAAAAGGGAAGGCAACGGAATTGTCAGCTTGTTGTCTTTGAAAGCGGATTAACTACCGGGTTTATCGTTATTGTGGATTTAACACCGGGTGTGGACTTGTTTCCACACTATGCATGAGCCGTGTAATGTGAATTGAGCGGAGGAGGGGGCCTTGCTACAAGGCTGCCTACGTAGCAAAGCTTGACCTGACAGGCGCTCAGTCAAAGTGGAAACTGCTAGCGTTTTCCCGATGTATTATGCTCAAGCTTTTCAAGAAACCGTAACATGGCAAAAGTAAGCCAGCCGATTACGACCAAACCAACGGTAAAGATGCTATAGGAAACAGGCCAGGCAATGCCCTGTGTCATCATTGAAAATTCCGACATGCCGCCGATGCCCGCCAATACATTAAGCGGCATAAAAACAACGCTGACGACGGTCAGTCGTTTGACCACCTTGTTTTGGTTGATGTTGATGAAACCTACAGAAGCATCCATCAAAAAGTTGATCTTGTCGAACAAGAATGCAGTATGTCCATCCAACGATTCAATATCGCGCAGAATCTGCTGGGAGTACTCCTGTTGGTCTTTTCCAAGCAGCTTGCTACGCATCAGGAATGAAACCGCGCGGCGCGTATCCATGACGTTTCTGCGAATTCGCCCATTCAAATCCTCTTCATTGGCAATATCGTTTAATATTTTGGCGGCTTCTTCATCACTGATTTGCTTACTCAATACATGATTGCCGACAGCCTCCAAAGCCAGATAAACATCTTCCAAGGCGCCGGCCGAATACTCGGTATTGGCTGAGTAAAGATCGAGCAGCATATCCCTGGAGTCGGATACGTAATTGAGTTGACTAAGCGCACGTAACCGCTGAAGCCGGAATACCGGCAGTTCTTCTTTGCGAATCGAAAACAGAATATCCCGATACAGGATAAAAGCCACTACGACGTTGCGAGACACGTCATCTTTGTCCAGCAGGAAATCCGAGTGCAAGTGAATTTCACCGTTTTCTTCGACATAAAACCGGGCGCTTGCCTCAAGGTCGCTCAGTTTATCGGGATCGGGAAACTCAATGCCAAAAATATCGCCGACCCAGACTCTATCCTCAAACGTCGGCGCCACCAAATCTATCCATATCGGTTTGGCGTCAATTAAATCTTGAGGCGTTTTAATCGAAATTTCGTGTAAGCGGCCTTTTTGCAAATCAAAAGCTTTGACCCTGGATTTTTCGGTTTTGTAATCTTGTTTGCCCAATATTTGCAGTACGGAAATAGGGGCTTCCAGCAAAATAGGTTGTTTACGGTCATCATCCAGGTGATCCCAGATCAGTAATTGATCTTCCGGAGGTAATTCTTCCAGAATATAAGCCACTTCCGCATGAGGTAAATGATTAAGTATCTGTTGCAGCCGTGTCATGTTCTCTTTGCGCACCAACGTTTCCACCAGATTATGGTGCGGCATGTCCTGTTTACGCACCAACTCTGCGAGCAGTTTGTGCTTTTGCAATATATCGAGAACGGCTTGATGGCTATTATAATATTTGGCGGCGGGGTCTTTTTGCATATAGAAATGATGGCTTGGCCCAGTAGGTGGACGAACGATAAGAATCGGTTTGTACAATTCTATCAAAGCATTATTATTTGTCGCTGTTTTATACCGGCTAATTGCATTTGTCGGTGATGAAAAATCAACGTCCGTGAAGCCTTCAATCAGGCTATTTCAGCATCCGCCAGATAGCAGCCCGGATCTTCAGCCCAAAAGTTTCCGGTAATTTGCGCGGCCCTGACGCGGGTGTTGCCGTTGCAGATTTCCTGATAATGACATCTTGCACAACGTCCTTCGAGCGGTCTTGGCTGTTGCTTAAGCCCCGCCATTAGGGGATCTCTGGTATCCATCCATATTTCCGAAAAAGGCCGTTCTTTGACATTGCCCAGCTCATAGTGTCCCCAGAACGTGTCCGGATGAACATTGCCGAGATTATCGATGTTGGCGACGTTGACGCCCGAGGCATTGCCGCCCCATTGTTCCAGTTTGGCTTTGATGTGCCCGGCTTTATCGGGGAAATGCTTGGCTACCCAATGCAAGAAATAAACCGCATCCGCATCGTTATTGCCGGTGACGAATTCCCGGTCTTTGCCCGATTTAAGCCAGTAGTAGCTGGTTTCAAACAGCAGGTCCATCGCGGTCCTGGTCATTGAAAAATGGGCATCGTCTTTGCGGTTTTTATTGCCGCGACCGCCGTAATTCAAATGCGATAAATAGAATTTGTCGATATTGCGGTCATCCATTAACTGCAACAAAGCCGGAAAATCCTGGGCGTTATCTTGCGTTAGCGTAAAACGCAGGCCGACTTTGATGTCTTTTTCCAGGCACAGCCGGATGCCGTGCAGTGCTTGATCGAAAGAGCCTTGTACGCGCCGGAACCGGTCGTGGGTGTCTTTGATGCCGTCCAGGCTGACGCCGATATATTGATAATTTATCTCGGCGATTTCGTCGATATTGTCTTCGGAAATTTTGGTGCCGTTGGTGGATAGCGCGACGTAGAAGCCCATACCCTTGGCGCGGCGGGAAATGGCGAAAATGTCGGGATGCAATAGCGGTTCGCCGCCGGATAAAATCAGTACCGGTACTTTGAAGGCTTTCAGGTCGTCCATGACCGTATAAATTTCCGGGGTAGTTAATTCATTCGGAAAATTGATGTCGGTGGAGGTTGTGTAGCAATGCTTGCAGGTGAGATTGCAGCGGCGGATTAAATTCCAGATAACGACCGGAGCCGCCGGTTTGCGTGCCGGTTTTAACGGGGTCGGGTCTATCAGTTCCCGCATGTAGTGGCTGAGTCTAAACATAACAGTTTCCTCGTCAGTAACGGGTTGATTGGTGTGGGTTACCTGATGCTACCCAAGCCGGGTGGGGTTTGCAACCTATTTGGGTTGATACTTAATTTAGGTAGGGCCAGCCGAACGGAAACCGGTTTTTTTCAGGATTTTGGTACTGTATAAAACATCGCAACCTAAATTATTGCCGCCCAGCAAATCCTTAATCTGTTGAATCTGTTTGTCGACTTCTTCCCGGCTTTTGCCGTGGACCATTGCAAACAGGTTGTACGGCCATCCGGGCAGGTGCTTTGGCCGGTGATAGCAATGGCTGACAAACTCCAGCTGTCCGACTTTTTGCCCCAGCTCGTCGATAGTTTCATCCGGCACATTCCAGACTGTCATACCGTTGAAGCGATAGCCCAGTTTATAGTGGTTCGGCACTGCGCCGATGCGGCGAATGACGCCATTGTTGTGCATGGCCGATAGCCGCTGCATCACATCGTCCGCGCTTAAACCAAGCTGCTCGGCAATAGCCTGATAAGGTTGGGGCGTTAACGGCAAACCGGCTTGAGTCGCCTGGATGATTTTGCGGTCGGTTTCATCAATCATGCTCAGGCTTCCAGTTTCAAGTTGACGAAATATTCTTTTTTCTTCGGCATGTTGTAGACGGTCAGACCGGTTTGCTGCTCTATTGCCTCGATGGTTTGTTGGACTTGTCCGGGCGTTTCGGTGGCAATCACAAACCACATATTCAGTTCATGGTTGCGTGCGTAGTTATGGGCAACTTCGGGAAACGCGTTGATGATTTCGGCGATTTCGTCGAAACGCTCTTTCGGCGCTTTAACGGCCGCCAGGGTTAAGGCCCCGCCCATTTGTTCGGCATTATACAAAGGGCCGAAGCGGGTGAGGGTGCCGTTATCCAACAGCGCTTTTAACCGGTCTATCAGATCCTGTTCGCCAAGGCCCAGTTGGGCTGCGACTTGCCGGTAAGGCGCGTCGCAAATCGGGAAGCCGTCTTGCAGCGCGTTGATAATACGTTTGTCTATTTCATCCATTGATTAAAGCCGGGGCAGGGGATTGGTAAATTGCGCCGCGTTGTTTAAAACAGCGGCGGCTGAACAGGATTTCTTTGGCGAAAGCGCTTAAGCCGCAAGCGTCGATCAGTTGGTCCAGTTGCTTTAACACGGTGGCCTTGTCTTTACCGTGAATCATGCAATACAGGTTATACGGCCATTCCGCTTGCCTGGGCCGTTGATAGCACAGGGTCACGAACGGAAACCGGCTGATATGGCCGCCCAGCTGTTTAATAAGATGATCCGGCACATTCCAGACAATCATTGCATTGGCGCGGTAACCGAGTTGCCGGTGTTTGACGATAACGCCCAGGCGTTTGATCAGGCCTTGTTGTTTAAGCCGGGTCAGGCGCTCGATCACTTCGGCTTCGGGCATATCGCAAAGCCGGCCGATTTCGGCATAGGGCTTGGCGCAAATAGGCAATCCCAACTGGATATGTTCGAGCAATTGACGATCACGAGTATCAATCATTATTCAGCTCCAGCTTAAAGCCCAAGTCGATGAAAAAATCATCCAGCATCGGCAATTGCATGGCTTTGTATGATGTACTCTGTTCTATTGAAGCAATCACGGCGCTTAAGTGTTCGGTATCGGAAGCGATGACCACAAACCAGAGGTTGAATCGATGCTCGCGTTCATAGTTATGATTGACCTCTGGATAGGCGCTGATTTTATCGGCAACAGTCTGGAGTTCTGCTTCGGGCACCGACATCGCGACCAGCGCGCTGACACCGATATGATTGGGCGGAATCACCGGGCCGATGCGGCTGATGAAATTGTTATCGTTCAGCTCGGCAAATGCCGATAAAACCTCGGTTTCGGTCAGGCCCAAGGTCTCGGCGATGTCCCGGTAAGGTCGCGGCGATAGCGGGAAGTCGTGCTGGTAGTCGTTTAACAGCTGTTTGTGTAGAGGAGATAGCATATTTTCGATATTAAGGATCGTGCATGAAATAACTTGAGCATGTTGTCCAGAGCCGGAGTGCAGGCTTCGCCTGCAAGAGCAAGCAAAGCTTGCACTCCCGCTGAATTGGCTTGGGCTTTTAAAAATCCGCGTAAATCAGCGCCGCTTGCTTTTGACATTCATGTTTTATTAAATTCATAAACCGATTTTATGCGCACGCGAGCTAAAGAAAATACCGTTGGGTTGATGGGTGGGCAGGCGGGTGATTTCCTGCAAGGTTTCCGTATCGTAAACCACCAGTTGATTGTCGTCTCTCAGCGCAACCCAGACTCGTTCGCCGCGCGGGGTGAATTCCATATGCAGGACGCCTTTGCCCGGCCACAAGGTTTTGCTGATGGACAGGTCTTTAACATCGATAACCTGCAATTGGTTATTATCGGGAAAGGCAAAGTTAACCCAGACTTGCCGCGCATCGGGCCGGGCCATTACAAAAACCGGTTGTCCGGCAACCGCTATGGTGCCGTGCAATTCCCAAGTGTTTTTGTCGATGACCAGCACTTTATGCTGGCCTATTGCGGGCGCCAACACATAATCGCCGGCAACCGCCCAACCTTCGAGATGCGGCATTTTATACACGGGCAATTTTTCGTCGTCTTTGCCGTAATCGGGCAAGATGTGTTTGACGCCGGCATCGGTATTCCATAAGTCGAGCAGTGCCAGTCCGGGTTCGCCAAACAGGCCGGCGATATAATAATGTCCATCCGGCGACATTAGCGCATCGTAAGGTTGTTTGCCTATGTTCGGGAATTTCTTGATAACCGGCGCCTTGGGATTTTTGAAGTCGGCCATCCAGATTTCACCGGCATCGAACAGGCTGAACACAAAGCGCTGTCCGGGCGCATCGACCAAACCGACTACTTTGGAACGCAGGCCGTCGCCATAGTTGGAAGGAATATCGGCAACTAATTCCAACGTGTCGGCCGAGAAAACTTTAATGCCGCCCGGCGTGTAGTTGGAAACGGCGATTAATTTTCCGTCCTGGGAAATCGCCCCGCCGATGCTGTTGCCGGCCTGGATGATGCGTTTGTCGATTGCGTCCTTGAGCATATCGATTTTGGTCAAGCCGCCGTCCCTGCCGAAAACATAGGCGTAGCGCTGGTCGCGGGAGAAAACCACGGACGCATGGGACAAGTCGCCGAGCTTTTCGATTTTGGCTAAGCGTTTGTGTTCGGTGGTGTTGACGATCAGCGCATTGCCGTCTTCCCGTTCGATAACAATGCCTAGGTCGCCGGTGGCGCGCAGGTCGGCGATGGCGTTGAAGGAAAATAGTAAGGCTAAAAAGGGGAGTATTTTTTTCATAAAAACGTGTTAATAATGAAAACGGCAGTCAATGGCATGAAGTGTCATCGGTAATTCCGTAGGCCGGAATAAGGCCATCCAAGCGCGTAGCGCGAGGTGGCGTTTCCGGCGAGTTTGGGATGCGTTTTGCCGGAAACACCGATTCTAGCTATCGCTCGAACCGGTTTATTCCGGCCTACATGGCTGTTGGGCTTCTTTAAAAAGAATACTTTGCATAGAAGTTATCCTAAGTAAGTGTAACAGTAAGTATTATGGCAAGTTTACTTAAGCGTAGAGACGAACAAGCAAAATAATTAGTGCAAAGGAATATGCTTAGGGGGCGGTGGCATGTACCGATTATCCAAATCCTTATCGATTTTGCCGGCAATGCTTTCAATACCTTTAAGCGTTAGTTTTTCATCGCCGCCTTTGGTTTCTGAGATGTAGTTGCCGATTAACTGACTGTCTTTCGTCTTAATTAAATGCCCCATAATATAGGCAAATAAAAAACTGGGCTTATGCAGTCTACCGACCAATACATAATCTGCGCCTGCATTCCTGCCGAGCTTAGAAGCAACGTCGTCATGGTCAAACAGATAACCAAAACCGCTGTTGGCTTGATGCTGGGCGGCTAAGTCAATTGAAACAATTCGATAACCGGCGCTTTTAAGTTCCTTTTCCAGTAAGGGCTTTAGGTTTGCTGTTCTATTAATTTCAGCTGCCGTCCGGGGCCTTAGGGTTAAGTCGTTGAGTTCAAAATCCAAAATGGCAATGCTTGTTGCGGCACTAACTTGTGTGACAGAAAGAGCAATCAAAAATAAAAAACAACAAGTCTTCATTTGATCTCTTTAATTAAGGTTTTATTTCCGGCTTGCGTAATATGCCAACCAACCAAGCCGCTTCATCCCGACTCATGAACGGCTGCCAAGGCGGCATAGCCGTTTCTTCGCGGCCGTTAAGAATGGTTGAAATCAAAAAATCGTCAGGTTTCCCAGCCAATGCTTCGGGCAATAGGCTAGGACCGAGGCCGCCTTTTAATGTTAAACCATGACACGCGCCGCAATCATGATTGAGCATGTCGCGGATCGCGTTTTGCCTGGCCTGTGACGGTTCACCGGCCAGGCTGGTTTTGGCTAAAACAGCTGTAATAACCAACATTAAAAGCGGCAGTTTTCTCATGCGTGTTACGGTTTTAGCTTGGCATAGTAGGTCGCAACATTATTAATATCGTCATCGCTTAAAGAGCCGGCGATAGCGTTCATGATGTCGGACTTGCGGGTTTTATCCCGGTACTGTTTGAGTGCGGTTTTTAAGTATTCAACATCGCGTCCGGCCAGCGGCGGAAAAGGCGCATCGGCCGAAGGCGTTCTGATACCGTGGCATTGCGAGCAGACTGTAGCCGCTTTAGCCTCGCCGGCATAAATACTTGCCGCATTGGCGCTTTGGATAGACGCCAAGCCCAAGCCCAATACCAACAATCCCGAGAAAGTCGCCAGTCTCATTATTTCGCTCCTTTCATTTCATCGGGAGAAAGGCCGCGGGTCATATATCTGACGCGGCCGTGAGAAAAGATACCGGCCGGGCTTTCCATTTGTACGGAAGCGACTTTTTCCAGAGACGTGGAATCGTAAACAACGACTTCATCGCCGCTGTAACCGGCGCTGACGTACAGGAATTTACCGTCGGCGCTGTATTCAGGGAAGTATGCATGTCCGCCTACATCCAGCGTTTTAACGACTTCCAGGGAAAGCTTGTCGATCAGCTGGATAGTGCGGGCGCGACGGTCTTTAGAAATGATGTCGACCGCGACATAAGGCGCGTTGGCGTGAGCGGCAGGCGATTCAGTGCCGCCGGCAACCGGAACTTGTTTAACGACTTCCATTTTGTCCAGGTCCCAGACGCTGACTACTGTTTTCTCGCAGTCGCCGAAGTTGGTGCCGAAACCGAGCGTGCGGCCGTCAACTTCAACCGCAGCGCCGCCGCCAACGTGAGGTACGCAGCCGGCATCCAGTTTCTTGATGATTTTGCGGTCTTTTAAGTCAATCGCCGCGACAATGTTGTCGTCATAAGCGGCAATCATTAATTTGCGTCCGCCGTGAGTCAGGAAGGCGTCATGTAGATGGCGTCCGACTTTTTCGATTTTGGTGACCGGAAAACCTTCTTTTAAATCGACGACCCAAACTTGACCGGCGTTTTCCAGCGCAATCGCAAAAATATCGTCAAACGGTGTGCCGAGAATCATGCCGGAATCGGAAGAGACCATTTTGCCGTCCGGATCTATGCCTTCCAATTCGAAGGTTTTTAGCGGTTCCAGAGTATCGGCATCCAGGATGACCGCATTGTGCGGGACGAATGAACCGGCCATGATGTATTTGCCGTCGCGGGAAACGCCCATGCCGGGACCGTTGTAGCCGGTTTTAACGCTACGCACGGCCTGCATCGAATATAAATCGATTTTAAAAATTTCCGCTGTATCGGTTTTTACATAAGCCCAGCGCGGGTTGGCGGGGTTATAGTCGATAATATGCGCAGCGGTGCCGGTTGCAACTTCGCCGATTTGTTTGTGGGTGGTGCTGTTGATGAACACTGCTTTGGAGCCTGAGCCGCGACCGTATTTGCCGCGGGCCGCAACGCCGATCACGTCATCCATGCTGTTGATTTGATAGGTCGGTTTTGCGGGTAGGGTGCTTTCGTCCTTAACATATACTTTTAACGATGCTTTGATGTCGTCAATCGTCCAGGCCGGATTGGCTTGCTTTGGCGTCGTTTGCAGGTATTTAACCAAGCCGCGGATTTCGTCATCCGATAAACGGCCGTAGAACGGAGGCATCAAGGTGTCGAAACTTCCGGTCATAATCAAGCTGCGTAAAGACGTAGGACTGCGGCCTTTCAGTTTGTCTGAATTTAACGCCGGAGCCAGATAACCGCCATGATCCGAGCCATGACAGCTGGCGCAATTATCTTCATATAATTGATGCATGTCTTTAGGGGTATCCGAAGTTGCTTGTACTCCAAGAGGCAAGATAATCGCGGCTAAGCCGGTAATGACTGATTTGAATAGGCGTTTTTTTGTTGTATTCATTATGTTGGGCTCCAATGTAGTATTGAATCAATATTATCGTGTATGCTTGAAAAGCTCAAGCAGTCATGATTATTAGTATGAGAAAAAATTCATTGTTTCTGCTATTTGTTGTTTTGCATCATGTAGTATTTGTAGAGACATTTCCGGTGTTAACGGTTGGTTTTCCAGTTTTTGAAAGGCCGGCAGGGCAATGAGGAGCGGGAGATCGGCCTTGCCGGGAGCTGTCAGCAGCGCATGATATTTTGCCAACAAAACGATGTCATTCAGGTTGAGGTTTTCAGAAGTGCTGGTAAACCAATTTGTGGATTGTAAGGGGATTTGCCTTAAATTATTCGGGAACTCCCATTTTTCCAGAATAATAGATCCTATCTGTCCATGTATTTCACTTATACATAGCTCAATATCTGCTGATTGATAAGCGCTTTCAGGCAAGCTGTCGGCAAAAGTTAAAATGGGCAGGATGCCTATATTATGCAATAGCCCGGCAAGTAAGGCCTCATCGGGATCTACCGTTTGAATAAATTGAGCCAGAGTATAGCTAATACTGGAAACTTTGATACTTTGTAACCAAGTATGTTGGATTAATCTTTTTATTGACGGGTTTTCACTTTTTACCAGGTTTTTCATGCTGAAAGCGGTTACCAGATTACGCGTGGTCGTCAGTCCTAGTCGATTGATTGCATCGAAACAATTGCTGATTGGGTTTAACGGCCTGTAGATAGGGCTATTGACTACCTGAATTAGTTTGGCGGAAATAACCGGATCCAGATTGACAATTTTGACAATGTCCGCAATTTCATAATCCTGCTGGATGGCTTTACGCACTTTCAGTGCGATATCGGGGAAATTGGGGATTTTAAGTTCTCCCTGGATAAGATGATGATAAAAATGATTGAAAAAGGAATTTTTCTTAAGATGATCCGGGATTTTTAATTCATTATTTAAAGCAGCGGTAATGTTGCGGTCTGACTGGAGTATGCTTTTGGAAATATAGATTACTGTCACGTCTGATTCGGCGATCGCGGTAAAGTAATGCAGTTTGCCGGCGGACAAGGGGTATAGTGCTTTAAAAGTGTTGGCGCTTATTTCAAGGCTGGAGCCATTGTCGGCTTCCATAAAAATATTGCCTTTAACGAGGTAAATTAGTGAGTCTACTTCGGTTCCTCTATTAAAAACGATAGTTCCAGGCGTGAAACTGGCGGCGGTAATATCTAATTTTTGTATTTCTTTTTCAGACAATAGTTGAGCAATAGGCATTAGTCTTTCTAAAAACGAGACCGGGATATGAAGTTTTTTTGCGGGGAGCTTTGTATTCTGAGTGAGAGGGAAATCTGATTTATTAAGTACTTGTTTGAGCGCTGTTCTTGTTCTTTTGAAAATGTTCCAGAACATAATGATAGAAGATTCCTATGTTTAAAATAGAATTTACCGCAATTGCAATAACAATATACAGCCAATTTATAAACGAAACAGAAAATTGATGGATTTTCGAAGACTTGCAAGTTTTTACAATAATTGACTTGATACGTCAAAATAGAACTATATAATGCAGCCTTCTTTCAAGGCTGCGGCGGGCAGGAGGCCGAGCCGGAAAATAAAACCAGTTGAACTATTGACAAACGGGCTAGGCGGGCTATAATGGTCGGCTTCTTCGGGGCTGAACAAGCGGCTTCGAAAG
>Ga0208789_1000243_pt1 | contig 64618 bp, 57 predicted proteins | sample Methanotroph_Enr_FD_187368 | JGI IMG/M metagenome (GOLD analysis project Ga0208789, IMG submission 187368) | Enriched soil microbial communities from Old Woman Creek wetland in Ohio, USA - Methanotroph_Enrichment_5 (SPAdes) (version 2) | ecosystem: Environmental > Terrestrial > Soil > Wetlands... | reverse complement strand
GATGCATAAACAACAGCAAATAAAAATTAAAACCTACAAAAAGAAAGGATGCAACCCGATCGGGTTGCATCCTTCATCAAATAAATTATTTTTGTCTAATCCTGTAACGCTTTTTTAGGACGAGTCAGATGAACAGTTTCAGATACACGACAATCACTGGAGCTGCAAAAAACAGGGAGTCAAAACGATCGAGTACCCCACCGTGACCCGGCAGGATGTTTCCGCTGTCTTTGATCCCGAAATAGCGTTTGAACATAGATTCGGTTAAATCACCAAAAGTTGACGAAACAACGGTTAAAATGCTAATTGCAATCCAATGGATCAGTTTTATTTCAGGAATAAACCCTGAAATAAAATAAGATGCAGTGATAGCGATGAAAGTTCCGCCAATTGCTCCTTCCCACGACTTTTTTGGCGAGATTCGCTCAAATAGTCGATGTTTCCCAATGGATACGCCAACCAAATATGCTCCGGAATCATAAATCCATATCAATGAAAACAAGGCAATCAGTAATTTTGGTGTGTAAACATTGGCTGAAAGTATTTCAGGAAATACCAGAAAGTTGATAAGCGACAATGGAATTGCCAGGTAGATGATACTGAAAATGGTAACTGCAATATTTTCAGCTATCTTATTTTTTTTTCTGTAGAGTTCGGCAGCCATAATCATCAGGAAGAATGGTAGTAAGCCGAGAAAATATTTAATTTCAATGACTCCTTTGGCTATCAGGAAGGTAGCTGTAAATAGAATGATCGAAATTGTATAAGAAAAAAACTTGTTGGGCTGAACCTCTGACTCTTTAAAAAGATTCGTGAATTCGTAGATGCTTGCTATTAAAATGATCAAAAACAGAATCGCATAACTATACGGACTGGCGAGAATGGCTGTCAGCATGACGACAACCAGAACGATTCCGGTAATCGTTCGCGTAATTAGTTTCTTCAAAGGATTAAATCTTTTAAAAGTTCGGTCGCTTTTACTTCAAAATCCTGGTGAACCCATATTTCCAAATCGCCGATTGATGGAAATGTGGAGTCATGTTCGTTGAGGATAACGCAATCGATTTCTTCGTTTTCAAGAATCTCACGGGCTATTTCAGCCTGAAATCCTTGTTCTGTTTGAAATACACATACCCAATCTTTTTCCATAATCGCAAATATTAAAATGGTTCTTCGGAAATAATAACGATTAACGATTTCGGACCATGCATGCCCATAACCAAAGTCTTTTCGATATCGGCAGTACGGCTGGGTCCGGTAATGTTGCTGATTAACGAAGGTAATTCATTTTTGTATTTAATCTGCAATTTTTCAAGTGCGTGGTCTAAATAATCGGTCAGTTGCGATTGGTCGGCCACCACAATGTGCGTTTCCGGAAAAACATTAAGCCTTCGTCCGGAGATGTGTGCCGAACTGATGATCACAGAACCAAGATGAGCCACCAAGAATTCGCATCCTGTTACTCCGATATTTAATTCCAAGAAAGAGTTTTCATCCGAATCAATATCAATCTTTTCCTTCAGCACTTCCTGAAGGTTGGGATCGGCACAGAAGATTCTGTTCAACTGTTTTTCTTCGCATATCTGTTTAACCCGATCAGCAATTTCTGACCTGGATTTAATCAGAATGACTTGACCCCCAATCATCTCCAGGTTAGTTTTGAACTCCAGGCTCAACGATTCATTAAGCGGATGGTAAATAGGAGAGGTGAAATCGGGGCTATCCTCCCCAATTTCACCTCTTTTGTCCTGTGCGGCCTTCAAACGGGCCAAAATATTATTTCTTGCCGAGTCCATTATTCTGAGGTCGATTCTGATTTAGCAGGAGCTTCAGTGTTTTCCAGAAGTCCGGCGGCTATTTCTTTTTTTGCTTCAGCTACCATTAATGGTTTTCCCCATTTGCGTTTTCCAAATACGTTTTCCAGATCTTCGCTAAAAATCACCTCTTTTTCCAGAAGTAATTCAGCCAATTTTTCGTGACCTGCTTTATTTGCAGTCAAAACTTCCAATGCCCTGGTATATTGAGACTCAATCAATAGTTTCGATTCTGAATCGATCAGTTCGGCAGTTTTTTCGCTGTACGGTTTGGTAAATCCGTATTCGTTCTGGCCCGACGAGTCGTAGAAGCTAACGTTTCCAACTTTTTCGCTCATCCCAAAAATACTCACCATGGCATACGACTGCTTGGTCACTTTTTCGAGGTCGTTTTGTGCGCCTGAAGAGATACTGTTGAATGAAATTTGCTCGGCAGCACGTCCACCCAAAGCCGAACACATTTCGTCGAGCAACTGGTCTTTGGTTGTTATTGAGCGTTCTTCGGGAAGATACCAGGCGGCGCCCAGCGCTTTTCCGCGGGGAACAATGGTTACTTTAACCAACGGGTGTGCATGTTCGAGCAACCAGCTGATGGTTGCATGTCCGGCTTCGTGATAAGCAATTCTGCGCTTTTCATCCACCGAAATAATTTTATTTTTCTTTTCCAGTCCACCGATTATACGGTCCACTGCATCCAGAAAGTCTTGTTTGTCGACTAATTCCTTGTTGTGACGGGCCGCAATTAAAGCCGATTCGTTACATACGTTTGCAATGTCGGCGCCTGAGAATCCCGGAGTTTGTTTGGCCAGGAAAGCAGGGTCAACTTCTGGCGAAAGTTTGATTGGCCTGAGGTGAACCATGAAAATTTCCAAACGCTCATTCAAGTCAGGTAACTCAACGTGAATCTGACGATCGAAACGGCCGGCACGCATTAATGCTTTGTCAAGTATATCGGCACGGTTGGTAGCTGCCAATATAATTACTCCTGAATTGGTGTCAAAACCATCCATTTCGGTTAAAAGCTGATTCAGGGTATTTTCGCGTTCATCGTTTGAACCCATGTTTGGGTTCTTGCCTCTTGCACGACCAATCGCATCAATTTCATCGATAAACACAATACATGGTGATTTTTCTTTGGCCTGTTTGAATAAATCGCGAACACGTGAAGCGCCCACTCCGACAAACATTTCAACAAAATCAGACCCCGACATCGAGAAGAATGGAACGTTGGCTTCTCCGGCTACAGCCTTAGCCAGTAAAGTTTTTCCGGTTCCAGGAGGGCCTACCAAAAGAGCTCCTTTGGGGATTTTCCCACCCAGTTTAGTGAATTTTGTAGGACTTTTCAGGAAATCGACAATTTCTTCCACTTCCTGTTTCGCTTCGGCCAAGCCGGCTACATCTTTAAATGTATTTGTGACCCTCGAATCTTTATCAAAAACTTTGGCTTGTGATTTTCCGACATTGAAAATGTTACCGGCTCCACCGCCACCTGAACCTTTGCTCATTCGTTTGAAAATCCACCACCAGATTAAGATGATGATTGCGAATGGAAGAATCCAGTTAAGCAATTCGCCCAGATAGTTGTGAACAGTTTTGTATTCAATATTGATCTTGTTTTCTTCGGTTACATTGGCCTGAGCTTCTTTAAGGTTGTTGGCAAATGCTTCGGGGGGACCAATTTCAAAGAAATAATGGGGCCCCGTTTTGGTTGGTGCCGTAAAACCATTATTTAGTTTAGCGGAATACTTGTCGTAACTGCTTTCTTTCAAGTATACCTGAGCCTCTTTTTCGTTGACAACAATGATCTTTTTAATATCGTTGTTAGCCAGCATCGTTGTTTTCACTTCGTTCCAGTTTGTTTCAACCGGTCCCCCACCCAAGGTAAACCACTGGATGGCCAGAAAAGCGATAATTACCACTCCGTATATCCAATAGGGATTAAATTTGGGGACTTTACTTCCTGATCCCATATTGCCGACATTCAGCTTTTCCTTATTTTTATTATTGTTTGCCATTGTATCTTAGTTTTCTTCTTTAATTAATTCGATATGTGCATCGGCCCATAAGTTTTCAAGGTCGTAAAAATTTCTGGATTCTTTTTGAAAAACGTGTACCATAATCTCGGCGTAATCGAGTAAAATCCAGATTGAATTCCGATATCCGTCCTTGTGCCATGCACTTTCATTTATGAGTTCTTCAACGGTATCTTCAACCGAATGGGCTATGGCATCAACGTGTGTTACCGAGTTCCCATGACAAATGATGAAATATTTACATTCTGTATGATTTATTTTCGTTAAGTCAATTTTGATAATTTCCAGTCCCTTTTTCCTTTGAATTCCTTCAACAATGGCCTTCAATAATTGTTCAGTTTCAGTTTCTTTAACGCTTTTGTCCATAAAATTTTATTAGAACTACAAAGATAAATTTTTTAACTTATTATAAGTGATTAAACTTGTACGACGAATTTCCAGTATCAAAATGGAAATGCAAATTTAACTCAACAGCATGGATCAAATCATTGGAAATTTAATTGTACGCCTCGAGGTGACCGACTCTACCAACAACTATGCCAAGCAACAAATACGTGAAAATGGCTTGTCGGAAGGTACTGTCTTTTTGGCACATGAACAAACGGCCGGTCGCGGACAGCAGAAAAATGTATGGGAAAGCGAACCGGGTGAAAATCTGCTCTTTTCAATTGTTTTATATCCCGGTTTTCTGGAGATACGGCGTCAGTTTATGTTGTCGAAAGTGGTTACTTTGGGTATATATAAGGCTCTGAATAAGTATGTTGATTCGTTGAGGATTAAATGGCCAAATGATATTTATGCCGGTGATCAGAAACTTGGAGGGATACTTATTGAAAACTCGGTCATGAGTGGCTTATTGAAAAGCGCAATAGTTGGTATTGGACTGAATGTAAATCAAACGGTTTTTTACAGCGATGCGCCCAATCCGGTATCACTGCAACTACTGACAAATCAGCACTACAATTGCGAGATCATCTTGTCTGAAATATTATCCGAAATAAACTGGTATTATTCACTTTTGCACGATGGGCAAGAAGAAGAAATCGATCAGGAGTTTATCACCGTTCTCTACCGACTGAACGAAAAGCATTTCTACAAAGCAGAAGATGAGATTTTTGAAGGTAAAATTATTGGCGTTAATGAGGTTGGGCAACTACAGATTCGGAAAAATGATGGAGAAGTGCTGGAATTCCATTTCAAGGAAGTTGAATTCCTACAGATTAGTCATTAGGAAAAGTTAATAGAATAGGAGAAATTAGGAACAGACAGATTTTCTGCTTCTTTCTTTAATATAAAAGAGTCAGGGTTTCACTCGAAGTAAAGCCCTGACTCTTTGTTTTATCGGGACTGATTATCCGGAGTTGCGATTTCGTCGTTTCGGAGTTTGATGAAAAAGATATTGATGATGCACCATCCAATCCAAAATAGGTATCCTCCAAGGTGAAAACGCTCGCCCAGCAGTCCATGGGATAATGTCCTGAAATCTAAATAAGTGAAATACAGGCCCAATACGGCCAGAAATATAAAAGATGCTTGTACTATGAGGTTGAGGTTCCGGCGGTATCTTTTCCAAACCACGTATTGAATGATTTCCAAAACGACCCAGACGCTCCAAATCAACAGGGCTCCTTTCCACCAGGAGTTTAAAAATAGGTATTCCCTGTGCAAAACGTGGATTCCGACTTTACCGACTATGGTTGCTTTAGACAGTGTCCATCCAGCGATGGCGGCAAGTGGCACTAATATTGCGTTTAATGTGATTATTCTTTTATCCATCGATTGGCGTTTTAAGCTCTGATACCCAAAAGTCAGTCAGGGTTTCACTCGAAGCGAAGCCCTGACTGATATGGAATCGAATATTTTACCAAACCAAATCTGAGTTCAGCAAGCTATCCGAACTCAAGTTGTTTTTTTCGATGTCTTTAAAATGCTTGTAGGTTCCCACTTTCAGTTCGTAGGTAGCCGGTTCGTCGCAAACAATCATTCCGCGTGGGTGCAGTTGCAGGGCGCTGATGGTCCACATGTGGTTCACGCCTTCTTCAACAGCATGGTGCAAAGCACGGGCTTTGTTGTAGCCATTCACAATGATTAAAACCTCTTTGGCATCCATTACGGTGGCAATTCCAACGGTTAGTGACGAATTTGGTACTTTGGTTACATCGTTGTCGAAGAATCGTGAATTGGCGATTTTCGTGTCGTAATTCAGTTCCTTGTCGCGTGTGCGCGAAGCCAGCGATGATCCAGGTTCGTTAAAGGCTAAATGTCCGTCAGGACCAATTCCACCCAGAAACAGGTCGATTCCACCTACCGCTTTAATCTTATCCTCGTAGGCTTGACATTCAGCTTTGATATCTGGAGCATTCCCGTTCAGGAGATTTGCATTTTCAGGACGAATATCAATATGGCCGAAGAAGTTTGTCCACATGAAGGTGTAATAACTTTGCGGATGCTCTTTGGGAATACCCACATATTCGTCCATGTTAAAGGTTACTACATTTTGAAACGAAACCACACCTGCCTGATGCAATTTGATCAACTCGCGGTAGATACCCAGTGGAGACGAGCCTGTTGGCAGCCCCAATACATAAGGTTTTTCGGCAGTTGGCCGGGCCAGGATAATTTTCCGGGCCATGTAATTAGCAGCCCATTTGGATGCCAATTCGTAGTTGTCCTGAATAATAAGTCTCATAATATTTAGTTGTGATTTGATTTTTCAATTACAGTCAATTTTTCAAGCATTCTTTCGCCCAACAAGGTCTTCCTTTCGATATGGCTGACAATTTCATTGACGAAATCGTTGTTTTCAAAGTTGCCTCTCACTTTTTCAAAGTCAAGCTTCTGAGTAGTTTTATTTCCGTCCATTCCGAAGCCTGTCATCGAATCCATCCTGAATTCCTTTTTGGCATCTTCATACAACAGCTGATCCAGACCGATCACACTTTCTTTCCATTTTTTGATCAGTGAAGTAATGTCGTTCATGGTAAGATCATCAATTTTTTTACCTGTTTTTTCAACAAGCAACTCGGCAGCCCAGGTCCATTCATATTCGTAATAATTGTTGTGCAGGGTTTTGAATTCCTGCTCTATTTCTTCTAAACCTGCCAGTTCTTTACGTTCGATGCTCTTGATCAGCTTGTTGATTTCTGTTTTTGGTGCAATCAGCCCAGCCAAATCGCTCCATTCGCCCTCGCCAATGTTGTGTTTCGGTTTCAGGCAATCTGTAAGTTCTTTTATCGTTTGAACGTTGCATTTCTCAAGCCGCGAAATGACTGAGTTCCCCAGAAATTTAAAAATAGCCTTATCGTACAGGTTAATTCCTTTTTCCAGGGCGCTTTTGCTGATCAGGGTATTCCGGTAAGCAAAAACTTCGGTGGTTTCTCCTGAGATTTCTTTCAGGCTATTCAGGATATCAAGCCCCTTCTGCATTTTTTTGATGGTGAACGGACTGAGCAGGTTGAAGTTGATACAATCCAGTTTCTCCGGATCTTTGCGCCGGTCGCGCCGTGGCCATTTCATTACATCGCGGATGGTTCCAACGCTTCGGAGATTTACTCCCGGAGCAATCCAGCTGTCGTCCTTATTTTCAATCAGGTACGAAAACGGAAGATCGGAAGTATCGGTATTTTTATAGTGGCGGCCCATCACGAGGGTGAAAGCGCCTATTTTAGCTGGCCAGAGGATGTACGAGTCGGAGGTGGTTTTTGAGCCGCGTTCGACAATTCCGTGGTGAATTGGCCCAAGTTTATACATGTGATTGCTTTGGTTCGAGCCGCTGCCCGCATTACAAAACGAGAACATTCCGGCAATCAGCAAGGTCGATTTGTGGTGGGTTACCGTGTAAGGGCCGCCAAAAATAGAACAGGCTTCGCCATGAAATCCCTGGCAATTGGCAAAAAATAGTGAGTTCTCCGCCGAATACTGTTTGCCTAAGATGCAACCCTGACCTATAAAACAATTGGAGATAATGGTTCCGTCAGATATTTCGGCGCCGGAAGAAACAATAAAGTTTTCGGCTAAAATACCTGCGCCCAGTATTACAGGGGCAAATTCGTTGCTGTTTACCGATCCGTTTTCAAGTCGGGTACAACCTTTTACCTGGCTGTAAGGTCCGAATTTTACGTTTTTTATCAGGCGGCAGTTGCGAATAACCGAGTATTCTCCAATAATTCCTCGGTTGCTTTTTACTGAATTGGCATAGTCAGTAATTTTCGATTCCAGCTCCTCAATCAGGCAATGACGGTGTTTGTACCAAGCTAAAAAATAGGCCAGGTGCGCCGACAATTTATCGTAAATCATGACACCGCGGCCGCCAGTCTCGTCGAGAGTCGAAACTTTGATTCCGTTTCCAAAGGCGCTTTCCTCGTCGGTGTAACACAATTCGATGTTTTCAACAATAACATGGTCGAGAATATCGTAGTTGGCCAGGTAATTCGAAATCTGGCTAATGTAAACCTGATTTCCTATAGTGCAGTTGTGAATGGTTGAGTTGTACAAGCCACAGTTCCGTATGATTCCACCACTAAATTCTACGGTTCCGGAGTTATCGCCAATTTTTATGCATCCGGAGAATTGTACATTACGAATATTTTGGGGAATAAATACCTGACTTACCAAGATCTGATCCCAATCAGCGGCTGTAACACCTTGCTGTCTTAAGATTTCTATTTCCGGAGCGGAAAGAGTCCTGTATTCCTGATTATTTTTCAAGTTGTTCGTTTTTAAAAAGTTATCCGGGCTAAATAATCGTAGTGTTGCCCTTTAAATACTTTGTTAAGCTTTAACTGATTTTTTTCAACGGCATTCTCCAAATTGTTGAGGTCGGCATATAACCATGAAAATGGCTGGCTGACCCAGTTTTTGTATTCGGTTTGAAAGGTCAGTTCTCCGTAGTATTTATCTGCTGAAATATCAATCAGGGCAGAGCCGTCTTCCTGCTCAAACAAATAGATAAGGTCTGACGAGTCAATTAAAATCTGACCACCCGGATTTAGCAGCGTTTTTAGATGATGCAGCAACACTTCCAGTCCGCTCAAACTCCCGGCAATACCGGTTCCGTTCATAAGCAGCAGTATGGTATCGAAAGTCTGACCGCTGAATTTAAAAATATCCTGCTGAATGATATTCGCGATGTTGCGGTTCTTTAGAACTTCGCAACAAAGCGCCGAAGTTTCAAGTGCGGTAACTTCAAACCCTTTTTGCTGAAGGTAAATCGAATGTGGCCCGGCGCAAGCTCCGACATCAAGTACTGTTCCGGCGCAAAGGTTCATGGCTTTTTTTTCCAAAGCAGGCATTTGTTTATACGACCTGAATAAATAGGACGTATCGATGGTGTCGTCATCAAAATCGTCGGAATGGACAACGATGGGCTGATTGATGGAATAATAATGAAAGTCATAGACAGCTCTGCCAATCGGGTCATCAAAATGTGGGCTCATACTTTCGTTTTCCATGAATTAAACTTCAGCTAATTTTTGCTCAAATTTAAAACATGTTTTTTGTTTTTGGGAGTAAATGTAGAATCCTTCTGCCGATCCTTCGCCAATTACCACAATTTTCGAATCTGGCATATTTTTAGAAAAGGCGACAATTTCATCCAGATTCAGGTTATTCTTTTGAATCCATTTTGAGGTTAAGAAGTCTCCAAGACGCCATCTGCTGCCATTTGTCTCAGCTTCCTCAAAAAACTTTAGAGCTGTTTCGAAATCAATTTCAATAAAATGAGACATGTTCTATATGTATGATTGAGCTAATTTAAGGCAAAGCAAGGTGAAAAAAAAACATTATCAAAGAAATCATGACTACAATGCTTTAGGTTTAATATTTTATTAGTGCAACAAAAAAGCCGGCTAATAATTTAACCGGCTTTGCTTAAATACGTTTGAATTAGAATTTATATCCAAGGGTAAAGATAACATTGTTTTGTGTTGTGGCGTATTTGGCCATTTCAGGAGAGCCTGGATAAAGTTTTAAATTTTCGTCACTAATGATGTGCTTTACAGTGGCATCAAAGAAAAAATTACCCTGCCTGAATCCAAAACCTCCTGCGACGGTTGAATAAGATGTATTACTATTCACATTAGGAGTATTTAGATAATCGGATTTGTAAACGCTTGGATAATTTTCGTATCCGGCACGAAGGCTGAAGCTCTTGTTTACGCGATATTCGCCACCAATATGAAGATTTCCTACCGTTTTATATGCATTTTTAATGGTCTGGTTTCGATCGGTAAAATCATCTTCCGCATAATTGGATTTGAGTTTAGCTGTTGAGTAGTCAACGATTTCATAATCAACACTGATTAACCCTGATTTTCCGATAACATAGGCGCCACTTAAAATCGTCTTCATTGGAGTTTCAATTTCGTAATCGTAAACACCAGCTTTATCCGGAGAAACAGGATTTCCGTTGTTGTAAGTCGATGCCGACATACTGCTGTTATATTCATCGTTGAATTTGTAGAAAGTAGGAGAATGGAAAGCCAAACCTAATCTTAGATTTTCTGTTGGTTTGTAAATTGCCCCAATTTTCACATTAAAACCACTGCCTGTTGTTTTTAAATAGGTATTGAAATTTAAGTCATTGAAATAAGGGATGTTATTTTTAGCATCCCATTCGTACAAGTTGGCGTTTTCCTTGAAATAGACATCGTGAATCCCGATCGTTCCACCAAGGTAGAATTTGTGGTTGAAGTTGGCACCAAATGAGATCAGGTACTCGTTGATGTAACCTCTGCGGTCGGTTGATTTTCGCTGCGATTGCCCATATCCGTTATCTTTTATGTCGTTGAAATATTCTTTGGCATCTTTATCATGGTTGATTAAATAAGTATCCCATGCCAGTTTTTCATAGTATGGATCCAGGGTAGCATCCTCGTTGCCAACGATATTGTCATAATTTGCATTCATATTCTCTGAGAAATAGCTCAGAATTGAATTGTTCGAATTTGCACTTTCAGCAAGTGAATTCATCGAGAAACTTCCCAACTTATTAAATCCCAAGCCAAAACTGAAGCTAACCAAACCTGATTCGCTATTCGAACCGGTAGGAATGGTGGTTACATAGCCAAGATTATCGATGCCGACATTGTATTTTGAATCTGTAGAAGTACTTCCAAGATAAGTTCCGTCAATGCTGGTTTTTCCAAAGGATGGCGTAAAGGTAAATTCTCCTGAACGGTAAACGGCTACACCTGCCGGATTGATACTCAACGAAGTGAAATCGCCTCCCAATGCGCCAAATGCATTTCCCATGGCCGCTGAACGGGCAGTCCCGCTAATTTTATAGTTTGAATATCTCAAAGCATCTGATAGATCCTGCGCGAAAGCACTGAAGGTAATCAGCAGGATACTAAGGGTATATACTAATTTTTTCATGTTTTCTGTATTAATTGTTTGTTTGAAGTCAGATTTCATTTTTGTGTTCAATATTATCTTCTATGGCCAGAACCACCGCCACCACCTGAGCTACTGCCACTGGAGCTGCCACCTGATGAACCGCCGCTTGAACTACTTCCGCCACCATATGAAGATGAACCACCAGATGAACTTCTTGTCGGAGCACTGTAGGTTGAACCTGAATTGCCCGAAGATCGGTTGTAGCTTGAAGAACTTCTGGTTCCGGCAGAACTCGAACCCGTAGAATAAGAGGAACTTGAACGATAAGTCTGTCTCATACTTGAAGAACTTCTGGGTTGGGTATAACTCTGATTTTGGCTGTTTGAATTAGCACTTCTTATGGCTGGCTGGTTATAAGCACCGGCAGTACGGGGACGTGTATAACTGTTGCTGTTGTAATTCGATTGATTGACAATTCTTGGTTTGTTGTAGCTTGGGGTATAATTCTGGCTCTGTCTCACCACTCTTCCCTGGTCATAGGTTCTTCCAGTGGTCGAAGGTTCATATGACCTTCTAACACTTCCTGAAGTAGTATTTTGTTGTGTTTGCGAACTTACCTGCCTGTCGGTATTCGTTCTGCGGTCGTTTACAATTGTTGCATTCTTTACATCCTGATTATTACCGGTCGTATTAATAGATCGCGTCCTGGATTGACCGTTTACTATTGCACTGTTCGTGTTTGCCCTTCCTGTATTTACTGATGATCTATCTCCAATTGCTGACTTGTTGTAACCATTGCTTCCATTGGGTAAGTTCATATCGGTAGCTCTTCTTCTTGCTACCTGATGATCGTTATAGAAACCACCGCCTGAACCATAGTATCCATTATAGTATCCATTGTAATAGCCGTTGTAGTATCCACCATAATTTCCGTAACCCCAATATCCTCCAAATCCGAATGAGAAAGGTGAATAATAGCCGCCATAATAACTGTAAGGATATCCAAAACCGCCATACCAGCCATCATATCCAAATCCGTAATTCATTCCATAATAGCCAGAATACCATGGCGAATAAAAGCCGTAATTCCAGTCATCGTAGAAAGGACTGTAATAATAAGGATTGTGGAATCTTCCGATACGGTAAGCGAAATCAAGATTATTGTCATTTTCGTCGTAATAGTTGTTTATTACATACTTAACGTCGTCATCGTTGTAGTAAGCTGTGGTATCCGATTCGGCCAGTTCCTGATTATCCATGTTGTAGTTCTGATTATCTGGATTGCCGTTGTTGTCAGGTTGATAAATGTAATTGTTCACAGAGGTTGTGCCATCGGCATTACGATCCATCTGACTAAGGACGATTTTTTTGTCTTTGGTATCATTGTTGTTCGTTCTTGCTGACTTTTCCCTTATAGCAGGCGCATCCGGTGCAATAGCAACAGGCGGAACATCAGCGGGAGAGAAATAAATGTCATCATCATACGCTCTAGTCATATACGTTCCCGTAGTACATGCGCTGACTAGAATTGCTAGAATAGAGATGACGGTAAGTTTGGTTTTCATAGTATACCCTCCTTTATAATGAATGATAATTTTACTTTCTTTGTAGGCGTTAAAACTAATACGAAAAACGCAAATACCATACCAAAAGTTAAAAAATGGCAAAAGAATTGACTTCACGCAGCGAAAATTATTCGCAGTGGTATAACGATCTGGTAGTCAAGGCAGATCTCGCTGATAATTCTGCGGTTAGGGGATGCATGGTAATTAAACCATACGGATATGCAATCTGGGAGAAGATGCAAGCACAACTTGACAAGATGTTTAAAGAGACCGGACATGTGAATGCATATTTTCCACTGTTTATTCCAAAATCATTTTTCAGTAAAGAAGCCAGCCACGTGGAAGGTTTCGCCAAAGAGTGTGCCGTAGTTACCCACTACCGTTTGATGAACGATCCTAATGGAAAAGGGATTATCGTTGACCCGGAAGCAAAACTCGAAGAAGAACTGATTGTTCGCCCAACTTCGGAAACCATTATCTGGAGTACTTATAAAACATGGATTCAATCCTATCGCGATTTACCTATTTTGGTTAATCAATGGGCTAATGTGGTTCGTTGGGAAATGCGTACCCGCTTGTTTTTGCGTACTGCCGAATTTTTGTGGCAGGAAGGTCATACCGCTCATGCAACCAGTCAGGAAGCTTTGGAAGAAGCCGAACGAATGGTAAATGTTTATGCAACATTTGTTGAAGAATTTATGGCTTTACCGGTGATTAGAGGTTCTAAATCAGCCAACGAGCGGTTTGCCGGAGCACTGGAAACTTACACCATCGAAGCATTGATGCAGGATGGAAAAGCTTTGCAATCAGGAACTTCACATTTTCTTGGACAAAATTTTGCCAAAGCATTTGATGTTCGATTCACAAATAAAGAAGGTAAGGAAGATTTTGTTTGGGCAACTTCATGGGGCGTTTCAACCCGTTTGATGGGCGCTTTGATTATGGCTCATTCCGACGATAATGGATTGGTTTTACCGCCAAAATTGGCTCCTTTTCAGGTGGTTATTGTTCCAATCTATAAACAGGAAGAACAGTTGGCCGCGATTTCAGAAAAGGTCGATAGTATCGTTGTTAAATTGAAAGCATTGGGAATCTCGGTTAAATATGATAACAATGACACTAAAAAACCAGGCTGGAAATTTGCTGAATATGAATTGAAAGGAGTTCCGGTTCGTATTGCTATTGGTCCACGCGATCTCGAAAATGGCACTGTTGAGGTTGCACGCCGCGATACGCTTGAGAAACAGGTTGTTCCGATGGATGGAATTGAATTGTACATTCAGCAATTACTGGATGCAATTCAGGAGAATATTTACAACAAGGCTTTTGCTTTCCGTAAAGAAAATACCACTCTGGTTGAAACTTACGAAGAGTTTAAAGAAGTACTTCAAAACAAAGGAGGATTCATCTCAGCACATTGGGATGGCACTTCCGAAACTGAGCAATTGATTAAAGATGAAACCAAAGCGACGATTCGCTGTATTCCTTTTGATCAGGTGGCTGAGGAAGGAAAATGTATGTACTCCGGAAAACCGTCGAAAGGTCGTGTTTTATTTGCCCTGGCTTACTAAAAGTTTAAAATCAGATACCGGAAAAGCAGTCAAAGTTGGCTGCTTTTCTTATTTTTATGGGATTATTAATCCATTGTTATGAACGCAAAGAAAAAAGACGAAAACCAGTTAGAGGGAATCATCGTCAAAACTAACCTGAAACAGGAAGTTTACCGCAAAACCATCAGTTCATTCGCTATGCTGAAAGAAGTTTTGAAGGAGATCGCCGAAGACTACCGCGAAAAGCTGAAAGATAAAGTTGACGAAAATGTATTGCCAACGTTTCAGGAGAAAGGATTATTCGAAGCCGAATTTAAAATTGGCGGCGACATGTTGATTTTTAGTATGCATTCCAACGTGTTCGTTTTTAACCGCGAACATCCGATCTGGAAGTTGGATTACATCAAAGCTAATCCGTTAAATTCGTATTGTGGCGTTTTTAATATTTACAACTTTCTGGCCGATTCGTTTAAATATAGCCGATACGAGGATTTGGGGTATCTGGTGGCCCGGATTTTCGTGAACCGCGAAAACCATTTCTTTGTTGAAGGTAAACGCCAGTCGAGCGAGTTGGTCAAAGATTTTGGGAGCGACGAAATGACCAAGGAATACATGAAAGAAATTATAGAAACAACCATACAGTATGCCATCGATTTCGATTTACTGGTTCCGCCTTACGATCAGGTGAAAATTGCTACCGTCGAGCAAATGACTACCGAAATCAATCATTCCCGGATTCAGACCGGTAAACGATTGGGCTTTAAATTTAATTCAGACGACATTTAAAATTGATTATTTATAACTTATGAATGATGATTGTCTTAAATAGATCATTCATTTTACTTCAATAAAAATGGAACAAGTTCTTGACCGATTTTTAAGATATACCAAGGTTTTTACGACTTCAGATCCTGAAAGTGAAACCTTTCCGAGCACTAGTCGCCAGCTTATTTTTGCTGATCAGTTGGTCAGCGAATTGCGCGAAATTGGCTTGGCCGAAGTTACCCGCGATGAGTTTGGCTACGTTACTGCCACTTTACCTTCCAATCAAGAAAAATTGGTTCCGGTGATCGGATTTATTTCGCACATGGACACCAGTCCCGATTATTCTGGCGAAAATGTCAATCCGCAACTGGTTCGGAATTACCAGGGACAGGATTTAGTCTTGGATGCCGGACTGAATATGTCTTTAATCCCTACTGATTTTCCTGAATTATTGAAATACATCGGTCAGGATTTGATTACCACTGATGGAAAAACCTTGCTTGGTGCTGACGACAAAGCGGGTCTTTCAGAGATCATTTCGGCAATGGATTATTTAATCCATCATCCGGAAATCAAACATGGTAAAATCAGGATTTGCTTTACGCCCGATGAAGAAGTTGGGCGGGGAAGCGATCATTTTAATGTTGCGAAATTCGGAGCCGATTTTGCCTATACCCTCGATGGTGGTGAAATTGGTGAACTGGAATATGAAAATTTCAATGCTGCAGGTGCTAAAATTCTGGTGAAAGGCCGGAGTGTTCATCCCGGATCGGCCAAAAACCAAATGATTAATTCGATGTTGGTCGCCAATCAGATTATTCAGGCGTTACCGTCCGATCAACGTCCGGAGCATACCGAGGGTTACGAAGGCTTTTTCCATCTTACTTCGTTTAAAGGCGATGTGTCGCTGACTAAACTCGAATACATCATCCGCGATCATGACCTGACAAAGTTCGAAGCCAAGAAAAACCTGATGAAAGAGGTTTGTCAACTGATTAACCTTCGTTACGGACAAGGAACTGTTTCGCTTGAAATGAACGATCAGTATTACAACATGAAGCTCAAGGTAGAGCCAGTGAAATATATCGTTGATTTGGCTGAACAGGCGATGAAAGATGTTGGCGTGACACCAAAGATTAAAGCCATCCGCGGCGGAACCGATGGTGCTAGGCTTTCATGGGAAGGGCTGCCTTGCCCAAATATTTTCGCCGGAGGGCATAATTTTCATGGCCCATATGAATTTGTTCCGGTGCAATCGATGCAAAAAGCCGTTGAGGTGATTGTGCGGATTGCCGAACTGGTCGGAAAATTGTAATTTGTAATGTAGAGACGTAACATGTTACGTCTCTACACGAAATATTAAACCTAATCCTGATGGTCGAGCAATTTCTGAAATACATTCACACCGAAAAACTGTTTCATTCGTCGCAGCGCATTTTGCTGGCGGTGAGTGGCGGTGCCGATTCGATGCTGATGTTGCATTTGTTTACCAATGCCGGGTTTTCGGTGGCTGTTGCCCATTGTAATTTCGGATTGCGCGGCAACGAATCGGATGGCGATGAACAGTTCGTAGCGGAATATTGTGACAAGCACAACCTGGCTTTTTATGTGAAGCATTTCAATACCCAGGACTATGCCTTGGAGAAAGGTATTTCGATTGAAATGGCAGCCCGTGATCTTCGGTATTTCTGGTTTGACGGTCTGCTAGCTAAACACAGTCTGGATCTTCTTGCCACCGCCCATCACCAAGACGATGTAATCGAAACTTTCCTGATTAACCTTTCCAGGGGAAGCGGGATAAAAGGGTTGAGCGGCATCCGGCCCAAATCGGGTAAAATTATACGCCCGATGCTGTTTACCAACCGGACTGAAATTCTGGATTATTGTACCCGGCTAAAAATTGACTTCCGGACGGATTCAAGCAATATCGATACCATTTACAAGCGAAATCTGATTCGTCAGCAGATTTTGCCTTTGCTCGAACAGGTGAACCCGGCATTCCGGAGAAATGCCCTGAAAACCATCGGGAACCTGCACGAAACGGGGCAGCTTTTTCAGCAACGAATGAGCGAAATCAAAACCTCGGTTTATTCGGAAGATGATCAGGGCGCCATGATTCACATCGACAAATTGCTGACACTGTATCCGCTTCGGACCATTTTGTTTGAACTGATCCGTGAATTTGGGTTTCCGGTTGAGCAGGTGGACGATATCATCGATTCGCTGACCAAAGAATCGGGTCGTCAGTTTTTCTCAGACGAATACCGTTTGGTCAAGGACCGCGAATATTTGCTCATTTCGCCTTTCAGGTCAAAACAGGATCAGGTTTTTTACATCGAAGAAGGTTGTCGCCAAATAAATTATCCGGTTCATCTTTCGCTTGAAATAATTGACCGGAAATCTGATTTCCGGTTCTCGACCCATCCTGATGTAGCCGATCTGGATTTGGATAAAGTTGTATTCCCGCTTATTCTGCGGCATTGGCAGGAAGGCGAATACTTTCAGCCGCTGGGCATGACAGGCATGAAAAAGCTGAGCGATTTCTTCGTTGATGAAAAATACTCCATTCCGGAGAAAGAAAATGCCTGGATTTTAGCTACCGGCAATCAGGTGATTTGGATTGTTGGTAAGCGTTTGGACGACCGCTTTAAAATTACTTCGAAAACAAAACGAATTGTAAGAATCAGGATGGAATAATTCCATCAAGCGTTTAATCTGATTGTCGCCCGAGGTGCATTTTCTATTGTTTTATGTGCTTCTTTACTATATTCAGCAGGTTCTCTGTCTTGATTGGTTTTGAAATATAATCGTTGCACCCGGCATCTATTGCTTTTTCTTTGTCACCGCTTAGCGCATAGGCTGTTTGGGCAATAATAATCACATCCTTGTTAAATTGGCGGATTTGCCGTGTGGCTTCGTAACCATCCATATCGGGCATTTGAATATCCATCAGTATTAAATCTATCCCAGGAATGTCAAAACAAGTTCGAACAGCTGTGGTTCCGGTTTGTACGTTGATTATTTCTCCTCCTAATCTCCGGGCTACAATTGAAATGAGTTGGCTCGATGATTCATCGTCTTCAGCAATTAATATTTTTAGCCTCTTCGTCTGGTTTTCTTCAATTGGAGTCAGGACTTCATGTTCAATATTTATTCTTTGTTTTGATCCAGTAAGGTAAGGAATGGTAAAATAGAATGTCGACCCTTTCCCTTCTTCACTTTCAACCCATATTTTCCCACCCAGCATTTCGACATAAGCTTTCGATATGGCCAATCCAAGACCTGCACCTTGTCGTGCCATCTTATCTACAATGTCGGCTTGCATAAAACGTTCAAAAATGGTTTCTTGCCGGTCTTTCGGAATTCCGATGCCGGTGTCTTTCACAAAAAAATGTAGCATTTCGACAGGCTCACTGACCGTTCCGGTTTTTGAGCTTGCCGAAACACCAAATTCAATTGAGCCGGTTGGTGTATATTTTATCGCATTTTTGATAAGGTTGATAAGAACAGAGTATAGTTTTTCACGATCTGTTCTTATGATGGCTTCATATTTTGACAACGGTTTTACCAAAGCCAATCGCAATCCTTTCTGGTCAACTTCATTCTCGAAGAACTTACAAATGAACTCCATTTGCTGGGTTACATTAGTTTCTGATATTGAAACCTTCATTTGTCCCGATTCTATTTTCGAAATATCAACGATGTCGTTTATGATATTGAGCATCCTGGCTCCACTTTTCTCGATAATCTCGATATAATCTTGTTGTTGTTCACCTGTCAGGCCGGGTTCTTTCATCAGTTCGGCAAAACCGAGGATGCCATTCATGGGAGTTCGGATTTCATGGCTCATATTGGCCAAGAAGGCTGATTTTAAACGGTCGCTTTCTTCTGCTTTCTCTTTAGAAAGTGTTAGGTTAACTTCCATTTCTTTACGTTCCGTGATGTCGGTAATTGTTCCAATATAGCCTGTCACACAGCCTTTTTCATTCTTTTGTGGAACTGCTTGTCCAATTACCCAGGCGACTGAACCATTAGGATGAATAAAACGATATTCTGCTTTTGAGTTTGTACCGGTTAAGGTGGTTTGTTCCCAATTATGGATCAGATTATCTCTGTCGTCGGGGTGGATAGTTTTGAGCCATCCAGTACCCATTGCCTTATCAAAGCTTAGTTTCGAGATTTCGCACCAACGTTGATTGACATAGGTTGTTGAACCTTTCGCATCTGTTGTGAATATTCCTACTGGAGACGATTCTGCCAGTACCCGGAATCGGAGTTCACTTTCCTGCAACGCCTCTTGTGCCGTTTTTTGTTCAGTAATGTTTTCATAAATGCCCAGAACGCCATAACCTGAGTTAAGAATATCCTTTAAAGGAATTTTAGTGGTATCTATCCAAACCTGCTTCCCGTTGTGTTGGTGTTGGGCCTCAATGATGTGTAATTTGGGCTGCAAGCTTTCTATTACTTCCCTGTCATCTTTGCGGTAGGCCTCGCTCTCTTCGCGGCTCCACGGAAGATCGAAGTCGGACTTGCCAATTATCTGGGCTGGATCCTCAAATCCTGCTTCCAATGCAAATACCTTGTTGCATCCCAGATATATGCTGTTTCGGTCTTTCCAGAATATGGATTGCGGAATGGAGTTCAGGATAAGCGACAACATTGTCTCATTTTTTTGAAGTGCATCTTTGGTCCAGGCTCGCTGCCTTCGTACTTCCGCATCCTTTAACTCACGATCAATGGCTGGTATCAACCTTTTGATATTACCTTTCATCAGGTAATCGCTGGCTCCCTCTCTCATGGCTTTTACAGCTATCTCTTCGCCTATGGTTCCTGAAATCAGGATAAACGGAATATCGAGTCCTCTGTCCTTTACAATCTGTAAGGCTGTAATTCCACTGAACTTAGGCATGGAGTAATCGCTGATGATGATCTCCCACTCGTTCTGGTCGAGTGCAGAATTCATGGCTTCTGCTGTTTCAACGCAGGCGTATTCAGGGTCATAACCGCCCCGTCTCAATTCAAGAAGCAATAATTCCTTGTCGTTGTCTGAATCTTCGATGATCAATACACGGATTGGAGTTCCCATAGGTTTGCTAACTTCAAAGGGTTACGATACTAACTATAGAATGTAAAATAGAAAGTAGCGCCTTTATTCACTTCACTTTCAGCCCAAATCCTTCCATTATGGCGGTGAATAATGCGTTGCACGGTGGCCAGTCCTATGCCTGTGCCCGTAAATTCGGAGGCCAGATGAAGCCTTTGGAAGGGCGTGAATAATTTATTGGCGTATTCCATGCTGAACCCGACTCCGTTATCGCGGATAAAATAAGCTTTTCCTCCCGGAATGTTCATTGAGCCAAACTCAATGCGGGTTACAGATTGCAAGGACGTAAATTTCCAGGCATTTTCAATAAGATTTTGTAAAACGGCTTTAATCAATGTCGAATCCGCCTCTTCAATTAAATTGGGTTCGATATTGATTTCGACAACCCGTTCAGGATCATTTCTCCTGATTTCTTCGATGATTGAGAGCGCCAGTACCGACATGTTGAATTTCTCCAAATTCATCGGGGCGCGGTTTACCCTAGCCAGGTTCAGCATGGCTTCAATCAGTTGAGCCATTGTGCTGGTACTCGACCGTATCCTTTTCAGATAGTCTTTCCCACGGTCATTAATTGACTGAAAGCAGTCTTCATAAAGCGCCTGGCTAAATCCGTCAATGCTGCGGAGAGGCGCCCTTAAATCGTGTGAAACGGAGTAGCTGAACGATTCAAGTTCTTTGTTTGTAGCCTGAAGTTGGGCAGTCCGCTGCGTCACTTTTTGCTCAAGTTCTTCGTTCATTTTTTTGATTTCCTTTTCATTCTTTTTTCTCTCGGTAATATCATTGGCGGTAGAAACCAGGATAAACCCTTTGTCGGTTTTTATAGGAATAACTCTTCCTTCAATATAAACTTCTGTACTATCGGGTTTTTCATAAAGTCTTTCCAGCAATTTACCGGCAAAAGGGGAGTCCCCGGTCGCAAGGAATCCGGATATACTTTTACGGATATCTTCTTTGTCCTTATCGTTTCGTAGCTTTTGGGGTATCAGCATATATTGTACATCCCAAATAAACTTTCCGATCATATCTTTTGCAGCAAGCCCGGTAAGCCTTTCTAAAGCATTGTTCCATATAATTACCTTGCCAGTTTCATCGGCAATTAAAAACCCTTCGGCAGCATTTTCAACCACACTCCGGAATAATATTTCGCTTTCTTTAAGGGCTAGTTCAACCTGTTTCCGATGTTCTATTTCTGTTTCGAGTTGTGTCGCGTAAATCCTGATTTTTTTCTCGGCTTCCTCGCTTTTCAGCATCCGGTCCTCCATTTTGCGGATCAGGGTTTCGTTGTATTCTTTCAACATGGAGACTTCAGATGATTCGGGTGTTTGCGATGCCTGGATTTTACCATTTCGGAATTCGGAAAGTACCTGCTCGATTATGGCCATAAAATCTTCAGGTTCCTGTGGTTTAATGATGAATTTATCGGCGCCCAGGCTCAATGCAAACTCGCCGTCTTTCGGGTGTGTGTATGTGGCCGTGTAAAAAACGAAAGGGATATGCTTAAGTACATCGTCTTTTCTCCATTCGCGGCAAAGGGTATAACCATCCATAACGGGCATCAGGATGTCAGCAATAATAATATCTGGCGGATCCTTCAGTGCCAGGCCAAGAGCTTCGGCGCCGTTGTTTGCGGTAACGGTTGTATAACCATTTCCTTTGAGCAGCGATTCGAGTAAATACAGGTTTTCTTTTATGTCGTCAACAATCAAAGCATTCTTCATAATAAGATTCTCCTTTGTAAAAGTTCTTCATTAAAACAGGACTCCACTTTTTGAATAAAATAGTCAGAACTTATTGTTTTTCGATACACCCACTTGTAAGATGCCGGTACTGTATTGCAGTTGCCAAATCTGGAAATAAGGCGACTATTTATATGCTATTAGTTTCTTCCAATTCATTATTACAGGGAACTGTAAAATAAAACGACGAGCCTTTGCCTGTTTCAGACTCGATCCAGATTTTTCCGTCCATTAACTCAACCAGGTTTTTGGTAATGGCTAAACCGAGGCCATTCCCACCGTATTTGCGCGTTTTTTCAGTCTCGACCTGCCTGAAGCGTTCAAATATTTTTTTGTGATACTCTGCCGGGATTCCAATTCCAGTGTCCTTAACGTAAAATTCAATCATTTCACCCTTATGCTGATATCCAATTTCTATTCTGCCCTCCGCAGTGAACTTTATGGCATTACTCAACAGATTATTGAAAATTTGCCTGAGCCTTTCAGGATCAGTAAAAATTATTGTTTCTTCATTATTATCACTGTAGGTAAGTAGAAGTTCGAGTTTATTTTCTTCTGCCTGGATAGCAAACTGTTCCTTAACAGTTGAAATAAGTTTCAAAACATTCAACTGTTTCCTGCGAATTTTAACTTGGCCCGATTGCATCTTCGAGAGATCCATAATATCGCTGATAATGTTTAAAAGGCTATTCCCACTGGTGATAATGTTCTGAATAAATTCTTTCTTTTGTTCCTCTTCAAAATATGAATCGGCAAGTAATTCAGAAAACCCTATTATGCTATTTAGCGGTGTTCGGACTTCGTGCGACATATTGGCCAGAAAAGCTGATTTTAGCAGGTCGCTTTCTTCGGCTCTGTTTTTTGCTTCGATCAATTCTTTTTCGGCGCGCTTTCGTTCGGTAACATCCCGGGCAATGCCTTGGAATCCAATAATTACTTTGTCTTTATAATAAGGCGCAGACAGGACTTCTATGGAATGTAAAATCCCATCTTTCCCTTTGACCTCATATTCCGCAGCCTCATTTTTTCTTTCGCCTTTTATGATATCAGCAAGCCTGTTTTTATGAATTGGCATGTACTCTGGGGGTACAATATCCCATAACTTCATGGAAAGAAATTCTTCTTCAGTATATTTGAGGTTTTCACACATTGTTTTGTTTACAGACAAAAATGTCCCTGACAAATCCATAATGAAAATCCCATCCGGACTTTGTGTTACCAAAGTTCGGTATTTAGCTTCATTCTCTATCAATATTTCTCCTCCCCGTTTTCGTTCGGTAATGTCGCGTATGCTGCCTATAATCTTTAAGGGTTTGCCATTGGCATCAGTTTGCATTCTTGCCGAAACAGAACACGGAATGGTTGATCCATCTTGGTTTTTTAGATTGATCTCAAAATCTGTAACACTTCCTTTTTTTAGCAATGAATCGAGGAAAGCATTTCGACTACCTTTGGTGACATAGAAATCGTCGATCGACCTTCCAATGAGGTCGTCGCGACGATATTTGTCTTTGGACAGGGTTTCAATAGAAGGACTAACTTCAATGATCGTTCCGTCAATCGTGGACTCATAATAAACGTCCTGAATGTTCTCAAAAATGTGGCGGTATTTTTCTTCACTTTGTTGTATGGCTTTTTCAACTTGCTTCCGATGTTCAATTTCGGTTTCGAGTTGGGTGGCATATATCCTGATTTTTTTCTCTGCATCATCACTCTTTTGCATCCGGTCCTCCATCTTGCGGATCAGGGTTTCGTTGTATTCTTTCAGCATTGCGACTTCTGATGAGTCGACTGGTTTAGATGCCTGGATTTTTCCAATTCTGAATTCGTTTAGAACCTGCTCGATGATGGCCATAAAATTTTCAGGCTCCTGAGGTTTAATAATAAACCTATCGGCTCCAAGGCTTAGGGCAAACTCTCCGTCTTTTGGATGTGTGTAAGTGGCCGTGTAAAAAACAAATGGGATATTCTTTAGTACGTTAACTTTTTTCCATTCGCGGCAAAGGGTATAACCATCCATAACGGGCATCAGGATGTCGGCAATAATAATATCTGGCGGATCCTTCAGGGCAAGGCCAAGGGCTTCGGCGCCATTGCTTGCGGTAACGGTTGCATAGCCATTTCCTTTGAGCAGCGATTCGAGTAAATACAGGTTTTCTTTTATGTCATCAACAATCAAGGCTCGTTTCATAAATGATTCCTCTTTTGCAAAAGTTCTTCATTAAAATATGACTCCATTCGTTGTATAAAATTATCAGGATCAATCGGTTTTTCAATGTAGCCGGTCGCTCCCGATTCCATCGCTTTTTCGCGGTCGCCAACCATGGCGTGTGAGGTGACTGCCACAATCGGAATCGGTTTAAGATCATTTCGTTGTCGCAATTTCCGCGCTATCTGGTAACCATCCATTTCGGGCAATTGAATATCCAGGAGTATAACATCGGGCGAACATTCGAATGCAGCTTTGATTCCATCCAATCCATTAAATGCCTGGATTACTTCGTAGTTGTTCTTCTCGAGTAAAAAACTGAGCATGTACATGTTTTGCTCATTGTCTTCGATGATTAATGCTTTTAGTTTCATATTTCTGTATGTTGAATATCTTACCAAACTTAAAACAGTTTAAGTACTTAAAATAAAATAATGCCGTATTTTGTTCACTCACCCTAAAGACCAAATACCCGGTCTTTGTCACCTCTCTAGGCGAAGAGGGCAAAGCATCGCATACTTCGGCGTGAGTTTAGACGAATAATACGATGGGGTGAATCAAAATTTCAGAACATTTTAAATACAACATTTCAGTAATCCTACCGACCTTTCGTTCCTAACGGATCAAGAAAACTAAATTTAAGCAGGCTCATATTTTGTACCGGCTAAATTTTCCCCAATGGCAGTTCGATGCTAAAAGTACTACCTTTTTCAGGTTTTGATTCAACCGATATGGTGCCGCCCAACATAGTCATCAGTTTTTTACTGATGGAAAGTCCCAGTCCGGTGCCTTCGTGTTTACGTGTAATTCCTGTATCGATTTGAATGAATGGCTTAAATAAAGAATCCATTTGGCTGGCCTCAATGCCCATTCCGGTATCAATTACCCGAACAACTAAATGTCTTCCTTTTTTGAACGCTTCTACTTTCACTGATCCAACTTCTGTAAATTTCAATGCGTTGTTTACCAGGTTAATAATGACTTGTTGCACTCTAAATTGGTCGCTTACAAGTTCAGGTATTTCAGGATCGACTGTGGCTGTCAATAATAAATTTTTGCTGATGGCAAATGGCTTCGACAGCTCGATAACATTTTGAATTACATCCGAAATTTTAAACCTATCGGTACTCAAATTTAACTGTCCAGCTTCAATCTTCGACAAGTCGAGAATGTCGTTGATCAGCGATAGCAAGTGACGGCCACTTTTCTGTGTCATTCGCAGTTGCTTTTTCTGCTCTTCGTTTAATGGCCCAGGCAGTTCCTGGAGCAACATTCCGGTAAACCCAATGATTGAGTTTAATGGTGTGCGAAGTTCGTGCGACATGGTGGCCAAAAATGCCGATTTTAGCTGATCGGCCGACTCCGCCTTTAGTTTGGCCCGCTCCAGCTCAATTGATTTTTGGCTAAGGTCATCCACCAGATTTAAAAGGGCCTCCTGATTTTCTTCCAGTTCGGCGCTTTTCTTTTTTACTTCTGAGGTTCGTTCTTCAATAAGCTTCCCTAAGTTTTCATGGTAATCGTGAAGTTTCTTTTCGGTATCCTTACGTTCCGTAATATCCCGAATAATTCCCAAGATATTACCGTCAGGCAAAATGGTGCTATAAACTTCGCCAATAAAAGTGGACTTGTCTTTTCGTTTGATGCCCCACTCACTGTTGTTTAATGTATTTGTATTAATTTTTCCCCATTCAGTACTAACCCGCTGTTCTTGGTCAACAATATCTGAGATTTGTTTCCCGATTAGTTCTTCCCTTGAATATCCGAGCAATTCGGCTCCTGCACGGTTTACTTCAATATAGTTTCCATCCGGAGATGAAATAAAAATGCCGTCAGGCGCATATTCAAACAGGGTATGGAAACGCTCCCTGCTTTCTTTTAGGGCATTAGCCGCCTTTTTTCGCTCAGTTATGTCACGCGAAATGCCCAAAACACCGAGGATTTTGCCTTTTTTGTCTAACATAGGAGTTTTTGTGGTTTCAAACCAGCCTTGATAACCATCTTCTATGAACACCAGAAATTCTTCAAAAGAATAAGGTTTGTTTGTTTCCAGCGTTTTTAGACTGTATTCTCTATATAAATCTGCCACATTTTTATCAAAGAAATCATAGGAACTTTTCCCTATGATTTCAATTTCCTTTGTGCCAAGGAGACGTTCAAAGCTTGGGTTGCATTTTAAATATATCCCTTTAGTGTCTTTCACCCAGATCAGATCAGGAATGGAGTGAATCAGGGTTTCAATTAAGTCTCCTTTATTTTCCAGTTCTTGAGAAATACGTTTACGATCGGTGATGTCTTCAACACTCGACCAGATATACTTTTCCCCTCCACGTTCAATGATCAACCCATTAAGCAAAACCGGGACAAGATGACCGTCGGTATGAATGTACTCTTTTTCGTAAGGCCCATAACGGCCAGTTTCTTCCAAGCTTTTTAATTGCAAAGCTTCCTGATCGGAATATTTTTCAGGAGTGATATCCCAATAGGTTAATTTTAAAGCTTGATCAATTGTTTTACCGATAATTTTGGAGTATGCAGTATTAATATCTAAAAGCGTACCGTCCATTTTACTAAGGGCAAGTCCGACAGGAGAAGTGTTGAATAACAATCGGTTGTATTCTTCGCTTGCGCGCAAGGTGCTTTCCGATTTTTTTTTGTTTGAAACAAGGCATGACAATATCATGGTCGTAATCGAGATGCTCCCGATAAAAGTTTGTTGCAGAAGGAGCGACTCGTTTAACGGGTAACTGGCAAAAGGGCCGCCATTTTTTAAGGTTATTAACGTTGAGAATATGGATATAATAAATATGACTGCGGCTGACCCGAGTTGACCCAGATAGAATGACGCCAGCACCAGTATAGGTATCAGCAAATAAACCAATGGATAGTTATTCATAAAAACCAGATACCAGATGGCTAAGGTACCTGTCGTTAGCAACGAGTTTCTGATGATATTGGGATAAGATACCAGCCTGAGAAACTCCGGTTTGCTGAACGATATTACCAAAGGAACAATTAGCAGGGCGCCCATAGCATCGCCTAACCACCAAGTTAACCATATCGAGCCGAATTGGCCCCATCCGCCAGAACTCATACTCAAAGTTAAACTACCAACAGTTGCACTTATGGCTGTACTTAGCAATGCGCCTAAAATGATGAATTTTAAGATGTCGGCAGTCTGTTCGAAGATGTTTGCCGATTTTGAAAACCGCCGGATCAAAAATACCGCAGTTAATGCTTCCAATGTATTGCCAAAGGCAGTTGCAAATGATGCTGAAATGGATATGGATAGTGGCAGATTAAGGTCGGCCATAAAAATGAAATTTGCGGCAAATGCGCCGAATGCGATACCTGGCCATGCCCTATATCCCAACATTAGGACCGCGGCTATTGCTATTCCGGTGGGTATCCATATTGGTGTGGCATTAGTCCCGGGATAAGCAAGCATTAGCCCCAATTTGGCTGTTGCCAAGTAGATTGCTGCAATTAGAATGATATTTGAAATTTGTTTTTTCATCTGTTATCATTTTTATTTTCCAGTTCAGCTATTTGCTTTTTCAATTCGGCCATCCGGATTTCGCGCCCCACAAACATTTTATTCATCCGGGCAAGTTCCGAGTTTTTTGTTTCGAGGTCCATCGTCCGATCTTTAACCAGATTTTCCAGATTCTCCACGTTATTGCTGATTTTTTCGTACAGGCTTGCGTTCTCGATAGAAAGCGACATCTGGCTGGTTAAGGTCTCAACCAGTTTCAGGCTCCTTTCAGTGGGTTTCTTATCGGTACGTGAAAACACGCACAAAACTCCGGTTGATTCGCCTTTCGAAATAATAGGAAATGCTGCATGAAAGCGTATGTCTTGATCGCGCAATACTTCCCGGGAAGAATATTTAAGTACGTCTTCCCTGTTTTTGAGAATTAATGGTTTTTTATCAACGGCACAATTACCGCACAAACATTCGCCAACCCGAATTATATTTTCCTGTAAATTGTGTTTTGTTGCCTCCGAAGTATTCCTCTCAATAACCAAATGCAGCCTGTTGTCTTCTGTAACCGAACAAACAGTACCGCCTTCAAGGCCAGTCAGGTTAAGGGCCTCATCCATTGTTAAAGCCATCAGGCTCTTTACGTCCATCTGCCCTGAACTTTCTATAATTACTTTATTCAGAATCATCAGTTCTGAATTCGAAAGCATAAGCTCCTCATTGATTTTTTTTAATTTTTCTTCATTCAGTTTCCGATCTGTGATATCTTTAAAAATTCCCTGGACACCAATAATTTCACCGGATTCATCCTTGACTGGAATCTTGATTAGTTGTGTCCAGTAGGTTTGTCCACCACGAATGGTACACTCTTCGGTTTCCATTGGTTCTCCAGATTTCAAAAAATCAGAATCTTCCTTGCGGTACTTTTCGGCCAGTTCTTTTGGGAAAAAATCATAATCTGTTTTTCCTTGAATGTCTGCGGTAGCTATTTTTAATTCCCGTGCGAAATTTTCGTTGCACGACACGAAAACCAGATTGTTGTCTTTGAAGAAGATTTTCTGGGGCAGGTTTTCAAGCAGTGTCCGGTATTTGTTCTCGCTTTCCATCAATTTCTTCTGAGCCAATTTGCGTTCAGAAAGTTCTAACATGAGCTGTTTGTTTGAGGTATCCAGATCGGCGGTTCGTTCGGTAACCCTGATTTCCAGCTCTTTGTTTAGTTTTTGTTTGTTTTTTGATCCTCTGTAAATTGAAAATACAAGAACGATAACAAGAAGGATGATGATGACAAGCAGATAAACCAGGTTTTGCTGCTTGTGGATCTTCGTGCCTTGTTCTTCCAAAATCTTTGTTTGGACTGTTATTTCATCCTTTTTTCTGCCGATGTCTTCTTTCAGTGCTAGTAACAGGCTATTCCCTTTTTCAAATTCGGTTTTTTGTGATTCCAGATTTTTGGTCTGAAGGGTAAATATCTTTTGTTGTTCTTGGATTCTCAGCATCTGGTCAGCCAGTTCCTGTTCACTTTGCCTAAGTTTGGCTGACTGGATATCCAGTATTCTTTGCTGGTCCTGAATTTTAACCGATTGACGTTTCAAACTGTCTTTGCTGTCTTGAATTTCTTTGTTTCGCGACGCAATTGTTTTTTCAAGCTGTCCTAAATTCTTTTCCAGATTATCGTTTTGCTTTTGCAAGCCTCGCAAGCTTTGCTGTCCTTCGCGGTAAAGGTTGGCCACATCAATTTCGGTTCCTCCGAGCAAAATCATATCCTGCATAATCCGGAGGTGTTGATTTAAAATGTTGGCTTTATTTATTTCGAATTGCAGTGTGCCTTTTCCCGAATCAAAAAAATTGATCATGAATAGTTTCTTGTCCAGATAGCTATCGGTAACCAACAGGATATTTTTCCCTTCAATCTGGTCAAAAACCTGGGTGAGGCTTGCTTCATTGCCCTTCAGCAAAAAGATCAGTTGCGCATTGTTTTGGCCGGCCAATGACAGGGCTGTTGAAATCCTGATCGGCTTTTCCCGAATGGTTTTTGATTTGGCCATGTTCCGCATTTCCTGAATAATCTTTTCATCCTGGCCAATGATCAGAAAATTGAATTCTTTAAGTTGGGCTTCATTTTGCCATTCCATATTTTTGGCAAAGTTGTAGATGTACGCACTTATAGCAACTTGACGCTGTACTTGTTGCGCTGAAACCAAAGCGGATTGCCAGGTAAAATAAATGAAAAAAATTGCGAAAAATCGGGTTAATCGTTCCATAAAATATGCTCAATTGATCGTTGGAATAATTAAAAGGATAGTCGCGCTCCCATGGTGTATTTAAACCCAGCGTCGCGAAATCCCCACGGCATATCAAACTTGTTGTTGGTAATATTATAGAATTTCAAAAAAACATTTAGTTTTTGTTTGCCACTTAAGCTATACGTTTTCGAAAAAATGATGTTTACCAGTTCTTTTGAATCGAATGCGGTGCGGGTAGCTTTTGAACTGCTGTCGTAGATTTGTCCTCCAAAATGAGCCATGGGGCTTATTTCTACCGAATGTGGCAAATAGGCAGTAAACCCTGCATTGCCCATTACTTTCGGTACAAAGGGTATTTCAACCCCATCCTGATCAGGATTATTTGGGTCAACAATTTCTGATTTCGACAGGGTTAAGTTGGCAAACCAGTCCAGTTTTTTTTCGACCGATTGCTTAACGCCGATTTCGAACCCTTTTACCTGGGTTTTCCCGTCAGCATTTTCCGACATGGTCTGAGACGGATTGTTGCTGATCACATTGTCAATAATAGCATCAGTAATCTTGCTGTTAAAGACACGTAACGAAAAATCGACTGTTGAGAACAGCTTTCCTTCCACTCCCAGATCGAACCCGGTCCCATTTTCTGGTTTTAGGTCGGGATTGGGTAATTGTCCGTTTTTTCCGGGTACAAACTTATCGCTTTCCATTAGGGTGCCACCAACCGATTTTAGCCCTGGTGGCATGAAGCTGCTGCCCGCATTTGCAAAAACCGACCAATCTTTGGTCAGTCGATACCTGGTGCCTGCACTCCATAAAAAAACATTCCATGATTGATTTCTCAATCCAGGCGCAGTCCCGCTTAATTTTTCAATTTTGTAGTCAATCATGTTGTACCGCACGCCTGCTCTTAAAGTCAGTTTGTCCAGTTGCAATTCTTCCTGAAAATACAATCCGGTCTGAAAAACTGAAGCATCGTTACCTGTTGACTTGGTTTGACTACTAGGTTTTATTGTGGTTAAGTAGGAGGCGTGTTGATAGTCGGCACCTGCGGTCATGGTGCTGAATTGAAGGTGATGATAGGTCAGCGACAAATCAAGCGGCACAATGGTTTGTTTTACGCCATCGGTTTCCCTAAGCGATTGGTCGTTATTGTTACTGTAATTGTCTTCCTGCCAGGATCGGTTATAGGTTCGCAACCCGGCTTTGAAATCGATTTTTAATGAATCGGTCAATTGTCCGGAATATCCCATATTGATTATTCCATATCGATTATCGTATTCGCGATTGATTCGTCCAGCATCGCCCGTATGAAAAGTGAGGTTCCCAAAAGCAGAAATTTTGTGTTTCTCCGCCTTGTCCAGAAAGAGCGAAGCGCCAAGAATTGCTTTGCCTTTTTGATATTGCGGGTTCTTCAGCATGCTCAACCAGGAGCCAGAAGAACCGTAATTGGTATAATCTGATTTTTCGAACGAACCGCCTGCAAAAAACTGCACTTTCCCTATCCGGTTTTCGTGGTAAGCTTTTCCTGTAAAGGTATTAAACGATCCAAAACTGAACCAAATCAAACTTTGAGGCTTGGTAATGTTTTCTTTTAAAATGAGGTTTACAGTACCTGCCAGCGGGCTTTGGTTTCCTGCAAAATCCTGCGATAAATAATTCGGGTAAAGGACAGATGCCGGTCCACGTTGAATTTCAATTCGCTGAATAGCCATCGTTTCCATGCTCATCCCATCAGCAAACCCATCAATGGGCAATCCTTGTAACATATAGGTATTGTATTTAGGTCCAATACCTCCGTAAGCTCCCCAGTTAACATCGTTGCTCGATAAAACTTTGACCGAAGCTCCGGGGATGTATTGAATTAATTCGGCAATGTTCCTGTTCGCCTGAATGATCTGTTTCATTTGCCGTTCCGTAACCACATCCACTTTTTGAGTCACTTTAGTAACCAATTGGGGCGTTTTGGAGGCTGTAATTACGATTTTTCCTAATTGTTCAAGACTTAACTCATAAGGATCAATATTGGTTTGCTTCAATTTCTCTTGGGCATTCAGCCCAATTGTTGAAACTAGAAAAATCGCAGTAACTACAATCGTTTTACTGAGAAAAAAAGAAAATTTACTTATTAGAGAATAACAGTAGAAGTTGTCAATGGTTGAAAGTCTACTACATAGAAGCAGGGGAAAATAATCGTCAGTATAGGTCTTTATTTTCATGGATACTTCATCTTAGTTTAGAGTCCTGTTCTGAAAACCAGATTTGGGGTTACCCGATAAACGCCCATACATATCCAATCCAACACAGTATTCACCACGAACGGGAATAAGGCAACCGTTTAAAAGTAAGTAAAAACGGGTTGAATTCCTATTGTTATCGCTTAATTTTTGTGATGTTTATCAGAATAAAAGTAATTTTCATTTCAAGATCCAGTCAATCCCCTTTTTTAACAGCTCTTGAGTTTGGGCTTCGGGGCTTCCGGCTTCGGGTTGATATTGATATACCCATTCGACTTCAGCGGGTAAACTGACCAAAATTGATTCGATGTTGCCATCGGATTCCAATCCAAATTTGGTGCCGCGGTCGTGAATTAAGTTGAACTCCACGTAGCGCCCACGGCGTATTTTCTGCCATTTTTTTTGTGCTTCGGTAAACGGTTTGTGTCCGTTGTCCTTCATTAACTGGCTATAAATTACCGGGTAAATACGTAACAAATCGGAGGTCAGGTTCAACATTTTCTCTAAATCGTTTTCTCCGGAGGGTTGGATGCGGTCGAAAAATATTCCTCCGACCCCGCGTGTTTCGTGCCGATGGGTGAGGTAAAAATAATCGTCGGCTTCGATTTTCCATTCGGGATAAAAACTGGTGTCGTAACGATCGCAAATGTCTTTTAAGGTTTGATGGAACCAGCGTGCTTCTTCGGGATTGATGTAAGTAGGAGTTAAGTCGATTCCGCCGCCAAACCACGATGAGCCATTGTCGAGGCTGAAATGCCGCACGTTCATGTGAATGGTTGGTACAAAAGGATTTCCGGAGTGAAGAATGGATGAAACTCCCGTAGCTGCAAACGATGAGGCATTCTCTCCAAGTAGTTTGGCCATGTTGTCGTTGTAACCGCCGCTTACATGAGAAAAATTAACACCAGCTTTTTCGATGATCGAGCCATTTTGCATCACGCAAGTCAAGCCAGAGCCAACTTCTTTTTCCCAGGCGTCTTCCGAAAATTTTCCGGTTCCATCGGCTTCTTCAAGCGTTTGGCAAATGGTTTTTTGTATGCTTTTATAAATAGCGGCGGTTTTCGATACGTTCACAGTATGCTGTTTTTATGTTATACATGTCCGTCAGACTTCGGCGTGAGCTCAGTCGAACGCTCAATTCTGATTAATAGTTCAAATATCCTTTACCGTTTGCCTTTAGGCACGGACATGAGAATAAAAGTCAACGAATTTCCCCAATCAATTCTTCTGCTATGCTGCGCCCTTGTTTTACCCTGTCGGCCATCCCGATTCCGTCGCGGATGTTTCCGGCTAAAATCAGTCCGGGGTATTTTTGCTGAAGCTGTTCGATCATCTCGAAGCGTTTGCCCGAACTTTCGGTGTATTGTGGGATTGCTTTTGGATAGCGATGGATTCGAATCATATCCGGACTAAAACTCCGGTTGCTCATCATGCGTGGAAGCTCCTTGTTTAGAATGGTTTCAATTTCGAAGTTATCCATTTTGGCAATATCGGGGCGTTTAGTGCCTCCCATAAATACCGAAAGCAATGCTCCACCTTGTGGGGCGCGGCCCTCAAAGAACGACGACGTAAATAACACGCCAAGAATATTTTTGTTTTCCTTTCCGGGAACTAAACCTCCAAAAGCTTTTAACGAAATACCTTTCCACTTTTCAAATCCGAGCAAAACCTGAGTTACGGCTGCATACTTCAAAATCCTGAACGGCGTAATTTCGTCTTCGTCCAGAAATGGCAATAAATTGACTAGATCATAACCACCACAGGTTGTTACCACGTGTTTTGTTTCAAACTGAATCATATTTTCAGGAGTTGTAACCTGAAGTTGAAATCCGATTCCGGCAGGTTTTATGATCGTGTCGGCTGATAATAAAAAGCTTTCGGGCCCAAGGGCTTCTGTCAATGCATCAATAAGGTGCTGCAAGCCTCCTTTAGCCGAGAATACTTCTTTGCTTGCTTTTTTGTCGCGGTCAGTTTTCGGTAATTTGGCCTTTTTTATGGCACCTTTGATGAAACTTCCGTATTCCTGCTCCAGCTTCCAGAGTTTGGGCATTGCATATTGGGTGACCAGTTTGCTTGGATCACCGGCGTAAATACCTGAAATAAATGGATCGATGGCATAATCCAAATAGCTTTGTCCCATGCGGCGTATCACCAATTCCGATAGTTTTTCGTTCGGATCGGTTCCTTTTGCACGAAAGGGTTCGCCCAGAATCCGGAATTTGTCGCCCAAGGTAAAAAGAGGCGTTGTTATTGCCGACCATAACCCTGAAGGCAGGGCATTCCACTGGCTGTTTTTCCAGATCAGGCGGCGTTTGGCGCTTGGGTCTGCCACTTCGAGCTCACATTTTCCGGCCAAATCTTCAAACAATTCGGCTATTTCAGGATTTGAAACAACTCCGGTATTGGGACCCGTTTCGTATACAAAACCTTTTTCGCGTATGGTTTGGATTACACCGCCTGTTTTGGCTGATTTATCGATGATCAGGACATTGATTCCTGCTTTTTTAAGATAGAACCCCATGGTAAGGCCAGTTAATCCTGCGCCAATAATTACGACATAAGGCTTCGTAGAAGTGCTCATAACTATACTGGTTTTGAAAAGTTGGTTTGTCCGGCCTGAATAAGCGGATCGAACGAAGCAGCCACATTGCGGATAAACAATTGTCCATCCGGGGTAATTTGTATTTTTTCGTCTGAAAGGGCAATCACTCCGTCAGTTGCGAATTGCCGAAGCAGTTCCTGATTGTAAACGGTTTGGCTTTTAACTTCTTCGGAAGTCATTCCAAGGATTTCGCCCAGATGGCTCCAAACAATTTGTTCGTTGCACATCAGTTCGGTAATTACTTCGCGCACAACCACCTGTTGTTTGGTCAGTGTGTAGCCTTTAATCGTGGTTAATTCACCCTGATTGATTTTCGCAATGTATTCGTCAATCGACTTCGTGTTTTGTGCATAAACGCCTTCCAGTTGACTGATTCCGGTTACCCCGAAGGCATAAACCTGTCCGGTGGTGCGGCGGGTGCAATAGCCCTGAAAGTTGCGGTGCAGTTGTTTATTCTGGCGGGCTATGGTTAATTCGTCACTGGCATTGGCATAGTGATCCATCCCAATGGCTTCGTAGCCATTTTGGGTCATCAGGGAATAGGCGGCTTCGTACATCTTGATTTTTTCGTCCGCAGCCGGAAGCCCTTCTTTCTCCAATTTTTTCTGAATTTTACTCACCCATGGAACGTGTGCATATGAAAAAGTGACCAATCGATCTGGTCTTAATTCAATGGCTTTCCGGATGGTTTCCGAAAAATTAACCGCCGTTTGTTTGGGCAGACCGTAAATGAAATCGAGGTTCACCGCCATGCTGGGCGAATCCTGTTTCAGGAAAGCAATGATATCTGCAATAGGAAGCGCCGCTTTGTCGCGGTTTACAGCATCTAAAACCTCATTGTTGAAATCCTGAATTCCGATACTGAACCTGTTAAAACCTGCTTTTTTCAGCCCCGTCATTTGCTCGTACGTGAGATAAGCCGGGTTGACTTCAATGGCGATTTCTGGCTCAGGAATAAACTCGAAGGTTGAAAACAACAATTCGTTAATTTCCTGAAGATACTCCACCGGAATGGCGTTGGGTGTACCACCACCGTAATGAATCTGCGAAATTTTCCGGGTTTTGTCCAATCGCGAAGTCACCATCTTGATTTCCTGAATCAGGGCTTTGTGGTAGGCCTCTACCACTTCTTCCTTCCGGAGCGCGTATGAATTACATCCACAGAAATAGCACAACTTCAGGCAAAACGGAATGTGAATGTAGATGGAAATATTTTGAGGATTCCATTGATTCGACTGATCGATGGCTTCCAGATAGTTGGCTGGACTAAATTCTTCGGTGAAGAAGTTTGCCGGTGGATAACTGGTGTAGCGTGGAACCGGGTGATTGTATTTTTCGAGTAATTCGCGGTTAATCATGATGAAATTGTTACGTGTTGCGTGATTCGGGTTACGTGTTACGATACGGATAATAACTTGAAACCCGTAACTCGGAACACGCAACTCATTATCTTTTCCAATCGGTGCGTTTCACCCAATCGGCCAAAAATCTGGCATTCTCAAATGATATGCCCGGCATAAAACCGTGTCCGAGGTTGAAAATCCAGTTCTGATTATTTTTACCAAATTCGATATATGGTTGAAGCGCCTTTTCAATCTCAGGCTGGCTTGCATATAACAATCTGGGATCAATATTTCCTTGTAATCCTATTTTTGGATCGACGATTTTTCTAGCCGTATCGAGCGGTGTTTGCCAATCGATGCTCAGGTAATCGCAGTCTTCCGGGGTGATTTTGGCAATTCCGGTTCCCAATCCTTTCGGAAAGAAAATAAAAGGAACGCCTTTTTCGCGCACCGCAGCAGCTATTTTTTTAGTTGCAGGCATGAATAGTTCCTGATACAAATCGGCTGGAATCAATCCGGCGTGCGTATCGAATAATTGAAAAACGTCGATTCCGTGTTCTATCTGGCCTTGCGCATAAACGATTGAAAGATCGGTTACAACCTCAATTAACTTTTTGGTCGTTTCCTTATTTTCATAGATGAATTTAATGGCTTCCGGAAAATCTCCTTTGCGACCCAACCCCTGAAGCATAAACAACAGAACCGTCAAAGGTGCGCCACAAAAGCCAATCAGCGGAGTTTCTTCCTTTTTTGTCCGGATAATTTCGTCGATTACCTCATAGATGTAATTCAGCTTGTTTGGGTTAGGATTTAATCCCTCCAGCGGTTTATCGCGGTAGGCCAGTGGCTGATCGAATAGCGGACCGCTGTCGTTAAATTCCAATCCCATGCCCAGTGCATGAGGAATAACCAGAATATCGGAAAACAGGATTCCGGCATCTACGCCCAAATCGTCGATAGGCAAAAGAGTCACTTTTGCTGCGATTTCCGGATTCTGCATCATCTGCCAAAAGGTATAATCCTCTTTAATCTTCATGTACGAAGGCAACACTCTGCCCGCCTGGCGCATAAACCAAACGGGTGGCCGCTCAGTTTTTTCTCCCCGGAGTGTTTTTAGTAGAATCGAATTTGTAGTCAAAATATATCGCTTTAAAATTTAGAACACTATCTTCTTCTTCCGTTTTCGCTTTCTTTTTTATCTTCTTTTTTTGTTGATTCGGATTTTTGCGTACTCCTTTGATTTTGTTTTACCTCGCGGTTTGACCTGCTTTGTCTCGTTACAGAACCTGATTTTTCCCTAGGTGCAGGATTTCTTTGCGGCGATTCAACCCGATTGTTTGACCGCTCTGGTGTTGATACCGAACGTCGTTCAGGAGCAGTTCTTCTTTCGTAAGATTGGTTACGGTTTTCATTTCGCTGCTGAATTTGTCCGTCATTCCCAGACCTATTCCTGTTTGAATTGTTATTGTACTCTCTTGTTCTGGTCTGGGTCGAACCTGACTTTTCCTGATAAACCGGACGGCGATATTCATTATTTGACTGATTTTTCCCATAGTTTCCGGAGTCCGAATTTTGCCTTCGTGGTCTAACTGTAGTGTTAGGTCTTTGACCATTGCTGTTACGCTGATACTCTCTTCCAGAACGATCTGAGCGTCTTTCTATCAATTCATTCCGGTTGTTTACGCCTTGATGCCTGTTTTCAAAAGCTCTTTCAGGATGCCTGTCCGCAAAATCATTTCTCCGGATACGGCTATAGTTATCTCCTGAAAAGTGGATGCTATGACTGTCGGTACGGCGATATTTGTTTTCGTAGTTGATATAGCCGTAAATGTGGCGGCGGTATTTAAACGGAGAATAGGGCCTGTAATAGCTGTACCATCTTGGGTAGTAGTCCCAGTAATAAGGTGAAATGTATGGGCTGTAACGTGGACCCCAGAAGAACGAGAAAATCAGCGGTGTGCGATAAAAGACAGGTTCAATGATATAATTCGAACCATAAATGTAAGCGTCGCCTACAATTTGAATACGCGGATTGCCATTGTTGACTCTTTCAATTTCAATAGTGGCAACATCCTGATAAACATCCTGATCTAAAACGGCCTGAACAACGACCAGCGAATTGCGGTCGGATGAATTTTCGACAACACGCAAATAGTCGATGTAGCCGTCCTCATTCAAGTCGAGGTTCGAAATCCGGTTATCCGGATCATTCAGCCTGCGTTCAAAGTCTTCCAGATTTTCTGAGTCCCCGAAGATGGAGGCAACAGCATCCAAATCCAGGTTGTCGCTAATATCATAGCTGGTTGCGCGTGCAGTGGTAACCACACGACGTTGGGCATTCACATTGAAGAAGCTTGCGCATAAAGCCAAAACTAAGATTCCAATTTTTGTTTTCATGATCGTAAGTATTAATTGTTTCCTGTTTTCGCTGAATTTAGAGTTGTAATTCTCATCAGCACATATGCTACTTCAAAAAATCTGCCAATTTTAATTAGTTTTATTTTGTTATTGAATATCAGAATGTTATCGTAATTGACCTATTCAAATGCCCAAACTCCCTTCCCAATTTGGATGAAGTTTTGGAGATGTGGTTATTATCCTTTCAAAATCTTCAATGTTTCGTATGTGGCTTCAATGGTTTTATCAATTTTTTTCGATGTGTGTGCCGCCGACATGAATCCGGCTTCGAACTGCGATGGAGCCAGGTAAACTCCGCTTTCCAGAGCCATTTTAAAATATTTCGCGTAGGTAGCGGTGTTACATTTACAGGCCTCGTCGAATGAATTCACTTTTGTTTCTTCAGTGAAGAAAAGGGTAAACATTGAGCCAACCCGGTTTACTACGCCCGGAAAATTCAGATCGGCCAGGCACTTTTTGATACCTTCTCCTAAACGGGCCGATTTATCTTCGAGCATGTCGTAAAAACCATCGGTTTCGTCCAGAATTTTCAAAGTGGTTAGACCTGCAGACATAGCCAGTGGGTTGCCTGATAGCGTTCCAGCTTGGTAGACAGGACCTTTGGGAGCCAGTTTATTCATGATTTCTTGTTTGCCGCCATAAGCGCCTACCGGAAGTCCTCCACCGATTATTTTTCCGAAGCAAGTCAGGTCGGGAGTAATACCCAGAATTTGCTGGGCGCCACCTTTTGAGAGGCGAAAGCCAGTCATGACTTCATCAAAAATCAATACCGTTCCATATTTGGTGCAAAGTTCGCGGATTCCCTGAATGAATTCAGGTTCAGGAATTACCACACCCATATTTCCGGTTACCGGTTCCAGAATCAACGCTGCAATCTGTTCCGGATAGCGATTGAATAATTCTTTTACCGAATCCAAATCGTTGTAACCTGCAGTTAGTGTATCTTTTGCTGTTCCGGAAGTAACACCCGGCGAATTGGGAGTTCCAAACGTCAATGCACCCGATCCGGCTTTAATCAGGAAACTATCGTTGTGACCGTGGTAGCAGCCTTCAAACTTGATAACCAGCTCGCGGTTGGTGTAACCACGTGCCAAACGCAAAGCACTCATCGTAGCTTCAGTTCCGGAGTTTACCATACGGATACTGTCAATCGAAGGAACCATCTTCTTGATTTGAAGCGCCATTTCGGTTTCGAGCAGGGTAGGTGCGCCAAAACTGGTTCCTTTGGCTGCCGTTTTCTGAATAGCCATAATCACATCCGGATGTGCGTGACCTAAAATCATAGGTCCCCACGAACCCACATAATCGATGTATTCGTGACCGTCGATGTCGAAAACCTTGGCACCTTTGGCGCTGGCAATAAACAAGGGATCACCGTCGACGCTTTTAAATGAGCGAACAGGTGAATTTACTCCGCCCGGAATATGTTTTTGTGCTTCCTGAAAAGCGGCTATGCTTTGGGTATAATTCTTCATAATTGGCTATGTTTCTTTTACTACTCTTTTCCCTATCATCAGAGTTCCGTCCGAAAACAGATAATCTCTTTTACAAACATTGCTTCGCGGACGGGAATTTCAACTTTGATTGAACCCGGGGTTTTACCCCGGGTTATTCATATTTTGCCCTTTCAGGGCAATTCAGTTCTTTGCAGGAAATGCTCTTCTGACTTGGAACTTTAAACTTTCTACAGTTCTTTGATAATTTCCTGAGCGTGATAAGTAATGATGATGTCAGAACCTGCACGTTTGATTGAGGTCAGAATTTCGCGAACCATTCTTTTTTCGTCGATCCAGCCATTGGCTGCAGCGGCTTTCACCATTGAATATTCGCCACTCACATTATAAGCGGCAATTGGTATGTTGAAGTTTGTTTTAACGCGCTGAATGATGTCGAGGTAGCTTAATGCAGGTTTCACCATAACAATATCGGCACCTTCTTCAATGTCGAGGGCGACTTCGCGCAATGCTTCATTGCCATTGGCCGGATCCATCTGGTAGGTTGCCCTGTTTCCAAATTTGGGAGCGCTTTCGGCAGCTTCGCGGAACGGACCGTAAAAGCTTGAAGCATATTTTGCAGAATAAGCCATGATAGGCAAATTGTAAAAGCCATTGTCATCGAGCGCTCTGCGGATGGCTCCAACCCGACCGTCCATCATATCGCTTGGTGCAACCATGTCAATTCCTTCTTCAGCCAGTGAAACCGATTGTTTGGCCAGTGTTACCAAGGTAAGGTCGTTGTCAACATCGCCATTAACGATGGTTCCGCAATGGCCGTGTGTGGTATATTCGCAATTGCAGATATCGGCAATGACATACAAATCGGGCAATGCTTTTTTCAGGGCGCGCACTGCCTGCTGTACGATTCCGTTGTGTTCGCAGGCTACCAGTCCGTGTTCATCTTTGTGTTCAGGAATACCAAAAAGCAGTACTGCCTGAATACCAAGACCATATAATCGGCGACATTCTTCGACCAACAGATCGACCGAAAGCTGGGAATTACCAGGCATCGAAGAAATCGGGTTATTCACGTTCGTTCCCGGACAAACAAAAAGAGGCATAACCAAATCGTCGCGGGTAAGTATTGTTTCGCGCACCAGGTTCCTTAAAACAGGAGTATGTCTCAGTCTCCTGAGTCTTGTTATTGGAAAAGACATAGTTCTAATTGTTTAAATGATGTTTCTTCTGAAAATAATTGAGTATGGCTGAATGTATTCCTTGTGAATTAGCAGTTCCAGCAGTTATCAGTGGTTCAATTCCATTGCGGATTACTTCGGCAGAAGTTGTTTGACCGATGCAAACTAACCTGAGTTTTGCCGGATCGGCTTTTCCCGAGATCAGTTGAAGTAAATTATTGCAGCACGATGGACTTGAAAGTACGATCATGTCGTACTGATCATGCAGGATGAGTTTTAATGCGTCTTCGTTTATTGATTCAGGAAGTACGGTTTCGTAAAAAAGAATACGGGTACATTCGGCCTTTTTCGAAATCCGATCTTCAATAACGGTACGGGCCAGATTCCCGATTGGGAAAAGTACTCGTTCACCAGGGTTTACCCGGTGAAAAAAATCGGTTACAAAATCTTCAGCGGTGTTACCCAGGTTGATGAATGAGGCTGAAGTGCCATAACACTCAAGCGTCGCGGCAGTTTTTTTGCCTACAACGGCAATTTTTAAATGCTCCGGAAGGCTGTAATGATTTTGAAGTTCAAAAAGTCGGGCAAAGAAATATCGTAACCCATTCGGACTTGTGAATACAATCCAGTTGAACGAACCGATATCTTTTAATTGTTGCCAGGCAAACTCGTCGAGTGGTAATGGCCTGACTTCAATCGTTGGCATTGAAATCAGTGTGGCTGAATCTTCAGATAAAAGGTTTTCGAGTTCAGCAGACTGACCGGCAGGCCGTGTTGATATAAATACCTTGTTTTCGAGTATTTTATCCATTGGGTTTAGTGAGTATTGTTGCTTGATTTAATTTGGTCTAGGATTTGTTTTGCTCCTTTTTTGAGCATTTTTTCGGCCATTTGAACTCCCAATTCAGCACCTTTTGTCATTTCTCCTGAAATGTCTTCCCGAATGTATTGCTTTCCGTCAATCGAAGCAACAAATCCGCTCATGGTCAATGTGCCGTTTTCAACCCTTGAATAACATCCGAGTGGAACCTGACATCCACCTTCAAGGTGAGCCAGAAAAGCGCGTTCGGCAACTACCGTATTCCAGGTATCCAAATGGTTCAGTTTTTCCATCAATTCATCGACTTCCGGATCATTCAGCCGGGTTTCGATAGCAATAGCCCCTTGGCTGACAGCAGGCATGATGACTTCCGGATCAATAATTTCGGTGATATATTTTTCAAGACCAAGTCGCTGAAGCCCGGCAGCAGCCATAATCATAGCGTCGCAATATCCATCTTCCATTTTCTGGAGGCGCGAGTTTACGTTTCCACGAATGTCTTTGATAACGATCTGGTTATTTATTTTCAGAAGTCCTGCAATCCGGCGTAAACTGGATGTGGCAACCACGTCGCCGGCCTTCAGATCGACCAGCTTTTTCCCGTTTCTACTCACCAGAGCATCGCGGAATTCGCCACGTTCCAAAACTGCACCTAATTTTAGGCCATCTGGCAACTTGGTAGGTAGGTCTTTTAAACTGTGAACTGCCAAATCGACGCTTCTGTCGATCAGTTTATTTTCAATTTCTTTGGTGAATAACCCTTTGTCTCCGATTTTTGAGAGCGCAACATCGAGAATTTTATCTCCTTTTGTTTTGATAATTTTCAGTTCAACCTGAAGCTCCGGAAAGATATTTTCGAGTGTTGCTTTAACTTTTTTAGCCTGATAGAGTGCCAGTTGGCTGCCTCTTGTGCCTATACGTATCGTTTTTTTCATTCTGATCAATCAAGAGCAAATCAACCGGATTTGCTAGCAAAATATTTTAGTCGAATTTAAATAAATCATTGATGATTTTTAACGAATCGATATTTTTTCCGTTATCCGTTAAATTTTTCAGGTTTTTGATCAGCAAACGGGTGTATCGCTGGGTCAAGTGTTGTGCATAATCATCAACAATTTCCTGCATTTCCGGAGTGTTTACTTTGCGATAGGTCGAAAGTTCTTCCTGGTTGATGGACTGGAGATTTGCGGTTATGGTGCTTATAGCCGGGCGTAGGGAACGGCTGGCCACCCATTCAGAAAAATCAGCAACAACTTCATCAAGAATCAAGTGTGCTTTTGCCGCGCTTTCTTTCTTGTTTTCGGTGGTCTGTTTAACTATTTCCTGAAGGTCGTCAACACCTAGCAATTCAACGTTTTCCAATTCAGCAACTGAAGCTTCGATGTTGCGGGGAACCGAAAGGTCGATATAAACCTGTTTGTGTTCAGGACGAACCAATTGGTTTTGTTTAACCATTTCAGCAGTAATAACAGGTGTTGCCGATGAGGTTGCAATCATTACGATATCGAACCCGTGCAGGTATTTCCCGAATGAATCAAAGGAAATGGCCATCCCATTGTATTTGGATGCTGTTTTTTCGGCTTTTTCCATCGTGCGATTGGTTACGCCAATTTGTTTAACTCCCTTTTTATGAATGTTCTGGAGCGCCAGATTTCCGGTTTCGCCGGCTCCAACCAATAAAACCGTTTTGTCAGCCACTCCGTTGAGGAGGTTTGAACACATTTCAACAGCCGCACTACTTACCGAAGTGATTCCAAGTTTAATGCCTGTTTCTGTACGTACACGTTTCCCTGCTTCGAACGATTTCTGGAAAAGTCGCATTAAAACGGCATCAGTGAGAGCCAATTCAGTACAGGTAATATATGCTTCTTTAACCTGACCGATGATTTGGTCCTCGCCTATAATTAACGAATCAAGACCTGATACCACTTCAAATAAATGACGCACTGCACCCGCATTTGAACGGTGGTAAAAATATTGCCAGCAATGGTCGGTAATTCCTTTGAATTTTTTGATCACTTCATAAATCAGCTCAAACGCAGTCTGGTTGTCATGCTTATCCTGCGAGAAATAAATCTCGGTGCGGTTACATGTCGAAATGAGCACCAAATCAGCAATGTCTGTTTCTTGCTGAAGTAGTTCTGAAAATGGAACAATTTCGTCTTTTGGAAATGAAAATAACTCGCGAATTTCTAAAGGCGCTGTCTTATAGCTTATTCCTATCACCCCTATCATAAAATAATCTTTATCAGGATTGCTAACGAAAAACAATTATGCACAATATATAGTTGCAATTTTCAGCTTAATTAAAAGTTAAAAAATGCAAATTGCCTGAAAATGAAAAGTGTGCTAACTTTTTTTTCTAGCACCCTGATGGGGGAGGGCGTGAAAATTGGAATCCGGGGAAGAGAAATTCATGAACAGTGATGTTCCTGACCTGAAAAATAACAGTTCCCGTATCGGGTATAAATGCGGTAGTTTTATCCTCAGACCTTAAAATATCAGTCTGATTTTGAATTTTGTGGTTATTTACCTGGTAATAGTGAACTGAAGTTTCTGTTGTTTTTTGTTTGACTTCAACGGGTATCGTAACCGATGAAACAGTTTCGGTAGCCTCGTCTCCTGTGCTATTATTGAACATACCCATTGCAAAGCCGAAAAAATAAAATGCGGCTAGCAGTAAATAAGGTAATGGTGTCGATAATAGTCCCAAAAAAAACATGATTCAGAATTAAAGTTAAACGATTGACCTTAAACGATTCGCCTGAAAAACGATGTGTTTTGTCTGTTTATTGTGTCGCAAATGTAATAATTATGGCTGAATGGTATTGTTTTACTGCATTGATATTTGTCAGTATGTTGAGATGAAGATTTAGTGCGTTCTTGGTCAAAAGTAGAAAAGTGTAAATCTAATTTCAGAGATTACAAAAGAGTTACAAAACGATTACAAAACAATTAATTTTCGAATTTTATATTACACTTTTATTAGAATAAAATTAAAAATATCTCATTGTGAAATAATTCTTATTCGCATCTTTGTGCTGATTTTGAAATCAAGTTTTCATTAAAACAAAGGTTATGGATTTTTCAGGTTTACTTAAGTATTTTGTCCCCAAAGAAAAGAAGTTCTTTACTATGTTTAATCAGGCTGCTGAGAATACCATCGAAGCCTCAACTGCTTTGGAAAAGCTTATCAATTCCCCGGAACTGGAAGAGCGCAGAGCAATAGGATTAGCCATTAAGGCAATTGAGAAAAAAGGTGATGAATTTACCAATAAGATTTTTGATGTATTAAACCGTTCGTTCATTACACCTTTTGACCGTGAAGATATCAACGAGTTAACTTCAACCATTGATGATGTGGTTGATTTGATTTATAGTTTATCGACTAAGATTGAGATATACCGTTGTACTGTTTTTAGTTCATTTATGAAAGAAATGGTTGCCTTAATTTCGGAAGGATGCCAGCTAATAAAAGTAGCAGTAGGTGGTTTGGAAGATTTTAAGACCTCGCAAAAAGTTTTAAAAACCTGTAAAGAACTTAACCGTCTCGAAACCAGGGTAGATGAGTATTATCACATGGCTATCTCAAGCCTTTTTGAAAACGAGAAAGACCCTATTGAACTGATCAAACAAAAAGAAATTCTCCTGAATATTGAAAAAATTGCCAATAAAATGGAAGATGTTTCTGATGTAGTTAAAACTATTTTGGTAAAATACGCCTGATTCAGGGTCGGTTTTTAGTGTTTAAACTCTTTACTTCAGGCTATGCTTACAATTTTGATTGTTATAATTGTCCTTGCTTTTGTGTTCGACTTAATAAACGGGTTTCATGATGCGGCAAATTCCATAGCAACCGTTGTCTCCACAAAAGTACTTGCACCTCTACCCGCTGTGCTATGGGCAGCCTTCTTTAATTTTCTTGCATATTGGATTTTTGACCTCAAGGTAGCAAATACCGTTGCTAAAACGGTTGACGGCAGTGTGATCAGCTTACAAGTTATTTTAGCTGGTATTATTGCTGCAATTATTTGGAACTTATTAACCTGGTATTTTGGTATTCCATCGTCCTCATCTCATACTTTAATTGGTGGTTTTGCTGGCGCTGCGGTTGCCCATACCGGTAGTTTTACTGTAATTAATCAGGCAGTAATTTTAAAAACGATTGGATTTATTTTTCTGGCACCAATTATTGGAATGGTCATATCTTATTTTATTACTCTGGTCATTCTCTGGACATGCCGAAATGTTAACCCACATCATGCCAATAAGTGGTTTAAGCGACTTCAATTAGTCTCTTCTGGTGCGTTCAGTTTAGGCCATGGCGGAAGCGACTCTCAGAAAGTGGTTGGTATTATTAGCGCTGCTATGATGGTTTACATTGCCCATTTAAATGCAAAAGGGTTGGCGATTCCTGAATGGGTTCATGTAAAGGATACTATCGACGCTGTTGGCAAACATCATTTACATGTACCAGCGTGGATCCCAATTTCATGTTATACAGCGATTTCTGTCGGAACCATGATGGGTGGCTGGCGAATCGTAAAAACAATGGGAACAAAAATAACTAAAGTGACTCCTGTTGAAGGTGTTGCAGCCGAAACTGCCGGTGCAATTACTTTGTTCGGGGTTTCTCAGGGTTTGGGAATTCCGGTAAGTACAACCCACACCATTTCAGGTGCGATAATGGGTGTTGGGATGACCAAACGTTTGTCAGCCGTTCGTTGGGGCGTTGCTAACAATTTACTTATTGCTTGGGTGCTGACAATCCCTGTAAGTATGATTATTGCAGGATTGGTTTATTTGGCTATGACTGCCGTAGGGATTTAATTGAATGGCTAAACGGTTTAATTGTTAATCTGACACATTAACAATTAAACCGTTTAGCCATTTGATCTTTTTGCTATTTTTCAGTCTTTCAAATATAAGTTACTATCTCCATAGCTCAGAAAGCGATAGTCGTTTGCCAACGCATGTTTGTAAATCGTTCGCCATTCATCGCCCAAATAGGCCGAAATAAGCAATAATAAAGTGCTTTGTGGCTGATGAAAATTGGTAATCAATCCATCAATAATCCGGAACTGATAACCGGGAGCAATGATAATCTGCGTTGATGCTGAAAGATAATCGGTTTGATGCCTGTCAAGCAAGTCAACCAACGCTTTCAAAGCATCCATCGATGAAATCTGGAGTTCTTCCGATTGATATGCTTCCCATTGCGAAATTTTTAAATCGGAAATGTTGATATTAGGGTTTTGATGTGCCTGAAGCCCCAGCCAATAAAGACTTTCAAGTGTGCGCACTGAAGTGGTGCCAACTGCAATTTTCTTTCCGGAATGATGAATAAGCTTTTTTAAAAAATCGCGGTTGATGTATAAATGTTCGGAGTGCATTTCGTGCCCTGAAATGGTCTCGCTTTTTACCGGCTGAAACGTTCCGGCTCCAACGTGCAGGGTCAATTCTGCCAATTCATGGCCATCCTTGATCAGGTGGCTAAAAACCTTTTCAGTAAAGTGTAAACCTGCGGTTGGCGCGGCTACCGAGCCTTTTATTTTGGAATACACGGTTTGGTAACGTTCCAGGTCGCTTTGTTCAGTTTCTCGGTTCAGGTAGGGCGGAATAGGCAGAGAACCGGCATGTTCAATGATTCTCGAAAACTCGAAATCCGGATTATTCCAGCTAAATCGGATCAGGCTTTTGTTATTTTCCGGATCGGTTTGTTCTGCACACAATTCGATTTCCGTATCGTCAATTTGGACGGTTTTTCGCAACGATTCACCTTTCCATTTCTTCTGGTTACCGATCATACATTTCCATACGCACGATTGGGTTGTTTGAAAAGCAATCTGGTAATCCACCGGATCAACCGGGTCGAGGCAAAATATTTCGATTTTGGCTCCTGTTTCTTTCTGAAAGTGAAGCCGTGCGCGAATTACTTTTGTGTTGTTGAAGATCAGTAAGCTGTTGGAAGGTAAAAATTCAGGAAGATTTCCGAATTGTGAATCCTGAATCTGGCCATTCTTCCAAACCAGCAGTTTCGACTGGTCGCGCTCATCCAGCGGATATTTGGCAATTTTTTCCTCCGACAAATCGTAGGCATAATCGCTGATCGAAATGCCTGTTACTTTCTCCAAAAGGTTATTTGTATTTTCCATAGTTTCAGTGGCCAAAAGTACCAAAAGTCTTGTATCTGGCATCTGCTGTGTTTTATCTTTTATCTTGTGTCTTGCATCTTTTATCGTAGTTTTGTGTAAAATTTTCAGAAGATGATAAAAGCAGGAGATAAAGTTCGGTTTTTGAATGCCGTTGGTGGCGGTACGGTGAAATCGGTGATTAATAAAACCATGGTTAATGTGGAAGATTACGATGGGTTTGAAGTCCCAACCCTGATTAGCGAATTGGTGGTTGTTGATGATGCAAATTCGATGAATTCAGAAAAACGGCACGCTAAAATTCGGGCAGACGAGAAAAAAGAGACTGCTGAAGTAAAAAAAGAACAGCCCAAAGTAGAGCCCAAATATATTGCCGGAAAAGATTCACCCGATTGTTATTTTGCGTTTGTGCCTCAAAACGAAGCGAACCCGGTTGAGGGCGAACTGAAGGTTTACCTGGTAAATAACAGCAATAATTTTGTGCTTTATAATTATTGCCACCTGAAAAACAAAGTGTACCGGAGTGTTGAAGCGGGCAAGATGAACCCAAACAGCAAACGTTATTTGGAAAGTTTCACACGGATGGATTTGAATGAACTTCCCGATTTTCAGTTTCAATTGGTGTTTTTCAGGGAAGAATCGTCATCGCTTGAAAGCCCTGTGGTGAAAAGTTTTCGTCTGAATCCAGTTAAGTTTTATCGTCTCAACAGTTATGAAAAAACAAGATATTTTACTCAGAATGCCATTGTCTTCTCTTTGCTAGAGCCCGATATGGAAACCGAGGTTGCTAAACTTTCAGAGGCTGATATGACTCAGGTTGTACTCGAAAAAGAGGAACCAAAGGTTGCTGTAAAGCGCACGGTTTCTCCTGACTTGGTTGAAATTGATCTGCACATTCACGAATTATTGGAAGATACACGAGGTTTGGCCAATCACGAAATGCTCGAAGTCCAACTGGGGCGGTTTCGCAACGAACTGGAAACAGCCATTGCCAATGGAACCCGCCGGATTGTGTTTATTCACGGTATCGGAAATGGGACACTCAAACAGGAGCTTCGGAAAGAGTTAAGCACTAAATACAAAAAATACTACTTTCAGGATGCCAGCTTTAAAGAATATGGTTATGGCGCTACCATGGTGATTCTAAAAAATGCCTGAATTAAAGAGTGATCAGTCGCAGTAATCAGTGATCAGTCGCAGAATCGGCTTTACTGAACACTGAGACTGAACACTTTTCACTAGTATTCCCCGGAGACGTCGGTCAATACTTCAAATCCTGTTTCAGTGATCAGAATAGTATGTTCAAATTGAGCAGAAAGCTTATTGTCAACGGTTCGTGCAGTCCACTTGTCGTATTTGTCAACAACAGCTCCCGGACGGCCCTGGTTAATCATAGGCTCAATCGTGAAAGTCATTCCTGGTTTCATTAACGGGCCGGTATTTCGGCGCGAAGTGTGATCAATTTGCGGTTCTTCATGAAAATCAACTCCGCAGCCATGCCCGCAAAACTCGTAAACCACACTGAATCCTTTGGCTTTAGCGTATTTACTGATGGCAAAACCGATGTTTCCAAACTGATTTCCGGGTTTTACCTGCTGAATGCCCAAATCCATGCAGTGTTTGGTCACCTCAATTAATTCGAGCGCAATTGGAGATACTTCACCAACCGTATACATTTTGCTGGTGTCGCCATAGTAACCATCAAGAATGGTGGTTACGTCAATATTTAAAATGTCGCCATTTTTTAAAATGGTTTTTTCTGAAGGAATTCCGTGGCAAATCACTTCGTTGAGAGAAATACAGCACGATTTGGGGTATCCTCCGTAACCCAATGTGGCAGGAATGGCACCGTTTTCGCGAATGAAAGCTTCTATTTTTTGATCCAGAAGTTCTGTTGAAACACCTTCTTTTACGAACGGTGCAATAAATTCGAGCGTTTGGCCAGCGAGTTTGCTGCTTTTCCGGATGCCTTCAATCTGAGCCGGAGTTTTTATGATAATTTTTTCCATGAAACATTTAAATTTGTGCAAAAGTCGTTAAATCGATTGGTAATTCAAAACTGAACAATAGATTTGCACAAAGGTTTAAAATATCTGTTTCCAAATGGAAAAGTATCAGGAGCAACTTAGCATTAAGTCCTATCACACCAATCAATACGGACAGGCATCTATTTCATCACTTTTTAATATTTTGATTGAAGCCGCCTGGGCACACGCTCAGGTGATGGACTGGGGCTATGACAGTTTGAAGAGCAATAATTTGTTTTGGGTGCTGTCGCGGATGTATTTTCAGGTTGAAAAGTACCCGGCATGGCAGGATCGGATTACGCTGAATACCTGGTCGGCTGGAACGGATGGCATGTATGCTTACCGTGAATATATTCTCGAAAACGACAAAGGAGAGGTGATTTTACGCGCCAGTTCGGCCTGGTTGATTCTGGACATGGAAACCCGTAAAATATTCAGGTTAAGTGAATTCAGGGATACTTTTCCTAAGCGAGTTGATACAAATGCCTGTCGTCCGCCCAAACGGATTAAACCTGATGTTCATTCGGATAAGCTTATTTATTACCCTGTTTTATTCAGCGAACTCGATATTAATAAGCATTTTAACAGCGTAAAGTACTTGGAGCGTGTGTTGGACGATTTCGGTATTGATTTTCTGAACAGCCATGAACCGGCCGCACTGGAAGTAAATTACCTAAAGGAAGGACAGGCTGGCGACTGGATTGCCGTAACACGCACACAACTTTCGGAATCTGAGAATTTAAATTGTTTAGTTCGCGAATCGGATGGCGCCGATTTGTGCGTGATGCGGATTGTGTGGAGGGAAAGAGTTTAGAATTGATTTGGGAAACTGGCTTTTATTCCTTTGCCGCGTTTGTTACAAAGAGCCAAGGGTAGGATGGTCCCATTGCTTTGCATATTCCTAATTCTGAGTCTTGTATTTTTCTTACGTCAAGCTTGATTTTTATTCCAGATTGCTGCAACTCAATAGGTAGGTTTCTTGCAATATAAATACCGTCTAAAGTTGAGCTGCCAACAATCATTTTCACCTTATCCAGTTCAGAAGTAAATTTAATTGAAAATACTCCACAATCCAGATTACTACCCAATACTTCTGCTTGAAACTGGAATGCATTTGGATCATTATTTTCTTTGTGACAATTTGAAAAAAGTAAAATGATCAGGATTGAAATAAAATGACTTGTTTTCATCGGAAACAGTATTTTCAAAGTAGATGATTAGTTCATCCAAATGGTTGCTTAATCTCTTTTATATCTGTCTGTACCATTCCAAAATCTTTCCAACCTTTTCATCTAAAGGCATATATCCATCCAGCCAATGAATTTTTGTTCCCTGATTTTCCATTCTCCGGAACCAGGTCATCTGGCGTTTGGCAAACTGGTGAATAGCCACATTTAAGCCATCAAACATTTGCTGATAAGTGAGTTGACCGGTCAGGTACTGAGTCATGTATTTGTATTCCAGTCCGTAATAAGTAAGCTGTTCTGGCGTTAAACCGCTGTCGAGTAATCGCTGAACTTCGTCGAGCATTCCTTCTTTTAATCGTTGTTTCAACCGGCTGGTGATTCGTTTCCGGCGCGAATCGCGGTCGAATTTTACGCCAACCACCAAACTCCTGATTTCGGGCATGCCAGTGTCAATTTCAGGATGAGTCAGGTAATATTCTTCAATTTCGATGGCACGGATGGCTCGTTTAGAGTTTTCAGTATCGGTTTGGTTGTGGAGATAATTTTTGTAGCCTTTCAAAATTACTTCCAGTTCCCAAAGTAATTTGTCATCAAGCTCTGCACGAAGCTTTTCGTTTACCGGAACCTGAATCAGTTTGTAGTTTTTCAGAATTGCTTCCAGATACAAACCGCTTCCGCCGCACATGACCGGAAGTTTTCCGCGTTCAGTGATATCAGCAAAAACCTTCAAAAAGTCTTTTTGATATTCATACACATTGTATTCGTAACCCGCTTCAACAATGTCGATCAGGTGATAAGGGACAGCTTTCCCGTCAACGATATAATCGGCGTAATCCTTTCCGGTTCCGAGATCCATCCCACGGTAAACCTGTCGCGAATCGGCCGAGATGATTTCACCGTCGAGCGCCGATGCTACCTTGGCTGCCACGCTTGTTTTCCCGGAAGCCGTTGGTCCAAGAATGGTAATTAGATTATATTTTTCGTTGTGCATGAGTTCTGAGGTTTTCGAAGTGCAAATTAAATGTATTTTTGCAAGACAAATTTAAGAGGTAAGTTTCAAACGGAGGAATTTTAGCCACTAAGGCACAAAGACTCTAAGAAACACCAAGATTCATTTGTTTTTGTGAAGCTTTGTGGCTTCGTGCCTTTGTGGCATTAGATTAAATTTTGAGACTTTTACGATAGAATGGTACACAAACAACAAAATATTAGCATTAAGAACAAGAAGGCTTTCTTTGATTATGAGATCATCGAAACTTTTTATGCCGGAATTCAGCTCGCCGGAACGGAAATCAAATCAATTCGTGGAGGTAAAGCCGGATTGGTTGATTCGTATTGTTCGTTTTTTGCCAATCAGTTGTATGTAAAGAATATGCATATCTCGGAATATGATTTTGGCACCTGCAATAACCATGTTGCCAAACGTGACCGCAAATTACTCCTGAACCGCAAAGAACTCGATAAGTTGCAGAAGAAAACCAAAGAAGGAGGAATAACCATTGTTCCCCTTAAACTTTTCATTAACGACCGTGGCCTGGCCAAACTCGAAATTTCGCTTGCCAAAGGGAAAAAGACTTACGACAAACGCGAAACCTTGAAACTGAAAGACGATGCCCGCGAAATGGATCGGGCAAGAAAGCAATAGTTTCATAGAATCAATATCAATTTTCTAAATTAATACCATGACCGAATATAAAACTTTCGAAACAGAAAGACTTGTTGTAAAGCCAACTGTAGAGGCGGATGCTGAATTTATATTTGAGCTGTTAAACTCTCCGAATTGGTTGAAGTACATTGGAAATCGGAATGTTACATCGATAGGAAGTGCAAGGGAATACATCAAATTAAAAATGTTACCGCAGTTAGAACGACTTGGATTTGGCAATTACACTGTAATTCGAAAATCGGATCAGATTAAAATGGGTATTTGCGGACTTTACGACCGGGATGGACTTGATGGTCTGGATATAGGGTTCGCTTTTCTTCCAGAATATGAAGGAAAAGGTTATGCTTTCGAATCGGCAAATAAGTTAAAACAAGTTGCTTTTACTGAGTTTGGAATAACTGAGATCGTTGCCATTACTACGCATAATAACACGGCTTCTCAAAAACTGCTTGAAAAAATGGGTTTGACCCTTACCGGAACCACTAAAATTCCGAATGATAATGAAGAACTGCTTCTCTACAGAATCAGTAAGTAAGAAAGTCGTTTAAAGGCCTCGTCATACCAATACTCACAGGACATATCCAATTTTTACATAAAAAAGCCCGGTAGAAATTCATCCACCAGGCTTGATATCTAAAGTTTAAAAGAAAATCTTACTTCAAAGTAGCAAGAGCCGCTTTAATACGGTCGAGTGACTTGGTCAAATCGGCTTCAGAAGCGGCATACGAAATTCGGATACATTCAGGAGCACCAAAAGCTTCGCCCGAAACCACTCCGGTAAAGGCATTCGACAGAATAAATAATCCCATATCATCAGCATTATTAATGGTTAATGTACCATCCGATTTTCCGAAGAACGAAGAAATATCTGGGAAGACGTAAAATGCGCCATCAGGTTTGCTGGTTTTCACGCCTGGAATTTCGGTCAGTTTTGCCAAAACCAAATTGCGGCGTTTTTCGAATTGCTCAACCATGGCATGAACGGTGTCAAGCGGTGCATTTAATGCTGCAACCGATGCAATCTGCGATACCGAACATGGTCCTGAAGTATATTGTCCCTGCAATTTGTTCGCAGCTTTGGCCAGCCAAAGTGGGGCAGCAATGTATCCAATACGGTAACCAGTCATGGCAAATGCTTTCGAAACGCCATTCACAACTACTACCTGGTCTTTAATTTCAGGAAATTGGGCAATGCTTTCGTGTTTGATGCCATAAACGATGTGTTCGTAGATTTCGTCCGAAATCACAATGATGTTTGGATGTTTGGCGAAAATGTCAGCAAAAGCTTTCAGCTCAGCTTTGGTATAAACGCTACCGGTTGGGTTGCTTGGACTGCTGAACAGAAAAGCGCGGGTTTTAGGCGTAATGGCAGCTTCCAGTTGTGCCGGAGTGATTTTGAAATCGCTATCAACAGTAGTTGGAATGATCACGTTTTTACCTTCGTTCAGCTTAACCAATTCGATGTAAGTTACCCAGTATGGCGCCGGAATAATCACTTCGTCGCCTTTGTTGATCAAAGCCTGAAGCAAGTTAGCGATAGAATGTTTGGCGCCGTTCGATACAACGATCTGATTGGTTGCATAATCCAGGTTATTGTCGCGCTTTAGCTTATCCGAAATGGCTTTAAGCAACGAAGCGTAGCCAGGAACTGGCGAATATGTTGAATAGTTATCATCAATGGCTTTTTTTGCAGCTTCCTTGATGAAATCGGGGGTATTAAAATCGGGTTCACCAACGCCAAGGCTGATCACGTCGATGCCTTTTTCTTTTAATTCGCGGCTTTTTTGGGCCACAGCCAGGGTGGCTGATTCGGATAGACACGCTACTCTGTCTGAAACTCTCTCCATAACTGATATTTAGATGTTATTAATGTCAATTTTATTGTCGGTGCAAGATATAAAAAAAACTTATTGCCCATTTCAGGTTGTTTCAATTTGAAAATAAAATGGCTTGAAAATTTACGATTTGTTATCAAAACCGTGTTTAGTTATGAAATGCCTGACAATAATTTGCAAATTTTGGTAATCCTCATAATCCGAAACAATCACCAACTCCGATCCTTTGATCAGATTATTAAGCTCCTGAGCTGTTTCAAGCGGATGATTCGGATCATCAGGATGCGCAATAATCAAGGTTGGAACGTTTATTTGGGAAATTTGTTCGCGCGAGGGAAAATCGGAATTGGCTCCGCCAACGTAGATTTGAGTATAGTATTGTGGCTCAAAACCCAGTCGGTGCTCCAGTAATTGCTGCTTTGTACCGGGATGGTTTTTTTCAAAATATTCCGGTGGATCCTGATTCAATTGTATGATTCTTTTCAGAATTTCAGGAATCCTTTCTGTATTTGTTTTCGTAATGACCTTTCGATAAACGTTTTTCACCTTTTCGCGTATTTCCCAGGCTGGGGGAGGAGTTACCAAAATAAGAGCTTTTACCCGCTCCGGAAACCGAACCTCAGTATGAATTGCCGTTCCAGCGCCCATCGACAGCCCGCCCATTATAACTTGGTCGTACTTTTGTGCATCAAGAACGCTTATCAATTCGTTAGTTAGTGCAGGCCAGGAATAATCGCCGACTATCGATTTGTCGCAGTAATTATACCTGACAACAGAAACTTGCTCCTGTAATGATTCGAAATCGATCAAAGAATAAACCGAATCAGATTCTACGGAGTTCAACATTCCGTGCAACCAGATAAACGGCTGGCCTGAGCCTGTAATATATAAGGATGGTAATTTCAAAGAGGTAGTTTTAATTGTTATCGTTGTGTAATTGTTGTAACTGTTGTCGTTGTTGATGGGGTGATGCTGTTGTGCTGTTTTTTGAACCATGACAACCCGACAACAATGAAAACATTTTTCAACCTGTTTTTATTCAAACAAGCCCTCGTCGCGAATTAACATCAGTATCGAAGAGTGTGGCAGAATAATAAATTTCTCTTTGTTGAATTCAATTTCCCAACCGCTTTTGTTGAGGTAAATGGCCAGATCGCCAGCTTTGGCCTGAAGTGGAACATACTGAACCTGCTCTTTTTTCTCCTTCCAGGGTTCGTCAACATCAGTCATGGCAGGAATTGGGTAACCCGGGCCAACTTTAACGATATATCCGCTTTGTGTTTTTTCGTTTTCCTCAACGTTGGGAGGTAAATACAATCCTGAAGCTGTTTTGCCTTTTGGATTTTTGGGGCGTATCAATACACGGTCGCCAATAAGTATAAATTTATTCAGATCCTTTTCTTCAATAATGAGTGACATTCGGTTCTATTTTGACTTTGCAACAAAGATAAAACAATCGGGTTTAATCTTTCCCTTTTCTTTCAAAATGCCTTTTTATTCCTTACTGAATTTCCTTTTAAGCTTTTTCCTGAGCCAAACGTCCCTAATAACTATCCAAGATCAATACTTTTCAGGAATTTGTGCAAAATAGTTTAAGATATTAAATATCATCATATCAGTTGTTTATAAAATAAATTAGAAATGTTTTGAAAATATATGGTACTATGTGTTGCATGGTATCATATAAAAGATATATATTTGCAGTACAAATAACAATGCAACGAAAGGTATAGGTTAAAAAAAAGAACTATACGTTTTGTAACCAAAACAAAAAACAGGTGTCATAACCACTGAAAACAAACTTTAAAAAACAGAAAAAGCCCAAAACAATAAAACTGAGGAGGAGAAAATCATGAAACTGGAAAACACAAAAGCACAAATGAGAAAAGGGGTCCTGGAATATTGTATTCTGTCTGTTCTTGAGAACAAACCTCTTTATGTCAGCGACATTATTCAAAATCTGGAAAAATCGGAATTGGTTGTCGTCGAAGGCACACTCTATCCGATGTTGACCCGGCTTAAAAATGAAGGCTACCTTGGATACCATTGGGAAGAATCGCCTCAGGGGCCGCCGCGTAAGTATTACGAATTGACCGAGCCCGGAAAGCTGTTCCTGACCGAACTTGGGAAATTCTGGAAGCAACTGGTTGATGCCATTTTTCGGATTAATAATCAGCAATAAATCAAAGAAATCAGAAGAAACAGAAACAATTAAAACAATAGAAACCATGAAAAAGACATTCACAATAAACATTAGCGGCAGCGTTTTTCACATCGAAGAAGATGCTTTTGAAAAACTGCAGGATTATCTGCAACTGTTGAAACGTTTCTTTGAAACCCAGAAAGGTGGACAGGAAATTTTACAGGACATCGAATCGCGCATTGCAGAATTGCTTCAGGAAAAAATTAACGAAGGACAGGAAGCTGTAACCAATGAATGGGTTGACGAAGTGATGCGGCGAATGGGAAAACCTGAAGATTTTATGGATCAGGAACAGGCAGAAAATGCTGAAACTTCGGCTACTGAACTGAAGGGTGAAAAAACAAAAAAGCGAATGTACCGCGATAGTGAAAATCGCGTTTTGGGCGGAGTTTGTTCCGGTATGAGCGCTTATTTTAATATTGATCCTGTATTTCTCCGGATTCTTTTCGTATTGCTCGTTTTCGTCGGTGTTGGTATCTCGGTTATCGTTTACCTGATATTATGGATTGTGGTTCCGAAAGCACGCACTACCGCCCAGCGGCTTGAAATGCGAGGCGAAGACGCAACCATTTCGAATATCCAGAAAACGGTTCAGGAAGAAGTGAATGAAGTCAAAAACAGCTTCTCAAGAATGAACCGTTCCGAATCGGTTCAACGAGGAAAAGACATTGCCAATAAGGCTGGACAAGCCACTGTTCAGGTTGCCAAAGGTCTGGGCCGGGTTGTTGCAGTATTTTTCGGTAGTTTGTTTATTCTGACTGGATTTCTCTGCTTTGTTGCTGCCATGGTTTCGCTGGCGGTCGGAGGGTCTGTTTTTCACAGTTCTGCTTCAGGAATGAACTCGGATGTTGATCTAAGTGGACTTCTAGGTTACGTTGTTAGTCCGGGTTTGGTTAGTGTATCTATTTTACTGATGGTTTTGCTGATTGGAATTCCGTTGCTGGCTATCCTTTTTGTTGGAACCAAATTGGTTTTCAGGTACAAAACAAATAACAAATTGATCGGCCTTGGAGCATTCGGAATCTGGCTGGTGGCTTTGGTTGCGATGATTGCTGTAACTGCAGGTCAAGTGAATAATTTCAGGCAGAGAAACACTGTTTCTTCAGTAAAACCGCTCAATTATCAAACTGTTAAAACTCTTCGGCTTGAGCTTGGAACTTCACCTGAAAGTGTTGAAACTGATCCTGAAGTAAGGTTCGATGATTTTACACTGATAAAAAGCAATGGTGCGAATGTATTGGCCGGAAATCCAAGCCTTCGGATAGAATCGACCACTGCTCCCGACTTTTCAGTCGTGATCAGTAAGCAGGCCAGAGGGAGAAATGCCGCTGAGGTTCAAAATAACCTGAATCTTATTCAGTACGACTTTACAAGCAAGGATTCTACTCTGGTACTCAATCGGTTTTTTACCATCGGGAATCAAGCCAAATGGAGAAAGCAGGAAGTGCAGATAACCGTAAAAGTACCGGCAGGCAAGCAGGTTTATTTGGGTAAAGATTTGGATCAGTTGCACTTCGATTTCGATAATATCAATAACATCTGGACTGGAGAAATGACTGGTAAAACCTGGACAATGACTCCGGAAGGACTTTCTTTGAAGGAGTAAAGGTATCGGGTTGCGAGATACGTGTTTCGGGTCTTTAACTCGCAACGCGAAACCCGCAACAAACCATTTAAAAGAACAACAGAAACAATAGAAACAACAAAACAATCTAAAATTTAAAGCTATGAAACGGTTAACACGCTCGAACGACAAATTAGTTGCTGGTGTAATCAGCGGAATCTCAAACTATGTGAACCCTGAACTTGACCCTGTATTTTTGCGACTGGCATTTGCCTGGATTACCTTTTTTAATCCTTACCTGATCTTGGTGTACTTTGGAATGGCCCTGATTTTGCCAACTGAAACAGTAAGCTATTCGAAGCAGTAATAATAAAAGAACCAGTTTTTACCGGTTTTTTTATTGACTCGGAGTAAATTGTATAACATAAATTGAAATGTGTAATTTTGTGATCCGTTCCGATACATATCAACACAAATCCGTTCCGGATGTTAACTAATATTAAGAGCAAGAACAATTGGTCGCAGGTTTTATCCGTTATCTTTGCTATTCAATATATTTGGGGTTGGCTGAAAAGGTTGGGAAAAGGATGCCAAGTCAATTAAAAAATTATAATTATGGAATTTAGATTCAGAAACGCAGGCGTTTCAATTTTGCTGGGGATGATGATGATGGCCGGAGGTAACGGATTGAAAGCCCAGGATGTTCAGGACAACACCATGAAATTCGGTCGGTTGCTTCGGTTAATAGATAGCTACTATGTTGATTCAACAAAAATAAATGATCTGACGGAAAAAGCCATTGTAGAGGTTTTGCGAAATCTGGATCCCCACTCGGTTTACATCTCAAAAGCGGAAGTTGAAAAGATGAACGAACCACTTCAGGGTAATTTTGAAGGGGTTGGTATCTCATTTAATGTTTTTCGTGATACGTTAATGGTTGTAACTACCATTCCCGGTGGACCTTCTGAAAAAGTCGGACTTAGGGCCGGTGACCGGATCGTTCAGGTTGATGCGAAAAAAATTGCAGCAATCGGTTTGAAAAATACGGATGTTTACGACCTACTGCGTGGTAAAAAGGGCACAAAGGTTGATATGAAAATTAAGCGTAAAGGAGAACCAAACCTTCTGGACTTTACCGTTATCCGCGATAAAATTCCAATCAATAGCCTCGATGCTTCGTACATGCTTGATGAGAATACAGGGTACATTAAGCTGAACAAATTTTCGGCTACTACAACCAGCGAATTTTTCGATGCAATTAAGGCATTGAAGACCAGCTCAAAACTGAACAGCCTTGTTTTGGATTTGCGTGGAAATGGCGGTGGCTACCTGACTGCAGCCATTGAATTGGCCGATCAATTCCTGACAGCCTACAAACTGGTTGTTTATACTTCAGGACTTCATGCTGAAAAGAAAGAATACAGCGCAACTCCGCTGGGGGAACTGGAACAGGGGAAACTGATAGTGTTAATTGACGAAGGTTCGGCATCGGCCAGCGAAATTGTTTCGGGAGCCATTCAGGATTGGGATCGCGGCGTTTTAATTGGTCGTCGTTCGTACGGAAAAGGCTTGGTTCAACAGCCATTTCCATTGACCGACGGTTCAATGATCCGGTTAACAACAGCTCATTACTATACACCAAGTGGCCGCTGTATCCAGAAACCATATACTGATGATGTTGATGCTTATCAGAAAGATTATTTACACCGGATTGAAAAAGGTGAGCTTTTCTCGAAAGACAGTGTGGTTCAGAATAAAGCTGAAAAATTCCTGACCAAAACAACCAAGCGTACGGTTTATGGCGGTGGCGGAATTATGCCCGATTTGTTTATTCCGCTCGATACTTCAAAATACTACGTCTATTACAATACCCTGAATCGCAAAAATGTCGTGTATACTGGTGTCCTTGACATTATGGATGTCAATCGGGAATCGTTCAAACAAAAATATACCGACTTCAAAACCTTTAATGACAAGTTTGAGGTAACCGATGAAATGGTCGATAAAATTATTGCAGCAGGCGATAAAATTGATGCAGATAAACTAATTGATGATGGAGATGGTAATCCGGTTGAGGCAAAACCAGAGAAAAATCCGAAAGAAGTGAAAAAAGTAAGCCCAAAGCCCGATCAGAAAAGCATTGATTTTGCCCGTCCGTTGTTGAAAAAACAGATGAAAGCATTGATTGCCCGCGATCTTTTCTCAACAAGCCACTATTTTCAGATTATGAATGCCGAAGATGATGCGATCAAAAAAGCAATTGAAGTAATCAACGAAAGGGGAGAGTACGAAAGGATTCTGTCGGGGAAATAAAAAGTGTTCAGTCGCAGTTGTCAGTAAACAATCGCAGTTAATATTGTTGCGGAAAAGAGTTTCAAGTTCGGGAACCCCCGGATCATGCCCACTGAACACTGCGACTGAACACTTGCAACACCGCATCCCGTAACCCACAATTTCAAACTCCATGGAACTAATAATTAAATGGCTTTCAGGAAATTATATTGAACTTCTGGGAGCCATTTTAGGTATTGTTTATATCTTTTTCTCCATCCGCCAAAGTATTCTAACCTGGCCGGTTGGTTTGTTGACTTCCATACTTTACGTCTGGGTGTTTTTTGTTTCGAAACTATATGCCGACATGGGTTTACAGATGTATTACGTGGTAATCAGTATTTATGGCTGGTACGAATGGTTGCGCGGAAATCAATCCAATCATTCTGAACCCATAAAAGTGAGCCGCCTTACGTTGAAATTGGGTTTCATCCTTTCAATAGTTAGTTTGTTACTTTTTTCCCTGATATGGTTTATCCTGAAGAACTACACCGATTCACCTGTTCCAATGGCCGATGGCCTTGCCACAGCACTTAGCATTATTGCAACCTGGATGTTGGCCAGGAAAATCCTTGAACATTGGTTGGTCTGGGTCTTTGTTGATGCCTTTTCTGTCGGCTTGTTCTGGTATAAAGATCTTCTTCCAACTGTTATTCTGTTTGTGGTGTATACTGTGATGGCTTATATCGGATACCGCGAATGGAAACGGGAGTTAAATGTTGAGCATTAAGCCTCCTTTGTCGCGAACTCTTTTACTTTTATATTTTACACTGCATGAATGAATAAACCCAAACAAATACGAATTGCCGTAACAGGTCCTGAATCGACCGGGAAATCTACTTTAACCCAACAACTGGCCGAAACATTCAATGGTCAGTTTATTCCTGAATTTGCGCGGGAATATATCGAGAAGTTGCCACATCATTACACGTTCGAAGATGTTGAAACTATCGCAAAAGCTCAGGTTGAACAATATCGTTTAACCAGAAGCAGTTACGATGAAATCTTTTTTTTCGATACCTGGCTCATCATTACCAAAGTCTGGTTTAACTGGGTCTTTCATAAAATACCGGAATGGTTGGATATGGAAATTCGTAATTGTCCGATGGATTTGTTTTTGCTTTGTCGGCCCGATTTACCGTGGGAGGCTGATCCGGTTCGCGAAAATGGTGGTGAAAATCGCATCAAGTTGTTTGAGCTTTACCGCAGTGAATTGAAACATTATAGTTTTAACTTTGTTGAGATCGGCGGTGTAGGAGAGGAGCGTTTGAGTAATGCGATTGTTGCCGTGTGCGATTTTTACAAGATGCAGTAAAACTTTCAGCCGTTTGAGTTTGAATTCATCCCAAAATGTCGGATTTTTGTTGAACATGGAATTTTAACCGAATTCCATGCCAATTGGGAAATTGATAATGTATATTAACCGTAATAAATTCCTGTAAAATGTCTTCCGAAATAAATATTGAGCACAAAATGCGGAGCGCCGTTGAGCAGTTGGCCGATCAGAAATCGTTAAACCTGGTATGTCACGAACACCGCATTGGCGAACCATTGCCATCAATCGAAAAATTGAGTAAGGTTGTCGGAATCGTCCGGGAAATTTTGTTTCCGGGATATTTTGGAAATACGAGCTTGCGTTCGAATACGATCAAACACTATGTTGGTGTTTACATCGATGAGCTGTTTGAGCTCCTTTCGGAGCAGATTCTGGCCGGACTGTGTTTTACCTGCCAAAATCCTGAAATGGTTGATATGCAGGAACGGTCGACATTTGCACAGGGTTTGGCGTCCGATTTTATTTCATTTTTGCCTGAAATCCGCAGGTTGCTGGTTACCGATGTTGAAGCCGCTTATCTGGGCGATCCGGCTGCCAACAGTCAAAGCGAAGTCATTTATTGCTATCCGACTATCCGGGCAATTATTAACCACAGGGTAGCTCATCAGTTGCTTAATTTGGGAGTTCCGCTTATTCCACGCATCATTTCCGAGATGGGCCATTCCGAAACCGGAATCGATATTCATCCAGGAGCACAGATTGGCGAATCGTTTACCATCGATCACGGAACGGGCGTGGTCATCGGCTCAACCTGTATCATTGGAAATAATGTGAAACTCTATCAGGGAGTAACTCTAGGAGCCAAAAGTTTCCCGCTCGATAAAGACGGCAACCCGATTAAAGGCATTCCGCGCCATCCGATTGTTGAGGACAATGTGATTATTTACGCTCAGGCCACTATTTTGGGTCGGATTCGGATTGGCGCTAATTCGGTAATCGGTGGTAACGTATGGGTAACTAGTAGCTTGCCGCCAAACTCCAGGCTTATTCAATCAAAAGCCAAAGAAAATGATTTCAGCGACGGCGCCGGAATCTAACAGATATCATAGGTTTAGGTGAGATGACAGAGCTTATAAATTTCATCAATCAGTTCCAGAAATTAGATCCAGAAACGGAAGAGGCGATAAAAAAACAATTCGAAGAAGAAATTTTCAGGAAGAATGAGTTTCTGGTTGAAGAGGGCAAGATTTGCACTAAACTCTATTTTATAAAATCGGGGCTTGTCCGTCGATTTTACCTGAAGGATGGTGAAGAAATGACCAAGTGGCTGTATCACGACAACCATTGGGTCGCTATTATGTCCAGTTACTTCAACCAAAAACCATCGCTCGAATTTTTGCAGGCGAGTGAGGATACTGCGGTTTATTCCATGTCGTTTGCGAATGAGCAAAAACTATTGGAATACCCACTCTTCTTTAAATTTTATGCCCAATTTTTCAGGTGTTCGCTGGCTAATTTCGATGAGTTTCATTTCGTATTTGGAACAATGCCAGCTCAGCAAAAATACCAGTATTTGATTGACAAATTCCCTTTAATGATTCAGAAAGCAAAGCAAAAGCACATTGCTTCGCTCCTAAACGTCAGTCAGGAAACTTTAAGCCGGATCCGAGCCTCGATTAATTGACATTACATCAAATAAACTCCCTTTTATTTAAGCAACATTTGCACTTTTAACTTAACAGAAATGCTATGATTTCGAAAAGTGCAATAATTGGCAAAAGGGCTCAGATTGGTAAGAATGTTCAGATCGGTAATTTCACGACAATTGATGACGATGTTGTTATTGGTGAGAATACCTGGATTGGCAACTATGTCAACATTCAAAACGGGGCAAGGATTGGTGAAAACTGTCAAATTCATGCAAGTGCAGTGCTCGCCGGAAATCCTCAGGATCTTAAATTCAAAGGAGAATACACAACTCTGGAAATAGGGAACAACAATATCATTCGTGAATTTGTCACCATAAACAGGGGGACAGCTTCCAGAGGAAAAACGGTAATTGGGAACGATAATTTAATCATGGCAAATTCGCATATTGGGCACGACTGTGTGATCGGCGATCATTGTGTAATTGGTTTTAATGTAGGAATGGCTGGTGAAGTTATTGTATATGATTGGGCAAATATCAGTGGTTTGACAGGGATTCATCAATTTTCCAGGATTGGAGCTCATTCCATGGTTGGTGGACTCAGCAAAATTGCGAAAGATGTTCCTCCATATGTAATTGCAGCAAGAGATCCACTTACCTACGAAGGAATAAACTCTATCGGATTAAATCGTAGAGGGTTCGAATCCAGTTTAATCAACGAATTGAAAGAAATTTACAGGGTGATTTTTCAGGAAAGGCGAAATATATCTCATGCGCTTGAACTGATTGAAACCAACTTTGAAATAACTCGGGAACGTGATGAAATCATTGGTTTTATACGAAAC
>Ga0208789_1000241_pt1 | contig 64731 bp, 64 predicted proteins | sample Methanotroph_Enr_FD_187368 | JGI IMG/M metagenome (GOLD analysis project Ga0208789, IMG submission 187368) | Enriched soil microbial communities from Old Woman Creek wetland in Ohio, USA - Methanotroph_Enrichment_5 (SPAdes) (version 2) | ecosystem: Environmental > Terrestrial > Soil > Wetlands... | reverse complement strand
GCCATCTTTTGAAACAATTTTACTCCCACAGAAAAAGCAGTTTTTTTATTCATAACCTTTGATTTCTGTAAAAGTACGCCTATAAGGCGTTTCAGAAGGTTTTATCACCACAAATGTCCATTAGCCCGAAATTTTAAAAATACATATATACTTTTTACTTCTATATATTAGACTCACATAAGATATAATATAATCAGATAGGATAATCCTAACCAGCAGACCAAAATAAAACCAGAGAGTGGGTTTTTTGCTTTTTATCCAATATTTGACTTATAGACAGGTACATCTTCCGATTGCTGTTCCATTTTATTAAAGTACTCAGACAGTGTATGCAAGAGTTGTTCTTTGCGTATGGGTTTCGAAAGGTAACCGGTGCATCCTGAAGCATAACACTTCTTTACATCGTCAGGAAGCACAAATGCTGTTTGCGCAATTATGGGCACCCAGGGCCTGAGTTTCGAAATGATTTCAGTAGCTTCGTAACCACTCACAACAGGCATGTGCATATCCATCAGGATTAGATCTATATCCTGGTTGGCATTCACATGGTCAATTGCCTCCCTGCCATTCTGAGCCCACAGAATTTTAACTCCTGTGCGACGAAGCACCGCTTCCATATAGAGGAAACTGAATTCTATATCCTCAGCAATAAGGATAGTGCGTTCCTTGAAATTGAACGGGTAAGAATTTCCGGTAAATTGATTAGTTTCCATAGTACGATGATTATCAGTATTAGTATTAGTGTTAGTTTTAATTGTAAATGCGAAAAGCGATCCCACTCCGGGAACCGATTCGACCCATATATGACCACCCAGAAGTTCGACCAGGGCTCTAGAAATGGCAAGTCCAAGTCCAAAACCAGCAATAGGCAGTAAATCCGGTGAATCAACCTGGCGAAATCGTTCAAAAATCGCCCTGTGGTTCTCATATGGGATTCCTATCCCTGAATCCTTAACCCAGAATAGCATATCATCTCCCATATAATCAGCTCCGATCTCAATTCTGCCTTTGGTGGTAAATTTCATTGCATTGGTGATCAGATTTACCAGAACCTGCCTTAATCGATTTGAATCAGAATCGATTTCAATATCCTTGAAACTACTGGTTCCTGTAAAAACAATCTTCACACCTTCCTGCTTGCCATTGGCTGAATTCTCGAACTGAAATTTAAGTTCTTCCATTAAACTTGCGGGCACAAACCTGCGCTTAGCAATAAGTAGCTTCCCTGATTCGAGCTTTGAAATATCGATCAGATCGCTGAGTAAGGAAATAAGGGCATTGCCGTTATTCTGAATGATATAAAGGTATCGCTCGCGCTCAGCTTCTGTAAGGTTAGTATCGGCCAATAATTCGGAAAATCCGATGATTCCGTTGAGTGGTGACCGTATTTCGTGCGACATATTGGCAAGGAATGCCGTTTTGTTTTTATTAGCTGTCTCAGCTCTCTGGGCAGCAATCTCAGCATTCCGGGCCAGTTTCCTTTCTGAAGTAATATCGTAAGCGACAGCGTGGTTCCGCTTTGGAAAATTCCCAATCGCGGGCTGGGGAGTAATAATTATGCGAAAATATTTGTCTTCATTTTTCTCATGTTTGAAACCAACAACCTCATCAAACTTACCTGTATGAAAATACTCTTTCAATGCAAATCTGATGGTATTCCTGTCTTCTTTTCTAACATTCTTGAGCATCAGCCCCGGCCGGACAAGAATTTTACCCAGTGCACAGGGCAGGCTCTCCCGGCAACGCCTGTTCAGGTATACCATCCCTTTTTTATCCCAGATCCAGTGAAGTGAGTCAGCGTTTTCAACAGCTTCGAAAAACATAGGATTGAAAGTGTGGTTCTGTCTATTCAGACCCTCAGAATACCTGATTGAAAAAATATTAACCTCCTCAGGATCATATATAGATTCGCCCACTACAAAATAAAATGCTGCAATATTCCTATGGTTTTTTGTCACAAGATGAATACCCTCGGAGTTTTTAATCACATTAGCCGACATACGGCTCAGCATAGTATAATTAATCAGTGATTCTGGTTGTATCAGGGATGCAAAGTCTTTACCAAAGATATCGTCTGGCAGATAACCTGTAGCATTGAGAAACGCTTTATCAGCAAACATGATGCGACCTGATGATATCATCAAAATACCTAATTCTGACATATGATAATTCAAATCCTGATTTTCAACGACAGGATTCTCTTTTACCATTGTTTTGTTGTTACTCAGCACAGGAATTGATGGATAAGAACTTTTTCCTCCCTGTACTGGCTGTAGAATGTTATGCTGTAATCCACTGATTACAAGATTCTCAGGAAGCAATTGTAGCAGACTGGCAGCAATTATACCAAAAACTACAAAAATCAAAACAAACTGTGCAACAAGAGGAATACCCATACCAAGGGTAAGAGCACAAAACACATAATGAACAACCGGGAGGAGATACCATCCGGAAAACTCCCATGATAGCTGAACAAGCAATAGAATAGGCATCAGAGAAAGTGCTGCGGAGTAATAATATTTGCTTATGGCTTTCAAAGTAATACGAGGTTTTGGTTACCTGTAAAGTGTGGCATGTATTTTTAAATGAAGTTCAACCGGATAAAGAGTTACACTCATTCAGTAGTTTATTACCCTGGGCAGAAAAAGTAATATGATAAATATCGAATATTAAGGAAATAGCATCAAATATTTTCCAGGGAGCAGGATGCAGGAGAAAAAACAGGTTTGTATAGCCAATAACCAAGAATCATTTTGAATTCGCACCGATCAATGACGCAGAAAACCAGAAATATTTTATATCTTTGCCACCGTTTACGGCCTCGTAGCTCAGTGGATAGAGCAGCAGCCTTCTAAGCTGCGGGCCATAGGTTCGAATCCTATCGGGGTCACACCATAACACCAACAACCACTTGTAAAGTAAGATTTTATAAGTGGTTTTTCTTTTATATATACTCAAGTACATACACCGTCTCATTCAGGAAGCCTGGAAATGAATAAAATTTGTGATTCCATTTCCACATAGGCTGTACGAATTAACAATAATGGTACAAGTTGGTTTATATTAATTCAAACATCATAATACTTTCCAAACTGTGTAATTTAATCTCATCCCAATGATTACAGGTAACAACAAGTTATCCGACATTATCAGCAATGATATAAATCTGCTGCCAATTACCCACAGGCTTGGAATAACCTATAATATGGGTGAGCAAAGTATCAGTGAAGCCTGTATTGCCTGTAAAAAGGATGAAAGGTTCGTTCTGGCTATTCTGAACACGTATTCAATAAAAAATTATTTCCCTGAACCGGAGGATCTGGAACTGGAACCGCTGATCGGATTTCTTACCCTCACACACAATTATCATAAAGAGGTAACTATTCCAGGTTTGTTTGGGGTAATCGAACAGCTAAAGAAATTAATGCCCGGCGAAAAATTACTTATAATTATTGAGCAGTACCTCAACCAATATATTAAAAAGCTGATTCATCATATTGATTTTGAAGAAAGGGAAATTTTTCCGCTTGTGAATGAAATCACTAAACAAGACACTAAACTGCCAAATATCAAAAAACTTCTCAGGCAACATACCAATGTTGAGAATGAGTTAAGTGACCTTAAAACTATTATCACCAGGCATATTCCTGAAAACCTGGATCTGAATCTTGTGTATGATCTGCTGCATACCTTATCGCATTTCGAGAAGGAACAGCTCGATCATGCCAGGTTCGAAGATAAAATACTGATCCCTAAGCTTTTTGCTTTGATTTCGAAATGATAGTGCCGGATGCAAACTGTTAAAGCTGTTATAATTCATACTTCGCTGATCGTACAACAAGGTCTGAAAAATATCCTGTTGTCAGGGAATATAGGAATCAGCGACATTATGAGTTCATTACCCGATAACGGATCTCTTGGGATTTATACTGATAGCATTATTTTCATCGACATACTGTCGGCCTTTGAACTAAAAAAGCATTACAGGATTCTGAAAAAAAACAGGAATTCAATTATTGCCATTTCATCCGCTAATCTTCCGGTTGAAATGGAATTAGTATTTGATGATGTTCTGTTTATTAATGACAGTGCATCGGCCATTTTTCAAAAAATAAGTGAAAATATTTCAAAATCCGATCACCCGAAATCGGGAAATCAACTCACTCAAAGGGAAACTGAAATTCTGGTTATGGTTGCTAATGGTTTCAGCAGTAAGCTGATAGCAGATAAATTATTCATAAGTATACACACTGTTATTACTCACCGAAAAAACATTTCAACCAAACTGGGCATAAAAAGCATTTCCGGATTAACGCTTTATGCTTCGCTGAATAACATGATAGATTCCCGTTAATATACCTACATATAGGTATTGCCCTGTTTTTTTTCTCTGCCTTACTTTGCATTCACACTAAAAACAGATTGTATGAATGCAAAATACTTACTGATAATATGTCCTTTATTGTTGCTTACCATTTTGACTAACAACACATTGCATGCACAGGACAGACTTTTTACCTATACCTACCAAAGCACAGTTTTAGCACAGGGGCAGCGCGAAGTGGAATCGTGGAATACCCTGCGCCTGGGAAGAGAAGATTATTATTCGCGTTTCGATAACCGCACAGAATACGAAATCGGACTAGGTAATAACCTCCAGACTGCTTTTTATCTGAATCTGACTTCATCAACCCGGACAGCAGAAGAGAACAATTCAAAATCGCTCGTAACAAATCGGGAAATAGGCTTTTCGAATGAATGGAAATTAAAACTTCTGGATCCGGTTGCCCATGTGGTAGGACTGGCACTTTACGGAGAGATCGGAATTTCGGGTAATGAAACAGAACTTGAAGGAAAAGTGATTTTTGACAAGAAAATCGGCAATCTGGTTATCGCATTAAATGGAGTTTATGAACACGAATTGTCACCGGAATATACTGACAATAAGCTGGTCTGGCAAAAGGAGAATAAGGCTGAAGCTTACCTGGCATTTGCTTATGCCATAACTCCCCAATTGCACCTTACCAATGAAAATGCGTTTAAAAACATTATTTCGAATGGAAAATCAGTTCATAGTGCATTGTTTTCAGGCTTTGGTATTTCATATGTTAGTAATAATTTCTGGATTAACTGTACGGCCATGCCCCAATTAGTATCCTTTAAAGGCCATACTGATCATAATTTAAATTTGGAAGAATATGAAAAAGCACAATTCCGGATATTGTTTTCCTTTATCCTTTAAAAAAATAATTTTCCCACTTTTTATGTCAGGATTATTGTTATTGACCTCTTGCAAATCAGCATTATACATACCTGATGAAAGTCAAGTTTCATCAGCCACAAGCCTACAGGAGATGAAAGCGGGTCGAAAACTGTATGTTCAAAAATGTGCCGGATGCCACACTCTATACCTCCCGGAAAAATACTCCAAAACTGAATGGCAGCACTTTTTATCAGAGATGCAGGTGAAAGCCTCAGTGAATAACAGTGAGAAGGAACTCATCCTGAAATACCTGCTGAAAGGGAAATAGGCCTGACAAATAAAGACCGAATCTCATATTTACTAACTATCTTTCGGATTCTCTGATACATAAGCCTGATGTTACCAAAGCAGTTTGACCGATCTTGTTGAATTTATATCATCCGTTATCCTGACCCGCTACAATTCTTAACTTTAGCGCTGAATTTGAAGGTACTGAAACCAACGGGCTGTAGGTTTGTTATAGTAGAAGGTATGATGGAAAAAGCACTTAAAAAAGAAGTATTTGCGGTAACAGGCATGGCTTGTGCTGTTTGCGCTGGAAGCGTCGAAAGTGTATTATCAGCCATGCCGGGAGTTAGCAATGCTACTGTAAATTATGCCGGAGCTAACGTTTTTGTCGCTTACGATGAAAACATGGTATCACCCTCTGATCTGGTTAAATCGGTTGAATCAATCGGTTATGGACTGATCATTGAAGAAGATGACCTTAATGAAAAGCTTGCTGATATTGAACTCCGCCATTTTAAGGAATTAAGACAAAAACTTGTTGTAGCAGGTATTTTTACCGTTCCGGTTTTCAGTCTCTCCATGTTTCATTTTTTCCATTTCGGTTACATGAACTGGATTTTATTGGTGTTGACGCTTCCTGTCATTATTTTTTCCGGTTCCGAATTCTATATCAATGCATGGAAACAGGCAAGGCACCGTATGGTGAATATGGACACACTGGTAGCCCTGAGTACAGGAATAGCGTTTATCTTCAGTGCTGTCAATACTTTTCTTCCTCAGCTATTCCTCAAAGCAGGATTGCAGCCGCATGTTTACTTCGAATCGGTTACTGTGATCATTTTCTTTATCCTGGCCGGAAAATTCCTGGAAGAACGATCCAAAAACAAAGCATCATCCGTAATACGCAAGCTAATGGGATTGCAGCCAAAAAGCCTTACCGTTACAAGGGATGGTGTTGAAATGGAATTACCGCTTGCAGCTGTAATACCCGGCGATAAAATTATGGTCAGACCCGGTGACAGGATTCCTGTGGATGGTATGGTCGAAACCGGCAATTCATACATCGATGAGAGTATGCTGACGGGCGAGCCACTGCCAGTATTCAAATCGAAGGATGCTGCTGTATATGCAGGAACTCTGAACAAAAGCGGAAACCTGATACTGGTAGCTGCAAAAACCGGTAAAAACACTTTACTGGCAGGAATCATAGCTATGGTGCAGGAAGCTCAATCAGTGAAACCTCCGATTCAAAAACTGGCTGACAAAATCGCATCCATATTTGTACCTGTTGTTCTTGCGATTGCAGCCATAACTTTTGTTTCCTGGTGGTTCCTGGGGCCATTACCTTCAGCTCCGTTTGCCTTTATAACAACCATAAGTGTTTTAATCATTGCCTGCCCATGCGCATTGGGACTTGCCACTCCTACCGCCCTGATGGCTGGAATCGGAAGAGGTGCAACACAGGGAATATTGATTCGCAATGCCGAAAACCTGGAGACTGCATGCAAAATAAATGCCGTGGTATTCGATAAAACCGGTACCCTCACCACAGGGAAACCAGTAGTAGTTGCCAGTAAGTGGTACAGCGATGAAGTTCATTGGAAACAGCTTTTATTTTCGATCGAAAAACGTTCGGGGCATCCTTTGGCTCAGGCAATTTCATCGCTATTTACCGGATTTGAAATGGCGTCTCTTGAAAATTTTGAAGACGTACCGGGTAAAGGTGTGAAAGTCGTGTACATGAAAAAGATATGCCTGGTTGGAAACAGTGCACTGCTTCTGGAAAACGGTTTTTCTCTATCAGACATACCTGATGATGAAGCGGCCGTTTATTATGCTGTTGATCAGGAAATAATAGCAAGTTTTATAATTGAAGATACCCTGAAACCTGGCTCATTTGATGCAGTAGCCCAGCTTAAAAAATCAGGAATCGACGTATTTATGCTCACCGGCGACAAGGATTCAACGGCTTCAGCAATGGCTAAAGCAGCAGGAATCACTGATTTCTTCGCAAATGTACTTCCTGCAGACAAAAACCATTTTGTAAAGGAATTACAGCTTAAAGGCTATAAAGTTGCTATGGTAGGCGACGGCATAAATGATTCGGCAGCTATGGCTCAGGCAGACCTTGGAATAGCAATGTCATCCGGTTCGGATATAGCCATTGACAGTGCCGGTATCATTCTGATGAATGGCGATCTGCGATCAGTTATGCAGGCCATAAACCTATCGAAAATCACCGTTCGTATTATACGGCAGAATTTCTTCTGGGCATTTTTCTACAATATTATTGCTATCCCGGTAGCTGCCGGAGTTCTGTATTCATTTACAGGTTTCCTGCTTAGTCCAATGATCGCAGGAGCCGCCATGGCAATGAGTTCGGTGACCGTTGTACTGAACAGTTTACGTTTACGAAAAATCAGTATTTAAAAGATGGATAACCACGGACATACTCATGACCATACATCTGAATCAAACCTTAAAATGGCTTTCTGGCTGAATGCGGTATTTGCTGTTATCGAAATTGCCGGAGGATTGTTCACCAACAGTATTGCCATCCTCTCCGATGCTTTTCACGATCTGGGCGATTCCGTAGCTCTGGGGTTGGCATGGTACTTCCAGCGTGTGTCAGCAAAGAAAAGAGATGAAACTTATACATATGGTTACCGCAGGTATTCGCTTGCCGGTGCAGCAATAAGTGCAGCTATTCTTCTTATTGGTTCGGTAATAATAATTCTGGAAGCAATCCCCAGGCTGCTTTCACCGGAACCTGTTCACACCAATGGAATGATGATTCTGGCTGTAGCTGGCATTCTGGTTAACGGTATGGCTATGTTTCGTTTAAAAAACGGGCACAGCCAGAATGAGAAAGTTATATCGGTTCATCTGCTCGAAGATGTTCTGGGCTGGGTGGCAGTGCTGGTTGCCGGTATATTTATGAAATTCTACGATGTACCATTTCTCGACCCTCTCCTATCACTCGCTATCACTATATTTATTCTATACAGGGTCTTCGGTAACATGCGGCAAATTTTCAGAATTTTCATGCAGGCAACTCCAACCAACGAACAGATAAATATTTTCAAAATACACCTGCAATCCCTTGATAAAATAAAGGATGTGCACGACATGCATTTCTGGACCCTCGACGGCACTTACCATATTGCGTCCCTGCATGTAAGTGTTGATGCGGAAATAACTGTTGCTGATTCAGAAATCATAAAGGACGAAGTCCGCTCCTACCTGAAAGGTAAAGGCTATGAACATACAACCATTGAAATTGAACCTGCCGGCAAAGTGTGCGACCTGCACAATTGTTAAAACCACAAAAACATTATCTGCCAGCAAAAAACAAACTAATCACAAAAACAGAACATAATGGAAACACTGCGTTTTAAAACCAGTCTCAAATGCGGGGGATGTGTAAAAGCTATTACACCCGGCCTTACCAGCCTCAATATTACTGATAATTGGAAAGTGGATCTGGAAAGCCCTGATAAAATCCTTGAAGTAGAAACTACCGAAGATATTTCGGAACTGATAATGGAAAGCGTAAAAAAAGCCGGCTATCAGATTAGCCGGCTGTAGAATTTATTAAAGTTGGGATTAACCAAGTCTTTTGGCAACAACATCCCAGTCAACCAGTTGCCAGAATGCGCCTACGTAATCGGGGCGACGGTTTTGGAAATCAATATAATAAGCATGTTCCCAAACGTCGCAGGTAAGAATTGGTTTTAATCCGTCGCGCATAGGATTGGCAGCATTCCCGGTTGTAACAATTCCCAGGTTTCCATCAGGCTGAACTACAAGCCAGGCCCATCCTGAGCCAAACTGATTTACTGCGGCTTCGTTAAATCTGGTTTTAAATGTTTCGAATGAGCCGAAATCGCGGTTTATCATTTCCAGAAGGGTGCCCGCAGGTGCAGTTCCCCGCCTGGCAGAAAAACCTTCCCAGTAGAAAGTATGATTCCACACCTGAGCAGCATTGTTGAAAATTCCACCTTCGGCCTTGAGAATAATTTCCTCAAGGCTTGCATTTTCGAAAGCAGTGCCCGGAACAAGGGTGTTAAGTTTAGTTGCATACGCCTGATGGTGTTTGCCATAGTGAAATTCGATGGTACGGGCACTGATTACTGGTTCGAGAGCATCAGGTGCATACGGTAATGCAGGAAGTTGAAAGGTCATGATTTTTTGGTTTAAAAGGTTTATATTATAAGGAATTGTAAGCCAAACCAGCGTACAACTTAGTATTATTTCGAAAAAGAAGTGGAATATGTAGTACTATTCCCCTTTTCATCCTCAAGGTAAAGCTTAAAAGTATTTTTACCGGTTTCGGTAGTCTGGTCAAATTTATATACCATAAGTTTGTTCTTGGGATCCCATTCCACCAGAGCCCACTGCCCGTTAACCTCACCTCTATAAGTCTCTATACCGGAAAAATTATCAGAAACGGTAAATCTCAGGCTTGATTTACTTTTTGAATTCTCACTGTAGGGTTTGATTGTCGGAGCAATGGTATCAATTACAATTGCATAGCCGTCGAACATATTAGTACTGGCTGTGACATAACCGTTTTCGTAACCTCCTCCAGCAGAGCTCCGTTTCCCTTCACGGTCAATCCGCACCAGAAGAGCCTTACTGCGGAGATTCTGAGGCAACTTCGAAGCATTTACCGAAACCTTAATCCTGTTGTGAACAGGAATATCGGCTGAATGCAAATAATGAATATCCGAATACATCCCGGAGGCTGCTGCAGCTTTCCTGTATCTGAAATTCAAATTTTCATACAGGCTTCCTGCCGGAAAATCAATTTTTACATCTCTGGTTGTAAAGCAATTCACTTTATCGTAGTTCAAATGAATAGTTGTATCGGCAACAGGTATCACAGGTACCTGCACAAGACCCATAGGTTTCTGCGACTTTACCCAAAACCTCAGATTGGTTTTATTTCCATCCAGATCACCAACAGTTATAAGCACTTCATGAATTTTATCATCATTAAAAGTAACTATTCCATCGTTCGAATCAGTTTTTATAAAGCTAAGCTGGCTTCCGGGAAGTTTCTTTGATTTAACAATCCTGTCACCTGAATTGTAATTAGAAGCAAAGTCGAGGGAAGCATTCACATAGCGGGTTTCGGAAAACGAAAAGCTGTCGCAGACCATCGAAAAGAAATCAGCATTATCAAGGAGCATTTTCAAACTGTAAAAGCCATTCCTGTCACTCTGGCTGTGATGAAAATCGAAAGCCTGAACTCCAAAGGAGAATTTCCCCCATAGCGAAATAGTATCCTTTGATGCCAGTCGATAATCACCACTTCCGGTCTTCGCCAGTTTGAATTGCACATTATCACTCACCGATCCGATGAAACTATTTTCGTTTTCCGGATAAATTTTAATAAAATCAATATAAGGGGGATAATTATCCGCTATATTAAATCCGAACAACAATGGATTAATGATATGTTCCGTTTTTGTATTGCGAAGTTCGAAATGAAGGTGTGCCCCAAATGAGGAGCCAGAATTCCCGGCATATCCTATAAGTTGTCCTTTCTTTACAAGGATTAGGTCTTTCCGGTTGGCAGGGAAAAGGTCAACTTCGAAGCTTTTTAATTTATACTGGTTCGTATGAAGATATGCTGTTATTGTATCATTATATCCTTTAAGATGGGCATATACCGAAGTAAAGCCATTGGGATGATCGATATAGAGTGCATTACCAAAACCAACCGGCGATACTTTGATTCGGGATACAACACCGTCAGCAACTGCAAAAACCGGCAGTCCTTCCTTTTTCTGAACCGGAAAATCAACTCCTGAATGGAAATGGTTGGGCCGTACTTCGGAAAATGATCCGGTAACCGAAAGACCTATGTTAAGTGGTGATGAAAAGTACCCTTTTGGAATTGCTATCTGTGCCCTTAGATTTACTAATGGATTCAATATCAGCAACAGAAATAAAATTACCGGGCAATTTTTCATTTCACAAATTTACTCCTTTGTGGCGGGTTAAACCAGTTCTTAGGATAATAAAGAAAACAAAAGCATAGCGGATTGTTGGTGTTTCACACTTATAAACATGATAATGCATTAAATTTTAACTTGTTGCATTATTAGGCTGCAATTCACTTGATTGTAACTTTCAGAATAATCTTGCATCTGGTTCACGCAGATAATATTTTTGAAGCACTATAAAATAAAGTGCCACACAAAGAACTCCGACTCCTGAAATCAAAAACATGGTTTTCATACCCAGGGTGTACCATATCAGCCCTGCGAGGCTGCTGGCCAGCATTGTAAAAATACTTGCAAAACTGGTATATAATCCAATAGCTGTGGCTGTCCTGTTTTTCTCGGCCAAATTGCTGATCAGGGCTTTGGAAACACCTTCGGTGGAAGCCGCATACACAGCATATAAACCAAATATTAAAATAAACTGCCAGGTAAGTACAGCAAAACCCATCAATGAATATACGATGGCAAATACCACAAATCCGAGTATTAATGTGCGTGTGAGTCCGAATTTATCAGCCAGTATCCCTATAGGAAACGAAAGTAAAGCATACACCAGGTTGTAAAAGATATATACACCTATCATATATGTATCGGTAAGGCCTTTACTTTTTAGTGATAACAACAGAAATGCATCCGAGCTGTTAAACAACGTAAATGCCAGTAACCCAATAATTATTAATTTGTATGGCTTTGATGCTGTTTTCCAGTAAGCCAGAAAAGAGAAAAAGCCGGGTGATTTTTTCGCACTGGCAATACTGTTTTTATCTTTCAGTAAAAATGTAAGTGCAATAGCAACTATTCCTGGTATTACAGCTATCACAAAAAGCCATTTATATTGTCCGGGGAAATAATACAGATACACAAGGGCGGCAAAAGGTCCGAGAGCTGCTCCGGCAGTATCGAGTGCCCTGTGAAACCCGAAAACCTTCCCTTTGTTCTCCTTTGTGGATTCATCGCTGAGCATGGCATCGCGGGCACCGGTACGCACACCTTTCCCCAGCCTGTCGAGTGTACGAGCCATAAAAACCCATAAGGGAAAGGTAAACAATGCCATAAGTGGCTTCGAAATAGCACTCAACGTATATCCCCAGCGAACAAATGGAACTCTGCTCCCCAGTTTATCGGAATAATTACCGAAATAGCCTTTGCTAAGACCGGCCGTGGCTTCGGCCATTCCTTCCAGAATTCCGATCAACAAAACCGAAAACCCTATTGACTTTAAATAAACCGGCATTACCGGGTATAGCATTTCACTGGCTATATCGGTAAAAAAACTGACAAGGGATACCAGTAAAACGGTGCGTGTTAGTATAGCTCGCATTATGAGAAATTTCTATTGTTCACTAAGGAGAAAATCCAACAAATATCCTTCCGCATCATAGTGAGGATCCAATAAAAATTTCGCCATTTATCTGCAATCATAAAGCTGACAACCGTAAACAAAACTCTGTAAAAGCTCTTTAAGAAAAGTAAAACCTACCCCGTCTGGCTGATTTTAACCAAGTTATCGGGATTCAGTATCTCAAAATCATTTCCTGTTACCTGTATTATGCCTTCATCTTTAAATTCGCGAAGAATACGTATGGCACTTTCCTTCGACATTCCCGACATATCAGCCAGATCCTGCCGCGACAAAGTGGTATGGAAAGGATTTGATTCGTAAACTTTATTTCTCAGGTACAGCAATACGTCAGCAATCCTGCCAGGCATTTGCTTTTGAGTAAGACTGATAAAGAGTTCGTAATTGTATATGGATTGAAGACTAACCTTTTTAAGAAAATCTTCGGCGAAGTCAGCGTTGTTGCGTATGAGGTTTTTTAGTGTCAACAGGTCGACCAGACAGGCTTTTGAATCTTCTATAGCCATAGCCGAAAAATGATGCATCTGATCTGCATATATTCCAGGGCCCAATATATATTCTATGGGTTTTATAATTCCAAGAATAAGGTTTTTATCATTAAATCCTTCTATATATGTTTTTACCTTCCCCCTGGTAAGGCATAGAAAATGCATATTGGGAGTTCCCTGTTTAAATATCAGTTCTCCGGCTTTAAAATTCACTTCTATCCTGTTACCATCCAAAAGATCAAGTTCGGAACGGCAAAGCCCGTTAAAAACTTCCGCTTTATCCTGACACGCTGAACAACCTTTTAAATTTAAAGCGTTATGGTTCACGTATTATAAATTTAGTAGTTAATTCAAACTTAATTATTTCGTAATATGTATCCTTGAAATATGTCTGTATATTTTAAGGAAGTGGACAAAGATAATGACAAATATCAATATACCGGATGATAAGTATCAAAATAATGTTATCAAACAATCATATATAAGCTGGTCACTATTTCAATATAAAAGTATTCCTTTGTAGCACTAATCATTTCAGTCTCTGAACAAATAACATACACCTTTGCAACCACATAATCAATTCAATATGTTAACTTTAAATAAAATACCGATGAAAAAACGACTTCTGGGATTCGTATTTATGACAGCATTACTTACCCTGATGACTGCATGCGAATACGACTTTATTGAACCCACACCTCCGCCACCAGCTCCGCCTGCAGGGGATACAATCAGTTATTCACAGGATATTCAACCGTTTTTTACAGCAAAGTGCGCTTCATGTCACCCTGCTATTTTTAAACCTGATTTAACTGCCGGGAAATCATATGCATCCCTTACCTCTGGCAACTACTTTGTTGCAGCTGAGCCTCTAAACAGCCTTTTGTATACAAAAATTAATACTGGAGGAACGATGGCTACTTATGCAACAGCCGAACAGGTAAATCTTGTCTATCGTTGGATTTATGCTGGTGCAAAGAACGATTAATTCAATTTATTCTAAAAAACGGAAAATAATGAAAAATTTATTTATACTACTCAGAATAAGCACTTTGATGCTTGTAATCATGTTGTTCTTACAGTTATCGGTTATGGCACAGGAGGAAGCTACAGAAGAAGCTGTGGAAGAAACACCAAAAGACCGTCCGGTTCGCCCAGCATTTGAAAGCGGTTTGCTGTTCGATGCTGCCACCACTACACTGCAGCCATCCAAAACACTTGAAATGATTATTCAGCATAGGTTTGGAACTGTAAATAACGGGATAACTGATTTATACGGTATCTGGGCTCCTTCCAACATCAGGCTCGGATTAAATTACAGCATACTTGATAAGTTTACAGTTGGTCTTGGAGCAACCAAATTCAACAAAATGGAGGATTTGCAACTCAAATACAAGATTTTTGAACAAACCAGGTCGAATAGCATGCCGGTAACAGTAGTTCTCTATGAAGTAATTGGTATTGATGGAAGTCCTAAGACAAAATGGGTAGGCGCACCTGATTCTATTACCAAAACTCCTTATGCATTCACCAACAGGCTTTCTTATTTTACCCAGTTGATTGTATCCCGCAGGTTTAACGATCACCTTTCGCTGCAGGTTGCTCCCGGATTTACCCACTACAATCGCCTCGATTCCATTTACAATCACGACAGGGCATCAGTATCCGTTGCCGGTAGATATAAATTCACCCCACAGGGTTCATTCATTTTTTCTGCTGACTTCCCATTGGATATCAAAAACATAAAGGACTACAAAATAGTGAATACTGATGCAACCAAAGTTTTTGACAGACCAAATATCTGTGTTGGATTCGAAGTATCGACAAGCACCCATGCTTTTCATATCTATTTAGCATCCGCGCAGGGAATTTTGCCACAGGAAGATATCATGTGGAATAAAAACGACTTTTTGAAAGGAGACATTCTGATTGGATTAAATATCACTCGTTTGTGGAATTTCTAAACCTAAACATCTAAGTTGGAATACTATTTGCAATACAATTCATGCATAACTCTAAAACACAAAACACAATGAAAAACTCAATGAAACTTGCAGCAATTATCTGCACGGCAATTATTTTTGTGACAGCCAATATGGCAATGGCACAGAAGGCAGGCGGTCCATGGACAATCCCTGCAAAGTACAAAAGCATGAAAAGCACTGTAAAAGCTGGTGATGCTTCAATCAATACCGTTGGAAAAGAAACTTTCAACAAACATTGCAAATCGTGCCATGGAGCCAAAGGTTTAGGTGATGGCCCAAAAGCAGCTAACCTGAAGACCAGTACCGGTAATTTCTCAGCAGCTAAATTCCAGGCTTCAACTGACGGTGAACTTTATTACATGTCATTTGTAGGACGTGATGAAATGCCAAATTTTGAAAAGAAAATTCTTGACGAAGCTGACAGATGGGCTGTAATTGGTTACATCAGGACCATGAAAAAATAACATTGCAAAAGAAAGGGTGTTCTTCAATTCCGGAACACCCTTTCTTTTTTTAACAACTTCGTGAGTGTTTACGCTATTTATTCCAAATCAAATGACTCAACTCGTTATACGCTTTAACTGCGGTTTCCTCAGGCGTTTTTTATTGACTATTTTTGTCGCAGGGGTAACGGCAACAGCAATTTATGCTCAGTCAGAGAAAAAAGCAGAGAATGCCGAATTCAACGAAAAGTGCCTTAAATGCCATGGCCAGTCAAAATACAAATACATGAACCCCGAGGCTGGCACTGAGGTTACCAAACGAATGTATATTGAAACCATTATTAAACGTGACGAATTCTACGAATCGAATCACAAAGACTTTAAGTGTACGGATTGCCATTCCGAAGATTACGACACTTTCCCCCATCCGGGAAGATTAAGGATGGAATCCAAATATGCCTGCATCGATTGTCACGGTGGTGATGAGGCGTATGCAAAATTCAAATTTGAAGACATCGAAACTGAATTCCAGGCCAGTGTGCATTCAACCAAGCACAGCGATGATTTCAACTGCTGGATGTGCCACAATCCGCACACATACAAGATCAGTGCACGATCCGAGGATAAAATAAAAGACATAGTTTCCTACGATAACGCAATTTGCCTGAACTGTCACGCTGATATTACCAAATACCAGATGCTGACTGATAAAGTAAATCCTAATATACTTCTAAAACACGAATGGCTACCTAATCAGGCACTTCACTTCAAAAATGTAAGGTGTATTGAATGTCATGCACGCACCAACGATTCAATACTGGTAGCCCACAACATACAACCTAAGACAAAAGCTGTAAGAAGATGCGTTGAATGTCATTCAACCAATTCAATTCTAATGGCATCTCTATATAAATACAAAGTTCAGGAAGGACGAAGCAAAGCTGGCTTTTATAACGGAGTTATCATGAACGAAGGCTATGTAATAGGAGCTAACCGCAACTATTATTTAGGTCTGCTAAGTTTATTCATGTTTGGCTGCGTGGCAGCAGGTATTTTAATTCATGCTTCACTAAGAATCATAAAACGCAAAAAATAATGTCCGGAAAAATATATTTATATCCTCTGTGGGTCAGGTTATGGCATGCTGTTAATGCAATATTGATCATACTGCTAATTATCAGTGGTATAAGCATGCAGTACACGAATCCTGAAAATCCTTTTATCAGGTTCGACATTGCAGTAACCATGCATAACATAAGCGGTATATTGCTTACTGTTAACTACCTCTCTTTTCTGATTGGTAATTTTCTTACACCGAATGGCCTGTATTATAAAATCACTTTCAAGGGTTTGATTACCAGGCTTTTTGCCCAATTCAAATATTACATCCTTGGGATTTTCAAACACGAAAAACCGCCGTTCCCGGTAACAAAAGAATCTAAATTTAATCCTTTGCAGCAGTTTACTTACGTTGTTGCCATGTACATCTTGGTGCCTGTTGTATTTATTACCGGCTGGGCATTGCTTTACCCTGAATTTGTTTTAACAAAGATTCTCGGAGGCAGTGGACTAAAAATCAATGATTTCATCCATGTTATCATCGGATTCTTTTTGTCCTTCTTTATGCTTATCCATATATATTTCTGTACCATCGGAGCAACTTTTGTAAGCAATTTCAAAAGCATGATCACAGGATTTCATGAATCACATTAAACATTGAAACTCTTTTGAAATACCTTTTCGATTCACATGAAAAGCGATAATCTATTATCAACAACTAAAAAGACGTAAAATGGAAAATAAAAAGAAAGAAGATAATAATTCCCGGAGAAACTTCCTGAAACTTGGTCTGCTGGCTGGTGCAGGTACGGTTGCCACCGGGGCTTTTATCGCGACCGGAAGCAATTCAGGCGAATCGGGCGAAAAAATCAAAGTCCTTACTACTTCGGGTGAAGTGATGGAAGTGGATAAAAACTTCCTGACTCTAGCACCTGTTGGCCGCAAAGAATCTCACGAAGGCATTCCCGGCAGGAAGTTTGTTATGGTTATAGACCTTGCAAAATGCAAAAATGCACGTAAATGTGTGGAAGAGTGTCAGAAAGGGCATAACCTGTCGAAAGATCAGGAGTTTATGAAAGTATACCTGATGCAGGATTCCGAAAAAACAGCTCCTTATTGGTTTCCAAAACCATGCTACCATTGCGACAATCCTCAGTGTGTAAGTGTATGCCCCGTTGGAGCAACATACAAACGCAGCGATGGAATAGTTCTGATCGATAATGAAAGATGTATAGGCTGTAAATTCTGTATGACAGGATGCCCCTACTCTACCCGTGTTTTTGCATGGAAAGCAGAAGAAGCCTATGAGTCGGATCAGCCCTATTCGCCTGAAAAGAGTGTTCCTGGTGTAGAAGGGACTGTATCGAAATGCGATTTTTGCCCCGATATGGCCCGCGAAGGCAAATTGCCTTATTGCGCATCGGCATGCCCAATGGGTGTAATATATTTTGGCGATATAGATGAGGATGTGGTTACCAATGGAACCGAAACCTATAAATTCAGCGAATTAATCCGCGACCGTTCAGGTTATAAGTATCTTGACAACCTTGGCACCCGTCCGAATGTATACTATTTACCACCGGTCGACAGGCAGTTCCCTGTAGAACGCGGACTTGATGGTCTGGATGAGGAAGTAAGCAAAAGATTCGAAAATACCCCCTATGTAAAAAAACTTAATAATAAGGAGGCTAAACTATGAGTAATTCAACTGACTCAATAAAATTACTCAGGGAATTCGCTCCACAGATCGAGCGTACCAGTGTTTTAGGCAAAATTTGGATTGCTTTTTTAACTGCAATTGTGCTTCTGGGAGTTTTCGCACTTTATTGGCAGGTATCCAGAGGACATATCGTGACAGGTATGCGCGACAACGTTGTTTGGGGAGTTTACATCGTTAACTTCATCTTTTTCATGGGCATCAGTTATGCCGGCGCTCTTATTTCGGGCACCTTGCATCTGTTCCATGCAAGCTGGCGCAAACCCGTCATCAGGATGGCAGAGTTTATAACTATTATATCTCTGCTAATCGGCCCTGGATTTATTATGATGTGTATCGGCCGTCTCGACCGACTTCCAAATCTGGTTTTTTTCGGTCGTATTCAGTCCCCGATTACCTGGGACGTAATAGCAATATCAACTGATATTTTCGGATGTATTTTGTTCCTCTATCTAGCGTTGTTACGCGATTTAGCCAAACTGCGTGATTTTGACGAACTCAAAGTTCCAAATTGGAAGAAAAAAATGTATAAAATGCTTGCTCTTGGATATACCGGAACTCCTGAACAGCAATTGAGGCTGAAAAGATCAACTGATATTATGGCTGGTATGGTAATAGCTATTGCAATTATTGTATACTCCGTATTGGCCTGGATTTTCAGTGTAACCTTACAGCCCGGATGGCACAGCACAATTTTCGGACCCTATTTTGTAATCGCAGCCGTATACTCAGGTACAGGTGTGCTTATTGTTGCCATGTACTTTTTCAGAAAAGTTTATCACCTGGAAGAACATATTAAACAAGAGCATTTTGTAAATGTGGGTGTAATCATGCTTGTTCTTGCTGCCTTCTTCGGCTACTTCACCTTCAGCGAATACCTCACAAAATGGTATGGTTCCGAAAAGAATGACGAGCAACTTATCGCCATACTGTTCAAGGATTACTATTCACTGTTTATTCTTTCGAACTACGTTGGTGTTCTTGTACCTCTTATTGTTGTGGGGTTCAAAAAACTCCGCACAATTAACAACATTACTATTGCAGCAGCAATTGTTATTGTCGCCCTGTGGGTTAACCGTTACCTTATCGTAGTGCCTACACTCGAATCTCCATACCTGCCAATTCAGGAATCGCGCGAAGCATGGGCACATTATTCGGCTACCTGGGTTGAGTGGTCACTCACAGCAGGAGGTGTAGCGCTGTTCTGTCTGCTTTTCACTCTGGCTTCAAAAATGATTCCCATTGTTCAGGTCTCTGGTCTTAAAGAAGAGCCTAAAGAAAAGGGTGACATTTATTTGAAGTAACGGATTTACAAAAGATATTAAGTAAACAGGTTCAAAAGAACAATTTATGAAAAGGATAAAAACAGGAATCATATTTGCCATCATCTTCTCAGCAGGATTGATGCAGGGCTTTGCCCAGAATTCTGATACCCTCGGTCCGGCTGTTACGGCTTTAAGATTTGCCTGTACCAGCACCTCGGATGACAGTTTACAATTAAAAAGCATTGTAAGTGTTAAACACGATGACGGGAGCACAAATCTTGTAAACGCACCGGTAAAATTTTATTCCGTAGGAATTGACGGTGATACAGAGATCGCAGTGGTAAAAACTGATGTACATGGTACAGCTACCCTGAAAATTCCTTCGCATAATACCTATGTGCGAAACGATCTGCAGCAATTAACCTTTAAAGCGATATATGAAGGAAGTGATAAATTCGAAGCGTCAGAAGGAGAATTTAGTCTGAAACCGGCTAAACTGGTAGTGTCTTTTTACGAAGAAGACTCCATTCGTTACGTAAAGGTCGAAGGTACCCAACTTAACAGTAATGGCACCGAAGTTTCTATCGGAGCAGTGGATGTAATCGTATCAATACCAAAAATGTTCAGTATGCTTAAAATTGCTGAAATATCGTTGGATTCCACTGGTATGGGAACCGCCGAATTCCCCGGAGATATTATCGGAGACTCGCTTGGAAATCTGACAGTGATAGCATCAATTGAAGAAAACGATATGTTCGGTTCAGTCCAGGGATCATCAGTAAATAAATGGGGATTACATAAACACCTCATCAGCCCCGACCGTCCTTCACGGGAATTGTGGACTCCAATTGCTCCTCTCTGGATGATCATAACACTTATTATTATGCTGTTAGGTGTCTGGGGACATTATGTATATGCAGTTGTACAACTGGTAATGATCAATAAGTCATCAAAAACTTCTGATAAGGAAACATTATTCCGACCTTAAACCGCTCATCGGATTAAAAAAGCGTATCCGTAATTACTCCAAAGTCCGAATTCGTGATTTTTGGAGCAGAGCTAAAAAAAGTAATCTGTTCAAACATACAACTGACCGATCTCCCGAAAGCCACCCCGAAAAGGTGGCTTTCGGCATTATAAATGTAGTGATGAAAACAGGCAACATCGGAGTAACTATTTTTTTTCAAACACATATTTACTTATAGCATTATGTACGTAATTACTAATTTATATATATCTTTACCCATACATTCTGAAACCATTTAAATTTATTCCTGTGTCGATTAAAAGCACAAGAGCATTCTACAACTGGCTTAGCCTTACCGGCTTCATTATCACTGCTAATTGCCTGATTCTTATACTTATACTTTTTCTTTTCTCAGTTCTTTCTGAACAGAGCAACACATACCTTGGAGTTTTCATCTATATCATCCTTCCAGCTTTATTAGTACTTGGACTAATTCTTATTCCACTGGGGGTTATACTCTCAGTACGCAGAAAGAAGAATTCAGAAAACAGTCACGATCCCTGGCCAATAATTGACCTGAATCAGCGACAGGATTGGGCAACTATTGTAAAAATTTTCCTCATTACCATGCTTTTTCTTGTAGCATCAGCAATGGGTAGCTACAGGGCTTTCCAGTATACCGAATCTGTTGAATTTTGTGGTGAACTCTGTCATGAGGTTATGGAACCTGAGTATGTTACATATAAACATTCGTCCCATGCCAGGGTTACATGTGTTGAATGCCATGTAGGCAAAGGAGCCGACTGGTATGTAAAATCAAAAATGTCGGGTATTTACCAGGTATATTCTGTTTTATTTCAAAAATACACAAAGCCCATTACAACCCCTATTTACAATCTCAGGCCCGAACGCGAAACATGTGAACGCTGTCATTGGCCGGAAAAATTTTATTCGCGCAAGCTCAGAGTTCAACGTTCGTATCTTGCTGATTCAGCAAATACGGAATGGAATTTATCATTACTGATGAAAATCGGGCCGGAATTCAGTCCTATGGGACTTACGGAAGGCATACACTGGCATATAAACAAGAACTTTAAGATTGAATATATCTCCGATAGCCGCAATCGCGAAAGTATACCCTGGGTAAAACTTACAAATCTTAAAACCGGCGAAATAAAAACTTTTGTGGATGAGGATAATCCTCTTGACCAGAAAGTCCTGGATTCACTGGAAGTCCGTATTATGGATTGTATGGATTGCCACAACCGCCCGTCGCATCTGTTTAAATCAGCACCTGATTATATTGATATTGCTTTGATTTCGGGCTTATTACCCAAAAATCTGGCCTACATCAAAAAAGCTTCAATGGAAGCATTGAAAAATCCTTTCCCCGATAGTGAAGTTGCCATGCGTGATATAAACAGCAAAATACTGGAATACTATTCTGTTGAAAAGCCTGCGGTTTTCAAAGCTGAGGAACAACTTATCCGCAAAGCTATATCAGCTGTTCAGGGCGAGTATAAATTAAATGCATTTCCTTCCATGCGGGCTGATGCAAGCCAATACCTCAATCATATCGGCCATCTTGAATCAGAAGGATGTTTCCGTTGCCATTCCGACAGACATAAAACAGCAAAAGGCGAGACCATTTCAAGAAACTGCGAAATATGTCATACAATTATTGCCCAGGGGCCTACAGGAAATATTACAAATGCATATCTTAATGCAACTCTGGAATTTGTGCACCCAACTCCTATCGGAGAAAAGTGGAAAACAGAATTTTGCTCTGAATGTCACCGGACTCTTTATGAATAGGCTAATTTTGAAGTCGTTTGATGTTTGGCAAAGTAACTGTGGCCACGAGAAGGAATTAAATTAAGTGTAAAGTATCAATGAAAGTATTGCTTACCGGAAGTACAGGTTATATTGGTAAAAGACTACTGCAGCATCTGCTTGAACAGGGCCACGAAGTAACGTGCCTTGTCAGAAACCTCGAAAGGCTTATGACTGCAGATCAATCGATGGAAGGCATCAACGGGATAGAAGTCGATTTGCTGAATCCTGTTCCTGAATCGCTTAATTCCCTTGATATTGATGTTGCCTTTTTCCTTATACATTCCATGTCAACTTCCATTAAGGAATTCATGAAAGAGGAGGCTAAGTCAGCCGGTAACTTTGCTGATTTTATCAGAAAAACAAATTGCCGGCAGATCATTTACCTGAGTGGAATATCCAATTCCGAGAAGCTTTCCAGGCATCTGCAATCAAGAAGAAATGTCGAAGATATTCTAAGAAATTCAGGGAAACATATTACTGTTCTCCGGGCTGGAATTATTGTTGGTAGCGGAAGTGCATCATTCGAGATTATCAGGGACCTGATGGAAAAAATGCCGGTAATCATAGCCCCAACCTGGGTAAAAACTCTTTGTCAGCCTATAGCAGTAGGGAATGTTACCAAATACCTTTCGGGGTGCATGCTCAATACTGAAACCTACGATCAGGTATTTGATATTGGGGGAGCTGAAATCCTTTCCTATAAACAGATGCTGCTTCAATATGCCGAAGTCAGAGGATTAAAACGGCATATTTATGTGGTGCCTTTTATAAGTCCCCGCATTTCATCCTATTGGCTGTATTTTGTCACTTCTACATCCTATTATCTAGCTGTAAACCTTGTAAACAGTATGAAAGTGGAGGTTGTTTGTAAGGATACCCGACTGAAAGATATACTTAATATAACACCCTTTACCTACAAGGAAGCATGCATACGGGCACTGGAGCGGATAAATCTGGATACGGTTCAATCGAGTTGGACGGATGCAGTTTCGATGAAGAACCCCGGGCACCTTTTTCAGCGACTTGAAGTTCCCACATTCGGGGTTCTTCGCGACAGGAGAGGCATCCGGATTTCGGGCGATCCGCAAAGGGTTCTGGACAAAGAATTTTCCATTGGTGGCGACACAGGCTGGTATTATGCCAACTGGATCTGGAAGATCAGAGGTTTGCTTGATAAAATGGTTGGAGGCGTCGGTCTCAGGCGGGGCAGGCGAAATGCATCGGATCTGAATCCTGGAGATTCGCTGGACTTCTGGCGTGTTCTTATTGCTGACAGGCAGAATATGCGACTGCTGCTTTTTGCCGAGATGAAATTGCCGGGGGAAGCATGGCTCGAATTCAGGATTATTAAAAAACCCGATGGCTACTACCTTTATCAAACTGCAACACTCATGCCTTACGGACTCAGCGGGCGACTATACTGGTACCTGCTTTTGCCCATTCACATCCTTATGTTCAAGGGTATGCTTAAGGGAATAGCCAAATGATAATTTTGTTATCCTTTTATACCCGGAACAGTGTAATACCAAGCTAACCATACAGAATTATAGTTGTAAAATGGAAACGGCATTTCAAATCAGCCAAGCAAGCCTCTGGGTAATTATCCCCATACTGGCTTTTATTGTGCTAATTATTTATTTCCTTCTTAAATTCTTCTCCGTACTATTTGATTTCCTGCAGGCAAAAGGCTGTTTGACAGTAGGTCTGCTGGCACTGGTTGGTTTACCCGGTATTCTTGCCCTTTGCCTGATTTCAGGTTATACTATCACTTCAGCAATATTAGTCGTGTTTGCCGTAATCGGGCTGATAACCGGGTATATTGCCCGCGATTCAGAAGGGAATGTAGGAAAATTCGGACTTTTTATAATGGTTGTTTCTGCAATTACACTTGTTACAGCTTTGTTGCTTTCCAAGATTCTGGGCATCTTCTGAAAAAAAATAATTTAACACATAAAAATAATCACATATTTTGATATGAAAACCTAAGTAGCTTAGATTTTCTTTTTACCTTTGGAATGAAATTTGCAATACTCCTTTACATAACTTAAATTTATCAAACATGAAAACATCAATTCGCTTTGCTGCAGCAATTATCACAGCAATCATTTTCGTTACTGCCAATCTGGCTATGGCTCAAAAAGCTGGTGGTCCATGGACTATCCCTGCAAAGTACAAAACAATGAAAAGCACAATTAAAGCAGGTGATGCATCTATTGGAACTGTTGGCAAAGACTTGTTCAACAAACATTGCAAATCATGTCATGGCTCAAAAGGACTTGGTGATGGCCCAAAATCAGCAAGTTTGAAAACCTTAGTTCCTTCATTCGCAGAAAAAGCTTTTAAAGGTCAGCCTGATGGAACACTTTATTTTCAATCACTTGTTGGACGCGATGAAATGCCTAATTTCGAAAAGAAAATTCTTGATGAGTCAGACAGATGGGCTCTTATCTATTATATCAAAGGATTATAATCAAGAAAAATCCTTATAAAAGAGGTGTTCGCAAGAGGAACACCTCTTTTTTTTATCTACACATTTCGCATTAACAAACCCATTTATTGTTTTTGTACACATAATATTTAGCTGCCTTTTTGCACATCTGTTTATTCGACTACTTACTTAATCTGAGACCAGAAGCAAAAAGATTCCTGGTTGCAAACGCGCGCTATTCCTGCTATTAAGACTGTTTATAAATTATCTGCCACACCCATATTTTTAGTATTATTATTTAAATTTGCCATGTATATCTATCTACGTACATATCTATATTAATAAACAATTTTAAAACTTCCTGCTTATGAAAATGCCAAAAACAGCTTATAACTGGGTGTCAATAACTGGTTTCCTGCTTGCTGTCAACAGTTTGATTGTCATAGCTTTATTGTTCATTTTCTCATTACTTTCGAAGGAGAGCAATTCCTACATGGGCTTATTCAACTATATAGTTGTACCAGCATTCATGGTGCTGGGGCTTCTGTTGATTCCAATTGGAATGCTGAACAAGAGAAAAAAAATGAAAGGCGAGCTGGCTAACGCTCAAAAGTGGCCTATCCTCGACATGAACCACAAAATCCAGAGAACTGCGGTAATAAGGATTTCAATAATAACACTAGTTCTGCTTGTTGTATCGGCAATGGGAAGCTACCAGGCATTTCACTATACCGAATCGGTAAAATTTTGTGGTGAATTGTGCCACAAAGTAATGGAACCTGAATTTACTACCTATCAGCATTCGTCTCATGCCAATGTAAGATGCGTTGAATGCCATGTGGGTGAAGGTGCCGGCTGGTATGTTAAATCAAAGCTTTCAGGCCTTTACCAGGTGTATTCGGTATTGTTCAATAAATTTCCAACTCCGGTTGCAACCCCACTTCATAACTTGCGCCCTGCCAGCGAAACCTGTGAAAAATGTCACTGGCCCGAAAAATTCTATTCGCAGAAATTACGTAATCTCAGATCGTATGTTGCTGATTCGGGCAACACTGAATGGAATACATCCCTACTAATGAAAATAGGACCTCAATACAGTGCCAAAGGATTATCAGAAGGCATTCACTGGCATATCAACAAAGGAATCAAAATTGAGTACATTGCCAGTACCAGGGACAGAGAAAGCATTCCGTGGGTTAAACTTACCGACCTGAAAACCGGGAAAGTGAAAATTTATATGGACGAGGAAAATCCTATTGATAAAAAAGCAATGGACAGCCTCGAAAGAAGAACTATGGACTGCATGGACTGTCATAACAGACCTTCGCACAAGTATTTATCAGCTTCGAAATATATTGACAATGCCATAATTTCCGGTCTTATTCCAAGCAATATCCCTTTCATTAAAATGGCTGCTATGCAGGCTCTCAAGGTAACGTATAACACCAGGGATAGTGCTCATATGGAAATAAAGAATGCAGTGATCAATTATTACAAAGATGAACAACCCGATGCCTACACGAATGAATTTAATCGGATCGGCAAGGCTATTACTTCCATTCAGGGTGAATATGATCAGAATGTTTTCCCCTTTATGAAAGCCGATGCTACAAAATATCTCGATCATATCGGACACCTCGAATCGGACGGATGTTTCCGTTGCCACTCCGACAGACATAAAACAGCCAGTGGTGAAACTATATCAAGGAACTGCGATTTATGCCATTCCATTCTTGCACAAGGACCAACCGGCGATATTAAAACAGTGGCTCTTGGAAACACAATGGAGTTCATACATCCGGTAGAAATCAGGGGAAAATGGAAAACTGCTTTTTGTTCTGAATGCCACCGGGTATTATTTGAATAAAATATTTGCCCCTTTACTGAGCCAGCGAATGGAGATATAAGTTCGTATTCTGAAGTTTATCTAAGTTAAAAAGCCACCTGAGTTCGGGTGGCTTTTTTATTGAGTGAAGCAAGCAGTGTTTTACAAATGTATGTTCCATTGAATTAGATACATAGATACCAGTATATCCTCAAATGACTGGTTCTTTCAATACAGATTCTTTTACAAAAACACGAATAATTATGTTGCTTTTGTGCCGGATCATTCTAACTTGCAATCGAAGACAGGATCAGTCATTCAGCAGCTTCCTGGCTGTTTTTCTTCAATTTCTTAACATAGTACGTGGAGATGACAATGGATGTAATTGCAAAAGCAAGGAAAATCAGTATTCTGTATATCAGGTCAATTTTCGCCAGATCGACAATGAATAAATAGATAGCCGCCACCAGCAGATTACCCATGGCCATCCAACGGTATTTTATGCTTTTAACAAAAATACTAAGTCCAAAATAGATACCAGCGATGCATAACCACGAAACGGTAATGTACTGTCCCTGCAGTCCGTTATAAGTTGCATAAAGCAAGGTAAAGAAAAGTGTAAACAGGTATATATTACGGATAAAGTCAGTTGTTATATTCAATCGCTCCTTCTGCCAGTTAATGATGCGGGCCGACAGAAATGCAACAATGGGAATTGAGAAGTTAACAGCCTGTATACCTCCGTAAAGAGTATAATATAACACAACAAGAGTAACCATAAGCAAGGTGTTCATCAAAGTAATTATATAGGATCTGTACCAGAGTGCCAGCGCCAGTACCAGAAAGCTCTGACAGATCAGCAGTAGAAATGAATCTGGAAAATCGTATATACCGTATATAGTGACCGAAATTGCAACAAACCCAAAAAGGGCATAAAGTGCCGGTGAATATTTCCAGGGAGAGTATAACTTAAGAATAACGGAATAAGCAACGCAATAAATGGATATAGAAAAGAAAAAGAGCCCGTAGGCTGCCGGGAAATGAATAAAAACAAGCGCGAGCAATAAGGCGGAATAGGATATTCCAGCCAGAAGCAATACCGACAGGATAAGATTATCAGGAAAAGCAGCATCCGGTTTTCGGTATGCTACCAGGGAATATACAGCGGTAATTATTGAAAAATATACAAATGCATAATGGTACGTTAAATCACCGGGTGTTTTGATCAACGATACAGGATTGTTAAGCAACCAGAATAGGTTGATGAAAAATCCGGCACATAGCACAAACACCATTGCTTTCCACCAATTGTATTTCCAGAACGAATACAATACCATACTGGTTGTTACAAATGAAATCAAAAAGAAGATCAGAATCTGATTGTAAATAAAAGCTGTAAAAAGAGCCATGAGAAATGCTAATCCTGCCATCAGCTGTGATTGCTTCTTAACGGCTGAAAACAATTGAAATCCAATTACAAGCAGCAATAACAGTGATGCAAATACCTGGTTTGTTAGCAGTGGTTTCGGAGTATAATAATGCAGACGCAGCACTACATAGTATAAAATCAAAAAGCCAAAAAGATGAAACATGAATGACAGGTACGAAAAGCTTTTTCTGAAATAATGTGATAAAACAAAAACTCCGGCAACGCTGATAGTGCCAACTATCATTGAGACAAGAGGTTTACCTGCATCATTAAAGTACTGCCAGAGAAAAACTATGGCAAAAAACAATACAATGTTACCAAGCCAGGCTAAGCCGTATTCGCCCAGGTTTGATTCAAACGGAGCACTTATCGAGATATTAAGATCAGAAAATCCTGAGTCATCCTGCCCGGTCTCCTCTTCAGAAACTGCTTCAAATTGCCTAACATGCAGCCTGTTAGCTTCAAGGACACCCATTCGCTCCTCTATTAATTCTAAACGGTTTAGAATGTTTAGATATTCTTCATTTTTTAATTCATCTGGATTCATAATTCTATCCTCCTGTTTTAAAAAAATAAAAATCTGTTTCCCAAAATTTGTTCAGCAGACAAAAATATTGCAAAGTCAGTTTTCTCCTTTTGAAAAAACAGATCGCAAAACAATACTTTCGAATATAAAGGACTGTTAATCTACAATTTATGCAACATCAGCTTCGTGGTGGTTTTCCTCAATTTTTTTCCAGGGTGGCAGTAGCCATAATAAAAACGAGAGTATCAGAAATGGCACTACCAGCCAAACCGCGGCCATCAGATATCCTTCTGATCCTATAAGTCCTATTTTGAAACTTGTGTAGCCATAAAAGCTCTTGGAGAACAATTGTCCACCTATTACTACGTTCCACCTCATAAAGAAGATTCCGATAAGAATAAGGGCAGCAACAATCAGATAGATTGTTTTTCTTATCTGAACCCTGGGTTTATAAAACTGTAGTGTTCCTAAAGTTAAGAGGGGAACAATTGTACCAATAAGCCCCTGCATTATAAATAAAGTAAAGAATAGCCTGCCAAAAACAAGTTTATGCAAAACCTCGAACGATTCCTCTGCTTCATAAATGCGGTGTATCTGATCGAGACCTTCGAGTGCAAAATCAATGATAAGGATGTAGAACAAGTATTTGGCAATTGTATCGAGGCAGGCCATATCGATGGTTTGCTTACGAACGCGGGTTAACACAATGTAAACAAGCATTACCAGCGCGATACCCGAAACTATTGCCGAAAAAAGAAAAATCACTGGCATAAGTACGGTTGACCACCACGGATTCGCTTTTATTGATCCGAAAATAAAACCGACATATCCATGTAGTAAAAATGCTGATGGCACCCCAATAACGGTAACAATATAACCAAGGCGGTTATCAAGAGCTACTGCTTTAGGTGAAATATCAGTTGTCCATAACGACAGAGTCCGGTAAAGAAACCGTTTTATGCCCGTTGATTCGCCGGCCCAGATTATCATATCGCGGCGATAGTCGAACCATATTTCCAACAACAAAACCACCATCAGGTACCATAGGTAAACAAATCCAAAAATTGCCATTGCCGAGCTCAAATGGGGAGTAATCATGATCTCGTAAGCCCTCATTGGTTTGCCCAGGTGACTGATGAGAGGCATGGTTGCAACCAGCATAAAAGAGAGAGCAGTAAGCAATGCAAGGCCGTAGGTAGGTTTGAGTATATGCAGCTTAAAAATACGCTCGAGCGAGGCCAGGATAAAAGCTCCTGCCACCAATCCTGTGATGTAGGGGTAAAGGACAATAAGAATACTCCAGTTAAGTTCAATTTCATTGGGATATACATATCCGTCAACCTTCGAAAGAACTTCTTGCAAATTTTGTAAATGATGTTCCATATTATCTTACCTCAGGGGTTAAAGCGTTATAGAATAGTTTTGAGCCTGTATTCAAATGTGGTTTGATTACCATACAGGTATGGTTTTTAAGGAAGTAATTAATATTACTTTCAGGATCGTTTAAGTCGCCGAAAATCCTTGCCTCTGTGGGACATATTTCGAAACAGGCCGGTTGTAACCCTTTCTGAAGGCGATGCACGCATAAGGTGCATTTGTCAACAGTACCTTTTTCAGGATGAATGTACCTGCATCCGTATGGACAGGCCTGAACACAATACCTGCAGCCAATACAGTAATTTTCATCAACCAGTACTATGCCTTCCGGATTTTCGAAGGTAGCACCAACCGGGCATACCTGAGTACATGGTGATTTAGCGCAATGGTTGCACATTTTCGGGACGAAGAACGACTTAAATATTTCTTCATCAGGGATCGATTGCTTAAATCCGTCGATGCCACCGATAGGCGACTCCACTACTATTGAACCATCATTTTTAATTGTATACTGCTCAACCCAGGAGCGGAAATAAAAGGGTTCCTTTGATACATTGTTTTCCTGTTTGCAGGCACTGGCACATTTTCCACATCCTATACATTTATTTATGTCGATGCCGATACCATACCATTTACCTTTCCCCTTCGAAGGTTCAGTGGCAAATAGTATTCCGTTGAACGGTGTAAAGGCAGATGCTACTGCAATACCGCCAACAATAATTGATCCTGCTTTGAAGAAATCTCTCCGGGAAATATTAGATTTTTTTTCTTTCATGGCTGATGAGGATTATGACATTCAATACACCTTAATTCTTCGTTGGTATTTTTGTCCACCAGATTGTGCTTTTTCGTATTTACCTGATGGATAACAGTATTATTAATAGTATCGAATACTATTTTTACCCTTGCTGCATTAATTTCGTGGCATATGGCACAATCCCGACGCTGATCAGGTTTATGAAGTTTAAGCGAATCGGGTAATTCACCATCCTTAAACTTGTCGGCATATAGTGCATGTTTCAAACCTGGTCCATGACATACTTCACACTTAAGCTGGGCATGAAAACCCAGTGCCTTATCAGAATGCATTTCTTCGTGGCATTCCGAACATTTTACTGAACCTGCATATTGCAGGGTCTTATCCGCATTTTCCCGGATTGCATCTGCACGGTAATGACCATACGTGCCAAAGGAACTGGGTTTTAAAACTTGCTGCAGTGCCAGAAACAATACTATAACTATTGCAAATGCACTGATCAGGCGTCGAATGTGCTGTGGCATAATTGAATTTTTAAGTATACATGTATATAGATGTAAATATATGAAACAATTCATAAAATTTCTTAAAAATGAATAAATAATTGCAGCAATTCGATTATGTTATGAACAAAACACGCACATGCATTGTTACAAGGCACTTCTGAGAAATTTGCATTTTAAAAAATAGCACCTTCCAGCCAAGCATTTGAAAATAAATTGATTGTATTTATATTCTATAACTATATATATTGAAGAAAAAAATGCTATTTAAGGACTCAATCACATCTTTTCCAATAAGTTGTTCCTGAATAAAATCTTATCAGTCATATACATACAATACTCCGATATTCTTTCATTTACCGCAAGGACATAAAGTATTAAAACAAAGAATATCAAAACATTTGGGCGCAAAGGCTGATCTTTGTATCGTGCTGATAATCTGGCTTATGAAAATTATTAACGGAATTTTGTACATAGTAACTGGTATTATTATATTCTGAATCCTGACCAAATATATTTCTTGTTTGATCGAACCGGAATCTTTTCTGTGAGCCGGAATAACAATTACACCAACCCATTTTGAAACTCAGCTATCGTTTCAGAACTATTTAATACTTTTGACCTTTCAAAAAAACAGCTCATGAACAGACTCTTCAAATTAATCATTATACTTACCATAACCTTTTCCAGCTTTTCAATTGCTGATGCCCAGAAACATAATTCCTTTGCAGGTTTCAGGTATGGGTGGGCATTGCCAATGGGAGAAATGGCATCACACGAATTTGGTTCAGGAGGTTATGCATTGCTGGGTAAAAGTATTGAGGCCGAGGCAGCATGGTTCATTACACCCAAAATTGGCTTCGGAATTGATGTTTCATCCAATACATTTGGTTTTGCAACAGGTTTCTATGCTGAAGATTATCTGGAAACAAAACCTGAGTATTCAAACGTTGAAATGCTTTCAGGACCATACAAACTCACTACCTTAATGGGAGGACTTTATTATAAGGTATCATTAACTGAAAAACTAAGCACGAGACTAAAATTGATGGGTGGCTTATTTACAGCCCGTACCCCTGACCAGTTCTATGGAGTGGAAGCATTTATGGTAGGCAAGCTGTATTTCTGGAAAACAAGCTCCCTTGACCGAAAATTCACATTCCTTACAGGAGCTGCATTCGAATACAAGTTATATGATCATGTATACATCCTTCTACAGGCTGATTATACTTATGCCAAGGCTGCATTCAAATATAATGCAGGCAGGGAATCGGAATATACCGATTACATGAATATGCCGGTTTTCAGGTTACAACCCGGGATAAACATAAGTTTTTAGTCCGAACCAATATTCAGTAGAATTACACTGAATTACAAGCTACATCAGGTAATCATGGTTTCATTTACTAGCAGAAGTCCAAAACGGATATACTTACCTGAGGTCAGGCAACTTTACTTACTTAGAAATCAAACAAAAAACCAATGGCTTCTATTCTCCGATTGCTACTTATAGTTTTACTCAGCTTTTCAGGTTCATCTGTTTTTTCGCAAAACACCAACTCCTTTGTTGGTATCCGTTTTGGAGCAGCCCTACCCCTCGGCGAATTTGCTTCACACGAAATTGGTTATGGGGGCTATGCCCTGTTAGGCAAAAGTTTCGGTGGTGAAGCAGCCTGGTTTTTTAGTCCGGAATTCGGAGTCGGAATTGATGTTTCCCGAAATTCCTTTGAGTTTGCATCGGGCTATTATGCGGAAGATTTTTACCAGCAGAATAAGCAGGATTACATTCATGTAAGTTTACTTTCAGGCCCATATACCTTAACGACCTTTATGGCTGGAGGGTATTATAAATTAGCTTGGGATAAGAGGTTTTCCTCCTCTTTCAAACTTATGGGAGGTCTGTTCAGAGCCCGCACACCTGATCAGTTTTTTGGTATAAAAACCTATAAAGCTGGAAATCTAAACTGGTCGAAATCAGGTGCCAGGGATACGAAATTCACTTTGCTAGCAGGTGTTTCAACCGAATACAGACTGTACCCGCAAGTAAGTCTGGTGCTTCAGGCTGATTTCACTTTTTCAAGACCAGCCTTTACATTTATTACCGGCGAAACTTCAAGCTATACCGATTACCTGTACATGCCGGTTTTCAGATTACAGCCTGGTATAAATATCCATTTCTGAAGCAAATATTCAATTGCGTATGTATAGGTACTATTAAATATTGGTTTTATCGAACTTTTTAATTTCCATTTCTGGTCAAATACTCTCAGGTTTTTTAAGGCTTTTTTTCCTTTCAATCAGCTTCTTTTCTCCATCTTATATTGCTGATAATCATATGTTATAACATCGCATGATTGACAAATATCAACAGATAACCGACATATTATTTAATAAACCCGTAAATATATCATTGGACTAAAATGCGCATCATAGAAATATTTTCACACATTTGCATTGTTATCTGAATAACAATATATACATATCTACATATCAAACAGAAACCCTAATAAACAAACATAAACAAATCAAATTCAAACAATTATGAAAAAAAATCTGATTGCAGCAGGTATTGGCCTTCTTTTTATCGGAGCCACTATCATTTCAGCATGTAGCAAAGAAGGTCCAATGGGCCCTACTGGTCCTGCAGGAACAAATGGTTCAAACGGAGTTAACGGTATCAACGGAGTTAACGGAACTAACGGACTTGATGGTAAAGATGCAAATGCATCCTGTCTTGTTTGCCATACTGTAGCAAATTTCGATGCAAAAATTTCGGAGTATCAGTTATCAAAACACTTTTTGGGAAATACCAGTTCCCGTTTTGGAAAATATTGTGCAAGATGCCATACTCATGAAGGCTTCCAGGAAATCGTAGCTAATGGTAAATTTGCAACATCCAATGATATTCCAAATGCAACAAGAATCAACTGCAAAACCTGCCATTCACATACAGGATTTGATTTTTCTGACACTCTTGCCCAGATTTTGAGCACGATTTCACCAGTTTATCTTAACTACAACAAAAACCTTGTAGCTACTGATTTTGGTAAGATCAACAACCTTTGCGTTACATGTCACCAGATTCGTGGGGCAACATCACTTACCTATTTTGATGTTACTACAAATAAGAATGTTGCTTTCGATCAGCTTCCTTATTTCCCGTTCACCAACACGGATGACAATGCTAACGTTAAATATCAGGTTGGCCGCAGTTTCTCAGTTCATGATGGCAACCAGTCGAACCTTTTCAGCGGTATCAATGGTTACGAATATGCCGGAAAAACTTACACCAGAACCTGGCAGCATTCCGATTTATCATGTACTGATTGTCACATGAACGAATTCGACCCAGCTACAGGCAAAGGAGGACACTCATTGTGGGTAAATGAAGAAGCTTGCAAAACCTGCCATAACGGTACTGATAAAATAACCCCTGTTCAAACCCTTATCTCCGGTAAAATAGTTGAATTACGCGACATATTGCTTGCACGAAAAATCTTCAAACAAACAACCAATTCATCAGGTACAGTATCTTACAGCGCAGTTCCAACTCACGACTTCTTCGGTGTACTTTTCCCAACAACACAATCGACTGACACATATGCCATTGCTCTTGCAAATGCTAATACAGTAGATCCAAAAACCGGTTTGGTTGTTTACTCTAATACGGTTACAATTGGTGTAGATCCTGATTATGCGAAACGTATCGGCCGCGAATGGAAATATGGCGAATTGGGTGCTGCATATAACTATGGTTACATCAACAGTGAACTCTCAAAAGGTGTTCATAATCCAACCTATGCATTACAACTTCTCCAGGGTTCAATTGATTGGTTGAATGCAAATCCAAGCAAATAATACCTGATCATTTAATCGTTATAAGAATAATTTATAACTGATTATTTAAATAAACAACCTGCCAGTTCATGCTGGCAGGTTGTTTATTTTTACAGTCATAATGAGAAGAGTTGATCAAGATTATGCTGATAGAAATTGAAAGAAGGAACCATATTTATCATACAAAAAAGGCAGGTAGTTATAAATTGTCAATTTTTTCAAATGAATATATAGATATAACATCTATATATTCACAAATTGATATATATCAATCATAATCAGGAATATTTCCGTCTGCGCCAATACATATATCATCGGATACTCTGTTGGTATGTAATAATATTAGCACACATTTGTATGTTAATTAATTAACAATAGAGTTAAAATTGACTACAAATTGAAACCCCTAATAATCAAACATAAACTAATCTAAATCAACAAATTATGAAAAAGAATATCTTTGTAATTGGTATTGGATTCCTCCTTATAGGAGCAAGTCTTTTATCATCTTGTACAAAAGAAGGACCAATTGGACCTGCCGGTAAGGATGGTACCAATGGAACTAATGGAACAAATGGAACTAATGGAGTAGATGGTGGCACTACATGTACTGAATGTCATAATCCTTCCACTGTTACATTAGCATTGACCCAATATGAACTTTCGAAACACGGTTATGGCGAAGCCGCTTTCGAAGAAGCTGGAAATGCATCATGCGGCCCTTGCCATTTATCCGAAGCTTTCAAGTATGTATGTCAGAATAATATTCCTTCGACATTCACACTTAATCCAACGACTAATAAGTATGTAAATGATTATGCTGCAACATCTTCAACAGCATATGGTGAAATCACATGTAATACATGTCATAGCAGTTTGCACACTACATATGGAAAAGAAGATTTGTCGCCATTAACTACAGTAGCAGCGGTTTCGATGACTATGTGGGGTGGAGCAAAAGAAATAAATCTTCCTGCTGACGGTGGTATTAGCAACTTATGTGTAAAATGTCATCAACCTCGTCCATTTACTGCATCAGCAGGTGATGGAAATGTTCTTGATTATGTTGGCATGGCGGCAAATCCAACGGCAATTTTCTACGATCCTACAAGTACAACTAACAAACTGAAACCAGGTTACAGAACTCATACACACTACGGTACAGTTGGAGCAATTTATGCTGGTGTTGGTGGAGTTGAATTCGCAGGTGCCTCAGCATATGCTAATTCACCTCACACGGCAGTTGCTTCCTGCCAGGATTGCCATATGGCCCCAATGCAAGGCAAATCAGGTGGACATACATTTTTTGCAGCTGGCAACTTTAATGGTTGTAATGTAGAAGGTTGTCATACCGGAATGAGCTCATCTTCAACCATTTATACTGCAACCGTAACTGATGCTAAAGCTAAACTTGATGCTCTGGCCGCAAAACTTGTTGTTAATGGAATAGAAATCATGAACAGGCAACCTGATGCAACCTCAAACCTCTGGGCAACCAAAACCACTAATAAATACGATGGCTATCTGAATATTTATGATCCTATCAACAATCCTAACGGACAAGCTAATAACCCAACTGGTATATTCCAGAATCCTAGCCCTTCAAATTCATGGAGTGCAGAACAAAAAGCGCTGAACCTTACATTCCCAAAAATAACTCTGACAAATGCACAAATGGGTGCAATAATTAACTTCCAGTTGTGTCTCAGAGAATACAGTCTTGGTATTCATAATACAAAATACAGCATGGCGCTTTTGAACAATTCAATCGCTATACTGCCATAATCAATTAGTTTAATCAGTCAATTTCTGATCAAACAATATTCAGGAAGGCCTCTGGAAATAAATCCGGAGGCCTTCTTCTTTAATTTCTACTGCAAAACAGTGCAATTACTATATTTGTGCACTTTATACAATTTGGCGTTATGAGACCTAATTTAACTTTTGCAAGTGTAATTCTATCCACCCTGTCGTGTACAACCTTTGCTCAGGTTGCCAGCGATTCGGTACCTGAAAAATTTATCTTTACCAAAGGCATCGAACTGCCTGTGTCACCTGTCAAGGATCAATCTGCGTCGGGTACCTGCTGGAGTTTTGCCACAACTTCCTTTATTGAATCCGAGTTGCTTCGCACCACAAAAGACACCTTCGATCTGTCGGAAATGTTTTTTGTTCGTAAAGCTTACGAAACAAAGGCAGTAAACTACGTGCGCCTCCATGGTACCGCCAATTTCGGTGAAGGCGGACAGGCCCATGATGTGCTGAATGTGATCAGGAAATATGGTATGACTACCGAAGCAGCCTATTCAGGACTGGCGAATGGACAAACAAAGCCAGCTCATGCTGAATTGGAGGCAGTGCTGAGCGCTATGGTCGGAGCTATTTCTAAAAACCCTGCAGGCAAGCTCTCCCCCGAATGGGTGAAGGCGATTTCAGGAGTACTGGATGTGTATATGGGAAAAATTCCGGATACTTTTGGGGAAAATAATACCACTGCAATTGATTTTGGAGGGAATATTAACCCTGAAGATTATATTGAAATCACCTCCTATAATCATCATCCATATTACTCAGCTTTTTCGCTGGAGATCCCTGATAACTGGTCGGGTGGGATGTATTACAATGTAAAATTGGACGAATTAATCGAAATCATGGATTATTCGCTGAAGCAAGGTTATACATTTACCTGGGACGGAGATGTAAGTGACAAAGGGTTTTCGCACCAGAGAAATGTCGCCATTGTGCCAGAGGTAAAAATTGAAAATATAACCGGCAGCGAGCGTAGCAAATGGGATAAACTATCGGAAAAAGAGCGCAAACAGCAGTTTTTCTCATTTGAGAAGCCAGTACCTGAAAAGGATATCACAACCGAAATGCGACAGAGTGCCTTTGATAATTTTTCGGCTACTGACGACCACCTGATGCATGTAAACGGAACTGTTACTGACCAGAACGGAAAACGATACTTTCGCACCAAAAATTCCTGGGCTTCCGACAGCAACAGCAGCGGTGGCTTTCTGAACATTTCAGAGGCGTATATGCGACTCAATACGATTGCAATTTTAGTTCACAAGAATGCAATTCCGAAAGAAATCAGAAAAAAATTAGCTATCAATTAGTTACTGTCGCAACAAGGCAGTCTTCAATATTTCCTGTTTGTTAAAAGTTGCTCGAAACAGCAGGCTCTTAACATTTTTTAACAGCCCTTGCGAGGGCTTGAGCAACGCCTGTTTTTACTTTTGCAGGTCAAATAACAATCCGAAGCAATGATAGAGAGCAGCATTAGTGAAATTAACGAGAAGATACAGCGTGAGAGTGCATTTGTCGACATGCTTACCATGGAAATGCACAGGGTAATAGTTGGTCAGAAACAGATGATTGAACGACTGATCATTGGATTACTCTCAAATGGTCATATTTTACTTGAAGGTGTACCTGGGCTTGCCAAAACATTAGCCATCAAATCATTAGCTAATTCAATTGATTTAAGTTTCAGCCGGATTCAGTTCACTCCCGACCTGTTGCCTGCTGATGTGGTTGGTACGATGATTTACAGTCCCCGCAGCGAAGAATTCCAGGTGCGCAAAGGACCGGTTTTTGCTAATTTTATACTTGCCGACGAAATTAACCGTTCTCCCGCCAAAGTTCAGAGTGCCCTGCTCGAGGCCATGCAGGAAAAGCAGGTGACCATTGGTGATAAAACCTATGCCCTCCCCGACCCTTTCCTTGTGCTGGCTACGCAGAATCCAATTGAACAGGAAGGAACTTACCCCTTACCAGAGGCACAGGTCGACAGGTTTATGCTGAAACTTGTTATTACCTATCCCTCGAAACAGGAAGAAAAACTTATACTCCGTCAAAATATTAACAATGAGGTACTCTCCACCCGTAAAATACTAAAACCTGCTGATATTCAGCGCGCCCGGGAAATAGTAAAGGAAGTTTACCTCGATGAGAAAATTGAGAATTATATTACTGATATTGTATTCGCAAGCAGGTTCCCTGCTGATTACAACCTGAAAAAATACAAGGATCTGATCCGCTTCGGTGCTTCGCCCAGAGCAAGTATATTTCTCGCAATGGCCGCCAAGGCACTCGCATTTATAAAGAGGCGCGGGTATGTGATTCCTGAGGATGTAAGAGCAGTTGCACATGATGTACTGCGCCACAGGATCGGTCTGACTTATGAAGCAGAAGCCGAAAATATCACCAGCGAAGATATCATCAACGAGATTCTGAATTCAGTTGAAGTGCCTTAAACCCGGCTTCCGGTGGCAAATAATCAGTCTTCTCCTTCACAGCTATTTATTTAATTTTTAATTCTGAAACACAGTGGAACCCTCTGAGATTCTTAAGAAAGTCAGGCGTATAGAGATCAAGACCAGGGGCTTGTCGCGGAATATATTTTCGGGGCATTACCACAGTGCTTTCAAAGGGCGTGGAATGACTTTCAGCGAGGTACGTGAATACCAGTTTGGTGATGATATCAGGAATATCGATTGGAATGTTACCGCCAGGTTCAACACACCCTACCTGAAAATATTTGATGAAGAACGTGAACTCATGGTCATGCTTTTGATTGATGTGAGTGGATCGAACGAATTCGGAACACAAGGTTCCTTCAAGGAAGAACTTATGACTGAAATAGCTGCTGTGCTTGCTTTTTCAGCAATTCAGAACAATGATAAAGTCGGGGTAATATTCTTCAGCGACAAAATCGAAAAATTTATTCCTCCCAAAAAAGGAACTTCACATATATTGAGAATTATCCGTGAACTCATCGATTTTAAACCCGACAGCCAGGGTACTGATATCTCAGAAGCATTGCGGTTTCTGACCAATGCCATCAAAAAACGTTGTACCGCCTTTATTATCTCCGATTTTATGGATCGCTCATTTGAACCTGCCATAAAAATTGCATCTGGCAAACATGACCTGGTTGCTATCAGGGTGTATGATGTAAGGGAAACCATACTTCCGTCGATTGGAATGATGGAAGTGTACGACAAAGAGTCGGAAGGCCGGGTTTGGGTCGACACTTCAAGTAAGAAGGTCAGGGATAGCTTTAGTAACTGGTGGAAGAACCACGATAAAACCATCGACAGTATCTTCAAACGTTCAGGGATTGACACAGCTGCTATAAGCACAGGCCAGGATTATGTCAAACCTTTGATGAAACTATTCACTTTACGCGAAATGAGGCAATGAAAATGATACAGTCAACATACAGCCGGTACATTTTTGTTATCAGTTTTATACTGATGCTTTCCGCTTTTAAAGTATCGAATGCATCACCTCAGAAGGCAGTTCTCAGCCTCGACACTTCAGCTATCAGGATAGGTGAGCGGGTACAGTTGCGGCTGAATGCTACATTGCCAAAATCAGCATTTATTTACTGGCCCATTATTGCTGACACTTTAACTTCGCAAATAGAAATAGCCGCAAAATCAAAGGTCGACACCAATGCAACAAGCAGAAAAGAATTTGTAAATTATAGTCAGAACCTGATCATAACATCCTTCGATACCGGATTTCACTATATACCACCTTTCACTGTTTATTATTCGTATAAGGGAGATACTTCACGAAACTTGTTACTGTCAGAAGGGGTTTACCTTAATGTGAGGGCTGTGGAAGTTGATACTACACGTGCAATACGCGATATACGCGGCCCTATACAAGCTCCCTTAACTCTCGCAGAACTTGCACCATACCTGGCCGGTCTGGGAATCCTGGTACTAATAATAGGATTGGTATGGTACTATATATGGCGTAAGCGAATGAACAAGCCTATTTTCCCTGTTCTTACCCGGCCACAGGGACCGCCCTGGCAAACAGCGTTGCAGAGTCTGGATGCATTGGATGAAAAAAAATTGTGGCAGAATGGAAAAATGAAGGAATACTATTCAGAACTCACTGAAATCCTTAGGCTATACCTCTACCAGCAACACAAGATAGAGGCTATGGAAATGATAACTTCTGAAATCCTTTCAGCCTATGATACTGCTAAACTGAATACAGATTCACGTTTGTTACTTTCGAACGTCCTCGTACAAGCTGATTATGTGAAATTCGCGAAAGCTATGCCAATGCGATCGGAAAATGAGCAGTGTCTGGCATATGCCCGGCAATTCATTGAGACTACTAAACCAGCTTTGGTTTCACCAGAGATAAAACAAAACGAAATCAACCGCTCCGAAATTACAGTTACTGAACAATAGCATGATAAACAAACTGCATTTTGCTGATCCTGAGTACTTATGGTTACTGCTCCTTATACCTGCAGTAATTGCATGGTATTGGTACAGGCTGAGGCATTACTCAGTTCCAATACAAATGTCAGCTACCGAGGTTTTTAAGCAAACCAAAGCCGGATGGAAAAGTTATGCACGTTATTCACTTTTCGGATTCAGAATGCTGGCTGTTACTTTGCTTATTCTGGCATTAGCACGACCGCAAACAAGCCTTAACCGGCAGGACATTAGTGTTGAAGGGATTGATATTGTACTTGCAACCGACATTTCGAGCACCATGCTGGCAGAGGATCTGCGACCCAACAGACTTGAGGCAGCTAAAGAAGTAGCTGTTGAATTCATTAGCAGCCGTCCGGATGACCGTATAGGTCTGGTTGTGTTCAGTGGTGAGAGTTTCACTCAATGCCCGCTTACTACAAATCATGCTTTACTGATAAATTTGTATAAGGATATCAATTTCGGGATGATTGATGATGGTACTGCAATAGGCGATGGTTTAGCCACAGCTGTAAACAGGCTCAAAGAAAGTAAAGCCAAAAGCAAGGTAATAATCCTGCTTACTGATGGAATTAATAATATGGGATCCATCGATCCGCAATCGGCAGCAGAAATAGCCGATCTTTTCGGGATCCGCATCTACACAATTGGCGTGGGTACGATGGGAACAGCACTTTTCCCTGTGCGGACCCAGTTCGGAATGCAATACCAGCGTATGGAAGTTAAGATTGACGAAGAACTTCTGAAAAAAATCTCGGCACTTACCAATGGTAAATATTTCAGGGCTACCAATAAGCAAAAGCTGATGGAGGTGTATAAAGAAATTGACAGACTCGAAAAATCAAAGATTGATGTCACCGAGTTCAGCCGCAAGAAGGAAGAGTTTTTACCTTTTGTGATTTTTGCCCTGCTACTGCTGACCATTGAATTTGTTGTCCGCTTTGCTGTACTGAAACTAATACCCTAACTGAAAAACTGATCCTATGTTCCGACTGGCACATCCTCAATTTCTTTACCTTCTACTGATCATACCAGTACTGGTAATGTTGTTTGTGCTTGCTCGTAGTCGGAAGAGAAAAGCACTGGCAATATTCGGCGATTTAACCCTTGTTAAACGGCTGATGCCTGAATACTCAGGTTCCCGTGAGATTTTAAAATTTATCATCTGGACTTTTGCATTTGCATTGATTGTTGTTGGCATAGCTGACCCTCAAACCGGTTCGAAACTTGAAAAAATAAAACGTAAAGGTGTGGATATGGTTTTTGCACTTGATGTATCGAATAGTATGCTCGCCCAGGATATCACTCCTAACCGGCTTGAACGGGCAAAACAGGCTATCATCCATCTTCTGGGCAAACTCGAAAACGACCGTGTAGGTTTGGTAATTTTTGCCGGAAAATCCTATATACAGATGCCTCTCACCACCGACTATTCAGCAACAAGATTGTTTCTTTCGAACATAAGTCCAGGAATGATACCGGTGCAGGGAACGGCAATAGGAGATGCAATTGAAACTAGTTCTTCCGGATTCGGCAACACAAAGCAAAGCAAAGCAATTATTGTGATTACGGATGGCGAAAACCATGAAGATAATGCTGTAGAAGCTGCCAAAACCGCTGCTGGAAAAGGGATCAGAGTTTATACCATTGGAATTGGATTACCCGAAGGCGCACCTATACCTGTTTTCAGCGGAAATACGCAGATCGGCTACAAGAAGGACGCATCTGGAATAACAGTAATCACCCGACTGAACGAACCCATGCTACAGGATATAGCAAAATCAGGAAATGGGCTTTTTGTTCGGGCAAACAACTCCCAATCAGGAGTTCAGGAAGTATTTGATCAGATTAACAAACTCGAAAAAGCTGAGTATAACGAGGCTTTCTTCTCTGACTATGAGGACAGGTTCCAGTTTTTTATACTGGCAGCTCTTATTCTAATTTTGGGTGAGGTTTTGATAGCAGAAAGAAAAGGCAGGCTGGCCGGAAAAATAAAGTTATTCAGCAATAAATCTTCAAAAAACATATGAGGTACCTTACGGTCATAATATTCCTTTTTGTTGTGGGCAGTTTGCTGGCTCAACCTGCCCAAAAGCTGGTCCGGTCAGGAAATAAAGCCTATAATGACGGAAAATATAAAGCAGCTGAAATTGACTACCGCAAAGCACTGACGAAAACACCCAATTCGCAGAAGGCTACTTATAATCTTGGGAATTCCTTATACAAGCAACAGAACTTCGATGAAGCTTCGGCCCAGTACCTGAAACTTGCTCAAAGTGAAGGCAAGGAGGCGCCGAAGTCGAATGTTTACTATAATCTTGGCAATGCGTTGCTCGAAAATAAAAAATACAAAGAGAGTATTGATGCATACAAAATGGCCCTGAGGCAAAATCCGAAAGATGAAGACACCCGGTATAATCTTTCGTATGCCATGTCGAAGCTTCAGCAACAAAAAAAGCAGGAACAGAACAAACAGGAACAAAAGCAGCAACAACAGCAACAACAACAGCAGAAACAACCCCAGCCTAAACCTGATATGTCGAAACAGGATGCAAACCGTATGCTGAATGCCATGAGTAACAACGAAAAAAGAACTCTCGACAAAACCAAGAACAAACAAACCACTGCCTCACGGAATCAGCCAGAAAAAGACTGGTAACCAATTTACCTACATGATTCAGAGGTGGATTTATTCATAAAAAAAGGGCATCTGATCTAGAATTAACGACTTTGCGTTTCCTGGTATTTAATGAACAGAAATTGAAAATGAATTTAAAACTGGTACTATTATTCCTGTTGTCAATGCCTGGCTTGCTATTAGCCCAGGATATCAGTTTTACTGCTCAGGCACCTAAACAGCTTTATGTAGGTCAGCGGTTTCAACTTACTTTCACACTCAATACTACCGAAGGCAGCAGTTTCATGGGGCCTGAGATCACCAATTTCGATATATTGAGTGGGCCTATGATGTCGAGTGGGCAGAATGTTATGAATATTAACGGCAAACTCGAATATTCCAGTTCTTCGTCCTATACTTTCATTCTGGAGGCCAACAAAGCCGGCACCTTCCTGATTCCCCAGGCTATCATTACAGTGAAAGGCAAACGGTATATGTCCAACTCCCTTACCATAACCGTTCTGAATCAGAATAACCGCTCTAACCAGCAAAATACAAATCCGAATCAGCCACAGGGAAGGACTCAGGCACCGGCAAAGGATGATATCGGTAACGATGTGTTTTTGAAAGCAGTGGTTGATAAAAATAATCCTTACCAGGGTGAACTAATTGTAGTAACTTTTAAATTGTACACCCCTACCAACAGGTTACAGGTTGATCAACCGGAAAAAGCTCCATCTTATCCGGGATTCTGGGCACAGGATCTTTTAAAGGATGCTACTCAATTACCACAGTATACTGAAGTAGTTAACGGGAAAAAGTACATAGTTGCTGAGCTTCGCAAGGCAGCTCTGTATCCTCAAAAATCAGGTATTCTAACCATAGACCCTCTGGTTCAGAATGTTGTTTATCAGGTGAAAGTTAAAAGCAGAAACCCTTTTGCTGATGATCCGTTCTTTGGGAATGATCCGTTTTTCAAAAACTTTATGGATGATTCGTTTTTCGGAAATGAGTATCAGAATATTAAGAAAACACTACGCTCAAATCCCATTTCGATAAATGTTAAACCACTGCCAACTGCCAACAAGCCTTTGGATTACACCGGAGCTGTAGGACAGTTTACCATGAAGGCGCAAGTTGACCGAACGGTAGTAAATACAAACGATGGCATTACTCTTAAGGTATCAGTCACCGGTACAGGTAACCTGAACCTTATCGAAAAACCTGCTATTAATTTCCCTTCTGACTTCGAGGTTTATGATCCTAAAATCATCGATAATTTCAGCAACAAAGGTTCAACCTCCGGCACACGTACATTTGAATACCTGATTATACCAAGGGCAGCCGGCGAATTTGCCATCGAGCCTATTCAGTTCGCCTATTTTAATCCTGCAAGAAAGGATTATACTGTGCTGAGCTCCGAGAAATTTAATCTTAAAGTAAACAAGGGAGCTGGCGGCTCAACAGAATCCAATGCACAAAATGATGTTAAACTGCTGGGTAATGACATCAGGTATTTGATGCCCCCCCCTTTAAACCTGGTATCAGTGGGAAATAATCTGTACGGAACGTGGTTATACTGGATTCTTCTCATTCTGCCTGTTTTAGGATTTATGGTATTTATTATACTATACCGCCAGAATATCCGCATGAAAGGCGACACAAAACTAATGCAGCGCAAGAAAGCAACACGTATTGCTGTAAAAAGACTCCATAAAGCCAAGAAGTTTCTTGATGGGAAGCAACATGATGCATTTCACGAAGAAATATCTTTTGCACTCTGGGGTTATATCAGTCATAAATTCAATATACCCATGTCGCTGCTATCGATGGACACGGCACGCGAACAACTTGAATCCAGGCAAGTTGACCCTGCTCTTACTGAACGTTTCATGGCCACTCTCAACGATTGCAACTACGCCCGTTACGCGCCGCCCGGCAAAGCACTCAATATGCAGCAACTTTATGAACTGGCTATAAAAACCATTTCGGAAACAGAACAGGTATTAAAATAAATACAGTAGCAAAATACAAATATCAACATCATCCATAATAACCTAAACAAAAAATCAACGCCCTATGAAATGTAAAAAAATAGCAGTTCTGGCATCAGCAATACTGTTAATTGCATTTCATGCTGTTGGCCAAAGCCCGGAACTAACGGCTTCGCAAGCAGCAAAAGCTTATAACAGCAAGCAGTATCCTGAAGCAATAGCAGCTTACAACAAAATAATTGCTGAGGGATTCGAATCTTATTCCCTTTATTACAATCTGGGAAATGCATATTTCAGAAACAATGATCTGGCACAGGCGGTACTCTATTATGAAAAAGCACTAAAACTGGAACCAAACAACGAAGATATACTGTTTAACATCGAAGTAGCAAACAGTAAACTGGTGGATAAAGTTGAGAAAGTCCCCGAATTGTTTTATAAAAAATGGTGGAAGCAGATTGTAAACGTGTTTAGTCTTGATACCATTGCTTTTGTGAGCATATTGCTGCTCACACTGGCACTTTTACTGGCAGCAATATATATTGCAGCCGCAAACATTACGATCCGGAAAATTGCTTTCTGGACGGGAATATTGTTCCTCTTCCTTTTTGGTATATCTGTTACTGCCGCATCTCAACGCAATCATTATATTGTTAATCAGCACGAAGCCATAGTTTTTACGGCAAATGTCAATATTAAAAGTTCGCCTGACGAAAATAGTAAGGACATATTCGTCCTTCACGAAGGCATAAAGGTAATACTGCTTGATGAAGTTTCGGATTGGCAGGAAATCCGAATTGCAAACGGAAGTGTGGGTTGGATTAAGATCTCTGATCTCAGAAAAATATAGCATACAGATTTATTCTGCCTACCGAAGAGTATACTAATTTCATTCCTCACTTTTCGGAATTCAAATACCAAAAGCATCTTTTAACAATACTTCAACAATTCTGTTGTATTTCTCAGAGATTAAACAGTAAAACTGCATGCAATTTGCATATGTTTTGTTTAAAATCTATTTTTGACCCTCCAAACTTTCATTCTATGACAAAATTATTACTGCTATTTTTACTTTCAGTTTGTACAATCAACCTTATGGCACTTGAGTCGGAAACTGATACTTCATGGAAATCGAAATACGAGGCTGCACTAGGTTTTTCGCAAACGACTTTCTCCAATTGGGCTGCCGGAGGCGAAGGAGCGGTATCAGTGAATGGTCTGCTGAACATTTATAAAAATTATGCAAAAGGAAAAGTATCGTGGAATAATTACCTGGGATTAGCCTATGGAACCAATATACACGAGAATGAGCCTAAAGTGCGTAAAACTAACGATAAAATCAATTTCCTGACCAAAGGTGGAATTTATGCCTGGCGCAATTGGGATTACGCTGGGATGTTCGAATTCAGATCACAATTTGATGAAGGGTACAATTATCCCAACGATTCTGTATATGTTTCAAAATTTATGGCTCCAGGCTATTTTCAATTTTCTATTGGCTTGAACTACAAACCTGTTGATTATTTCTATATCTTCATATCGCCAATCGGAGCACGTTTAACCGTAGTGAATGACAAAACGCTAACCAGCAGAACTGAAGGAGCATATGGAATTTTTAACGGGAACACAACTCTCTGGCAGGTTGGGGGATCAGTAAATGTGGGGTTTAAAAAAGACATTATGAAAAATGTGAACCTCATGTCGAAGCTCGATCTTTTCTCGGATTACAAGCACAATCCACAAAATATAGTTGTCGGCTGGGAAAACAACATATTAATGAAAGTGAACAAATACCTGTCGCTAAACCTTGCCACTATGCTGATTTACGATGACAATATCAGTTATATTAACAGAGCAGGAGAAAATAAAGGGCCTCAGGTACAATTCAAGGAAACCTTCAGCATTGGTTTTGCCTACTCATTCTCACCTTCAAAAAAAGCAGCTAACAATAAATAAATATCACATTCGTACTAAATCAAAAAACTATGGGACTGGTTAAAGAATTCAAGGAATTTGCCATGAAAGGCAGCGTGGTCGACCTGGCTGTAGGTGTGATCATCGGTGGTGCTTTTGGAAAAATCGTCACCTCATTTGTTAATGATGTGCTTATGCCACCATTAGGCGTACTACTTGGAGGTGTTGACTTCAAAGATTACAAAGCTATTTTGGTGGATGCCGTTGGCAACAAAGGCGCCGTGACTCTCAACTACGGTATGTTTATTCAGAATGTAATTGACTTTCTTATTATTGCAGCTTCTATTTTCCTGATGATCAAAGCGTTAAATTCGGCCAAGAAAAAAGGAGAAGTGGCTCCAGCACCAGTTGCACCTCCTGCACCTTCAGCAGAGGAAACCCTGCTAACCGAAATCAGAGATTTACTTAAAGAAAAGAAATAGAGCTGATTCCCTTTTAGATTAAACCGGTTGAAATACCGGTTTTTTAATGCCTGTACATTCAGATTGGCTGAGTATGAACAATTATTTTATCCCGGTACAGGTAAAGCATGAGTTTGATTTTGCTAACTTTGGAAATCAGATAAAAAGATTCTGAGAAAATAGCCATGATTAGAATAAAACACCAACCGAAGGTGATATTATGATCAATCTGGCGAACCTTTAGCTCATACAAGGCACTGAGCCTGCCGAAGTGAACACCTTTAAAAAACAATTAAGACGTTCATAATTCCATCTGACCTGTAAAAAATTAAAAAATAAACTGATGAAAAAACGACGGCTGAGCCGAAAAGTAGGATTGCCACCGGGAAGCCCTCTTTACACAGGGTCGCAACCTGGAGAGACTGTTATTGACATGCTCGTGTTTGACGATTCAGATTTTAAGGTACATGAGAATATATCTGTTGCGCAGGCGATTCAATATCAAGGTAAAAGTACTACCAACTGGATTATAATTAAAGGCTTCAGTCAATCAGACGCACTGCAGCAATTGGCGAATCACTTTGGAATTCATCCGCTCATCATTGAGGATATTTTCAATATTGAGCATATGCCTAAAATCGAGGACATTGATAATTCGCTGTTTGTTACTCTTAAAAACCTGAATTGGAGCGACAGCGATCAGATAATTGAATCGGAACAGGTCAGCATTTTTTTAGGACCTAATATTCTAATAACATTTGAAGAAAAAGATACTACTATTTTCACTCCTATAGTCGAGAGGCTGAAAGATGGCAAAGGCAAAGGCCGGATGCGGCAGGAAGACTACCTGTGTTATTTATTAATCGACCATATTGTTGACCACTATTATATACTGCTCGATCATACCGACGATCAGATTGAAGAACTCGAAAAACTGCTGATCGAAAATCCTACCAATGAACTTTCGTATTCTTTCCTGAGATTAAAGAAAAACCTGATGACGCTTCGAAAAACCATTAATCCACTCAAGGATGAAATCAGGTACCTGTCGCGCGAGGATTCGGTAGTTCTCAGCGACTATACCCGGCAATACCTGGGCGACGTATCTGACCATCTTACTTTTATCATCCAATCGATTGACAGCTTCCGCGAGATGATTTCGTCCATGATGGATCTGCTTATGGCTAATAATGCCAACCGTATGAACAGTATTATGAAGACCCTCACTTTGGTTTCAACCATTATAATTCCTATGACCCTATTTTCGAGTATTTATGGCATGAATTTCGACTATATGCCTGAATTAAGGTGGAAATACAGTTATCCGGTATTTCTGGCAGCTTTGGCCACAATGGGAGCAAGTATGTATTTTTTTATGAAACGGAAAAACTGGTTTTAATATTAAAAAGTCCACTTTCAACTATTCTCCGGGTCAAAATAATGAATGAAACTTTTTTTTGTAAAAAATCAGAAAAACGGAAGAATTAATCCAACATGAAACGTATCGGTCTGCTAAGCGACACACACTGCACTGTAAATCAACGGATTCTTGATTTCTTTGAATCCTGCGATGAAATATGGCATGCCGGAGATATCGGCGACATTACAACAGCCGACACTTTCGCCACAGTTAAACCATTCAGAGCAGTATATGGCAACATCGACGGCTTTGACGTTCGCCTGGGATATCCTAAAAATCAATTATTCTTATGCGAAGATGTTAAAGTACTTATTACCCACATCGGTGGCTACCCCGGCAGGTACGAAAAAGAAGCCAGGCAGCTCATTGCTGCAGAAAAGCCAGGTTTGTTCATTAGCGGACATTCGCATATTCTGAAAGTGATTTACGACAAAAAACATGAATTACTACACATCAATCCTGGAGCAGCCGGGAATTCCGGATTTCACCATGTGATAACCTGCGTGAGATTTGTTATAGATGGAAAGAATATCCGTGATCTCGAAATTTTCGAAAAACAACGGTAAAAAGTCTACCAGAATATGATTTGCAGAAAAAACAGAAAAGCCTGCAAATTTTCGAATGGAACAGCTTTAAAATGTCCTGCAAATTCAGAATAAACGAAATTTAATTTGAGTACGATTCCCGAAACAACTGTTATTTTGGTAGTATATTCTTATCTCAGGCGATCAGCCGAGCGGACCAGTTTCTCGTCGCGTTTTATTGCGCGGTTAGCCATCACCATGAAAACCATGGCAACCAGAGGAAAATATATGCCGTAAGCATGACTATAGTCAGGGACAATGTTGATTTTCTTTTCGATCATTGGTATATAAAGGAAGAAAATACCCATAATGAGAGCGATACTCATTAGTACGCCCATGTTAGTCAGTTTCACCTGAAAAGGTCTGTTTTTGTATTGAAACAAAGCGAACATGGCTAAAATTGCTATTCCGGCAGCAACCAGAGGCAAGGGTAAAAAAACTGCAGTCCCAAATGGATTGGCTTCACCCGGAACCATATTTTTCAGACCCGTGACGGAAAACACGAATGCCCCGTTTTCAGAAAAAAACTGTGCCAGTGGAAAAGCAAATAGCAGTGCTATGGCAGTAAAAGCAAGAGCAAGGTATACGGTTTGAATGCGTTGAATCATAAATTGTAATTTAAATTTATTGCAAAGATAGCATTGATAACTGAAATGTGAAAAATGAAAATATTTTTCTTACTGCCTTATATTACAGATGAATACTGGCTAGTAGAATATCCGAAAAGCCAATTTGCCGGTTAAATGCTGGTTCATGTTTGATTTTTGCGCATCTTAGCATTAAAAACGAGCATTTTTCAATCACATTTAAAATCCCATAGAACAATCTATGCCACAACGCACTACAATAATCTGGGACTGGAACGGAACATTGCTTGATGATGTCGGGATATGCCTCGAAGCCATCAATAGTTTACTTAAAGTCCGCAGAATGCCCGAATTAAGTGCTGATAAATACAGAGCTGTTTTCACATTTCCTGTTATTGAATATTATAAGGAGATAGGCTTCGATTTTACAACGGAGAAATGGGAACCCGTTGCTATGGAATTTATTGCTCAGTATATGAACATGTTACCGGATTGTAAATTAACTCCATTTGCTGTTCATACTCTTGACCTTTTCAAAAAACAAGGTTACAGGCAGGCAATTATCTCAGCCATGCAACACGATGCTCTTGTGAAATCAGTCAGTGATCTGGGCATACATTCCTATTTTGAATATATTGGAGGAATAAATGATCACTACGCTGTAAGTAAAGTTGATAATGCCCGCGAATACTTCAGCCTGGCGGGTTTGAATCCAGAGCGGGCAACCCTGATCGGTGATACAATTCATGATTCGGAAGTAGCTGCAGAATTGCATAGCAGATGTATACTCGTTAGCACAGGTCACCAATCAACCACAAGACTCAGAAAAACAGGTCTGCCAGTTATAAACGATCTTTCCGAAATTTATAGTGTACTTTAACATACCCAGACTCATGACCAGGAAACCCCATTTTACACTCATTTCTGCTTTTGCAGCGTTTTTAATATTTTTGTCATATTCATGTAATTACAACAAAAGTATGGACAGCGAAAAGGAACTTGCTGATACTGACCGGTTTTTTTCAGCTATGTCAGCCGAAAAAGGGATGAATACCGCCTTCCTGGCTATGTTCGATTCAGCGGGTGTTTTGTTACGAGCCGACCATCAGCCCATTGAGGGTTATAACGCAATAAAAGCATTGCTGACAAGCGAGGATGACAGTACTTTTATACTCACCTGGGAACCTGTGTTTGCGAAGGTTTCGGCCTCCGGCGATATGGGATACACATATGGAACCTACGAGGTTACCGATAAATCAACGGATTCGTTAACGAGCGAAGGGACTTATTCCACAATCTGGCAAAAAAAGAGCGATGGCAAATGGAAAGCCCTGCTTGATACCGGCAATCACGGATTAGGCAAAAAACTATGATACCATGAATATCGGATTGAGAATACCGTATAAAAAAATAATTCTGATTTTCATTGTAATCATCAGCCTGCTAATGCATTACCCCCATTTTTCGAAAGACCTTATGGGGGTGCATGTGTGGAGGCAAACCCAAACACAATCCACCATCAATAATTTCTACGAAGATAACATGAACATACTTCAACCAACCCGCAACGAAAGGGAAAATGGTGATGGTATCTTCAGAATGGAATTCCCTTTGATGCAATGGCTGGTAGCAGCTACATTTAAGATTTTTGGCAACCATATCATCGTTACCCGGATTTTTATGTTTATTATCGGATTACTCACTGTGTTGGGAATCTACAAGCTTCTGGAATCACTCTTCCAAAACACCACCATTGCCATTCTTGGGGCATGGGCATTCAACTTTTCACCCGGCTTCTATTACTATACCATAAATCCTATTCCTGACAATTTTGCTCTTTTCTGCTCTATCTGGGGAATAGCCCTGTTTTTCATGTGGTACAGAAACAGCAAAACATACCTGCTGCTTTTAAGTGGCTTTCTGCTGAGTCTGGGTGCATTGTGTAAGCTTCCATTCGTTCTTTATTATATAGTTCCTTTTACTTATTTTATCCTGATAGTAAAAGAGAAAGGTCTGAATAGTGAGACTTTTTTCCGGTTTTCGGGTGCCTTTGCATTTATTTTACTTCCGTTTGCATGGTACATTCAGGTTGTACCTCAATGGGGAGGCAATGGCATTGTGAACGGAATATTTGACAATCGCATTTCATTCGTGTTATTCCTCGACTACCTTCAGCACAACCTGATATCAGCACTACCCGAACTACTGTTAAACTATGGCTCCGTCCTCTTTTTCATATCAGGATTTTATTTCCTGTATAAGCGAGTTGCCTACAAAAACCGGCTGTTTCCACTGATGATTGCCTGGAGCCTCGCCATCCTCGGCTATTTCCTTTTCGAAATCAATATGATTGCGAAAATTCATGACTATTACCTGTTCCCGTTTTACCCTCTTCTGTTTATTCTGGTTGGTTACGGCGCCTACCATCTTCTGAATCAAAAAAACAAATACATCAGATACCTGTCCGTTTTGTTATTGTTAATTCTTCCGGTAACGGCCTATCTGAGAATGTACAACAGGTGGAATCCTGCAACCCCGGGTTTTAATTCCGATCTGCTGAGCTATAAAAATGAGTTAAGGAAGGCAGTGCCTGACAGCGCTTTATGCGTGGTTGGTAACGACAACACACATTTTGTTTTCTATTACTACATACACAAAAAAGGATGGGGATTCGACAATGATAATCTAAGTTCGCAGCAGCTTGGCGAAATGATAGGAAACGGGGCTGCTTACCTCTATAGTGATTCCCGCAGAGTGGATACCAGTAACGCTTTTAGCGCTTATTTTGATACCCTGATGCTCGAAAAAGGCTCGATACGTGTATATAAACTAAAAAAGGCTGATAATCCGCAAAACTGATAATCAGAAGAGTAGTTTGTTTTGAAAAATTAATTCTGTTGAGGGATTTCTTTTACGTCATTTTTCATTTCGGCTTCTTTGGCTTTATCATAATACACTTCCCCTGCTACTTCTCCGGCTATGTATTCGATTTCGCTTTCTTTGTCTCCATTTTCCTTATAGGAAGTCCAGATTCCTTCTTTAAAATCGTTATGGTACTGACCAGATAATACCAGATTGCCATTAGGGAAATAGTATTTTGCAGCACCCTCATATTTCCCGTTTATAAAAACAACCTCCGACTTGATACTTTTGTCAGAAAAATACTGCTTGCAAATTCCTTGTTTCTTTCCATTCTCGTAAGGACATTCTTCGAGCAGGGCACCGTTATCGTAGTACGTTTTCCAGACACCAACCGGAACACCTTTCTGATAAAGCTCTTCGGCTGAAATTATTTCCAGATCGTTATAATAATTCCATGGCCCTTCTTTTTGGGTTTCAAGGTACTTGCCAACGGCCATTTTCTTTCCATTGGGGTGATAATTCACTGCCATGGCTGATTTGCCATTTCCGCTGTATACCAATTCAGACCTTACTTTTCCGTTTTCGTAATAATATCTGAAAACTCCCTGTGGAATATTATCTTTAAAAGCACCCTCATAAACCACTTTTCCCCTGGCATCGAGTTTGCGCCATTCGCCCTGCTTAAGACCTTTGGCATCAGTAACATTCTGTGCATTTACGATTACTACCGAACAGATTAGCAAAGAAAAGAACAAAACAAGAGATTTTATATAATTCATGGGTGTCAGTATTGATAAAGTCTGAAAACGTTATTGTTTATTTTCTGGTATAAAGGCGTTAAAATTGTCTACTTTTGAAGAGCAAAAGTACAAAGTTATTGAGAAGGAAAACGGTTTTGGAACTGAAACCCAACTAAAACAGAATGGAAGTAAACTATTCATCAGTCTTATTGAAAAATGTAGTCGGCGAATTAAGCAGATTACCGGGTATTGGTCAGAAATCAGCACTGCGACTTGCCCTTCACCTGCTGAAACAATCGCCCGAAATTGCAGCTGCCCTGGGTGAGTCCATACTGAAATTGCGCAGTGAGATAAACTACTGTTCGGTATGCAACAATATTTCGGACCATGAGGTTTGCGATATCTGCTCAAATCCGAAGCGTGATCACTCCTTACTCTGCATAGTTGAAGATATACGCGATATGCTGGCAATTGAGAATACCGGGCAGTTCAAAGGAGTGTATCATATACTTGGTGGAATAATCTCACCTGTCGAAGGTATTGGCCCCTCGGATCTGAGCATAAAGCCGGTGACTGAAAGAGCCGGCACAGGCAATCTGAAAGAAATAATTATGGCATTACCAGCCACAGTCGAAGGGGATACCACCAATTTCTATCTCTACAAGATGCTGAAGCAATTCGATGTGAATGTCTCGATCATAGCCAGGGGTATTCCTGTGGGAGATGAACTTGATTATACCGATGAAATTACCCTTGGACGTTCAATCCTGATGCGGCAGCCATACCAGGGCATAAAAAGCTAGTTCCATTATTTTATGGTATATAAAGCAACTTTAATTCAACAAAGTTGTTTTTACAGCATAATTTTTATCGTATGAAAACTGAACTTCACCCGGCAAATCAAAGAGGGCATGCCAACCATGGATGGCTCAACACCTATCATAATTTCAGCTTTGCCACTTATTTTAATCCGGCACGTGAGCAATTCGGATGCCTGCGGGTGTTTAATGACGATACTGTCGCACCGGGTCAGGGTTTTGACACACATCCCCATAACAATATGGAGATAATCACAATTCCACTCGAAGGAGCACTCGAACACCGCGACAGCATGGGGAATATACAAATATTAAATCCTGGCGAAGTTCAGGTAATGTCAGCCGGAACAGGTCTTTTTCATGCCGAGTACAATCATTCCAAAAATGAGCAGGTAAAGTTCTTTCAGCTCTGGATTTTCCCCAGAGCAAAAGGATTAGTGCCGCGTTATGACCAAAAACGTATTGAAAACTACACCGCAGAAAATGAACTTATTACCTTGGTAACTCCTGAAACCCTTCAGCAGAAGGACACCCTGTGGATACATCAGGACGCTTATATTTCGAAGCTGAATCTAAAAAAGGGTACTCAGTTTACCTATACAATAAGAATTGCGGCAAACGGACTTTTTGTTTTTCTTATTGAAGGAAATGTGAAAGTTGAAAATTCGGATCTCAAAAGACGAGATGCGATAGCTGTAAATGATTCGGATCACATACAACTTTCTTCGGTAGAAGATTCGATCATACTTTTTGTCGAAGTTCCGATGAAATAAACAGATTTTAAAAAGCCGGATCAGAATTTTCAGGAAGCAGTACCTGTAGAGTCTTCACCGAAGAAGTCAAAAAGTGTAAGTTGGTTCGGGCTAATTTCGTGATGCACATGATCGGCGAGATGCACGTTACGTTTCAGGAATTCGCGTAAAGCCTGGCGGAAAACCTTATTCTCAGTGGTATGGTGCACTTTACAGAATTCCCGCAGTTTTTTATGCTGCGATTCCGGAATTTTAAAATTCTTCTGATAGAACTTTATTTTGCGGGGTTTTTTCTTCCTGCGCTTAGCCATACCACTCGTTAGTTAGTATAAATCCGTGCTAAAGTAGTGCATTTAACGGAATTAGCATTCACTCCACAAAATACTATTTCACATTTTATGAACAGTTTTTTTACAATAAAATCTGCTCAGTTCTATATTCCCTGAATTCTTTTTTATTTTCAACATTCCAGATTCTCTGAACCTTAAATCAACCCTTTTATATCGGTTATTATCCTGTCAGCCAGTTGTTCTGCCTTTTCGGACGAAACACTTTCGGCATAAATACGGATGATGGGCTCGGTATTCGACTTTCGCAGGTGCACCCACTCGCTCCCAAATTCGATCTTTACCCCATCGATAGTACTAATTGGCTGATTCTTATACTTCTCATAAATTTTTTCAAGAATAAGGCCGGTATTCATTCCTTCCGAAAGCGTAATCTTGTTCTTCGAAATGGTATAATCGGGGTATGTTTTTCTCAGTTCGGAGCATGTCAGACCTGTATTTGCAAGATGGGTTAAAAACAAAGCAATGCCTACAAGTGCATCGCGCCCATAATGCAATTCAGGATAAATAACGCCTCCGTTACCTTCTCCGCCAATAATAGCATGGGTTTCTTTCATCATGGCTACCACATTCACTTCACCAACTGCTGAGGCAGAATAGGTTTGTCCTTTACTTTCGGTTACATCGCGTAAAGCACGTGTTGACGACATATTTGAGACTGTATTGCCGGGAGTTTTGCTCAGTACGTAATCGGCTACTGCTACCAGGGTATATTCTTCGCCAAACATTGTTCCGTTTTCGCAAACAATTGCAAGCCTATCAACATCAGGATCCACAACAAATCCTACATCGGCTTTATGTTCTGTTACTGTTTTTCTCAGTTCATGAAGGTGCTCGGGCAGAGGCTCCGGGTTATGCGGAAAAAGTCCATTGGGTTCACAATACAATTGAACGATTTGTTCAACGCCGAGCGCACGCAGAAGTGCCGGAATCGCAATTCCACCTGTTGAATTTACGGCGTCAATGGCAACTGTAAAATTCGCTTTTCGTATTGCATCCACATTTACAAGGGGTAGATCAAGCACCATTTTTATATGCTTGTCGATAAAGGTATTATCCTGCGTATAACTACCCAGAGATTCCACTCCGCAATACTCAGTATCGGGTAAATCAGCATTAACTAACACTTGCTTACCATCAGCATCGTTCAGAAATTCACCTTTTGAATTTAAAAGCTTGAGTGCATTCCATTGGCCGGGATTGTGGCTTGCTGTAAGAATAATTCCTCCCTGTGCCTGATAAGAGGTTACAGCCATTTCAACAGTAGGTGTTGTGGAAAGCCCCAGGTCAATTACATCAATACCTAATCCCATAAGTGTACCACATACCAGGCTGTTAACCATGGATCCCGAAACGCGGGCATCACGTCCAACAACCATGCTGATTCTGATACCTGGGTTTTCATCAGTAATATACTTTGAATAACCTGTCACAAATTTTATAATGTCAGGAGGCGTCAAATTATCACCAGGCTGCCCTCCAATAGTACCACGTATTCCAGAAATACTTTTAATCAATGTCATGATATTTTTTTTTGCAAATATACACAGCAAACGTTTGACCCCTGTAGCCTTCAAAATTTATATTGTCCGAATTAATGATTCGCGGGAGGAAGGTCAGAAACGTATTCCCAAAAATTATTACCTTTGCACCGTGAAATATTCGAATAATAATGGATAATTACGAAGAAGATAAAGATTACCTGCGCGAACTGCTCGAACGCTTCGAAAGCGGTGTCGGTGAAGGTGGCTATTCCTTTTTCGACAGTGGCGAGCTGGAAGATATTATCTATTATTACTTCAGTGAATCGGAATTAGTCAAAGCACGGAAAGCTATTGATTATGCCATAGAGCAATTTCCCGAAGAAGTCAGTTTCCAGGTTTTTAAAGCTCAGTATTTTCTTAATAACGGTGAGCCTGAAAAAGCACTTGCCCGGCTTAACAGCCTGGATGCTATCGATCCGCAAAACCCTGACATTTTACTTACCCGTGCAACTGTATTCAGCACCATGCACAAGCATGCCGAAGCTATTAATGAGTATCAGAAAGCCCTGACCAGGGTTGATGAAGATCAGGACGAGATACTTACCTCTATTGCTTTTGAATACCAGAATCTGAGAGAATACAGAAAAGCTGCGGAGCATCTGAAGAAAGCCATACGGCTGAATAAGGAAAACGAAAGTCTGCTCTACGAAATTGGTTATTGTTACGAGATGGGCCAGATGAGTGAAGAGGCTATAGATTTCTTTATGACCGAAATCAATAACCGTCCCTATTCCTATGTTGCATGGTACAATCTGGGAATAGCTTACAGCACACTCGAATTATACGAAAAAGCTATCGATGGATTTGATTATGCTATAGCCATCGACCCTGCTTTTACACCTGCCTATTTCAGTAAAGCACAATGCTATGAGCAGATGGAGATGTACCACGAAGCAATAAATGTGTACAAACAGACATTTGAACTCGAAAAACCGGATTCGATGACTTTCTACTACATTGGTGATTGTTATGCAAGTCTGGAAAAATACGATACCGCTATTGAATTTTACCGCAAGTCAATTGTTCTCGAACGGCACTTTTCGGATGCATGGATGGGTATAGGCCTTTGTTTTGTTGAGCTTAACCAGCATCTCGATGCTTTGTCGCATATGGAGCAGGCTATAAAACTGGAATCGGATAATGCCGAGTATTATATTGTTCTGGCCGAAACCCAGCTCACACTCGGACTCAATAATGAAGCTGCTTTGTCGTACGAAAAAGCAAGTGAACTTGAGCCGTACCATGCTGATATCTGGCTCGACTATTCTGATTATTATGCCGATGTACAGAAGGATTTCGTGAGGGCTCTCGAAATTCTGGAGGATGGAATTTATTACCAGGGCGATAACAGTGCCCTTACCTATCGCAGAGTAGCTTACCTTTATGAATCAGGAAGGCAGAAGGAAGCAATACTGGAACTATTTATTGCTTTAACACAGGATTACGATGCACATGTTCAGCTGCTCGAATATTCCGAAAATATTAAGAATTCGCCTGAAATTTTAGCTGTTATTGAATCCTATAAAAACCAGGATTTATAATATTCTTTGTCGTAAAAACTGATTTTAAAACTCAAAACCAATAAAAATGGGAATTACTCAATGGATTGCCAATACTGCAGTTGCTTTTATTGCAGCTACATCCTACCCGGGCATTTTTTTACTAATGGTGCTCGAGAGCATGGTCTTTCCCATTCCGAGTGAGGCAGTTATGCCATTTGCCGGCTTTTTGATTGTTGATGGTCAATTTACTTTTACCGGTGTTATTATTGCCAGCACACTTGGTAGTATTGTAGGATCGTTGATTTCCTATGCTATGGGCTATTATGGAGGAATACCATTTATCAAACGCTTTGGAAAATATCTGCTTCTCGATACGCATGATCTGCAGATCACTGAACGGTTCTTTGCCAAACATGGTGAATTAACCATTTTCATTTCAAGATTTATCCCGGTAATCCGCCACCTTATCAGCATACCGGCAGGCCTTGGTAAGATGAACCTCTGGAAGTTTACGATCTATACCATCCTTGGAGCCGGAATGTGGAATTCCTTCCTCACCTATGTTGGGTATAAACTTAAAAGCAACTGGACAGAAGTAATGACATACAGCCATATCATAGATATTGTAGTGGTGGCGATTCTTGGACTTGCCTTCTGCTATTATGCCTATAAAATTTTTATTAATCTGACAAGGAAAAATACTGCCAGCTGATCATGCGACTATTCGGTTTGATCGGGCTTCCGCTGTCGCATTCATTTTCGGCACAGTATTTTGCAGAAAAGTTTGCCCGCGAAAATATTGCTGATGCTACATACAGACTTTTTCCGCTTGACAATCTGGAAGTAATACCAAATCTACTGAAACAGCAAATTGATCTGCAGGGATTTAACGTCACAATTCCGTATAAAGTAGCCATTCTGCCCTATTTAAACCATATTTCTGATGAAGCCGCTGCCATCGGAGCAGTAAACTGTGTGAAAATTGAGCGAATTGGATCCTCGGTTACATTAACCGGTTTTAATACTGACATATATGGATTCAGAGAATCACTGTTACCATTACTAAATCCGTCACATACCAAAGCACTTGTATTGGGTACCGGTGGTGCTGCCAAAGCTGTTTGTTTCGTTCTCGGTCAACTGGGTATTGATTTTATTTCAATTTCGCGAAAAAAAAAGCTAAAATCAGATCTGTCTTATGCTGATATCACTGAAGAAGTTATTCGTAATCACAAGCTTATAATTAATACTACACCTTTGGGGATGTTTCCTGAAGTGCTGAATTGTCCGGATATACCATACCAGCACATCTCCGGCAGCCACATACTTTATGATCTGATATACAATCCGGCAGAAACTGAATTTCTAAAAAGAGGAAAAGATGCCGGTGCTTTAACCTGCAATGGATTGCAAATGCTTGTCTTGCAGGCAGAGAAATCATGGGAAATCTGGAATAAATAAATTTCATCTTCCACTGGCGTAACACTCAGAAACGTATTGCATTTAACCATACCGCAAAGTCAATTTTAAATGAACCCATAAAAACATATAGCCATGTCAGTCCTTATGCAGTTTGCCATGTTTCCAACAGATAAGGGAGACAGCGCCAGTCCTTTTGTTGCACGCATTATCAGAATGATACGAGATAGTGGCCTTCCTTATGAGCTAAGTTCGATGGGGACAATTATCGAAACCGAGACTCTCGAAGAGGCTCAGTCAATTGTGAACAAAGCATTTGAATTGCTGAAAGAGGATTGTAGCCGTGTATACTGCACGGTCAGCTTCGACATCAGGAATGGGTCAACCGGGCGTATGCAGCACAAAGTTGCATCCATAACAGAAAAAATAGGTCCGGTGAATCACTGATCCTTTCGGATGACTTCGATGGTGAAATCGACAGCCAGGGCAGCCAAAGCACCCACGGCTGCCAGCACAGGCGCAATTAAAGCACCAATAAGACCGAGTGTTACAGGTATTTCGAGATATACTTTGCCTGTTTCATCCTTGATAATAATGCGGTTTACGTTTCCTTCGTTGATCAGTTCGCGGATCTTACGCATCAGATCTTCACCTTTAACTTTAAATTCAGAACTTGTCATTGTACTAGCTGTTTGATGAAGATATGACGAAACTAAACTGCTTTGGTTACAATCTGATCTTTCGGGATTGGGATTTCAGAAAGCCTCCCTCATAACGAAGTAAATTACAATGAAACCCTCAAAATTTTAATCAGACAGACCCTGACTCCTACAAAAATTTGAATTTCGGGATAAGTGGCTTAATTTGTACTTTTGCACGATGAACAAATCAATTTTATTTCTTCTAATTTCTGTTTCATTCTATACATTGTTTTCGTGCCAGCGTAAACAAACAGAAGAGGGTATTCCTCAGCTTACAGTTAGCATAATTCCTCAGAAATACCTGGTATCGTACATTGCAGGTGCAAAAATGGAGGTACAGGAAATGCTTCCTCCCGGTTCGAATCACGAAACGTACGAACCTGCCCCGCGCGACATGGAAAAGATTTCATCATCGAAACTTTATTTTGCCATCGGTGCCCTTGATTTCGAACTTACCTGGCTCGACAGGTTGCAGTCATCCAATCCTTCCATGAAGGTAATTCAAACCAGCACAGGCATCGAAATGATCAGCGGACACAAGCACGGATCAGAAACCGGTGCTGAACCAATGCATAATACCGGGGGTAAAGATCCTCACACCTGGCTTTCGCCTTCCTGTATGCGCATTCATGCTTCCAATATTTGCAAAGCCTTGTCGGACCTGGATACGACCAATGCAAGCTTTTATGCTGACAACATGAAAAAATTCAATCTTCTGGCTGATTCAACCGACCAGATTATCCATGAGAAACTGAAAGGATGCGAAGGAAAGTCAATACTTATTTACCATCCTGCACTGGCATATTTTGCCCGCGATTACAATATTGAACAAATCAGCATCGAACAGGACGGGAAAGAACCTTCGCCAGCCTACCTCGCCGAATTGATAAAAATAGCAGGCAAAAAAAATATCAGGTCCATATTTATATCTAAAGAATTCGATACCCGTAACGCCGAAGCTATTGCCGCTGAGATTCATGGCAAAGTAATTGTTTTCGATCCTATGTCGGAGAAATGGGCCGAAAACCTGATCCATCTTGCTGAGCTGATTGCTACAAATTAATAATTTCACCTGAGAATGAGAGAACTGATAAAACTTGATCAGGTTACAGCCGGTTACGGGAACGGAATTGTTCTGCGTGATGTTACCTTTACTATTTCAGATCAGGATTTTATTGGTGTTATAGGCCCGAATGGCGGCGGGAAAACAACGTTGATCAAACTTATACTTGGGTTAATACAACCTATTTCAGGCAAGGTTAAGCGATTTGATGAGCAGAATGGAAGCTTCATCGGATACCTGCCGCAACAATCGCAAATCGACCGGAGGTTTCCGATTACAGTGAAGGACATTGTACTTTCGGGTTTGATGTCAGCCGGAGGAATTCTGAACAGGTATACCTCAAAAGAAAAAAAACAATGTCTTGAATTGCTGGATCAGATGGGAATAAGTCACCTGTCGAAACGAACAGCCGGTGAATTATCTGGAGGTCAGTTGCAGCGTGTTTTTATCTGCCGGGCTCTTATTTCTTCTCCAAAATTACTGATCCTGGATGAACCAAATACATTTGTGGATAATCGTTTCGAGCACGAAATGTATGAACTACTACAGCAGTATAATAAAAAAATGGCAATTATGATAATTTCGCATGATGTAGGGACTATTTCATATTTTGTCAAAACCATTGCCTGCGTTAACACCTACCTGCATTATCATCCGTCGAATATTATAACAGAAGAACAGCTTGCCGGATATAACTGTCCTTTACAGATAATTACACACGGCGACGTTCCGCATACTGTGCTCCAGAAGCACGAACACGACTCAGAGCATACTCACCACCACCATACCCACGATTAAAAAAATGTCAGGAATACTTTCATATGATTTCGTGCTTCACGCTGTAGAAGCAGCCTTTCTGGCAAGCATCAGCTGTGGATTTATTGGTGCCTATATTGTGGCGCGACGTATGGTCTTTATAAGCGGTGGTATTACCCATGCATCATTCGGGGGAATCGGACTAGGATATTTCCTGGGAATAAATCCGATTTTCGGAGCTGCAATTTTCAGCATTTTATCTGCCTTTGGAATCCGCATTGTGTCGCGTCAGTCTGACATTCGTGAAGATTCAGCCATTGGAATTCTATGGTCGTTTGGCATGGCTGTGGGCATAATTTTTATATACCTCACACCGGGATATGCGCCTAACCTGATGTCGTATCTGTTTGGGAGCATACTTACCGTAACTTCTACCGACCTGGCTCTGATGAGTATACTGGCCGCTGTTACCATGCTGATATTTCTGTTTTTTTACAGAACCATCCTGTTTATTTCGTTCGACGAAGAATATGCACGCTCACATAATGCACCAGTCGAAACATTCAATTACCTCATGCTTACCCTGGTGGCACTGGTTATTGTGATCAATATAAGGGTAGCCGGAATAATTTTGGTGATATCATATCTTACAATTCCGCAAAGCACGGCAAATCTGTTTGTTAACGACTTAAAAAAGATAATCATACTGTCGATGCTTATCAGCTTTGCCGGCAGTTTAACCGGACTTTTCCTTTCGTATTACTGGAACATTCCTTCCGGAGCAACTATCATCTTTGTTTTCGTGCTGATATTTATTCTTGCCCGTTCGGCAGTATATCTGAAGAATAAACGCACAATAAAAAACTCATTAGTCTAACAAAGTTTATTCGGAGTGATTGAGAACTTTCAAACAGGTATTCGATAATTTCTTTCACGCAGTGCTGCGATAGTTTGTCATGCTTTTCGGTGTAATGGACATTTGTGGTGTTTTTAAATAGACGTTTAGTTCAAGTGGACATTTGTGGTGGTGTTTATTTTTTGCATTGTGAACAAATAAAAGAACAACATTTTATTTTTGTTTTATCAAGCTAA
>Ga0208789_1000240_pt1 | contig 64893 bp, 70 predicted proteins | sample Methanotroph_Enr_FD_187368 | JGI IMG/M metagenome (GOLD analysis project Ga0208789, IMG submission 187368) | Enriched soil microbial communities from Old Woman Creek wetland in Ohio, USA - Methanotroph_Enrichment_5 (SPAdes) (version 2) | ecosystem: Environmental > Terrestrial > Soil > Wetlands... | reverse complement strand
AAAGAGGAATCCAATGGGAAACAGTTCACATTGTTTGACTAACGAGTTGCACTTGCTTAAAGAGCTAATCTAAGAAGGCTATGCCTTCTGCATTTTAAATCCACCTCCTTTGGGGGTGGTTGTTTAAGATAACAGATGTTTTTTTTATCGCTATATCTTTTGTCCAGTCATCTTCAACTTGAATGAATATAAAAAACGTCTTTAATAGACGAATGTAATTTGTTAAATGTATTTTTAATTGCCACTTAACGCCACTCCCAGCCAAACGATGACAGCACACTCCTAACGTGATAATAACTTGATTTACAAACATAACTTTACCGGCGAATAAAGTATTCACCATTAAAAATGTAAAGTTATGAACGAGAATGTAAACGACCAGGATGTTCTGTTGGTCACAGACAAAAAAGGCAACGGAATGGAAGTTGTATCAGGAATTGGGAAAGATGGAAAGATGAAGTCTGTCAGTCCTAAAGCTAAAAACGAGCCACAATTTCTAAAGCTTGACAAGCAAGGGAATGTATTGGATAATTTCTTTTCCAACTTCCGTAATCAGTACAAAGATCCCACACACTTCCAATTTTTCAAAGTACCGGCCAAACTGGTCGAAGGTATGTCTGCATTATTGAATGAAATGTTGAATCAACCTGAAAATGCTTTGAACAAGGAAACACTCGATAAACATCGGGTGTCGTCCGATGAAGTTTCAGCGAAGCAAACTTACCAACCCATTGATGAAAATCGCATCGATTGGAAACAGTTGGAAAAATTGGGCGTCACACGCGAAACGCTGGAAAAGACAGGTAGTCTCGATGCGATGCTGAACTGGGGAAAATCACCCGTCTTAATCCCTATCACACCTAAGTTTGACGAAATGACACTTCGAACAGATGCTCGTTTATCTTTTCGGGAAATTGAGGGAAAACTAACAGTAGCTATTCATGCTGTACGCAGGTCACCCGAACTGGATAGACCATTCTTTGGTATTCATTTCTCGGACGATGACAAAAAAAACCTGCTCAGTAACGGAAATGCCGGACGAATCCTTGCTATTGAATTTCCCGGACAAAAGCCAACCCCTGCTTATGTGTCAATCGATAAACTTACCAATGAATTAGTAGCCGTAAGAGCAGACAAAATTCGTATTCCAAACGAAATAAAAGGAGTATCTCTTGATGATAAGCAGTTGCAGAGTTTGAAAGAAGGCAAGGCTATTTATTTGGAGGATATGTTGTCTAAAAGTGGAAAGCCCTTCAATGCCACAGTTCAAATCAATGCCGATAAACGTGGAATTGAATTCAGTTTCGACAACAACCAAAGTCAAAGTCAGCAACAATCAAATACAGAATTTGCCATTCCTACTAAATTGGGTGGGATAGATTTGCCTGAAGCCGACCAAAGCCGACTCAAGGAAGGTGGTACTATTCATGTAACAGGTATGAAAGACCGCGAAGGACAGGAATATAGTGCTTATGTGAAAGTAAATACCGTAGAAGGTAAACTGAATTTCTATCGCTGGGATCCTGACAAATCCAATGCAAAAGAAGTAAGTCCTGATGAAACGAGTAAAACGCAGGTTGCGGTAAATACAGATGGTAAAACCAACGAAGCCACCAAGAAAATTGAAGCACCATTGAAAAAAGGTCAGACAAAACCAACAGAGGTACAAGAGAAGAAAATGGATGATAAGAAAACGGTAAAACCCAAATTACATAGATAGCAAATGTCTAATTGTATTCAGAAAATGATTATTTATAAGAGTCAAAACAAAAAACATTAAACATGAACAAAAATATCGAACCGGTTGAGTTGTCCTATTACCGACTCAGCCTCCAGTCTTTCCTACAGGACAGCCATCCCGAACTGGCAAATGATTCCAAATTTATTGTAAGCCGTGGCGACCTGGCTGTCCAAACTTATTCACAAAGCATAAAAGCCGGGCAATCCCATAATCATGCCGAAGCCTTGGCAAGTGAAGTGCTGTATAAAGGCCTTTACTTTTCAAAGCACGATACAATAGTCAATGTGTTGTGGAATGAGTTTTATCAGGAAGTGCCGCAGGGTTCTGCCAATAATCTTGCTCAAAAACTACTTGCCTTTTGTGAAAGTGTTTTTGCAAAATATCCCCTTTCGGATGATTTCGCTTATGAGCCGGAATTCAATGAGCTATATACTGAACTGACAGGAACTATCGTCATTTGGATGGAAGAACATGAGCTTCAATAAAAAGGTACATCTCGCTGCCAATATTGAAGCTATACGGCTGGCGTTTGCACTTGAAAAAGAGCATCGCCAGCCGACTGTGGAAGAACGAGCAGATATTCAGAGTTATTCAGGGTTTGGCGGATTGAAATGCATTCTCAATCCAGCCCAAACCTTGTCTGATTATGCCTATTGGCCAAAGTCTGAACTAGAACTTTTCCCCTTGGTGGCAGAATTACAGTTGCTCATTCGTAAAAATAGCAACACGGAAGAACAGTATAAAAGGACTTGGGGAAGTCTAAAGAATTCCATACTGACTTCCTTTTACACACCAACGGAAATTGTCACTACTATTGCGGATACTTTACAAAAAAGCGGAATCACCCCATCCCGCTTTCTTGACCCATCGGCAGGAATGGGCGAATTTATTTCTGCTTTCCAACAAACAGCACCGGAAAATAGCTCCATTATGAGTTTTGAGAAAGATTTACTGACAGGTAAACTCCTTTCTCAATTATATCCCAACAATACGGTTACTATCAATGGCTTTGAAGAAATTGAATCGAGGTACAATAATTATTTTGATGTAGTCTCGTCTAATATTCCATTTGGGGATGTTTCTGCCTTCGATTTCGGTTTCTCTAAAAGCAAGGACAAAGCAAAGCAACAATCCACACGGGCTATTCATAACTACTTTTTCATCAAGGGAGTTGATACCTTACGTGAAGGAGGCATTCTGGCCTTTATTACTTCACAAGGTGTAATGAATTCACCTCAAAACGAAGTAATCCGTCAATGGTTGATGGACAATACCAATTTTGTATCAGCTGTACGATTGCCCAATAACCTGTTTGTGGACAGTGCCAACACAGAGGTCGGAAGCGATTTGATTGTCTTGCAAAAGAATTCAGCTAAGACAGAATTGACAGAAGATGAAAAACTGTTTGTAAAAAGCTCCTTGCTTAACAGCGGTGTTGTAACCAATAGCTATTTCAAAAATACCCAACGAGTAGTTCATACCAAAGGTAGTCTTGATACCGACCAATACGGAAAACCAGCTATGGTGTTCCTGCATGAAGGAGGCCTAAAAGGCATGGCAATTGATTTACGAGTTATGCTAACGGATGATTTCTCGAATCGACTTAATATAGAGCTGTATGCACAGCACAATATTCAGTCTCCAATACAGCAAAATCCCATATCTACAAGTGCCTCTTCGGCCACTTCTCAAACAGAAGTAGCCAAAGAAGCACCTATTATGACCCTCTATGACCTTTTTGATATGAATGTTGAAGAACGTTCTCAGATTATTGTAAAGCCCAAACGGAATGGTCCGAAACGAATTCACACCCGGCAGCCATCACTTTTTGATTTGCCTTTTGAAACAGCAGAAATTAAAGCAGGCGCTAAACCAACACTAGCACAAGTTCCAATTTCAACACCGCTTGAGCTTGAAGTTTCAATGGAGCCCCATCCATACAGTGGGATACGAGAACCGCATTATCGGGTTGGTTTTTTAGTAAAAATGGAATCCCAAGTCGGCTATTTATCCGAAGTGTACATAAGCGGAGCGACATTTACACCATTGAAGCTAAGTTCACTTCAACAAGAAAAAGCATTGCTCTATATTGATCTGCGTGATGTCTATCAACGGCTTTATACCTATGAAGCAGAAAAAAGGGAAGAACACAAACCGTTTCGGTTGGAGTTGAACTCACTTTATGATGAATTTATCAGACGATACGGACAGCTTTCAAATCCCAAGAACCTGGACTTAATCAAGATGGATAGTGGGGGTAAGGATATTCTGTATCTCGAACGGTCGCTGGATGGTCAAATGGTTAAGGCTGATATTTTCGATCACCCAGTCTCATTTAATGCCAACGAAATCACCCATGCAGACACCTCGGAAGAAGCCTTGTCCGCTTCACTCAATAAATTTGGGGAAGTCAATCTGGAATACATGACTTCGCTCTTGCCAGAAAAGGACAAGGATGAGCTTTTGCAGGAACTTCAGGGGCGGGTTTACTACAATCCATTGGTGGAGAATTATGAGATAAAAGAGAAATTCATTGCGGGGAATGTAGTCGAAAAAGCTGAATCCATAGAACACTACCTAATCGAACACCCTGCTGATGCACTCTCGCAACAATCGCTGGCAGTATTGCAGCAAGCAATTCCCCGGCCTATCTCATTTGATGAATTGGATTTCAATTTTGGCGAACGTTGGATACCAACCGGCATGTACAGCAAATACGCTTCGTATCTGTTTGATACGAATACCACCATTCACTATTCAGCCGTTGCCGATGAGTTTTCTGTCAATGCAACCAACCTGAATGCCAATATCTACGACAAATATGCCGTAAAATCCCAAAGCCGAACTTTTAATGGATTGGCATTAATGAAACATGCACTGGTAAATACTTCGCCGGATATTACCAAAAGTATCATCGTTGGTGATACCGAAGTGCGGGTACGCGATAGCGAAGCCATACAAATGGCTAATGCGAAAATTGATGAAATACGCAAAGGTTTTTCAGATTGGCTGAGCGAACAATCACCTGAATTCAAAGACAGGCTATCTAATCTCTATAACCGGAAATTCAATTGCTTTGTGCGACCGGATTATAACGGCTCACATCAAACTTTTCCTCAACTAAACCTGAAGAATTTAGGTATTGAAGACCTCTACGGGAGTCAAAAAGATGCTGTATGGATGTTGAAGCAAAATGGTGGCGGTATCTGTGACCACGAAGTGGGAGCCGGAAAAACGCTTATCATGTGTTGTGGGGCATACGAAATGAAACGACTCGGACTAGCCAATAAACCCATGATTATCGGACTAAAGTCCAACGTACAGGAAATAGCTCAAACCTTTCAAAGTGCCTATCCCAATGCCCGTATTCTGTATCCGGGCAAAGAAGATTTTACACCCGACCATCGGATAAAGATTTTTAATGATATAAAGAACAACTCTTGGGATGCGGTTATTCTAACGCATGACCAGTTTGGTATGATACCCCAATCAGCCGAAATGCAACAAAAGATCTTGCAGGCGGAATTGGATAGCGTGGAAGAAAACTTGCAAGTACTCAAACAACAAGGACGAGAGATTTCAAGAGGAATGCTCAAAGGAGTTATCAAGCGTCAACAGAATTTGGAAGTCAAACTCAAAATAATCGCTTCAGATATTGCCGAACGAACCGATAAGGTGGTTGACTTCAACATGATGGGAATCGACCATTTGTTCGTGGATGAAAGCCACCGGTTCAAGAACCTGATGTTTAGTACCCGCCACGATCGTGTAGCAGGTCTTGGTAACTCAGATGGCAGCCAACGGGCATTGAATATGCTTTTTGCTATTAGAACTATACAGGAACGCACAGGCAAAGACTTGGGTGCAACATTTCTGTCAGGAACAACCATTTCTAATTCACTCACGGAGCTCTATTTGATATTCAAATATCTGCGTCCAAAAGAATTAGAACGTCAAAACATCAACACTTTTGATGCATGGGCAGCTATCTTTGCCAAGAAAACTATTGACTATGAGTTTTCGGTAACCAATCAGATTGTACAAAAGGAACGTTTCCGTTACTTTATCAAAGTACCGGAACTGGCGGCATTTTATTCTGAGATAACAGATTTCCGTACGGCTAAAGGAATTGGTATCGATCGACCTGAAAAGAATGAAATCATGCACAATATTCCACCTACACCACAGCAGGAAGCATTTATTGAAAAATTGGTGCAATTTGCTCAGACGGGTAATGCTGAATTATTGGGTAGAGCACCGTTGTCGGATTCAGAGCAAAAAGCAAAAATGTTGATTGCAACAGATTATGCCCGAAAGATGTCGTTGGATATGCGTATGATTAGTCCGGAGTATGAAGACCACGAAGATAATAAAGCCTCGCATTGCGCTGCTAAGATTGCCAAATACTACCATACCTACAATGCACAAAAGGGAACACAATTCGTATTCACAGATTTGGGAACCTATAAACCCGGTGAATGGAATCCATGCAGTGAAATCAAACGAAAACTGGTCGAAGATTATGGCATTCCCGCACAGGAAATTCGGTTTATACAGGAAGCTAAAAACGACAAGGTACGGAAATCCTTTATTGATGGCATGAATGCAGGAAAAATCCGAGTATTGTTTGGCTCAACAGAAATGTTGGGAACAGGCGTCAATGCGCAAAAACGAGCTGTAGCTGTACACCATTTAGATACGCCATGGCGACCCAGCGATTTGGTTCAACGGGATGGTCGTGCCGTAAGGAAAGGAAACGAGATAGCCAAGTTCTATGCCAATAATAAGGTAGATGTGATTATCTATGCTGTTGAGAAAAGTCTGGATTCCTATAAATTCAATTTACTTTACAACAAACAACTTTTTATTCAACAGCTCAAGAACAACAATATGGGAAGTCGCACTATCGATGAAGGGAGCATGGATGAAAAGTCAGGCATGAATTTCTCTGAATATGTGGCTATACTTTCCGGTAATACTGATTTACTGGAAAAAGCCAAACTGGAGAAAAAGATTAGTTTTCTGGAAAGTGAACGTCATGCCTTTAACCGAAGTAAATCAAATTCAGGCTTTAAACTAACTGAGATGACCCGAACAATCGACAGCAGTCAAGAGATGATAGCACGTATGAATAAAGACCTAAATGCCCTAAACGGAAAATTACAACTGGATAAGGATGGAAATAGCCTCAATCCAATTAGATTGGATAACTTTCAAAGTTCCGACCCAAAAATGATTGGAATAAAGTTGAATGAAATAAATGATAATGCCGGAACAAATGGCGAATACTTTAAGATTGGAACGCTTTATGACTTTAATTTATTGGTAAAATCAGAAACCTACATAAGTGAGGGGCTGGATTTAAGGGAAAACCGTTTCTTCATTGAGGGTGAAGGCAATATTAAGTACAATTACAACAACGGTCATTTAGCTACAGAGCCTAAACTGGCAGCATTGAATTTTATCAATGCCTTGGAACGTATTCCCAAATTAATTGAGAAATATGAAGTAGAAATAGCCAAGATTTCAAAGGATATTCCGGTAATGAATGAAATCGTCAACGGAACCTGGAAAAAGGAAGATGAATTAAAAGTGCTCAAAACAGAATTTCTAGCCTTGGATAGAAAAATTCAACTCTCACTAAAGCCAATTGAGCAAGGAGAAGATAAAACAACGGAAGAAGTTGATTTAGAAAATAGTTCAAAAAATAACGTTCATGTTCGCACAACAGCTTCTCATTCGTATGCAAACAGATGATATAAGTCTGTATGTTTAGTTAATATGTTGACAGGCAATATTGTATGAACACTATAAATCATCTTATTCAGATTAATATTGAACGCATTCTGTGATAAAATCCATTTTAAAAATACTGTTTATCAATGTTTTATACTTTTTTACATATTGAAAAAAGACTAATAGTTAAGAATGACCGTTTTTAAGCAGAAAGGTAATAATTTTACTTAAAACTACCGGGGTCACCATACTACCGGATTCAACGAATAATTATAAACCAATCTATTAAAAATGAACTCATGATACAGTACACGTTAGAACTTCTCGATAAAATTAAATCCGAAATTCAAATCATAGATTTGGAAGAAGATACGATCTTTAATAAGTCTATCAAAATCATTTCACGACTTGAAATTGATTTTAATGAACTCAAATCTCATATTTCTGAATACTCTTTCAACAATGAAACGGAAGAAATTCAATTTTTCAAAGAAACAAAGCCTCAGATATCCAGTCAACTGTTGTATTATAATGGCATTTGTAAATTTGAAAATAGTCGTCCTATTGGTAGTGATACTGTGCAAAAAGAATTTACACTTAAACAATTGGATCTCTTGAAAGATTATTTTGATAAGAATATTGATTTCTACAGGTACTACAGAGCACATAGAACTGATCTCGATAAACATTATTTTCTTCGTTGCCAGCCTGACCTCGAAATGTATTTTGATAGTTTTTATTTCGAGCGAGATCCTAAGTTTTCTACCGGATTCGATTTAAAAGTTGCAACTATTTTGGCAAATGATATGTTAAGTGACTACCTCAATGCAGAACTAGTAAAAGAAGATGTACCAAATGCTCATCAGTTTGATAATACGAATACACAGAAAGTAAAAGCAAAATGGACAGGATCGAAAGTAGCACTCATTGAACTGATATATGCATTTCATACCTCGAAATGTATAAACAACGGAAAAAGTGATTTAAAAAGAATGACTTCTTACGTTGAAAATCTATTCGGCATTGATTTAGGAGATGTATATCGTACTTTTATCGAAATTCGTGGTCGCAAGGGTAGTCGTGTTCAGTGTCTGGACGACCTTCGTAAAAAATTAATTGCTCGCATGGATGAGGTTGATAACAATTAATATCCAAACAGCTCGATTTTCAAATTGATATTTATTTTCATTGTAGAAACCGGACAACTCCCAAGTTGTCTGGTTTCTTTGTTTAATAGAGCAACAAGACAGAGTGCTCTATTTTAATTATATACAGTTCCTTTTTAAAATAGTTTACCCAAGTTGTGAAATCCATGTTTTCAATTTCCAGATCTTTGCAATCAAAAATTATCATTATGGATGTTATCACAATCGAATCAATAGCATTTTTAGAGTTAGAGGCAAAAATTAATCTGATTGCCAAGTTTGTAAACGAGCAAAAACCTTCTATAGCTGAGAACCCGGATGAGACATGGGTTGATAACTATGATGTATGTACTTTCCTGAAAATTAGCGAACGCACTTTACAGCGTCTTAGATCAAAGGGTCTCGTCTCCTACTCTGTTATTTCAGGTAAATCATATTACACACTTACAGAGGTTAAAAGGATGCTTAATCAGCATATAATCAGAAGTAATGGGGAATGTTTAAGCGACTTGATTACGAATCATAAGCAAGCAGCCGAGAGAAGAAGAGTTAACAAATTAGTCAAATAGAATTTTAGAAGAATTTACATTCAATCAAATTTCATATTTATCATTATGGAAATCAACAAAGAAAATTTAGAAACAATAATTGACAGGCTTTTTGAGAAGCTTGAAGAAACTGATAAAAAGATGGATAGATTACTCAATCATGATGCTTGTCTTAAAGGTGATGAACTGCTGGATAATCAGGATTTGATTGGAATGCTCAAGGTAAGCCATCGCACATTACAGCGTTATCGCACAAATGGCAAATTGCCCTATTGCAATATGAATGGCAAGTCGTTTTATCGGCTTACCGATGTAACTAAATTTATTGATGATCAATTTATGGGAATAAAATAGTTTGCTTAGATAGAAACGCATTGAATAATAGTCAATAAGAAAAGGGAAACGCAATTTGTGTTTCCCTTTTCTTATTCGTAAATTTAGTTTGAATTAATCGTTAGGTTTAAATATTAAACATTTTCTCAATTCCCTGTAATTTGCCTGCTAATGCCTGCATATCATTACTGATTTTACTGTCGGTGATACGTGCATAGATTTGTGTTGTACGAATATTGGTATGACCGAGCATTTTACTTACTGTCTCAATTGGAACACCTTTTGCCAAAGTAATCGTGGTAGCAAAAGTATGCCTCGCTAAGTGAAATGTCAGTTCTTTGTCTACTTCACAAATATCTCCAATCTCCTTTAGATACGCATTCATTTTCTGGTTGCTTAGAATAGGAAGTAATCTGCCGTTTGGTGAAACACCCTTGTATTTATCCAAAATCATTTTAGGAACATCCAACAAGAGGATATTCGAATTTACATTAGTTTTCTGTCTTTTAGTCATAATCCATAAGTTGCCATCAAAAGAAGTACAAACATTTTTTTCGGCTAAATTTCTAACGTCAACATAGGCCAGTCCGGTAAAACAAGAGAATATAAAGATGTCGCGAACCAATTCTAATCGTTTTATAGCAAACTCTTTCTTCAGTATCTTTTCTACATTCTCCTGAGTGAGATACCCCCGATCTACTTTAGTCAAATGAATTTTATAATTTGCAAATGGATCAATTGCAATTAATCCATTATTACGAGCAAGAAGTATAATACGTTTGAAGTACTGCATAAATTTTGCAGTAGTATTTGTCTGACATTTACCAGTGGTCATTAAATATATTTCAAAGTCCCAAATGAATATCGGTTTAATCTCTTTGAGTGAAATATCCTTCAATTGATATTTGAGTAGAAGGAATTTTTCAAGGTGCCTGCGGGTGCGTTCGTATTTTTGATAGGTAGTTGTTGATTTGCTTATACCAACAAGTCTTAAAACATCCTCGTTGTGTTTTTGGAATAGGTCTAACAGTGTTTCATGATGCTCGCTAATCCCTAGAAACTCATTTTTTACTTTCTCAGCAGTCACATAATTGTCCTTTCGTTGAAGTTCATGGTAGATACCATGTATGGAAGCTTTAATTTGTTCTAGTTGAGCATTTTGTTGCTTGCTATCAGAAGGATGTCCGATAACTTTACCCATTTTTACACTCCAGTTATTAGGCTGGATTTCTAACTTGGTATTGAATTGCGCAATGATACCATCAATAGTGATGCGGGCAACAATTGGCATTTTACCATCTTTTCTAATAGCATTCCTTTTCAAGTAAAAAAGGACCTTAAATGTACTCTTCATAATTTCATTTTTTTAATCGTTACAAAACTAGTTTATTGATTGAAAATGAAATAATTACAGCCTAGCAAAAAAGCGTCAAATCAATGCCAAAAGAAGACTTTCTGTGACCTATTTCTGAGTTTAAAAAAAGGTCACGATTTAGTCCTAAAAGTATGTCTGTTTATGGCTAAATTTTGGCTAATCTAGCAACTAGAGTACAAGGTGGGATGATGAAAAAATCCCTACAAATCAACGATTTGTAGGGATTTTGCTTTCAGGTGTCGCTTTTTGACTAACCTTCTTGCGGTACGGACGGGACTCGAACCCGCGACCTCCGCCGTGACAGGGCGGCATTCTAACCAACTGAACTACCGAACCAGGATTTTTTGTTTTGCATTGTTTTCTAATGCGGTGCAAAGATAAGGCAAATTTTCATATCTGCAATAGCTTTTTTTAATTGTGTGCTCTAAAAATATAAAAAGCAACTCATTTCTGAATTGTTTTTTAACTTAAGTGCGGACGAGTTGTGAGCCTGATCCAGTATAGGTTTATTTAGCTCAGACCAACTAAATGACTCTGTACAATATTTGCCACAGGCAAATATATAGAATAAGTATTTATACTGATAAAATTCAATAAATATTATCTGTTAATCATAAGTTCCGAAAAATAGATACCCTAAATTACAAGTCTAATTAAACTGCCAGCATGATTTTCCGGTATTCGGTAGGAGAATATCCCGAAACTTTGCGAAAGGTTTTATTGAAATGAGATATAGTTTCGAAACCACATGCTGAACTAATATGAGATATATTCATTTCATTCATTAGCAAAAGCTTACATGCATACCCCACACGCATATCGAATATGAAATTTTTAAGTGATTTGCCGGTTTCTTTTTTGAAAAACCGACAAAAGGCAGTGGCATTCATCGAAGCAAAAGAAGCAATTTCGTCCAGGCTAATCTGCCGGGTGTAGTTCTTGTTTATAAACGAAATTATTTTATCAACCCGGGAGGCGTTATTCTTTGTATTATATTCAAAACCAGACTTTGAAATGGTTTTTCGCCCAGATATTTCCGACATAACTTTTAGCAGTTGTAGAAATGAAGTTATCTGATCCATACCCTTTTCTGTAGGAATTAAGTTCAGAAAATCAATCAGTTTCCGGGAACAGCCGGCCGGAAAAAGAATGCCAAGACGAGAATCTTCCAACAAGTTTTTTATTCTTATAAACTGAGGATAATAATTGACCGAATGCTGCATAAATTCTTTTTCGAACTGAATAATGGTTCCTTTGACTCGAGAAGGAGCATTCTCAGAATGAAAAACCTCGTCACTTTTCATATAATGCGGAAGGTTTGAACCAATAAGCAAAACATCGCCGGCACCATAGTTTTCGATGCTATTGCCTACAAAACGAGTTCCCGTACTTTCGCTAATGTAAATGATTTCATATTCAGAATGAAAATGCCAGGGGTAAGTAAAGTGCTGATAGTCATAAAATCGGGCACGTAATGGCGAGCTGCTTGAAATAGCGAGCTGCTCATTCATTATTTTTTCATCGATTGTGCAAATATAGAATTATACTGTGCAAATATAGGAAAATCATTTATGATTTTTTATTTGTAGTTTTGTAACCAATTATCATAATAATGTCTTATGAACGAATTATTTAATATCAAAGGAAAAGTAGCTGTGATTACAGGTGCCAGTGGTGTGCTTGGTGGAAGCATTGCACGCAGTTTTGTGCAACAGGGAGCAAAGGTTGTTGCTTTGGGTACAAAACAAGAGAAAATTGATACAACGGTTGCTGATTTGAAGGCTTCGGGTGGCGAAGCGATTGGTTTTGTATGTAATGTGCTTGATATAGAGGCATTAAAGTCAGTCGCAGATGTTGTTGTTGCAAAATGGGGAAGAGTAGATATATTACTAAATATAGCCGGTGGAAATCTGCCCGGAGCAACATTGATGCCCGATCAGGAGTTTTTTGATATGGACCTGGCCGATTGGGATAAAGTGACACAGCTCAACATGAATGGCACGGTTTATCCAAGTTATGTTTTTGGGAAAATAATGGCTGCTCAAAAGTCGGGAAGCATTGTGAATGTATCGTCGATGGCAGCTCTGCAATCGATGACACGCGTGCCGGGATATTCGGCGGCAAAAGCAGCTGTGGGCAACTTTACGCAATGGCTGGCCATGGAAATGGCCATGAAGTATGGCGATGGAATTCGTGTAAATGCCATCGCTCCGGGCTTCTTTATTGGTGAGCAAAATCGCAAGGTGCTTATTAATCCTGATGGGTCTCTGACCGACAGGAGTTTAAAAGTTATTGCCAATACACCTATGCGCCGGTTTGGCGATATCAACGAGCTAAACGGAACGGTTCAGTTTTTGTGTTCCAACGCAGCAAGTTTTATTACGGGAGTTGTAATTCCTGTGGATGGTGGATTTAGCACATTTAGCGGGGTGTAAATTATGGAAAAGACATGGAGATGGTTTGGCAAAAAAGATGTGATTACATTGCCAATGCTTCGTCAGATTGGCGTAGAGGGCATTGTAACGGCATTACATCATATCCCAAACGGAAAAATTTGGTCATACGATGAAATTATTAATCATAAGACCTTCATTGAAAATGCCGGTTTGCGTTGGGCGGTGGTCGAAAGTCTGCCCGTAAGCGAAGCTATAAAATATGCCGGAGCCGATCGTGATCTGTTAATTGATAATTACATTGTCAGTCTCGAAAACCTGGGGAAAGCCGGCGTTACAACCGTTTGCTACAACTTTATGCCGGTAATAGATTGGATTCGTACCGACCTGAATTATAAACTGGCAGATGGTTCTTCAACTTTGTTTTTTAATAAAAAACGTTTTGCTTATTTTGATATTTTCATTTTGGAACGAAAAAATGCCCGAGCCGATTATTCCGTAGAAGAACTGGCAAAAGTTGATGCGCTGGCAAAAACCATTACTCAGGCCGACAGAGACGAATTGGTTGACACCATTATTGTAAAAACACAGGGCTTTATCAATGGAAACATAAAAGAAGGCGACCAAAATCCGGTTGCAATTTTCAACCGGTTGCTGGCGCTTTACGATGGCATTGATAAAAACCTGTTGCGTGAAAATCTGAGATATTTTCTGCAACGCATTATGCCTGTCTGCGAGCAATATGGCATAAATATGTGCATTCACCCCGACGATCCACCTTATCAGATGCTCGGTTTGCCACGCATTGTTACCAGCATGGACGATATACAGTGGATTTTAAATGCAATTGACAATCAGTACAATGGACTGACGTTTTGTGCAGGTTCGCTGAGTGCCGGCAGTCATAACGATGTGCGCATTCTGGCTGATAAATTTGCGAAACGCACTCGTTTTGTTCACTTGCGCAGTACTGATGTGTATGGTAATGGCGATTTTATGGAAGCATCACACCTCGAAGGACGTGGATATTTAATTGATTTAGTAAAAATATTTGAAACTCAGAATCCCACAGTGCCAATGCGGGTTGATCATGGAAAACTGATGCTTGACGATGCCGGCAAAGGTTATAATCCGGGTTATTCGTTTCACGGTCGGATGTTTGCGTTGGCACAACTGGATGGAGTGATTGCTGCGGTAAAACATGGTTTGAATAAAAGTCTATGAATTGGTACGATTAGTCATAAAATCCGATTGTCATATTAGCTATTTTTGTCAATCAATATTTTGAATTATATACCATGCATAAAATTAGAATTGTATTAGTTACTCTCACCTTGTTACTTTGTTTAATTGTAACCCAGGTAAAGGCTCAGGCTAATTTTGCTTTCAAAAAAGGTAATGACCTTCAGGTTTCAGTCAATAAAAACGAAGCTGAGGTTGTTCATACAGCTATTGATATATTCAGTCGGGATTTCCAACAGGTTTTTCAGGGTAAAGTAATTTCAGGCTCTGTTGGAGATGTTTTGATTGGAACAATTGGTCAAAACAGTGAGGCCGAAAAGTCAGTAACTTCAACTGACTTGCAGGAATTGCGAACCAAACGAGAAGGATTTCTTCTGGAGGTTCAGAATGGAAAACTCATTGTTTTGGGAAGCGATAAACGTGGAACGGTTTATGGAATTCTGGAAATATCCAGACTCATAGGGGTTTCTCCCTGGGAATGGTGGGCCGATTCGCCAATTTCCAGTAAAGATAAACTCACACTGAAAAATGGTTTTCGTACGCTGCAATCTCCTTCGGTAAAGCATCGCGGCATATTTATCAACGACGAAGACTGGGGACTGACTCCCTGGAGTTATAAAAACTTTGAGCCATCCAATATTAAAGGTTCTATCGGCCCGAAAACACATGCACGCATTTTTGAATTGCTGCTTCGCCTGAGAGCTAATACTTTTTGGCCTGCCATGCACGAATGTTCCATGGCCTTTTACATGACTCCCGGCAACAAACAAATGGCAGATAAATATGGTATTTATGTGGGAACATCGCATTGCGAACCTATGATGCGCAATACCAATGCCGAATGGAAAAAGGCTGGAACAGGAGATTATAATTACATCACAAACCGTGAGAACATTCTGAAATTCTGGGAAGAACGAACAATCGAACTGGCTGGTTCTGACAATATTTACACACTTGGAATAAGAGGTGTGCACGATGGTAAAATGCAGGGAGCCAATACGGTTCAGGAGCAAAAAGAGGCAATTACTCAGATACTCAAAGACCAACGGGAAATGATAAAACGCATTGTCAACCCCGATGTGGAAAAAGTGTCGCAGGTGTTTATACCGTACAAAGAAGTATTGGATGTGTACAATGCCGGACTTGAAGTGCCCGAAGATGTTTCGCTTATGTGGACGGATGATAATTACGGCTATATCAATCATTTCCCAAATAGCACTGAGCGTAGCCGGAAAGGTGGAAATGGAGTGTATTATCATGTTTCCTATTGGGGTCGGCCTCACGATTACCTTTGGCTTTCGACTACACATCCGGCACAGATTTATTACCAAATGAAATTAGCCTACGACAAAGGAGCACGTGATATGTGGATAATCAACGTGGGTGACATTAAACCTGCTGAATATCAATTGGAAATGCTAATGGATATGGCCTGGGATATAAATTCCATTCAAAACGATGTAAAGAGTCTAGATAACCATCTGAAAAACTGGTTGCAAAGGGAGTTCAGTGAAAAGTATTCTGATGACTTACTGCATATTATGAATGAATATTACCAGCTTGCCTATATTCGCAAACCTGAATTTATGGGCAATACCCGTACTGAAGAAAAAGAACCTTCATTCAAAATTGTAAGTGATTTGCCTTGGATCGAGAACGAAATCAATCAGCGAATTGCAGATTATCAAGCAATTGATAATCAGGTAAAAAAAATATCAGTGGGTATTCCACAATCAAAAAAATCGACATGGTTTCAGTTGATTGAATATCCTGTAAGAGCTGCTGCCGAAATGAACAAAAAAATATTATACGGACAGTTAGCCCGCCACGGCAAAGCTGATTGGTCGCTTAGTGACAAAGCTTTTGATACAGTTGCTGCACTAACCAAACAATACAATGAACTGAATGGAGCTAAATGGAAATATATGATGGATTTTCAACCCCGTAAACAGTCGGTATTCAATAAACTACCACACGATACAGTTTCAACTCCGTTGCTGCAACGGTCAAAACCACTGATGTTTTTCAACGGAATTGATTATAAATATTTTCGGGGAACAAAGCCAATCATTTTAGGACATGGATACGAACGTAAGGCCATTTGCATTGAAAAAAACACGACTGTAAACTATGTTTTTAAAGCGAAAACCATCAAAAAAATCACTGTCGAAATAGCCTTAGCACCCAATCACCCGGTAGAAGGAAAAAATATTCGGTTTGCTGTTTCGCTGGATAGCGAACCGGAACAACTTGTTGATTTTCAAACCACCGGACGAAGCGAAGAATGGAAGTTGAATGTTTTGAGAAATCAGGCTATCCGCAAAATAGATTTTGACCTTAATAAAGCAGGCAAACACATACTGAAAATCAGAGCAGTTGACGAAGGTGTGGTGTTGGATCAGATTAAAATCTTTGCACTTTAATACCGAAAATCAGAAAAAACAGTGATAGTTCACTCTAAGTGAGACTATCACCAAGCAACAATATTACATAAATCTCTTATGAGAAAGCTCACAATTCTATTTCTAATAGCATTTATAATTATATCGGTAGCAGCACAAAACAGCAGAAAAGTCATTTCTATGGACATTGAAAAGGCAAGAAAGGTGCATTGGTGGCTATATTAAAAGGCGTAGATGCAGATAAAATCATTGAGCGCCTAAAAACTATAAAAGAAAGAAAAAGACATGCAGTCAAAGAGATAACCCTTGACATGTCTCCCACGATGGTAAAAATGGCCAAGAAATCTTTTCCCAGGGCAATTGTAGTGACAGACCGATTTCATGTACAATAGTTAGCTTATGCTGCGGTACAGGAAATGCGTATTAATTATCGCTGGCAAGCTATAGAACAGGAAAATAAAGAAATGGAGCTTGCCAAGAGTGTAAAGAAGAAATATGTTCCTGAGGTTCTCTAAAATGGAGACACCCTAAAATAATTACTGGCAAGAGGGCGATACATTTTGTTTAAGCGTAAAAGCAAATGGACTCCCTCTCAATACCGAAGAGCCGAATTGCTTTTTAGATACTATCCTGATTTAGAAGCTGCATACGATTTGGCAATGAAACTATGCTTAATTTGCATTCCCCACAACTTTTTGACTTGATCCCGATTGATCCCTGATTTGCCAGGAAGGCTGTAATATGAAAAAAGCACTTAAACTGTTGTGTTTAAGTGCTTTTTGTTGCGTGGTACCACCAGGAATCGAACCGGGGACACAAGGATTTTCAGTCCTTTGCTCTACCAACTGAGCTATGGTACCTTTCGGCTTAGCGGGTGCAAATATACGGCGATTTTTTGATTCTGCAAGGGTATTGCGAGAAAAAATCAGAAAAAAATAGATGTTTGTTTTGTTTTAGACGCTTGTTTTGGCTTTAAGATATTGATATTGATTGATATATTTGTTTGAAAAAAAACATGCAAAAGTGTGATTTTTTTACACGGTTTGTCAGGGATGTGTTTTCATGGAATGGCAATAACCGTATTTGGATTCAATCCCACGCTTTCTATCTTGTATAAAAGTTTCCCTTTTCGGTTAAAGCAAAGCAAATCGCCTTTTGTGATGTAATTTCGGGCATCGGTCAGGTATACATTGCCATTGGCGGGGTGGACGTAAATGCCAAAGGGACGTTCCAAAGTCGTTCCATTGGTAATAAAGTTGCTGGAAATTACTTGTTCGGTTTTGCAGTCAAAAGTTTTAATCCAATAGGTATTTTTTGCAAAATCGTAATTGTACAGGTATGCTGTGTCGTTGCGAATGGTGAAGTTTACTACGGGCAGATTATCGAACGACTGAGTTACTTGGTCTGTTTTGCTATCAATCCGGACGAGTCTGGATTTTATATTGCCATTATTTCCACGCACAACTACATACACATCTCCTTCGCTGTCGGTTTCCATTTTGTAAGGATTCAGCCCGACAGTGTCTTTTTTAATTTCAATAAATGTATTTAAATCTATCACGGAAACAGTGTTGTCGTAGTTTGGCATGTCCAGTCCGCCGGAATTGGAAACGTACAGTTTACCGTTTGCGGCGGTTATTCCATCCGGATTTCGGCCAACGGAAGTCACCGCTTCAATGAATAGTGACGTGGTGTCGATGCGAGCCACGGTTCCATCGAATGAGCAAACGTATGCTTTGGAGCCGGAAAAAGCAATGTAGCGTGGTTGCCGGGCCACATTATTGGAATTGAAAAATGGAATGCGCTTGACAGACATACCTGATTTTAAATCTACCACCTCTACCTGCGACGATACGTTTACCACTATCCATAGTTTACTTCCATAAGCTTTCATATCGTTGCCGGTATCGCCAAGTCCCCGGTTGTTCTGAAATAAAAAGAAATCGGTATTAATGGTTCGCTTGTCGAAATTTAGTTGGCTTAACGTGCTATTGTTCATGTTGAAAAGCCCTTCGGAAAGTACGTACAACTTACCGGTTTCACCCGGAGTAAGCGGCAAGTCGACTGGGGTGGGCACGTCTTTCATATCGTCGCACGCCGAAAGAAGTGCGGTGAATACCAAAAGAAAAATGTAGCTGGATTTGAATCTCATTTCTGTAATTCTGAAAATGTATTACAAAAGTACATCAACAAAATCATAAATGACCAATTTGTCAATTCTCAAACCTCAATTTTTAGTGGAAAACTGGATAACCCATTGTGAAACAGTAAATAAATCTTAATTCGTAATTCATAACTTATGTGTGTAACTCAATTTCATCTTTTTTGTGTATTTTTGCAAACCAAACTCAAAAATTGAAGAAAATTACGAATGAATAATATCCGCAATTTCTGTATTATAGCCCATATAGATCATGGGAAAAGTACTTTAGCCGACCGACTTTTAGAATATACAAACACTGTAGCCGGCAAGGAAATGCAAGCGCAGGTTTTGGATAACATGGACCTGGAACGCGAACGTGGCATCACCATTAAAAGTCATGCCATTCAGATGAGTTATAAGCTCAATGGCGAAGAATATATCTTCAACCTGATTGATACTCCGGGGCACGTCGATTTTTCGTATGAAGTGTCGCGTTCCATTGCTGCCTGCGAAGGTGCGTTGCTCATTGTTGATGCTACCCAGGGGATTCAGGCACAGACTATTTCCAATTTGTATATGGCCATTGAGCATGATTTGGAAATTATTCCGATCATGAATAAAATGGATATGGATAATGCTATGCCGGAAGAGGTTGAAGATCAGATTGTAGAGTTGCTAGGCTGCAAACCCGAAGATATTATCCGTGCCAGTGGCAAAACAGGCATGGGTGTTTACGATATCCTTGAAGCCATTGTAACCCGTGTTCCTGCACCTAAAGGGGATCCAGAAGCGCCATTGCAATGTTTGATTTTCGACTCTGTTTTCAATTCATTTCGTGGTATTATTGCTTATTTTAAAATTGAAAATGGTACTATCAATAAAGGTGATTTGGTTAAGTTTGTAAATACCGAAAAAGAGTATTATGCGGAGGAGATTGGTATTCTGAAACTTGAAATGTCGCCTACTAAAACGTTGGGTGCTGGGAATGTTGGGTATATTATTTCGGGTATCAAAACTTCCAAAGAAGTAAAAGTGGGTGACACCATTACCCATGTAAAACGTCCGTGCACAAAATCTATCGAAGGATTTCAGGAGGTGAAACCTATGGTTTTTGCCGGGGTTTATCCTATCGAAACTGAAGACTTTGAGGATTTACGTTCTTCTATTGAAAAGCTTCAGTTAAATGATGCTTCGTTGACTTTCGAAGCGGAATCGTCGGTAGCCCTTGGATTTGGTTTCCGTTGCGGATTTTTGGGTATGTTACATATGGAAATCATTCAGGAACGTCTTGACCGCGAGTTCGACATGAACGTGATTACCACCGTACCGAACGTTTCGTATAAAGTATATACGAATAAAGGTGATTTGATTGAGGTTCATAATCCGTCAGGATTGCCCGACATTATGGCTATCGACCGCATTGAAGAACCGTATATCCGAGCTTCTATTATTACCCGCACCGATTATATTGGCCAAATCATGACACTTTGCCTGGGTAAGCGTGGCGAACTGGTGAAACAAAATTATATTTCCGGAAACCGCATGGAGTTGATCTACGATTTGCCGCTGGGCGAGATTGTATTCGATTTCTACGACCGTCTGAAAAGTATTTCGAAAGGTTACGCCTCGTTCGATTATCATATGAACGGATTCCGACCATCGAAATTAATCCGTCTGGACATTCTCTTGAATGGTGAGCCTGTGGATGCACTTTCGTGTCTGATTCATGTGGATAATGCCGTTTCGCTTGGAAAGCGTATGTGCGAAAAACTAAAAGAGTTGATCCCGCGCCAGCAGTTTGATATTGCCGTACAGGCAGCTATCGGAGCTAAGATTATTTCGCGCGAAACCATTAAAGCTGTGCGTAAAGATGTGACTGCCAAATGTTACGGTGGTGATATCAGCCGTAAACGGAAACTGCTCGAAAAACAGAAAAAAGGAAAGAAACGCATGAAACAAATTGGTAATGTGGAGGTTCCGCAGAAAGCATTTTTGGAAGTGTTGAAGTTGGATTAATTTTTTAATTGGGAGTTTTTGTTGTGCCGGCTATAAAGTGAATTATGGAGCTAAATTATAGAAATCAAAAATTTGAGAAACTATATAGTTTTCTGGATAGATTAGAAGCTCGTGTAAATCCGGGGGTATTGCTGCTTTTTGTTGCTCTGATAGCTATAGTAATTGCCAATTCGTCACTTCATGACTGGTACGAATCCATTTGGAAAATAAATTTCTTTCTGGGAACGGAGCATTTTAATGTATTTAGCCATCAGGGTCATCCATTTACCACGCTTCAAATGGTGAATGATGGGCTTATGGCTATTTTCTTTTTTGCTGTAGGGCTGGAAATAAAGCGTGAAATTCTTGTTGGAGAGCTTTCTTCATTTAAACAGGCTATTTTACCTTTTATTGGCGCTTGTGGTGGAATGATTTTTCCGGTGCTGGTGTTTTTATCAGCTGGTAAATTGCACAATTTCTCCCCCGAAGAATTTCGGGGTATGGCTATACCAATGGCTACCGATATTGCCTTTTCAATTGGTGTTTTAAGCCTGCTGGGGAAAAGAGTCCCGCTAAGTCTTAAAATCTTCCTGTTGGCATTGGCTATTGTTGATGATATTGGTGGCATTGTTGTGATTGCTATTTTTTACAGTCATTTTTCAACAGCTTCGTTTGTATATCTGCTCATTTCCGCCTTGTTGTTTGGAGTTTTGATGCTTGGCAATTACTGGCGGGTTAATAGTAAGTTGTTTTATGCCCTCGTTGGAATTATTATCTGGTACCTGTTTTTACAGGCAGGCATACACCCGACTATCGCGGGTGTGTTGGTGGCTTTTATAGTACCGGCACGTCCGCACCTGAATGTGAAGAAATTTACACAAGGTATACAGCATGATATAAATATTCTACGTGACAGCGTATCAGATGATGGTAGCGAGAGTATTGTTCTTACGAACAAGCAGATAAAACATCTCTCACGTATTGAGACTGCTTCTGATCGTGTGATCAGTCCATTACAAGGCTTTGAAGATGGTTTGGGTAATACAGTCAATTATTTTATTATGCCTCTTTTTGCTTTTGCAAATGCAGGAGTTGTATTTGATTTTTCAAATCTCAATATATTTTCAGGAGTTACATTAAGTGTTCTTCTGGGCTTGTTGCTGGGAAAAGTTACCGGTATTTTTACATTTATCTGGTTGGCGGTAAAATTAAAAATATCCCGCTTATCAACAGGTATGACGTGGCTGAATATGTTGGGATTGGCCATGTTGGGTGGCATTGGGTTTACGGTGGCACTTTTCTTGGCCGGATTATCTTATCTATTGGGAAGTGATTTGCTAAATCAGGCAAAGCTTGGCGTAATTCTGGGATCTTTATTCTCTGGGATTCTCGGCTATTTTATGTTGAGGCTAATTTTAAATAAAAAGTGAAAACTTTTGCTCAAAAACAATATTTGTTGAATAAGGTATTTTTATCTTGTGTCAAAAGGTAAATTAGTTTGCTTGTTTTGATATCTAACAAACTATATTTGCTTACTTTTTGCTGGAACAGGTATTTTTTACTGTTTTGTGCATACGTATTCCAAAATTGTAATCATTTTAAACTATTTTTGTTTTTTATCGTGATTTCTGTTTGAAAAGAGAATATTATTTGTAAATTTGCGACTCGTTTTTTCAAAATAAAAAGAATAATCAATTACCAAAACGCTATAAATCTATGTCAGAGTTAGTTGGACGTATTTCACAAATTATCGGACCAGTGGTCGATGTTTTCTTTGATTTAAAAGGAAATGAAGAAGTGAAATTACCTGCCATTCACGATGCGTTGAGCATCGACCGTGGAAATGGAAAAGAACTGATTGTTGAAATTCAACAACATATTGGAGAAAACACTGTTCGTACTGTGGCTATGGATTCTACCGACGGACTTCGTCGTGGTTTGAAAGCTGTGGCATTGGGTACTGCTATTTCCATGCCGGTGGGCGATCAGGTGAAAGGACGCTTGATGAATGTAATCGGTGACTCTATTGATGGCATGAAAACGCTGGACAAAAAAGGAGCTTACGCCATTCACCGCGAACCGCCTAAGTTCGAAGACTTGACAACCAGTCAGGAAATTTTGACTACCGGTATCAAGGTAATTGACTTGCTTGAACCGTATGTAAAAGGAGGTAAAATTGGTCTTTTCGGTGGTGCTGGTGTAGGTAAAACCGTATTGATCATGGAGCTTATCAATAATATTGCTAAAGGCCACAATGGTTTCTCTGTGTTTGCCGGTGTAGGTGAGCGTACCCGTGAAGGAAATGACCTTTTGCGCGAAATGATTGACTCGGGCGTAATTCGTTACGGCGAAGAATTCAAGAAAAGCATGGATGAAGGCAATTGGGATCTTTCTAAAATTGATTACTCGGAAGTTGAAAAATCACAGGCAACACTCGTGTTCGGACAAATGAACGAACCTCCTGGAGCACGTTCTTCGGTAGCTTTATCGGGTTTGACCGTGGCTGAATCTTTCCGCGATGGTGGCGGCGATGGTGGTGGACGTGATATTTTGTTCTTTATCGATAATATTTTCCGTTTTACGCAGGCAGGTTCTGAGGTTTCTGCTTTGTTGGGCCGTATGCCTTCCGCAGTAGGTTACCAACCAACGCTGGCTACTGAAATGGGTACCATGCAAGAACGTATTACCTCGACTAAAAACGGTTCTATCACCTCGGTTCAGGCGGTTTATGTGCCTGCCGATGACTTGACCGACCCTGCTCCGGCAACAACATTCTCTCACTTGGATGCAACTACCGTTTTGAGTCGTAAAATTTCGGAACTTGGTATCTACCCGGCTGTTGATCCGTTGGAATCTACTTCACGTATTCTCGATCCACTGATTGTTGGCGAAGATCACTATAATACTGCACAACGTGTAAAACAAATTCTGCAACGTAACAAAGAATTACAGGATATTATCTCGATTCTTGGTATGGAAGAATTGTCTGAAGATGACCGCTTGGTTGTAACCCGTGCCCGTAAAGTGCAACGTTTCCTGTCGCAACCATTTTTCATGGCCGCTCAGTTCTCGGGGCAACCGGGTGTAATGGTATCAATCGAAGAAACGATTCGCGGATTTAAAATGATTTTGGACGGAGAATTGGATTATCTTCCTGAAATGGCATTCCTGAGTGTTGGAACAATTGATGATGCGATTGCCAAAGGACAGAAACTGATTGAGCAATCGAAGAAATAGACCCCTAATCCCCTAAAGGGGACTTAAAGACGTAAAATGAAATTAGAAATAATCACTCCCGAACAGATTTATTTTTCAGGTGAAGTAACCTCGGTTACCTTGCCCGGAACAAGTGGGCTTTTTACGGTGTGGGAAAATCATGCGCCGCTCATTTCTTCTTTGGCGAAAGGTAAGATAAGCTACACGGCTAAGAATATAACTACTGATTTGATTGTTGATGGCGGATTTGCCGAGGTGAGCAATAACACAGTTACCGTTTGCGTTGAATCGGTTTAAGATATGGAAAAACTATCACGCCAATTAATGAGTTTATTCGCTCTGGTCATGCTTTTACTGGGCTGGACCGGTTGGGGAATTCTCCGAAATTTATATCCGGATGAAGCATTTGCCTGGTATCCCTATATACCTTGTGTTTTCTTTCTTGTGGGAATTTCGACGATCATTATTCTGGCTAAGAATTACAAGAAAGAGGCTAAGAAGCTTGTAAATATCTACATGGTTCTCAAGCTTGTCAAACTTGTAATGGCGATGATTTATCTTTTGGCATTTTATTTTATTGTAAGAGATGATATTCGTGTTTTCGGGATTGTTTTTGCTGCATATTATGGCATTTATATTGGATTGGAAACCGGCATTTTTTATTTAATTGAGAAACAAATCAAAAAAGAAGCGTAAATGAAGCGTTTACATAAAATATTACTTTTTGTGCTCTTAGCCGTGTTTGTTCCGGTTATAAGTGTATGTGCCAATGAACCGGAACAAAAGCACGAAGCGCAAAAAGAAGAAAAGGAATTGGATGTACGTGAGTTTATCCTTGAACACGTTTCAGACTCTTACGTTTGGCATATTACTAAAATTGGTGAACATGAAATAGGCATACCGCTTCCGGTAATACTCTACAGCAATACTACCGGTTGGCATGTGTTTTCGTCGTCGGTTTTTCATCATTCGCCAGAACATGACGGGTTCTCAATTGCCGAAGAAGGCAAATATAAAGGTAAAATTGTTGAAAAGAATGCTGCAGGCGAGGAAGTTCGCCCGTTTGATATTTCGATCACTAAAAACGTTTTTGCCCTGTTATTCAGCAGTATTTTGTTGATTGTCTGCATAATGTTTGTGGCCCGGTCGTACAAGAATAATCCGTTACAATCTAAATCTGGTTTCGCCGGTTTTATGGAAATGTTTATCATGAACATTAACGACGATGTGATTAAACCTTGTATTGGTAAGGGATATGAAAAATATGCACCTTATTTGCTAACCGTTTTCTTTTTTGTATTTACAAATAATATCCTGGGACTAATTCCAATTTTCCCCGGAGGAGCAAACGTTACTGGAAATATCGCCATTACTTTTGTGTTGGCAGTAATTACATTCCTGATTGTAAACATTTCGGGGTCAAAGGAATACTGGAAAGAAATCTTCTGGCCGGATGTGCCGCTTTGGTTGAAGGTTCCGCCCATGTTGCCAATTATCGAATTAGTGGGGATTTTCACCAAGCCATTCGCATTGATGATCCGGCTTTTTGCAAACATTCTGGCCGGCCACTCTATTGTGTTGGGTCTTACCTGTTTGGTGTTTGTTACCGTTAAAATGGGCCCTGCCATGAATACAAGTATGACTGTTGTATCAATATTTTTCAGCGTATTTATTGGATTTGTGGAATTACTTGTGGCCTATATCCAGGCCTATATTTTCACCATGTTGTCGGCTGTATTTATCGGATTGGCGCGTGTTGAACCACACCATTCACACAAAGAGCATAAAGAACACAAATAATAGTTTCAGAAAATATATAGTAACCAAATAAACAAAAATGTTATGTTAATTTCAATTTTATTACAAGCTGCCGCTGGTGCAGGTTTAGCTAAATTAGGTGCTGGTTTGGGAGCAGGTCTTGCTGCAATTGGCGCAGGTATGGGTATCGGTCGTATTGGTGGTTCTGCCATGGAAGGTATTGCCCGTCAGCCGGAAGCAGGTGGTGATATTCGTATGGCCATGATTATTGCTGCTGCACTTGTTGATGCTGTAGCTTTGTTTGCTATCGTAGTTTGCGGATTTATTCTTTAATCAAGTCCAAAGTCAAAGGTCGAAAGTCTTTGCCAATTTTGATTGACACTAAACTGTCAATCGTAAATTGTAAATTATAAAATTGTAAATCAATTGAATTATGGCTTTATTGTTGCCTGAATCCGGATTACTCTTCTGGATGTTACTTTCGTTTGGAATAGTTGTACTTATTCTTGCGAAATATGGTTTTCCCATTATAATCAAAATGGTGGAAAGCCGTAAAACGTACATCGATGAGTCGTTACTTATAGCTAAACAGACTTACGAACAAATGGCTGTTGTGAAAGCGCAAGGTGAAACTCTTGTTGACAATGCGCGTCGCGAACAGGTGAAAATAATGAACGAAGCGGCTCAAACCCGTGACACGTTGATTAAAGAAGCCAAAGAAAAAGCCGGTCTGGAAGCTGCAAAGTTAATTGACGAAGCCAGAAAACAAATTCTGATTGAAAAAGAAGATGCCATTCGCGATATTCGCCGTCAGGTGGCCGAGTTATCGGTTGATATAGCTGAAAAAGTACTTCGTGGACAATTGGATAAGAAAAATGAGCAAATGGATATGATAAACCGCTTGCTTGACGAAATCAATATTTCTAAATCGTAAATTGGTTGATTGAAATAATTGGCTAATCAGCTCATTAGCTGAGAGATTTATCTTTAGGTCAATCTTCAATTGTAAATTTAAAATCGTAAATCAAAAATCAAAAATGAATACAGGACTTATACCGGTTCGTTATGCTACTGCTTTATTGGAATTTGCCAGTGTGAGCAATGAGCAGGATCGTGTGTACACCGAAGTAAAAGCTATCGCTCAAAGTTTTTTTCAATTCAGTGAATTGCGAACTGTACTTGATAATCCGGTGTTGGCGAAGGTTGAGAAGCGGAAAATCGTTATCATGGCTGCTGGTGGAAAGGTATGTAAGCCGTTTGAAAAGTTTTTGGATTTGCTGCTGGAAAACAATCGCGAAGTCCATTTGCAATCCATTGCGTTGAAATTTATTGATTTATACCGGAAGCAAAAAAATATCCACTACGGGAAACTGACTACTGCCGCTACTGTTGATCCGGCGACCGAAAAGAAACTGATGAAATTGGTTGAAAGCCACACCGGTGGAACCATAGAAATGGAAAAAATCATTGATTCCAATATTCTGGGCGGATTTATGTTCGAAGTAGACTTTGTTCGTTGGGATGCCAGTGTTTCAGGTCAGCTCTGTCGGATCAGAAAAGAATATATTGAGAAAAACAAAAAAACCGTTTAAGAATTTACAATTAAAGATTTACGATGTACGATTGCCTTTGGCCGTAGGTTGTAATTCAAAGGTCTTCAATCGTAAATCGTAAATTATAAAATCGTAAATTATTACAAGATGTCTGATAATATTAAGGTGAGTGAAGTATCTGAAATACTTCGGATGCAACTCCAGGGAATTGACACCAGCGTTCAGTTTGACGAAGTAGGTACTGTGCTTCAGGTGAGCGACGGTGTAGTTCGTATATATGGCTTGCGTAATGCAGAAGCCAATGAATTGCTGGAGTTTGAGAACGGTATCAAAGCCATCGTAATGAACCTTGAGGAAGATAACGTGGGTGCGGTGTTACTCGGTCCAACCAGCCAGATTAAGGAGGGTTATACTGTAAAACGTACCAAGCGCGTTGCTTCAATCAACGTTGGTGAAGGAATGCTTGGACGCGTTATCAACCCACTTGGCGAACCGCTTGATGGGAAAGGTAAAGTTTCGGGCGAGATGATAGAAATGCCACTTGAACGTAAAGCTCCCGGTGTAATTTACAGACAACCGGTTACTCAGCCACTTCAGACAGGTTTGAAAGCCGTGGATGCCATGATTCCAATTGGACGCGGACAACGTGAGTTGATTATTGGTGACCGCCAAACCGGAAAAACCAGTGTGGCTATCGATGCCATTATTAATCAGAAATCAAACTTTGATGCGGGCGATCCTGTCTATTGTATTTATGTAGCTATTGGCCAGAAAGGTTCTACTGTAGCTTCCATTCTAAATACACTGGAGGAACATGGTGCAATGGAATATACCGTAATTGTTGCGGCCAGTGCTTCCGATCCAGCTGCTTTACAATATTATGCTCCTTTTGCAGGTGCAACCATTGGTGAATTTTTCCGCGACACCGGCCGACATGCCTTAGTAGTTTACGATGATTTGTCGAAACAGGCTGTGGCTTACCGTGAAGTATCTTTGATTCTTCGTCGTCCTTCCGGCCGTGAAGCTTATCCGGGCGATATTTTCTACCTGCATTCACGCTTGCTCGAAAGAGCTGCCCGTGTTATTTCTCAACAAGAAGTTGCAGAACAGATGAACGATTTACCTGAAAGTCTGAAAGGAAAAGTAAAAGGCGGTGGTTCGTTAACTGCTTTGCCAATTATTGAAACACAAGCTGGTGATGTATCCGCTTATATTCCTACTAACGTAATTTCGATTACCGATGGCCAGATATTCCTTGATACCGACTTGTTCAACCAGGGCAACCGTCCGGCTATCAACGTAGGTATTTCGGTTTCGCGTGTGGGTGGTACTGCTCAAATCAAGGCGATGAAAAAAGTGGCTGGTACCTTGAAAATGGATCAGGCACAGTTCCGTGAACTGGAAGCATTTACTAAATTTGGTGGTGATATGGATCCTGTTACAGCCATGACTATTGATAAAGGGCAGAAAAATACCCGTTTATTGGTTCAGCCGTTGCACCAACCGATGTCTGTAGAAAAACAGGTAGCGGTTCTTTACTGTGGAACAAATGGCTTGTTGTCGAGTGTTCCAATGGATAGAGTTCTGGATTTCCAAAAAGAATTTCTAATGGTATTGGAAATGTCACATCAGGCCGATGTTCTGGATGTTATTAAAAAAGGAATTATCAACGACGATGTAACTGCCATTATCGAAAAAGTGGCTGACGAAGTGTCGAAAAGAATTTCAGCCGGAAATTAATCTGTGGCTTTTCGTTGGTAGTAAATAAGAACCTGGTTAGTAGTTTTATGGATTTATAGTTTCCAATTGAAAATTGCTAAATTGTAAATAGAATTTATGGCTTCATTAAAGGAAATAAAATCACGTATTCAGTCTGTAAAATCGACTCAGAAGATCACATCAGCAATGAAGATGGTGTCTTCGGCTAAATTGCGCAAGGCGCAAAAGACCATCGAGAATTTTTTTCCGTACGAGCAACGATTGAATGGTTTGTTGAATAATTTTTTAAGTGCAGAGGTTGATAATTCATCTGTGTTTTCAGAAGTACGCGAAGTGAAACGTGTTGCCATAGTTGTTTTCTCGTCGAATTCAAGTTTGTGCGGTGGCTATAATTCTAATGTTTCGAAGCTGCTCACCCAGACTCTGGAGAAATACCAGAAACTGGGACGTGAGCACATTTTGATTTACCCTGTGGGTAAAAAAGTTGCTAAAGCCAGTCATAAATTAGGTTTTGAGCCTGAATCAAATTTTGAAGCAATGGCCGATAAACCCAGTTATGCCGCAACTGCAAGTCTTGCAGATGAATTAATGGAATTGTTCAGGCATAAAGACATTGATAAGGTGGAGCTGATTTATCACCATTTTGCAAGTAAGAGTTCGCAGGTTCTGAAATCTGAAACTTTCCTGCCAATTCAATTGCAACCAACCCGGAAAGGTTCTGTTGCGCTTGATTATGTTGTAGAGCCTGACCACGAAACCATAATGAACGAGTTAATTCCGAAGGTGCTTCGCTTGAAGGTTTACACGGCTTTACTGGATTCTAATGCTTCGGAGCATGCCGCGCGGACTATGGCCATGCAAATTGCCACTGATAACGCCACCGATTTGCTACAGGAATTATCTTTGCAATACAATAAATCCCGTCAGCAGGCTATCACTAACGAACTGCTGGATATTGTGGGTGGTTCGTTCGGACGTAATTAATGGCCGGATTATAATCTATAAAAAGACTGCGATTTTCGCAGTCTTTTTTTTGTTACGCTACATTTTCTTTTTGGATGACCCTCCTTTTTTGTTGCATTTTTGGGCTATTTATATTCATGTCCTAATAAATACTCCCCATCGGTTTGTAAATATCTGGTTGCCTGCAACTTAAAAAACTATCTGTCCTAAAATATTTTGCATGAAAATTTGGATATGTTATCTGTTATCTCTAATTTAGCATTGCAAACTATTTAGTAATTCACATTTGAGAATGTAAGACTTATCTTCTGTATAGTTTCGTCAGAATTTATTAACGAGATAAAGGATGGTTTGCTTATAACAATTCGAAATAATTTTTTACACTTTTATTTTGTGAAACGTCTCCTTTTTATTTTGCATATTTTGAACTGAAGGAAAATGATTTTACTTTGCAATTAATTTATTGAAATTCGTCATTGCCCGTAAACAAAAGCGTTGATGACAATAGCGATTATGTTCGTCGCAAGTTAATTGATGTTTTGAATGTATATTAATACGGTAAATAGTGTGTTTATATACTGATATTACAAAAGTACATGGTTAAATAATATTAAAATAAGTGTTTATTGTTATCTGTTTCTGTGTCTTATTTTCCTTTGTAGGGAGAATTAAATCATTGAATGATAAATAGAAGACATTTTTTCAAAAATAATTTCTTTATCACCTGTAATTTTATTTAAATGGTAAACGAAATTTTAAGTCAATGAATCTTTTGGCCGTTATGAAAAAAACACTACTTTCGTATCGCTATAATTTTATATAATGACAAAAAAGCTCGAATAATAAACCTATACAGAGACTGTCGAAAACTGATTTTACCCGAAACTCAAAAAGATTACTCACACAATTACTTTAAATAATCAGTTTTATTAAATTTTATTATCAACAATTTCAAAATTAAATTTATGAGAAAAATTAATTTCGTTGCAATTATGCTGTTCTGTGGTTTAACAGTATTCGGACAGGCCGTGAAAGACAGAAATGTTATTCCGGTAGCAGTAAATCTTAATCAGGTATTGCGTATGACCGTTACCAATGGTGGTAATATCGAGTTCGTTTTCAATACTATTGACCAGTACAAAAATGGTATATCTGCAGAAGCAGGACCTGCAGGTTCTCAAGGTTTCTACAAAACGGACTTTACAGTTTCTTCATCAACCCGTTGGGAATTGAATTATGGTGCTGAACAGGCTACTTTTATCGGAACAGACAATCCTGCTAATACTTTAGCGTTGGATAATGTTGGATTTAAAATTGTAAACAATGGTTTGAAAATGTTTAATGCTACGGGTGTTGTTGCGGCAGCTCCTGCCAATCTTCAGTCTTTAATTAGTGTTCCTACTGATAATGCTCTTGAAGTAACTGCTTTGCAGGCTTATCCGGTTGCTCTTATTACTGATGCTGGTTCTACAGTTGCCGGTATTGGCGCAAATGCTGGTGACGCTGCAGATAATTCATTTACGTTAAACTGGCGTTGTGGTACAATAGAAGCAAACGCTGTTGTTCCAGGAAACTCGATGAATTCTGTTGCTCTTATTGATCAGGCTACAAGCCCAACTCCTGATAGATATGTAGTAAACGTACTGTTTGAACTTTCTGCTCTCTAATTTGCAGCCGGTTTTTTTTTGATATAAGGATTGATCAACATAATTCATGTTGGTCAATCCTTTTGCAACATAATTTCCACTAAATTCAAATTATGACACATTTGCCTAAAATACTAATTATATTAATACTACTAACTGTTAGTATTTATGATGGTGTGTCGCAAGAATGGAACTCGGCTCGTTTGTCTGTTCTTTATGGTAGCTCTATTCCTTTTAATTTCACGTCACTGGATAAAATAAAAAACGGTATAGAAATAACACCGGGTACACGATTTGGTATATCGATGGCAGATTCAAGTAAGGTTGGGCATGATTTGACAGGTTTTGAATTGTATTTTAGGGCTTTTAATAATCAAAGTAACTTAAAAGGAGATTCTTATACATTGCCGTTGAGTACAATTCGTGTAAAAGCGGAAAGTGCATTAGGGCTTGGAAGTGGTGTGTCGGACGATTATCAGCCACTGACTAGTGACTGGGTTCGCTTGTTTTCTTTCACTAATGACCCCTGGCTTTCTGATTTAGATTGGGCCAATTTTCAATTGAATCTTTCTTTTAAATGTGGAACGAGTGATACCGGAAACTCATTAATGGGAGAACCTGCTGATTATTACAACGTGGAGATTGAGTTTGAATTAGTCCCGATAGGTGTCGGTTTTTAATGAATCCAAAATGATTAAATCATTTATAAAGTGAAGATTATCAATTGTACTTATTCTTCTGTTGGATTCACAATAATCACTTTGATTAACTGTGTCCTTTTCCTTCTTTTTTTTAGTTTGAATTCTTTGGCCCAAAATAGTAAAGCTGACATTGAGTTAGTTTTTGTCAAACCGAGCGATAGCATTAAAACTTCTGAATTGTGCTTCAATTCAGTGAAAATATGGAATAACTCATCTAAGCCGATTACAGGTAATGTTCAGTTTTCTGGTCCTGAAAATTGGACAATTATTTCATTCCCAGCAGAACAAACTTTGATCAATCCAGGCGATACCATCTGGATCCCTATGCGTGTATCACCAGCAACTAATGCAATTGGTGGAATAGCATATATAATAAATGCAACTTTTCGTACTAGCCAGCGCATTGTTTCTGCAAATACCTATCTAACTATACCAGCACTTCAAAAGTGGGAGTTTTCGACAAATACCGGGAAACTCTATTTTACCCAGAGTAATCCAAATCCAAATTTTAAGATACAACTTTCCAACAAAGGAAATACTACAGAGTTAATCAAATTGCATATACAAGTCGGAAAATTATTGAAATTTAGTAACGATTTAGATAATGATTATGTAGAATTTGTAAATTTACCGGCCTTTAAAGATACAACTGTATTACATTCTGTTAGTTATCAGGGTAAATTGAATTATGCAGACAAGTTACGCTATGAAAATAACTGGAGGGAGTCGGCTGTAAAGGTAACTGCATCCACTGAAAAAATGCAGAGAAGTTCAGAATTTCAGATTCGCAAACTGAATAGTACATATATTAATCAACGGACTCAGGTATCTTCGCCTTTGAATTTTGATTACCAAATGTATAACTTAATGTCTAGTCAACCAATAAGAAGCAACTTAAAAGTATTTGGCAGCATTCTTTTTCCGAAAGACCGGCAAATTCAATACTTTACAGGTTTACAGAATATCTATTATGATAAAGTCAATAAAGCTAATTTTGATGTTAATCGCCAATTAATTTACAGCTTAATATATACTGATAAAAGAAATACTATCCAATTGGGCTATAATGTAAGCGGAGGAGGTTTACATACGATAAATGGCCGTGGATTAACCGGCAGTCACATATTTAAAAATAACAGTAGAATAGCATACGCATTTACACAAAATATTTATAATAATACGCTAGGTGAATACCTTGGGTATAGCATTAATATTAAGAATGTTCTATTAAATACGGGCGTGACTCACGATAGTAATTATAACGGCACCTACGATGCAACTTCAGTATCATTTGGTACTGGTCTTAATCTGTTTAAGTATCATACCATATCTTTCCAATTGTTGGGCTCAAGAGTAAATTACAATAATACCCAATATAACGATACGAGTGTGCTCGGGTTTAGTTATAATGTGAACTATAATATACGTTACAAGAAATTCAGTTTTAGTATAAACTCGATGAATTCCCAGCATAATTATATTCGTAATTCGGGATTACAACAAACATATATCGACGGTAAATATAAACTAAATACTAAAGTTGAATTTATTCTTTATGGTAATCGGCAACTTTATGCCACCACCCGTTATCCATACAATTTTTATAATACTGCAAACTATAATAGCACTGATTATCTGAGATTGATTGCATCTATTTCAGATGGAAATATCGTTTATCAGGTTGGACCAAATTATAATGGTTATGTCCGGCAGGTGAATAGTTCTTTAAGCAATTTTAAGTCAGAATACATAACTTACCAGCCAGGTTTATGGCTCGCAGCAACGGTAAAATTGGGTGGGTACAGATCAATTACTCCTAACCTAACAGTTAATAATGTCCGTTTCCGTTTTAATACGGATAATCCTGCGTTGGTCAATTATTCTTCAAATAAGAATATATATTATTCAGCGGGTATTAGCTATTTTGATCAGGTGTTTCGGGTAAATGCATATTATTCAAGTGGATCTGTTAGCGATATGTACCGTAGCATTCAGGTGGTGGGTTCGCCGGTAGTTTCAAGAAGTATTCAGTGTCGTCCCTCTTATGAGAACTTTTTTTTTGATAGAAAGGTAAAACTGAGTGCTTATGCTAATTATGCCTACTACATGCCTTCCGGGCGGGAAAATATCACTTTTAATGTAAAATATGACCAGTTCCTTAAAAAAGGATGGAATTTTTATGTAAGTGGATTTATGTATACCAATGTTAGGGTTGCCGATGATTATGGAAGAATTGCCACCAAGGATTTGAACTTTATCATAGGAATTAATAAATCATTCAATATACAGCAACCCCGATTAAAGTATTACGATTTTAAATCAGTTTTTTTTAATGATCTGGATGGAGATCGCATCAAATCGAAAAATGAACCTCCTGTAACCAATGTACTGGTAAATGTTGTAAAAGATATATCTCAATCTAAAGGTCAAGGTACTATACCTGAAATTAATCTGATTACGGATGCTAAAGGTGAAATAAATATTGTAAATTTACCAAGCGATAATTATAAATTGTCATTTACACCTTTACAGAATCTGGAGTATCTTTATTTCTTGAATGGTTCAACAGAATCTTATTCTAACGATAGGGATAATACCTTGTATGTTCCGTTGACTGAGAGTTACAAAATAAAAGGAAAGATTGTTGTAGTCAGAGATCCAAACAGTTCGGAGGGAAAAATTGAATTGGCTGGAATAAGAATTACAGCCACAGGAGAGAAGGGAGAAACATATTCAGAACTTACCGATAACTCTGGTGCATTTATATTGAGCGTACCTAAAGCAGATAAATACTTGATACATATAAATAATGTTTTTGGTGAATATTTTTATATTGATGCCAACGAGGTGCAAGTTCAATTTGCAGAAAACAAAACTATTAACGTTGACTTTACTTTCATTGAGAAGAAGCGTGGTATTCAGTTTGACGGTGAAAATCAATTTTTTAATTTTAATTCTATTGACTCGGAGTCTGCCAATAGTGAGATAACTTCCAATCAGGCTGAGCCGGGTACTGCAGAGCCTCGGGAATCTTATGCCATTCAATTGGGCACTCTTAAAACATTTCGTGAACCAATATATTTTAAGACTAAATACAAATTAAAAGGCGAAGTTTTATATACAGTGACTGATGGAGAATATAAATACTATACAGGTGATTATACTACTTTAAAGGAAGCTAAAGCTGCGATTTCAAAATCAGGATTGATAGCTGTTATTCCCGTAGCTATAGATAGAGCGACTTTAAAGTCAGCTAAACCAGTAGAGAAGATACAACAAGTGAGAGCTCCGGCTCTAATGAAAAACACAGAGCTCCAATCACAGGCAGTTATACGTGAGGGTAAAGCAGCAGTAACTTCGGAATCGGCGTCTCAACTGACTATAGTAAATAAGGGCAAAGAAGTTGCAGAGTTACAGTCTGCGATAAAAAATTCGGAACCTGTGAAAACTGAATCTATAACGTTGCAGGTTCCTAAAACAACTGTAGCTAAAGGGAATTTGGATGAAAAACAACAATCAACAAGTATTCAGCCAGTATCTTCGCAACCCGTAACGATTATTCAATCGAAGCCTGTTGCTAATGAATCGGTAGCGCAGAAATCAGTTGGAAATTCTATATTAAAACCTGTTTCAATGCCGACGGCGGATCTAAAGGTAGCCCCCGTAAAACAGCAATCTGGTGCTAACCAAACCGTGTCTTCAAAACCGGCAGTAAAAACGACTGCACAGATTCTTGATACGCAAGCTGCAGTTACAAAAAACAATCAAATTGTGAAATTGCAGCCAGCAAGTACCAAGCAGACTGCTTTACAAACCGTAGGCTCAAATAAAATCTATTTATACACAATTCAGCTAGATGCTTCAAAAATTTTCCGTGATCCAACGTATTACAAGAATAAGTTTTCATTGCCATTCGATGTAATATGCGTTGAGAGAGATGGTGTGCGTAGCTACTATGCTGGAAGCTACGAATCTGAAGATGTGGCTAAAGCAGATATAGCCAGGTACGGTATAACCGGATTTATTGTGCCGATTGAAGAATCAAAAGATGAGAAACCAAATACTCAGAAGTAGTCTTGAAATTTACCCGTAAGGAATTAAGTGGGTATGAAAAACGGATTTTATCGGCTATATACTACATGATACCCAATTTCACTTTTATCGTCCATGTTGTAAATATTATAGTCTAATGTCATCTGGGTGAAATTTGCATTAACCGTACCTGTTGGGGATTTAATGACGAATTGAGAACTGCCTATTTGTTCAGTTATGAAAGTTAGGTTGTTATTATTTTTCTTTACTATAACATCGTAATCCCCTTCATAACTGATGTTGTGAAAATTGCTTATCAAATAAGTGTTAGTATCCTTTTCCGCCTTGTAGATATTGATTAAATATATGCGGGATCCAGATTCGGAACTTTCCACACAATGCCATGTTGTATAGTTTGATGGCTCGTTTGTGCTGCAAGATAATAGCGTATACAAAACAAACGCTAATATAATAATTCGACTATTTTTCATTGGCTATTTCTCCGTTCTTATAGTTTCTTGTTTCCAAGAGTTTGCCACTTTTATCGTATATTTTGGCTATACCATTCCGTTGTCCCTGTGCAAAGTTTATTTCCGACATTAATTTACCTGTAGTGTAGTAAGTTAGCCAAATTCCTGTTTTAGAGTCGTTTATGTAGTTTCCTTTGTTTTTTAGCTCGCCAGTTTCATAGTAAATCAACCATTCACCATTAGCTTTCCCGTTGCTGAAAGCCCCTGTTTGTTTTAGCTTTCCATCAGGAAAGTAAACGTTCCAAATGCCATCCAGCAGGCTGTTTGTGTAATTGCCAATAGAAAATAATTTTCCGTTCACGTAGAATGATTTCCAGTCCCCATTTTTCTTATTATTCAAGTACGGGCCGGTTTGTTTTACAGCTACCGCTGCTGTGTCGTAATATTCCGTACTGTGGCCGGTAATCTGGTCATCCGTATAGTTGCATTCTACTTTTATTTTGCCGCTGGGATGATAACCGGTGAGTTTTCCATTCAGTTTTCCGTTTCTATAATAGCAGGTTTTATTTACAGCGCCATCAGCATAATCTTTGTAATAATCAGTAAACAATCCATCATATACGCCATTTTTCATAATAGAACGTTCTTTTATTTTCCCGTTTTCAAAATAGCTTACCACCGGTCCTTCTTCTTTTCCGGCTTTGAATATCTTGATAAAGCGTGGCCTCCCATCTTCATAAAATGCCTTTAGTTCACCATCAGGCAGGTTGTTTGAATAATTGCAGGATTCCTGAACGATGCCGTCTTCAAAATAATTCACCACAGGACCGTTCAAAATATCATCTTTATAAGAAAGGCGTTGCTGAATTTTCCCCGAAGGATAATAATATGTTAATGTGCCGTTAAGCAGTCCGTTGACATAAGGGAGTTCTTGTTTTAATTCTCCGGTTTCATAAAAATCGCGCCAAAGTCCTACTAACTTATTATGATCATACATGCCTTCCTGCCAGAGTTTTTTATTCTGATGCCAGATAACATATTTCCCGTGTTTCACAACGCTGTCATTGCTTATACGAAGTACGGAATATGACTCTTTTAGTTGAGTCTTTCCCGCGTCGTACCAGGTATTTATCTTTTGTTGCGCTACTAAATTAAGCGTGAAGAGAATAGAAAATGCGAAAATCATCAAACGTTTGCTCATACTCCGCTATTATTTTACTTCCAACATGAGTTGAGTTCCTTCAAGTGGCTGGCGGTGCCCGTAGTCCATAATGGCTGCCAGTGCATATTTGCCTTTTTCGAGTTTTGTGGGTAATGAAAGTTTTACAATTCGTAGCCCATCTGGATAAACCGTTATTTTAACAGGGTTGAATTTGTCTTCTTTCGCGGTTTGCATATTTGCTAGCGCAAGAGTCACGGTTGCATCAATGATATTATCACCCACATTGGTCACGGTTGCTTCAAAGTTCCGTGCTTTGTCAGTTGCTTTGGTCACTTCTTTTAAATTGCTGATAGTGGCTTTGTAATTGCTGTTGCTTCGCGGAGTTTGTTTAACCATGATGACAATGCGCGGAACCAGAACGACACCGGTTGCCAAGCTCTTGTCCGCTTGAAATGCAGTCTGTTCCTTCGATACTTCCACATGAATCATACACCATTTAGCAGTGAATCCATCTTTGGGGACGGTCAACAATGCTTCTAAAGTTGCAGTTTGATTTGGATTCAACTCGATAAATGATGGATTAATAGTAATCCAATCGGCACATGAACGTTTGCTGGTTCCAAGTGGTATCGTTTTTTTTGTGCCATCGCTTGCGACTATAAAGTCAGATACTTTTAGTGTGTATTTTTGCGGTTGACTGGAGTGATTGATCAGATTAATCTGCCTTTTTTGAATTTCACCAGGATCGGCATTGAAATTTATGACAACAGGCGATACTTCAAAGTCCTGAGCGTAAATGAACGAAGTGAATAATAATACTAAAAGTGTGAATCGGGTACGAAGCATAAGTGTAAGTAATAATTAGTTGTATGATTTCTAAAAGGTGCTGTGTAAGCCAATAAGAGGCTTTTTGTCAACAACCTTACAAAAGTACAATATTGTACTTAAACAATTTCATAAAATTAGTAAAACTTCATTTTTTGACCAATGGAACCAATGATAAAACCGTATTGATGTCGAGCGATTCTTCAAACCTGGCTACGTGATAGCTTGTGCTATTCGCTTTCAGGTATTCTTGCGTTCTTTGTTCCAGGAACTTTCTATTTCCTATCATTCGCAAATTGATAAACTGAATGTCCGATTTCGGTTTTTTTTTATCCCAATAAGCCGGATTCACTTTTACGATTTTCGGGAAACCCGGCAAGGTGCCGACCCGCGACAACATTCCACTCATTGTTGCCGGTTTATTCCGGTCCTCCATAGGAATGGCAGCCCACTCCTCGTTCAGCATTTTCAGGGAAATCTCACGAGATATATCATCTTTGTTTCTTTTATTCTCGGCAAAAACCACGTCGAATGCTTCTTTTACGGTAACTGGTAACCAATAGTCTGGCCGAACGGGATTATAGATAACATAACACTCTCCATCGTAAACGTCCACACCTGGTTCCACGGTTTCTTTCTTTTCGGGAATAGCAAAAAAGTCTGGATTACGTGAAAAACCAGTTGACCATCCTGGTTGAAGTTGGTTAATGTATAGCGACCATTCCGGAGGTTCAATTAAGCCACGGACTTCCTTTCCATCTTTCAACTTGTACCATGCTGCAAATTCAAAGCTTATTCGGGCTGGTATTCCATAATATTCCTGGTCTTTTGTACTAATGGTGTATATTCGTGCCCTACCATCGAATCCTTTCATTTCGGTTAAAACGGGGTTTTTACGAATGATATTGACTAAATCAACTATTTTCTGAAGATTGGCCGTTATTTCAGGTTTTGTAAATCCGAAGTAAGGCATGGTATAATCTGTCCGGCTCAGGATTTCAAAAGTACCCTGTTTGTCAAGAATAAGCGGGAGCTCTTGTGCAAATGCCATACAATGAAATGCCATAGCCATTATAAACATTGCCAGCGATTTTTTCATGTTTTTTGAGTTAATGGGTTATTCTTGTTTCTTTGTTTCAAATTTTTCAGAACCCAAGTTCTTTTCGGGAACAAAAATTTGCTGAAAAACCGTAAGTGGTTTATAAAGTAAATGGCAAAATGGAAATTGGATTTACTTCAACTCTATTAATTCGGTATGCGATTGCAGATTGCCGTTTTTGTCGTAGGTTTCGGTTTTGACAGTTCCAATTCCTTTTGAATACCACTCAACATTCTTAGCTTTTACTTTGATTCCCATTGCTGATGAATTTATATCGCTGGTGAATTTGTAAGTTTTGAAAGCCCCTGCCTTAACGGTGATATCTTCTATGGCTTCCACTTTCCGGTTTGTAACTTCTGCCGTAACTTTCAAGTTGATAAATCCCATTCCCAGTGCCATTTCAACATTCGCATCGGGAAGTACGTCACCGGGTTGCGGATTGAGCGGTATCTCCATGTTGTTTCCTTTTACCTGTACATTTGCCGGAATTTCACCATTTTGCTGAAAGGCGGCCTTGTTGATAAAATTGCTCATGTCTACATAGAGTTTTTCGCCTTTCTGGTGGATGGTAATTTCCTCCTTAAAGAGCAGTTTGTCTTTGGGGTCAATCGATTCGCACAAATAAGTTATGTCCATGTCTTTGCCACTGATGTTTACGCTTTTAATGGTGTATTGTACAGTGTTGGTTAGTTTGTCCTTTTTGTCGAATGTTTTGTAAACGAGGATTGTACCTTCCTTTGTTGGGAAAAAGGTTTTCTGGGCATTTAATGCCATTCCGCAAAGGATAATTACGGAAATTGCCAATAGTTTTTTCATTTTTCTGTATGTTTATTTGGTTGTTAAAGTTTTACGAATTCGACCCTGCGGTTTTGGGCTTTGTTTACAGGAGTGTCGTTTGGGGCAACAGACTGTTTTTCGCCCATGCCATCCGTAACCAGCCGATTGGCATTCACGCCAAACGATTTTGCCAGTTCGGCTTTTACTGCAGCTGCACGACGTTTTGAAAGATCCAGGTTGGCTGCGTCGGCACCATCCGAATCGGTATGCCCCACAATTTTCACTTTTACATCCGGAACTTCATTCAGTACTTGGGCAATGTCCTTCAATGTGCCATAAGATTCGGCTTTTACAACATCTTTATTTACATCGAAATAAATTCCATACGTGACCAGCCTGCCTTCGGTTAATAGTTTGTTTCGGGTATCGGGTGCTGCAGTTGTAATTTTAATGTTGGAGATGTACGATCCGGATGATGCACCCCTGTATAGTTTGAAACACAAACGTGAGAATTTGCTTCCTTCGTAGATATTTGTTGGCACATCCAGCACTTTTGCTCCCTGGTGATAGATGCGCACCCTGCGGTTTTGAACCCACAAAATGACATGGTTTACTTTTTCCGGCACAACCAGATTATTTGTTGACGAGCCGGTAAGTTTTTCAGTTACACCTTTTTTATATCCTTTGGTTTCCCAGATGTTTTTTTCAATTAATACGTGTAATCCACAATTGCCAGGGTCGCCGGCTTTATCCATTTCACTGTGACTGCTTTCGCCAAATAATACAATATCAGCAGCAATCCGGGGTGCTTCTTTTTTAGGAACAATATCCATTTCAAGTATAAAATTCTTAGGGAAATCAATCTCTTTCATAAACCAGTAGGTTCCCTCGGTGCTTTTTAAATTGAACCAATTGCCCGGAGCAATATTCAGGGTATTCACTTCGCCGGCCACATCAGTTGTCCAGAGTGCAGGAAAATCACCCACGGCATCCTGGCTGAAATCTTCGAAAAACAGAACCTTATCACCGGGAACAAAATCGTATTTGGAATAGGATTGAAGAGGAACATTGCCTGAGCCAGAATTACTTTGTTTATTAGTGCTTATTTCTGATTCAGTGGCTTTTATACTGTCAGCCTTATTGGTTTTCTTTTTGGTTATTGCTTCTTCAATGGAATTTAATCCTTTATTGATACTCTTGTCAATTTTGTTATTGACACGGTTTTTTGCCGCATTTTCAATTTTTCTGCCGATGTTGAACTGGCTGTAAGCGGCTGGTGTGGACATGAAAAAAAAACCGGCCATGAATAGGTAGATAAATTTTGTTTTCATAGATTTTAATCTTTAAAATATTATTATTTAGAAGTCACAAGTCAGGTATCTGCTAATTGAAACTAAAAAAACAACAGTTTATTAAACTGATAATATCTAATGAAATCAGAAATTCGAAATACGCTTATTTAAAACAATTTAAGCTCGAAAATGTTAGTTCTTAAATGGGCTTTTGGAGATTATTTAACTGTATGGGTGTTTAGTATGAGTGTAATAATGATTTGAAGTTTTTTTTTCGGGGAATTAAATACTTTTTTTAGGAACCTGCAGACTATAACTATTATGAGAAAGGCAATTTGTTTTATTATTTTATTGATAGGGTTAGCTGTAATTTTACATGCTGGGACCAAGCCTGATATGGTCCGTGGTGAAGCACTAATACGGGTGCCGGAATTGAATGATACCGAATGTATCAAATCAAGTCAGGCAGAAACATACAGCTGCATTGGTGAAAATGAAACACTTCAGACCCTTGCCCGCAAAACAACATCATCAGGAAAGTGGAGCATGGTGTGGGCTGATGAGTTTGATTATACCGGGTTGCCTGATCCTGCAAAATGGAGTTTCGAAACGGCAGGTAACAAAACCGGCTGGGGAAATAATGAAGATCAGTATTATACCGACAGTGATCCGGCCAATGCATGGGTAAGTAACGGTGTGTTGACCATTACCGCACGCAAGCATAAATTGGGCGGAAAAAAATATACGTCGGCAAGGCTCAATTCACAAGGCAAAGGCGACTGGCTTTATGGGCGTTTTGAAGTACGGGCTAAACTTCCCACAGGCAGAGGTACATGGCCTGCAATCTGGATGTTATCCACCGACTGGGCGTATGGAGGTTGGCCCGACAGCGGAGAGTTGGATATTATGGAAAATGTAGGTTTTATGCTGGATACACTGGTTTTCTCGGTGCACACCAAAGCCTATAACCATATTATACATACACAGAAAACAAAGCGGATTTTTTACCCCGGAACTTCTGACAATTACCATATTTATGCCATGGAGTGGGAAAAGGAACAAGTGCGGTTTTATGTGGATGATCATTGTGCTTTAACCGTGAATAATGAACACAAGACTTTTGCTGAATGGCCTTTTGATAAACCTTTCCATTTAATATTGAATCTGGCTATTGGCGGATTTTGGGGTGGAGAAAAAGGAATTGACAACAGTATTTTTCCGTGCAAATTCAATATAGATTATGTAAGGGTGTATCGATCGGATGATAAATAATGTGTCTTTGTAGAATCATTTTTTATGCTGCGTGCAAAATCCCGATAGATTGGATGTCATACGTTTGCAACGCGTGCCGGATTTGGTAGTGGCGGAACACCGATGAATAATCCCCAACTCCTTTGAGATGGTTTCTTGTGCGTTTTTGTGATGTTGCGAATAGGCTGAAGTCCATGTCCAGCAATTCAAACAAACTTTTGTCTCGATATTCTGTTCTTGTTTGTTGCGTAAAGCAGGAAAGAAATTAATCCCTGTTACATGCTCCACGCTGTCGATGGAAACTGCAAAGTGTTGGAGTGGGAGCGAAGAGGATGTGTTAGGCATAAGAAATCCGATTCCTTTTAGCTCTGGTTCGGTGTAATCCAATATCACTTTGTAGTAATAACGTGGCACTGAAATATGATTCGTGCCGATGGTGTGCAGGTTGTTTTCTAATACCGGACCTGTAACCACATAGACGGCTTTGTTGTCAACTGCCCATTGCCTTACCTGTTCTTCCAGTTTTTTCCAGATACCACGGTTGAAACCCGGAACCTGCGGCGACATGTTGCTGTAGAAGAATGATTCTTCCATGCTCTGCACACTCCAACCCATATCGGCTGCAGGAGCCAAATGGCCCCTGCCGTACCCCGAGCCCTTATAATCTACATTGGTTGCCGAACCGGTTTTTACTGCATCATCCATACGAAAAATATTGGAACGTTTCACTTTTTTTTGTGTCTCATCGGCTGTTAGTTCATACGCCACCCAGTTGGCTTGTTCATGATTCTCATTGTAGGACAAAGTGTAACCAAAATGTTTGATAATGGTCTCTGTGGAAATTATAGCGGGAAGTTCAATATTTGTTTTTGCCTGAGCAATGATATTCAAACTGATACTGAGAAGAGAAATAATAAAGAGGAAGAGTTTTTTCATTGAATGGCTAATGAGTTAGAGATTACAAATGTACCATTTTGATTGCAAAGAATTAATTTGAATAATTGAAAATCCAAAACATATTGCGTAGCTTTGTGTTGCTTAATTAATTACAGCAGACAAAAAATATATGCATTGGACTAAAACGCAACTCTCTGTTGTCAGCATTGTGGCAGTAACCTCGTTTATGGGGACGTTTCTGATTTCATCAATTAATATCGCCCTGCCTTCAATTGGTAAGAGCTTCGGGCTCAATTCAGTTGCGCTCAGTTGGATAGTCACTGCTTTTTTGCTTGCCACTGCCATGTTTTTACTTCCTGTAGGTCGTTGGGGCGACCTTACGGGTATTCGCCGCCTGTATAAGGTGGGGTTGATCATCTTTACAGTTTCATCTCTGCTATGCGGTTTATCACCTTCGGGTTTCTGGCTTATTTTGTTTCGCTTTCTCCAGGGCATTGGTGCTGCATTTACCAATACTACGGGGCAGGCCATACTTGTTTCGGCTTTTTTGCCCAAACACCGTGGGAGAGTTCTGGGCATTTCTGTGTCGGCAGTTTATCTGGGATTGGCGTTCGGCCCTTTTGTGGGTGGCTTTATGACGCAGTATATCGGTTGGAGGTTTATATTCTTTCTGGCTTCGGCGTTGGGGATTATCTCAAGCGTGATTGCATTCGTTTTTATAGATAAAGATGAACCGGTTGTAATTGAAGGCAAGAAAATCGACTTCAAAGGAATAATCTTTTATATGCTCGGTTTGGTAGGTCTGGTTTACGGATCATCTCATATTCCAAGTGTGTCAGGCTGGATGATGATGGGTGTGGCTGTAGTATTGCTGGTTGTTTTTTGGAAGTTGGAAAGTAAATCGTTGCTACCAGTAATTGATATCCGGTTATTTACACATAACCATTTGTTTGCATATTCTAATCTGGCTGCGCTTATCAATTACAGCGCAACGTCGGCCATTGTGTTTTTTCTGAGCTTGTATTTGCAAAAAGTCCAGGGGTTATCACCGCGTGACGCTGGTACTATACTGATTGCCCAACCGGTAATGATGGCCGTTTTTTCACCTTTGGTAGGCCGGCTGTCCGATCGAATCCAACCCCGATATTTATCAACGCTGGGCATGACGATGTGTGGCATGGGGCTAATTGCTTTTGCTTTTTTTAATGCCAGTACTGCTCATTGGGTTATTATCGCTTTTTTAATGTGGGTTGGGTTGGGATTTGCTTTCTTCTCGTCACCTAACATGAATACCATTATGAGTTCAGTGGATAAAAGCCAATACGGACTTGCTTCGGGTTCGGCGGCTTCCATGAGGGTCGTTGGCCAGATTATAAGCATGACTATTGTTACACTTTTCTTTGCCGGCAAGTTTGGCGGAAAAGTTATTGAAGCAGTTCCCGACTTCGTGTTTATTGAAGCTATGAAATGGGGTTTCATCTGTTTTTCTGTTTTGAGCGTTGTGGGAATATATTTTTCATACAATCGCGGACAAATAAACCGTGAAACACCTGTTGAAGAAAAGTGAGCTCAAATAATCCTGAAAAATTATCCTTCCTTATTGGATAGACTATCCTACACAAATTCATGTAAATCCGGTTTTGTATTGCTTTTTTTTTGTAGTAGTTACCTCCTTTCAATTATTGATTTTATTCCCTTGTACTATCCTTTCCGACAGGCTTATAGCTCGAAATTCTGATTAATTTAAAATATTTGCAGAAGGTGTATTGTGGATTAAAATATTATGTCTATCTTTGCAACCCATTTTGGACAAAAACCAAAAGGATATAAATAAAGTATTTAAGTTACAAAAAACAAAGTAAAATGCCTACAATTCAGCAATTAGTTAGAAAAGGAAGAGCAGAACTCATTGACAAAAGCAAATCGCCAGCCTTGGATTCATGTCCACAGCGTCGCGGTGTGTGTGTGCGTGTGTATACTACTACTCCAAAAAAACCGAACTCAGCTATGCGTAAAGTAGCCCGTGTACGTTTAACTAACCAAAAAGAAGTGAATGCCTACATTCCGGGCGAAGGACACAACTTACAAGAGCACTCTATCGTAATGGTACGTGGTGGTCGTGTAAAAGACCTTCCGGGAGTACGTTATCACGTGGTTCGTGGAACACTCGATACAGCCGGCGTTAATGGCCGTACGCAACGTCGTTCGAAATATGGAGCAAAACGCCCTAAACCAGGTCAACCAGCAGCAAAAGGTGCACCAGTTAAAGGTAAAAAGAAATAAGTAGAATTCTGAAGCATGTGTAGAGGCTGAAAATGCCGAAACACGTTTCAATCTCCTTTCAAAAAGAAACTAACAAAATCAAGTTTAAACACTTGTTTGCGTTTTCAGGTAGCAGATGAAAGGTTGAGTAAATGGCTCGGAGGAGTCGTTGAAGTAAGACTAAAAGCAACCAAAAAAACAAAAACGAACATTTTTAAGTAAAATGAGAAAATCGAAACCAAAAAAACGGATCGTATTACCTGATCCCGTTTTCAATGAATCAATGGTGACAAAATTTGTCAACCACTTGATGTATGATGGCAAGAAATCTACTGCCTTCGACATTTTCTATTCATCGCTCGAAACAGTGAAAGCTAAGCTTCCGAACGAAGAAAAATCCCCACTTGAAGTTTGGAAAAAAGCTCTCGAAAATATCACTCCGCTAGTAGAGGTTAAATCTCGTCGCGTTGGTGGTGCTACATTCCAAGTTCCTACCGAAATCCGTGCTGATCGCAAGGAGTCAATTTCAATGAAAAATCTTATATTGTATTCACGCAAACGTGGAGGACGTTCGATGGCTGATAAATTGGCTGCCGAAATCGTTGACGCATTCAATAATCAGGGTGGTGCTTTCAAACGCAAGGAAGATATGCACCGTATGGCTGAAGCTAACCGCGCATTTGCACACTTTAGATTTTAATTGATAAAAAGTAAAAAGAAATCAAAGTAAAAAATGGCTAAAGCAGATTTATTTTATAATAGAAACATCGGTATCATGGCGCATATCGACGCCGGAAAGACTACAACTTCCGAGCGTATTTTGTTCTACACTGGTTTGACACACAAAATTGGTGAAGTACATGATGGTGCTGCTACCATGGACTGGATGGAGCAAGAGCAAGAACGTGGTATTACTATCACTTCGGCTGCGACTACTACTTCTTGGAACTATTTAGGTGAAAAATATAAAATCAACTTGATTGACACCCCGGGACACGTTGACTTTACTGTAGAGGTAGAGCGTTCATTGCGTATCTTGGATGGTGCTGTTGCTACTTTCTGTGCCGTTGGTGGTGTTGAGCCTCAATCGGAAACAGTATGGCGTCAGGCTGATAAATACAATGTGCCTCGTATCGGTTTTGTAAACAAAATGGACCGCTCCGGAGCTGACTTCTATGAAGTGGTTCGTCAGGTAAGAGATGTTTTGGGTGCTAAACCTTGTCCTATTCAAATTCCAATCGGAGCTGAAGAGAAATTCAAAGGCGTTATTGATTTGGTAACCATGAAAGCTATTCTTTGGCATGACGAAACAATGGGTGCGGAGTATTCTGTAGAAGAAATTCCTGCTGACTTATTGGGCGAAGCTGAAGAGTGGAGAGACAAAATGTTGGAAGTAATTGCTGAATACGATGACGTATTGATGGAAAAATATTTTGATGATCCTTCTACTATTACTGTAGATGAAATCAAAGTAGCTATCCGTAAGGCAACACTTACAATGGAAATCAACCCAATGATTTGTGGTTCGGCTTTCAAAAACAAAGGTGTACAAACTATGCTTGATGCTGTTTGTGCTTATCTTCCAAGTCCAATGGATACTCCTGAAACTGTAGGTTTCGACCCACGTTTCGAAGATAAACAAGTTGTACGTCACCCAAATGCAGACGAGCCATTGTGTGCGTTGGCATTTAAGATTGCAACTGACCCTTATGTAGGTCGTTTGTGTTTCTTCAGAGTTTACTCTGGTGAGCTTCCTGCAGGATCGTATGTGTATAATACACGTTCTGGTAAAAAAGAACGTATCTCTCGTATCTTCCAAATGCACTCTAACAAACAAAATCCGGTAGATGTAATTTCTGCAGGTGATATTGGTGCGGGTGTTGGATTTAAAGATATTCGTACAGGTGATACTTTGTGTGACGAAAACAACCCGATCACATTAGAATCGATGGACTTCCCAATTCCTGTAATCGGAATTTCTATTGAGCCTAAAACTCAAAAAGACTTAGATAAATTAGGAATCGGTTTGGCTAAACTGGCTGAAGAAGATCCAACATTTACTGTTCATACTGAAGAGCAATCAGGTCAGACTATTATTAGTGGTATGGGTGAGCTTCACCTCGAAATCATTATCGACCGTTTGAAACGTGAGTTCAAAGTTGAATGTAACCAAGGTCGTCCACAGGTTTCTTACAAGGAAGCAATTACCCAAGCTGTTCAATTACGTGAAACGTATAAAAAACAATCGGGTGGTCGTGGTAAGTTTGCCGATATGATCGTGAAGGTTGAGCCAAGAGATAAAGATTTCGAAGGTGGACAGTTGCAGTTTGTTGACTTGGTTAAGGGTGGTAACATTCCAAAAGAATTTATCCCTTCAATCCAAAAAGGATTTGCTAACGCTATGAAAAATGGTGTATTGGCAGGTTTCCCATTGGATAACTTGAAGGTAACCGTTCTTGATGGATCTTTCCATGCTGTCGATTCAGACCAGTTGTCGTTCGAAATTTGTGCGTCATTGGCATATAAATCAGCTTGTGCTAAAGCTAAACCGGTATTGTTGGAGCCTATCATGAAAATGGAGGTTGTTACACCGGAAGAAAGCATGGGTGATGTTATCGGTGACTTGAACAAACGTCGCGGACAAGTTGAAGGTATGGAGTCGAGCCGTACAGGAGCAAGAATCGTAAAAGCAAAAGTGCCACTTTCTGAAACATTCGGATATGTTACTGCTTTACGTACTATCTCTTCGGGTCGTGCAACTTCTTCAATGGAATTCGATCACTATGCTGAAGTAACTAATGCAATTGCGAAAGTAGTTGTGGCAGAAGCTAAAGGTAAAGTAGAATTACTATAAAAATATCAGGCGAATTGATTTCCGGTTAGCGAATGACTCTTAACCGGAAATCCTTTTGCCAAAACAAATAATTTTCATAAATAGAAAAACGACAATGAGTCAAAAAATCAGAATCAAATTAAAATCTTACGATCACAACCTGGTTGACAAATCAGCTGAAAAAATCGTAAAGACTGTAAAAGCGACAGGTGCTGTAGTAAGCGGTCCAATTCCATTGCCTACACACAAACGTATTTTTACTGTGAACCGTGCAACTTTCGTAAACAAGAAATCACGCGAGCAGTTTGAACTTTCTTCTTACAAACGTCTTATCGACATTTACAGCTCAACCAGCAAAACTGTTGATGCGTTGATGAAACTTGAATTGCCAAGTGGAGTAGAAGTAGAGATTAAAGTATAATATACCCTAGCGATAGGGAAAAACAAAAATAATAAACACGACCGGTCCCCCGTATTGGGGTTAAGGGTCAATAAACAACAATTGAAATGCCAGGATTATTAGGAAAAAAAATCGGAATGACATCCGTTTTCAGTGCCGATGGTAAAAATGTACCATGCACTGTTATCGAAGCAGGTCCTTGTGTTGTTACTCAAATCAAAACTGTGGATAACGATGGTTATGAAGCTGTACAGGTTGGTTTTCAGGTTAAAACTGAAAAACATACTAACAAAGCTGAAGCCGGAATTTTCAAAGCAGCAGGAGTAGCGCCTCAAAGACACTTGGTTGAGTTCAAAGGATTCGAAACTGAATTCAAATTAGGTGATGCTATCACCTGTGAATTATTTGAAGCTGACACGTTCGTTGACGTGGTAGGAACTTCAAAAGGTAAAGGATTCCAGGGTGTAGTAAAACGTCATGGTTTCGGTGGGGTAGGTCAAGCTACACACGGTCAACATAACCGTCTTCGTGCACCGGGTTCATTAGGAGCTTCATCGTATCCTTCACGCGTATTTAAAGGTATGCGTATGGGTGGCCGTATGGGTGGTGATCAAGTTACCATTCAAAACTTGCAAATATTAAAAGTAATTCCTGAACACAACCTTATTTTGATCAAAGGTTCAGTTCCGGGAGCGAAAGGTTCAATCGTAATCATCAATAAATAGACATGGAACTAAGTATAGTAAATATTAAAGGAGAAGACACAGGAAGAAAAGTATCGTTGAACGATGCGATCTTCGGTATTGAGCCAAATGACCATGCTATTTATTTAGATGTGAAACAATATTTGGCTAACCAACGTCAGGGAACACACTCGTCAAAAGGCCGTAGCCAATTGTCAGGTAGTACCCGTAAATTAGGTAAGCAAAAAGGCGGCGGCGGCGCTCGTCCGGGCGACATCAAATCTGGTGTACGTGTGGGTGGTGGTCGTATGTTCGGTCCTACACCTCGTGATTATAGCTTCAAATTGAACAAAAAAGTAAAACAATTGGCACGTAAATCAGCCTTGTCGTATAAAGCGGCTGGTAACCTGATTACCGTGGTTGAAAACTTTAACTTTGAAGCACCAAAAACGAAAGATTTCGTTGCAATGACAAAAAGTTTACAAGTAGCTGATAAAAAGCCGTTAATTGTTTTAGCGGATGCAAATAAAAACGTATATTTGTCGGCTCGTAATTTGACTTCGTCTAAAGTTGTAACGGTTTCGGAATTAAGTACTTACATAGTTCTTAATGCCAAATCGCTTGTGTTAACTGAAGATGCAGTTGTAGCAGTAGAACAAATTTTTAAAGCATAAGGAGACAGAAAATGGGAATTATCATAAAACCAATCGTTACAGAAAAGATGACTCAGCTGGGCGACAAACTGAACCGCTATGGCTTTAGAGTTCAAAAAGATGCTAACAAGATTGAGATCAAACAAGCTGTAGAAGCTATGTATGATGTTACTGTAAATGAAGTGAATACAATGGTTGTTGCACCTAAGAAAAAAAGCCGCTTTACTAAAGGTGGTGTAATCAAAGGTAGTGCCTCAGCTTACAAGAAAGCTATTATTACAGTGAAAGAAGGAGATAAAATTGATTTTTATAGCAATATTTAAACAGAAAAATGGCTGTACGTAAACTAAGACCCACAACACCGGGGCAAAGACACAAGATTATTGGTTCATTCGACACAATTACTGCGAGTGCTCCAGAGAAATCTCTTGTTGTAGGCGGATCAAAATCCGGAGGTCGTAACCATGATGGTAAAATGACCATGCGCTACCTAGGTGGCGGACACAAGAAGAAATATAGAGTAATTGACTTTAAACGCAACAAAGACGGTGTTCCCGCAACAGTAAAATCAATTGAATACGATCCGAACCGTTCGGCACGTATTGCATTGTTGTATTATGCTGATGGGGAAAAAACATACATTCTTGCACCAAACGGATTGCAAGTTGGTCAGACAGTTGTTTCCGGAGTAGAAGCTGCTCCTGAAGTAGGTAATGCATTACCATTGCAAAACATTCCACTGGGTACTATCATTCACAGTATTGAATTACGTCCTGGTCAGGGTGCCTCTATGGTACGTTCGGCAGGAACTTTTGCTCAACTTACTTCACGTGAAGACAAATATGCCATTATCAAGTTGCCTTCGGGAGAAGTTCGCAAGATACTTGCTACTTGTAAGGCTACTATTGGTAGTGTAGGAAACTCTGACCATGCACTGGAAAGATCAGGTAAAGCAGGTCGCTCACGCTGGCTTGGACGTCGTCCACGCGTTCGTGGTGTTGCTATGAACCCGGTTGATCACCCCATGGGTGGTGGTGAAGGCCGCGCTTCAGGAGGACACCCACGTTCTCGCAAAGGCTTGTTAGCTAAAGGGTACAAAACACGTGCACCTAAAAAGCAATCAAGTCAATATATTATTGAAAGAAAGAAAAAATAATTGAAGAAATAAGTAAATAATATGAGCCGTTCATTAAAAAAAGGACCATACATCTATTTGAAGCTTGAGAACAAAGTTCTGGCCATGAATGAAAGCGGTAAAAAAACCGTAATCAAAACATGGGCGCGTGCTTCAATGATATCACCTGATTTTGTAGGTCACACAATTGCAGTTCACAATGGTAATAAGTTTATCCCCGTATATGTAACCGAAAATATGGTAGGACACAAGTTAGGCGAATTTTCTCCAACTCGTAACTTCCGCGGTCACGGTGGTAAGAAAAAATAATCCATTGAAATTTTAAATCAGAAAAAATAAACATTTCAAGAAAATGGGTGCAAGAAAAAAAATATCAGCCGACGCAAGAAAAGAAGCTAACAAGACTCTTTACTTTGCTAAGCTCAACGGAGTTCCAACATCACCACGCAAAATGCGCCTTGTGGCGGATATGATCCGTGGTATGGAAGTGAACAAAGCTTTGAGTGTCCTGAAGTTTTCGTCGAAAGAAGCTTCCGGAAGATTAGAAAAATTGCTAAAGTCAGCTATTGCTAACTGGGAAAATAAGACAGAGCAAAAAGCAGATAACGCAGACTTATATGTAAGTGGAATTTCTGTGGATTCAGCTACTATGCTGAAACGCTTACGCACAGCTCCTCAGGGTCGTGGGTACCGCGTTCGCAAACGTTCAAACCACGTTACATTGTTTGTTGACACAAAGAATACTAACGATAACCAAATTTAATTGCTCGATGGGACAAAAAATTAATCCAATAAGTAACCGCTTAGGAATCATTCGTGGATGGGATTCAAACTGGTATGGTGGAAACAATTATGGTGATACCATTCTTGAAGACAGCAAAATCAGAAAATATCTCAATGCCCGTCTAGCAAAAGCAAGCATTTCACGTATTGTTATCGAACGTACGTTGAAACTTGTAACTATCACTGTTTGTACTGCCCGTCCTGGTATCATTATCGGTAAAGGTGGACAAGAAGTTGATAAATTGAAAGAGGAGTTGAAAAAAATTACTGATAAAGAAGTACAAATCAATATCTTCGAAGTTAAACGCCCTGAATTAGATGCAGTTATCGTTGCAAACAACGTAGCTCGTCAGGTTGAAGGTAAAATCGCTTACCGTCGCGCAACTAAAATGGCTATTGCCTCTACAATGCGCATGGGAGCTGAAGGTATCAAGATTATGTGTTCAGGTCGTTTGAATGGTGCTGAGATGGCACGTTCAGAAATGTATAAAGAAGGAAGAACTCCTCTGCATACCTTCAGGGCTGATATCGATTACGCTCACGCTGAGGCATTGACCAAAGTAGGATTGATTGGTATCAAAGTATGGATTTGTCGTGGCGAAATCTACGGTAAAAAAGACTTGGCTCCAAACTTTACAGCTACCAAAGAGGCATCTCGCGGTGGTGACCGTTACAACAACGACCGTGGAGATCGCAAAGATCGCAACGACCGTGGTGGTAAAGGTGGGTTTAAAAAGAGAAAAAATTAACTGTTATAAATGAATTTGATTTAAGAAAGTTATGTTACAACCTAAAAAAACAAAGTTCAGGAGACAGCAGAAGGGGCGCATGAAAGGAAATGCCCAAAGAGGTAATCAGTTGGCGTTCGGATCTTTTGGAATAAAATCGTTAGAATCTAAATGGTTAACTGGTCGTCAAATTGAAGCCGCCCGTATTGCTGTAACCCGCTATATGCAACGTCAAGGTCAAATCTGGATCCGCGTGTTTCCTGATAAACCTATCACTAAGAAACCTGCAGAGGTACGTATGGGTAAGGGTAAAGGTGCTCCGGAAGGTTTTGTGGCTCCAATTACTCCAGGACGTATGTTGTTCGAAGTGGAAGGAGTTTCATTTGAAATAGCTAAAGAAGCTTTGCGTTTAGCTGCTCAAAAACTACCTGTGACCACTAAATTTGTAGTGAGACGAGATTATGATTTTACCTCTCAAAACGTGTAAGGAAAATGAAAACAAGAGAAATAAAAGACTTAAACAACAAAGAGATTCAAGAACGTTTGAATGCTGAACAAGAGCACTTAGTACGTTTGAAATTGAATCATGCCATTTCTCCTCTTGATAATCCGTTGCAAATCAAAGAGGTTCGTAGAACTATCGCCCGTTTTGCTACTGAGTTACGTCAGAGAGAAATTAATCAATAAAATTAAGACCCTGATGGAAACAAGAAATTTAAGAAAAGAAAGAACGGGTGTTGTTTTCAGCAACAAAATGGATAAAACCATTACTATTGCTGTTAAATGGAAAGAAAAACACCCTATTTACGGAAAATTCGTAAATAAAACGAAGAAATATCATGCTCATGACGAAAAGAACGAATGCAACATTGGCGACACTGTACGCATTATGGAAACCCGCCCGCTGAGTAAATTAAAAAGATGGAGATTAACCGAAATTATCGAAAGAGTTAAGTAATTATGATACAACAAGAATCAAGACTCATAGTAGCCGATAACAGTGGAGCAAAAACTGCTCTTTGTATTCGTGTATTAGGAGGAACCAGCAAACGTTACGCTACATTGGGCGATATCATCGTTGTTGCCGTGAAAAGTGTAATACCTTCGAGCGACATCAAAAAAGGTATTGTTTCAAAAGCAGTTGTCGTTCGTACGAAAAAAGAAGTTCGTCGTCCTGATGGATCTTATATTCGTTTTGATGATAACGCTTGCGTATTGTTAAACAATGCTGGTGAAATCCGCGGAAGCCGTATTTTCGGCCCAGTAGCACGTGAATTGCGTAATACAAATATGAAAATCATATCACTTGCACCTGAAGTGCTTTAATCTTCGAAAAAACAATTAGTGATGAGTAAATTACATATCAAAAAAGGAGATACCGTTTACGTAAATACCGGGGTTGACAAAGGAAAAACCGGTCGCGTGTTGGAAGTTCTTGTGAAAGAACAACGCGCTATCGTAGAAGGTGTGAACATGGTGTCAAAGAGCACCAAACCTAACGCGAAAAGCCCTCAAGGTGGTATAATCAAGAAAGAAGCTTCTATCCATATCTCTAATTTGAATCCAGCAGAAGGCGGTAAACCGGTTCGCGTTGGTCGCAAATTGAATGATGAAGGTAAATTAGTGCGTATTTCTAAAAAATCAGGAGGAGAGATTTAAGAATGAATACAGCAAGTTTAAAACAAGATTACAGAGAACGTATCGTTCCGATCTTAATGAAAGAGTTTGGCTACAGCTCAGTTATGCAGGCTCCAAAACTCGAAAAAATTGTTCTTAACCAGGGATTGGGTATTGCAGTTGCAGATAAAAAAATTATCGAAGTTGCAATTAACGAAATGACTACTATTACTGGTCAAAAAGCCGTTGCCAGTCTTTCTAAGAAAGATATTTCTAACTTCAAGTTGCGTAAAAAAATGCCTATCGGTGTTCGTGTAACATTACGCGGAGATCGCATGTACGAATTTTTGGAACGTCTTATCCGCGTTGCTTTACCTCGTGTACGTGACTTCAAGGGTATTGAAAACAAACTTGATGGACGTGGAAACTATACACTTGGTATTACCGAGCAAATTATTTTCCCTGAAATCAACATTGATGGTATTACCCGTATGTTGGGTATGAACATTACGTTTGTAACAACAGGTGCAACTGATGAAGAAGGTTACGCATTGTTGAAGGAATTTGGATTACCATTCAAAAAAAACTAATTTAGACATACAATGGCAAAAGAATCAATGAAAGCCCGCGAGGTTAAAAGAGCCAAACTGGTTGCTAAATTCGCTGCAAAACGTGAACAACTAATCGCTGTTGGCAATTACGAAGGCCTTCAGGCATTACCTAAAAACTCGTCACCGGTACGTTTGCACAATCGTTGCAAAATCACCGGTCGTCCTAAAGGGTATATGCGTCAGTTTGGTATTTCCCGTATTCAGTTCCGCGAAATGGCATCAAACGGTTTAATCCCGGGAGTTAAAAAAGCAAGCTGGTAATTTATCGGCATGCTTAGAAAATAAAATTAAATATTGTCCCGGCGTTCGGGATCAATTTAAAAACAATAATATGACAGATCCAATAGCAGATTATCTTACCCGATTGCGGAACGCTATTAAGGCAAACCACCGTGTGGTGGAAGTTCCCGCTTCGAACTTGAAAAAAGAATTGACCAGGATATTGCATGAAAAAGGCTATATCCTTAACTACAAATTTGTAGAAGAAGGTCCACAAGGCACAATTAAAATTGCTTTGAAGTACGATTCAGTTAATAAAGTTAACTCAATCAAAAAAATGATCAGAGTTTCTACTCCCGGTCTTCGTCAGTATGTTGGCTACAAAGATATGCCACGCGTATTGAACGGATTGGGTATAGCTATTCTTTCTACTTCTAAAGGTGTTATGACCAACAAAGAAGCAGCTGACCTAAAAGTAGGTGGTGAAGTAATTTGTTACATTTATTAATAGGAGGAAAGAAGAATGTCAAGAATAGGAAAATTACCCATTAGCGTACCTGCAGGTGTAACAATCACAGTTCAGGATACTGTGGTTACTGTAAAAGGTCCAAAAGGAGTTTTAACTCAAGAAATTGATCCAAATATCACTGTAACAGTTGACGGCGGTGTATGTACCGTTTCACGTCAGGATGACGAAAAACAAAATCGTGCATTCCACGGCTTGTATCGCTCGCTGATTCAAAATATGGTTGTCGGTGTTTCAGAAGGTTACAAAAAGACCCTGGAATTAGTTGGTGTTGGTTATCGTGTATCGAACCAGGGCCAGGTTTTAGAGTTTGCATTAGGTTATACCCACAATATTTTCTTAGGCTTACCTGCCGAGATTAAAATTGAAACCAAGAGCGAGCGTAACCAAAACCCGGTAGTTATTTTGGAAAGCTGCGACAAACAGTTGATTGGACAAGTTTGCGCAAAAATCCGTTCATTCCGCAAACCGGAACCATACAAAGGAAAAGGTGTTAAATTCGCGGGTGAAGTACTTCGCCGCAAAGCAGGTAAATCTGCTGGTAAATAATTTACGTAAACTTGTGAAATTATGAAGACAAATTTAGATAGAAGAACAAGAATAAAAGCACATATCCGCCACAAAGTGAGCGGAACTGCTCAAAAACCACGTATGACCGTGTTCAGAAGCAATACACAAATTTACGCTCAACTTATTGATGACGTAACTGGTGTGACATTAGCTTCAGCATCTTCACTTGGTATCAAAGAAAAAGCAACAAAAATTGAACAAGCTGCTAAAGTAGGCGCATTGGTAGCTAAAGTTGCACAGGAAGCCGGAATTACAGAAGTGGTATTTGACCGTAACGGTTACTTGTACCATGGTAGAGTTAAACAATTAGCTGACGCTGCTCGCGAAGCTGGTCTTAAATTTTAATCAAGTATGGCAACAAATATGAATAAAGTTAAATCGACCAACGATTTGGAATTGAAAGACAGATTGGTAGCCGTTAACCGTGTAACCAAAGTTACAAAAGGGGGACGTACTTTCAGCTTTTCGGCAATCGTTGTTGTTGGAAATGAAGATGGAATAGTAGGTTGGGGACTTGGTAAAGCCGGTGAGGTAACTGCCGCTATTGCTAAAGGAACTGAAGCTGCTAAGAAAAACTTGATTAAAGTACCTGTGTTGAATGGAACTATTCCTCACGAGCAAATTGCAAAATTTGGTGGTGCACAAGTATTTATCAGCCCTGCTTCGCATGGTACCGGAGTTAAAGCCGGTGGTGCAATGCGTGCAGTACTCGAAAGTGTAGGTATCACCGACGTTTTGGCAAAATCAAAAGGTTCGTCGAATCCTCACAACTTAGTGAAAGCTACAATTGTAGCGTTAGGTGAATTGCGTGATGCGCACATGGTTGCTCAAAACAGAGGCGTTTCGCTTGATACAGTGTTTAACGGATAAATCGAAAAATTATGGCAACAATAAAAATTAAACAAGTTAGAAGTAAAATCAAATGCCCACAAGTTCAAAAACTGACTTTAGAAGCTCTTGGTTTGAAAAAAATGAATGCCGTAGTTGAACACGAAGCTACTCCCCAGATTTTGGGAATGGTGGCTAAAGTGAAACACTTGGTTGAAGTGATCAAATAATATTATTCTTAGACTCTTTAAACAATAAGATATGAATTTAAGTAATTTAACCCCAGCAGCAGGTTCTGTGAAAACCAGAAAACGTATCGGTCGTGGTACCGGTTCAGGATTAGGTGGAACCTCTACAAAAGGGCACAAAGGACAGAAATCACGTTCAGGATATTCCAAGAAAATCGGTTTTGAAGGAGGTCAGATGCCTATTCAACGTCGTTTGCCAAAATTTGGTTTCAAAAACGTGAATCGTGTTGAATATAAAGCTATCAACCTTGATACATTGCAAATTCTTGCAGAAACAAAAAAACTGGCTAAAATCGGATTAGTTGAATTGAGAGAAGCAGGTTTTCTTTCAAAAACAGCTTTAGTAAAGATTTTGGGTAATGGTGTTTTGACTGCAAAAATTGAAGTTGAAGCAAACGGATTTTCTAAATCGGCAGAAGACGCAATTGTTGCCGCAGGTGGAACTGTAGTAAAACTATAATCACCATGAAGAAACTCATAGAAACAATTAAAAATATCTGGAGGATTGAAGATCTTCGCACTCGGTTGCTTACAACTATTTTGTTTGTATTGATTTATCGTTTCGGTTCTTTCATCGTACTTCCGGGTATTGACCCAACTGCTTTGAGTCATTTAAAAGCACAAACCAGTGGCGGTCTGTTAGCTTTGTTAGATATGTTTTCTGGTGGTGCATTTGCAAATGCTTCGGTGTTTGCGTTGGGTATCATGCCGTACATTTCGGCATCTATTGTTATCCAATTGTTGACAATTGCTGTACCATACTTCCAAAAAATGCAACGTGAAGGTGAAAGCGGACGTCGTAAAATGAATCAATATACCCGTTACCTGACAGTAGGTATCTTGTTGTTACAAGGCCCTTCTTATCTGGTAAACTTAAGTGTTCAACTGGCGCAAGCCGGTTCTGCACTTCCGGGCGGATTCTGGTTTACCGTTTCTTCAACCCTGATCTTGTGTGGAGGTAGTATGTTTGTAATGTGGCTCGGTGAGCGCATTACCGACAAAGGTATTGGTAACGGTATTTCGTTCATTATTTTGGTTGGTATCATTGCCCGTTTCCCGGGAGCCATTATCAAAGAATTCGCTTCCCGCTTAGGTGATGCAGGTGGAGGTTTGGTTATGTTCCTTGGTGAAATTATTTTCTTATTGGTTGTTATTGCAGCTTCTATCATGTTGGTACAAGGAACTCGTAAGATTCCTGTACAATATGCTAAACGCGTTGTTGGTAACAAACAATATGGTGGTGTTCGTCAATATATTCCATTAAAAATAAATGCAGCAGGTGTAATGCCAATCATTTTTGCCCAGGCAATTATGTTTATCCCTATGACTTTGGTTGGATTCTCTAATTCAGAATCTATGAGAGGGTTTATGGGAGCATTTATGGATAACAATGGATTTTGGTACAATTTGGTATTTGGTCTTATGATTGTGATATTTACGTATTTCTATACGGCTATCACCATTAATCCAACTCAAATGGCTGAGGAAATGAAACGTAATAATGGATTTATTCCTGGAATCAAACCGGGTAAGCGTACAGCTGAATATTTAGATTTAATTATGTCACGCATTACTTTACCAGGCTCAATCTTTTTGGCGATAGTTGCAATTATGCCGGCATTTGCTAAAATTATTGGAATTAATCAGGAATTTGCAGCATTCTTCGGAGGTACTTCATTGTTGATTTTAGTTGGTGTTGTTCTTGACACCCTGCAACAAATCGAAAGTCACTTGTTAATGCGTCATTATGACGGATTGTTGAAATCGGGACGTATTAAAGGACGTAGCGGTGGAGCTTCTGCCTACTAAAAATTAGATCGAATGATATTTTTGAAATCTGACGAAGAAATTGAACTGCTTCGTATCAGTAATCAAATAGTAGCTAAAACGTTAGCTGAACTTGCGAAACTGATTCAACCGGGTGTAAGCACGGAACAATTAGATAAAATTGCTGAAGAATTTATAAGGGATAATGGCGCTGTACCCGGTTTTCTGGGTTACAGCGGCTACCCAAAATCAATTTGTACTTCAGTAAATGAGCAGGTAGTACACGGAATACCTTCTGAAAAAGCAATTTTGCAAGATGGTGATATTGTGTCGGTAGATTGTGGTGTGTATAAAAATGGTTTTCATGGAGACTCAGCTTACACGTTTTGTGTGGGTGATGTGAAACCTGAAATAGTTGATTTGTTACGCACAACCAAGGAATCTTTATACAAAGGTATAGAGCAAGCCCAGGAAGGTAAGCGCTTAGGTGATGTTGGCCATGCCATTCAAAGCCATTGCGAAGCCCATGGATATTCAGTAGTTCGCGAAATGATTGGGCACGGGGTAGGACGCAAGTTGCATGAAGCTCCAGAAGTGCCAAATTACGGACGCAAGGGAAATGGTATCATGCTCAAATCGGGAATGACCATTGCCATTGAACCAATGATTAATATGGGAAGCCGCAATCTGGTGTTTGAAAAAGATGGATGGACAACCCGGACAATTGACCGGAAACCGTCGGCTCACTTCGAACATTCGATAGCAATAAGACGTGGAAAAGCTGATATTTTATCAACTTTTGAATATATAGAACAAGTTTTAGGCAACAAAGCAATATAATTTATGGCCAAGCAAACAGCAATTGAACAAGATGGTAAGATAATCGAAGCATTATCGAATGCCATGTTTCGTGTAGAGTTGGAAAACGGTCACGTTATTACGGCTCATATTTCGGGTAAAATGCGTATGCATTATATTAAAATTTTACCCGGCGATAAAGTAAAAGTCGAAATGTCGCCTTACGATTTGTCAAAAGGAAGAATCTCTTTTAGATATAAATAAAAATTAAATATTTTCAATATGAAAGTAAGAGCATCTGTAAAAAAGCGTACGGACGATTGTAAAATTGTACGTAGAAAAGGTCGCTTGTATGTTATCAACAAAAAAAATCCTAAGTTTAAACAACGTCAAGGGTAATTAATTTATTTTAGAAAAAGAATAGTTTATGGCTATAAGAATTGTCGGAGTAGATTTACCCCAAAACAAAAGAGGGGAAGTTGGATTGACTTATATCTACGGAATAGGTCGCAGTAGTGCAAAAAAGATTTTAGAATCAGCCGGTGTTGATATCGACATCAAGGTGAAAGATTGGACTGACGACCAAGCAGCTAAAATCCGCGAAATCATTGGTGCCGGTTTTAAGGTAGAAGGTGATCTTCGTTCGGAAGTACAATTGAACATCAAACGTTTGATGGATATCGGTTGTTACCGTGGAGTACGTCACCGTATCGGTCTTCCATTGAGAGGACAAAGTACGAAAAATAACGCTCGTACACGTAAAGGTAAAAAGAAAACAGTTGCTAACAAGAAAAAAGCAACTAAATAAGGTTTAACTGTTAGCGAATTTTAGAAAAGCTAAATAATATTAGAATAATATGGCAAAAAAAACAGTTGCAGCCAAGAAAAGAGTCGTTAAAGTAGACGGTGTAGGTCAATTGCACGTACACTCTTCTTTCAACAACATTATTGTTACACTTACAAACGGCGACGGTCAGGTTATTTCTTGGTCATCAGCAGGTAAGATGGGATTCCGTGGCTCAAAGAAAAACACTCCTTATGCAGCTCAAATGGCAGCTCAGGATTGCTCAAAAATTGCATTTGACTTAGGTTTGAAAAAAGTAAAAGCCTACGTAAAAGGACCAGGTAACGGTCGTGAATCAGCTATTCGTACTGTACACGGAGCAGGTATTGAAGTAACCGAAATTATTGACGTTACTCCACTTCCACACAATGGTTGTCGTCCTCCTAAACGTCGTAGAGTATAAACTTAACGGGTTTCCCGGCAGTCGAATTGGTGAAAATAAATATAAGATTGCACTTTAAACCTCTCTGCAATCGCGGCTGTGGTAATTTTCGACCGATTTGTGTTCGTGGAACGCATAAATAATAAAAATTAAAAAATAAAAAATGGCAAGATATATTGGACCAAAGTCAAGAATAGCACGTAAGTTTGGTGAAGCTATTTTCGGACCAGACAAAGTGTTGGCTAAAAAGAATTATCCTCCGGGACAACATGGCCAGGGACGTCGCAAAAAAACTTCTGAATATGGTATTCAGTTGCGCGAAAAACAAAAAGCTAAATATACTTACGGTGTGTTAGAAAAACAATTCCGTAACTTATATGAAAAAGCTCAACGTACCAAGGGTGTAACCGGTGAAGTATTGTTGCAATTGTTGGAATCAAGATTGGATAACATCGTATTCCGTTTAGGATTTGCTCCTACTCGTTCAGGTGCCCGCCAGTTGGTAAGCCACAAACACATTACTGTAGATGGTAAAGTAGTGAATATCGCTTCTTACCATGTACGTGCCGGACAAGTTATTGCAGTGCGCGAAAAAGACAAATCAATGGAAGTTATCGCTGCTTCATTGAATGGCTTTAACCACAGCAAATATCCTTGGATTGAATGGAATGCTGCTTCTTTATCAGGTGTGTATTTACATATCCCTGAACGCGAAGATATTCCTGAAAATATCAAAGAACAATTAATCGTTGAGTTGTACTCTAAATAATAAGTGAAACCATGGCTATATTAGCATTTCAAAAGCCTGAAAAGGTAATCATGTTGGAAGCTGACGCTTTTCAAGGAAAGTTTGAATTTCGTCCGTTGGAACCCGGTTACGGTATTACAATAGGTAATGCTTTGCGCCGTATCCTCTTGTCTTCACTGGAAGGTTTCGCTATTACATCTATCAAAATTGAAGGAATAGATCATGAGTATTCTACTATTCCGGGGGTTATTGATGATGTAACGAACATTATTCTGAACCTGAAACAAGTGCGTTTCAAACAGATTGTTGAAGATATTGAAAACGAAAAAGTAACCATTACTGTTTCTGGTGCAACTTCATTCAAAGCCGGCGATATAGGTAAATATTTTACCGGATTTGAAGTATTGAACCCTAAATTGGTAATTTGTGAGCTTGATCCTTCAGCTAGTTTCCAAATTGATATCACAGTAAACAAAGGTCGCGGTTATGCACCTTCGGAAGAAAATAAGACAGCTAACCAGGAAATTGGTGTTATTCCAATCGATGCTATCTTTACCCCAATCCGTAATGTGAAATACGCAATCGAAAACTACCGTGTAGAACAAGTTACCGATTACGAAAAACTGGTATTGGACATCAGTACCGATGGTTCTATTCACCCGAAAGAAGCCTTGAAAGAAGCTGCTAAAATTTTGATTCACCACTTTATGTTGTTCTCTGACGAAAAAATTTCGTTGGAAGTGACTGAAGGCGAAGGAAGCGATGAGTTTGACGAAGAAATCCTGCACATGCGTCAATTGCTGAAAACAAAACTGACCGACCTCGAACTTTCTGTTCGTGCTCTCAATTGTTTGAAAGCTGCTGATGTAGATACATTAGGCCAATTGGCCGGATATCACAAACATGATTTACTGAAGTTCCGTAATTTTGGTAAAAAATCGCTTACAGAGTTAGAAGAGAAATTAGAAAGCTTGAATCTGTCCTTCGGAATGGATATTGCCAAATATAAATTAGATAAAGAGTAAAGAGATGAGACATAATAAAAAATTTAACCACTTAGGCCGTAAAACGGCTCACAGAAAGGCGATGTTGTCCAATATGGCTTCTTCTCTTATTCAGCATAAGAGAATTGCAACTACATTGGCAAAAGCAAAAGCCTTACAAGTTTATGTAGAACCGCTTTTGACTAAATCGAAAGATGATACCACACACTCACGTCGTACGGTATTCAGTCACTTGCAAAATAAAGAAGTTGTAACAGAATTGTTTCAAAATGTATCTCAAAAAATCGCCGATCGTCCGGGAGGATATACCCGTATTTTACGTACAGGTTTCCGTCAGGGAGATAACGCAGAAATGTGTATTATCGAATTGGTAGACTACAACGAAAACATGTTGAAAGAAAAAGCGGCTAAAAAAGCTGCCCGTACACGTCGTGCCGGTGCTGCTAAAAAGGCTGAAGTTGCTGCTCCTGCTGCTGTTGAAGCACCAGTTGCTGCTGAAGAAACACCTGCAGCAGAGTAATTCAAAATACTTTTTCATTGATCAAAAAGAGGAACAAGCTTAGGCTTGTTCCTCTTTTTTTTGAATGTATATGTTCGCTCCTTATAATTGAATTGTTTATGGATCGATAAAACGTAAGCATCCCAAATACGCCGTATATCAAAATAAAAAAAAGCGGATTTTCAGTAGAGCATATACTGAAAGTCCGCTTGGTATTTTAGATGATGATTAAGGAAGTAATTCTTCCCAATTTATTGGGGTTTGTAGTGTGGGTATTTTTTCGAGAGTCGAAGTTAACCATTGGTGCGGTTCAATGCCGGCTTGCAAGCAGCTACCCAGTA
>Ga0208789_1000239_pt1 | contig 64900 bp, 51 predicted proteins | sample Methanotroph_Enr_FD_187368 | JGI IMG/M metagenome (GOLD analysis project Ga0208789, IMG submission 187368) | Enriched soil microbial communities from Old Woman Creek wetland in Ohio, USA - Methanotroph_Enrichment_5 (SPAdes) (version 2) | ecosystem: Environmental > Terrestrial > Soil > Wetlands... | reverse complement strand
GCCATCTTTTGAAACAATTTTACTCCCACAGAAAAAGCAGTTTTTTTATTCATAACCTTTGATTTCTGTAAAAGTACGCCTATAAGGCGTTTCAGAAGGTTTTATCACCACAAATGTCCATTAGCCCAAAATCTTTGAATCGATTTAAATACAGCAATAATAAGACTTGCAGAGAATATTATCCTGAAAAATGTCCATTAAGCCCAAATTCACACATCTGTACACTTCAGTTAATCCTGAAATCCTAATAGTAACCAGGAAAGATTTTTGTTAAGTATGAAAAAAGCTTTACTCTCCGGAAAATGAATAAGGCCCCAAGTTGCCTGCATAAAACCCCAAAAGCGGCTCTGCAAAAAAGCAGCTTTGTAAGCAATATTTTTTTTTGTTACTGATTAGCAGGAGGAGTCAGAACCTTTGCAGCAGCCAGGGCAGAGAGTTCCTTGTCGATAAGGAATAAACCACCCGCAGCATTACCTGCCAGCTTCATTTTGTCGAGAATGCCATGCATGGTGCTTTCCTCTTCTATCTGCTCATTAATAAACCATTGCAGGAAATTGCCGGTTGTATAATCCTTGTTGTTTAAGGCGATTTCGTAAAGGTCGTTAATCGAAGTAGTAATAAATTCCTCATGTGCCATCACCTTTTCGAAAACATCGAGTAGCGAATTGTATACGGCAGTTGGGTTAGCTAGTGCCATAAGAGTGCTGTAACCGGCCCTGTCGTTGAGGTAGTGAACAAATTTAAGCTGGTGAATCCTTTCTTCATCAGCCTGTTTGTACAGAAAGGCCGCAGCACCCGGGTATCCGTTTACCTGACACCAGGAAGCCATTGACAGGTATAACCTCGATGAATGTTCTTCATTCTTAATCTGGTTATTAATGGCATTTTCAACAGCTTCTTTAATCATAAGGATTTTTTTCGGGGCTACACAAAAATACGTCTAACCACAGGCCAGATAACTAGTTAACAGCTAACCCATATGGTTTGTTTATGTAAAGAAAAGAAAATCAAGATTCCCGTGCAGGGCTTTCTACTGGCTCTTTAAAGCTTCGGCACCACTTACAATTTCGAGAATTTCCTTTGTAATGGCAGCCTGGCGGGCTTTGTTGTAGGCAAGGTTGAGTTCTTTGATAAGATCGCCGGCATTATCAGTTGCCTGATGCATGGCAGTCATACGGGCACCGTGCTCTGATGCGTTCGAATCGAGAACCGATTTGTAGAACTGGATTTTAAGTGATTTTGGAATCAACTCCGATACTATTTCTTCCTTCGAAGGCTGAAATATGAAATCGATATTGCTCTTCGAAACTGAATCGCTTTCGGCAGGTGCTTCTACAGGCAGAAACTGTTCGACCGAAACCCGCTGTACGGCAGCATTCTTAAACTGGTTGTAAATAATCTCGACCTTGTCGTATTCCTTGTTGGCAAATGCAGTCATGACACCTGAAGCGATTGTTGCAACATTATCGTAGGTGAGGTTGTCGAAAACCGAATCGTGCGACGATACAACCATGTACCCACGTTTGGTGAAATACTCGGTAGCCTTACGACCAATTGTAAGCACACTTACGTGGCCGGAATGAAACTGTGTTGAATAATCGTGAAGTATCCTCTGGGATGCAGTACGCAGAATATTGGTGTTAAAGGCTCCGCATAATCCCCGGTTCGAAGTAATGACCACGAGTAGAATTTTCTCGGGATTACGCTTTTGAGCGTACACATTCACATCACCCGAATCGAGGCTGGCACTCAGGTTTTGCAATATATCCTTAAGTTTTGCAGCATAAGGACGCATTTTCAGAATGGCATTCTGAGCTTTGCGCAACTTCGACGCGGCAACCATTTTCATGGCGCTGGTGATCTGCTGTGTCGATTTTACCGAAGCGATCCTAATCCTAACTTCCTTTAGATTCGGCATAGAAATGAGTTAAACACATACTTATTGCCCTGACTTTCAAAAAAAAACCTGAAAGTACCGGGCCTTTATTTAATATACTTTGCTGAAATTTCTTTTGCAATGTCGTCAATCCTTCCGAGAATCTGATCGTCGAGCTTGCCTTGTTTGAGATCAGCCAGAATGTCGCTGTGGCTGGTTTCGAGGTGGTGCAGGAACTCTTCTTCAAAATCGCGGATCTTATTTACCGGCACTTTCTGCAACAAGCCACGTGTACCGCAGGCGATGATAGCAATCTGTTTTTCAACCGTTACAGGCGAATATTGTGGTTGTTTCAGAATTTCAACATTTCGGGCACCTTTGTCAAGAATATTTTTGGTAGCTGCATCGAGATCGGAACCGAATTTCGAAAAGGCTTCCAGTTCGCGGTACTCAGCCTGTGCCAGTTTGAGCGTGCCTGCAACTTTTTTCATTGCCTTTATCTGGGCATTTCCACCCACACGCGACACCGAAATACCTACGTTGATAGCAGGACGTATACCGGAGTTGAAAAGCGTGGTTTCGAGGAATATCTGCCCGTCAGTGATTGAAATTACATTGGTAGGAATATAGGCTGATACGTCGCCGGCCTGTGTTTCGATGATTGGCAAGGCAGTAAGCGATCCTCCACCTTTAACCAGGTGCCTGATCGATTCAGGAAGGTCGTTCATCTGCCTGGCAATTTCGTCGCTCTTAATTACTTTGGCAGCACGCTCAAGTAAACGTGAATGCAGGTAGAAAACGTCGCCAGGATAAGCTTCACGTCCGGGTGGGCGACGAAGCAGCAGCGATACCTCACGGTAAGCAACAGCCTGTTTCGAAAGATCGTCGTAAATAACAAGAGCGGCACGACCGGTATCGCGAAGGAATTCGCCAATGGCAGCACCTGTGAAAGGAGCGTAGAACTGCATGGCAGCAGGATCGCTGGCAGTAGCCATTACTATAACAGTATATGCCATTGCCCCCTGATCTTCAAGGGTTTTCTGAATGTTTGCCACAGTTGATCCTTTCTGACCAATAGCTACGTAAATACAGAAAACGGGTTCACCTCTTTCGTAAAATTCTTTCTGGTTGATGATGGTATCGATAGCGATAGCGGATTTACCTGTCTGACGGTCGCCGATGATAAGCTCACGCTGACCACGTCCGATAGGGATCATGGCATCAATAGCTTTAATACCGGTCTGCAGAGGCTCGGTAACAGGCTGACGGAAAATAACACCGGGAGCTTTACGTTCGATAGGCATTTCGTAAAGTGTTCCTTTTATTTCGCCTTTACCATCAATAGGTTCGCCAAGGGTATTGATAACGCGGCCAAGCATGCCTTCGCCTACACGTATGCTGGCAATTCGTTTGGTGCGTTGCACCTTATCGCCTTCCTTTATATTTTTTGATTCACCTAATAGCACCACGCCTACATTGTCCTCTTCGAGGTTAAGCACAATACCTTTGGTATCGGTTTTAACAAATTCAACCAATTCGCCTGATTGAGCATTGGTGAGGCCGTAAACGCGGGCAATGCCGTCGCCTACCTGAAGCACAGATCCTATTTCTTTTATTTCGGCTTCAGTTGAAAAGCCTGCCAATTCCTGCCGCAGTATTGCAGTTACTTCTGCGGGTTTAATTTCTGCCATAGTGGTTAATGCTTAATGGTTACCGGTTTAGTTTTGGGTTTTTCTAACACCCAATACCTAACTCCTAACACCTTTTATTTAAAATCCTTTAATAAACAGGTTTTTTTCAAAATCCTTTTTAAGTCCTTTTATTTTAGTTGCTATGCTTTGGTCGACCTGGAAGTCGTCAATATTAACAACAAATCCACCAATAAGGGCTTCATTGGTTTTTTCGACCAGTTCAATTTTTTTGTCGGTAAGTTTGCTCAGAATAGCAAGAACGCCGGTTCTTTCTTTTTCAACGAGTGAAACGGCAGAGGTAACATAGGCTGTTTTAATACCTTTCGATGCTTTGTAAAGATCGGCGAAGGCTTCGGCTATGGATGGCAGATAACGTTCGCGGCGTTTACGTATCATAAGATTCATAAAACTGAGTGAAACCGGATTTACAGCGGCAGCAAACACCTTTGAAATCACTTTTTTCTTTTTGTCGGCACTTATAACCGGGTTTTGCAGCATCTGTACAAATTCGCGGTTCGAGGTACAAACATTTCCAAGCAGAAGCATATCCTCATAAGCACTTTCAACTATGCCTTTTTCATCAGCAAGGTCGAAAAATGCAGCAGCATATCGTAAGGTTATTTTTGTATAACTCATTTGAGGTATGGTATAGAGTTCTGCTTAGTTAATTTTAACATCTTTCAGTAGCTTTTCAGTAAGCTGCTGTTGTTGTTGTTTGTTTTCAAGTTCTTTTCCGATAAGCTTTTCAGCGATTTCGATCGAAATGGAGGCAATCTGATTTTTCAGATCGTTGATGGCAGCCATTTTTTCGAACTGAATATTTTCGCGGGCGTTTTCAACAATTCGGGCTGATTCTTCTGATGCTTTGGTACGTGCTTCTTCCAGAATAGCTTCCTTCATTTTACGGGCATCGCGCATCAGTGCGTCGCGCTCGTCCTTTGCTTCACGAAGTAATTGTTCGTTGCCGGCCTTTAATTTCAGCATTTCCTTTTTAGCTTCATTAGCTGCTTGTAGAGCCTTCTCAATGGAGTCTTCTCTTTGGTGAATACCTTTCATGATGGGTGCCCACGCAAATTTACCGAGTATATACAATACCAGGCTGAATGATATCAACATCCAGAATATCAGTCCTATACCAGGAGTAACTAGTTGCATAGTTAAGGGTATGAGTAATTTATAATTTGTTTACTTAGGGTTCCTTTTAAAATAATCAACTGCTGCATCCTTGCCAGTTGCAGGGATGCAGCAGCAGGAAGTTGTTGTTACAGGAACAGGATCAACAGACAAACCACGATGGCGAAGAATGCAACACCTTCGATAAGAGCGGCTGCCACAATCATGTTCGAACGGATATCGCCTACGCTTTCAGGTTGGCGGGCAATGGACTCGAGAGCCGAAGCTCCGATTTTTCCAATACCGATACCAGCACCGATAGCTGCAATACCAGCACCAATGCCGGCACCCATTTTTGCAACGGGAGCAAGATTTGCTGCTTCTTGTAATAAAACGCTTAAGAGTGACATAAGAATTGAATTATGGTGATTAATAAAAAGATTTAGTGTTCAGTGGAATGTTCTTCTGTATGATGATGCTCTTCCATGGCCATACCGAAGTATATTGACGAAAGAAGTGTGAAAACGTAAGCCTGTATAAATGCTACCAGAAGTTCGAGCATGCTCATGAATACGCCGAAAGCAATTGAGAATATGGAAACTCCATAGCCTGCAACTACATTCATATTGCCGAAAATGAAGATAAGGCTCATGAATCCAAGCAGAATAATGTGTCCTGCTGTGATGTTGGCAAACAAACGGACCATAAGAACAAATGGCTTGGTAAGTACACCCAGAAACTCAACTAAAGGCATAAGAGGCACCGGAAATTTAAGCCACCAGGGAACGCCAGGGGCATTGAAAATGTGCAGCCAGTAGTTTTTGTTTCCTATAAAAGTAGTGATCACAAAAGTGAAAAGTGCTAAAACAAGGGTGATTGAAATGTTGCCGGTAAGGTTAGCTCCACCCGGGAAAATCGGAAGCAATCCCAGCAGGTTATTGAAAAAGATAAAGAAAAATGCCGTCAGCAGGAAAGGCATAAAACGGGTGTAGTTCTTTTTTCCAAGTCCGGGAATGGCAATATCGTCGCGAACAAAAAGTATGAGTGGTTCGAGCAGTGACTGTAAGCCTTTGGGAGCCCTGTCAGCATTCTGTTTGTAGCGGTTGGCAATTGAAATAAAAATGAAGCACAAAAGTGTTAAGCTGACAAACAAGGAAACAACATTCTTGGTAATGGAGAAATCAAGAGGTATTTTTGCTGAGGTATCAACGGTTTCGCCATCTTCGAGCACCTTAACGATCTTTCCTTTGTTTTCGCCTTCATTCATCAGCTTATAACCCATATATGCATCATGACCATGATGAAAACGGCTTGATAAAAAAGTAACGAGTTTGCCGTTATCGATTAATATAACAGGCAGAGGAATAGAAAGATGAAAGTCGTTGTAGTTTAAGATATGCCATTCGTGGGCGTCAACAATATGCTCGATAATCATTTCGCCGGCATCAAAAGCTTTGTGTGTTTCGGCCTGCCCGTGAACTTCGTTTCCTTCAGCCGGAACAGTTTCGTGGGTAGCGGTGCCGGCAAAAGAAACCCCTGCGGCAAATAAGGCAATAAAAGCGACCTGAAACCTGATTGAAGATAGTAACTTTCTGATCATTAGTCTATTTTCGAATTGAAGTGCAATATTAGTAATTTTTTGTGAAAACCGCCCCCTGTTGATCTCAAAAATACGAAATTCTTTGGATTACGGACTGCAAAAGTAAATATACGGAGGGGATTCTCAAGTGTTTTTTTAGAAGCAGGCGTTTTTGGACGGTAACTGGTTTTTAAATTCTTCACAGATAAAAGTTTTTAAATAAACGAAACTAATCACTCTGATTTCAATTTGCCGATGTAGGAATTTGAAAATTTGAAAATTTGGGAATTTGAGTATTTATAACAAGTATAACTATAGGCAATTATATTTAGTGCATAGTGAACATTGCTGAGGGCACAGAGGATTCATCAATAAAGCATATTTTTTTTTAACTCTAGGCACTTATATTTAGTTCTGAGTGCATAGTGCATAGTGCTCAGAGGATTTATTTACAAGGTTTATTTTTGTATTAAACTCTAAACTTTTAACTCTAGGCACTTTAGGCACTTATAACTCTAGACACTTAATTTTAGGCACTGATTTTTTACAAATAAACTCTTCGGAGACAATCGAATATTCGGGTACTTTTGCTGAAACAGAACCAAGGTATGGAATTTACGGTTTTTTCGGACGACTCGTTTATGCGTGAGGCTTTAAAAGAAGCCAGAAAAGCCCTTGAAAAGGATGAGGTTCCCATAGGTGCGGTAATTGTATGCGATAACCGTATTATTGCCCGTGCCCATAACCTTACCGAACAACTGAATGATGTTACGGCTCATGCCGAAATGCAGGCATTCACGGCAGCATCAGGTTTTTTTGGAGGGAAATACCTCGAAGGCTGTACCTTATTTGTAACGGTTGAACCTTGTGTGATGTGTGCCGGAGCCTCCTTCTGGACGCAGATCAGCAGGATAGTTTACGGAGCTGGCGATAGCAAAAGGGGATACTCGTTACTGAGTTCCAATGTGTTGCACCCGCGTACAAAGGTTACCAGCGGGGTTCTTGCCCCTGAGTGTAGCGAACTGATGAAAGATTTTTTCCGCAGGAAACGATAACCAATTCCGGCAAAGAGGTTTATATTTCACCTTCTGTACCTGATTGATTGTATGTTGACATCCGTTGCAGTGGCCTGTCTGTTGCTTTACATAGATTTATCCGGTTGTTATCAGACTATTTATATACTGACGAAAAGTACAACTTAGTACTTTGGAACGCTTTTTGACCGTTACTATTTCAAACTTACTCACGATGCACAAAGCATGCATACTATTTTTACTTTTTTGCAATATTTTGGCTTTCCCTCAAACGTACAGGTCAATTCCCAATACAGCATTTATCCGTGGCGAGAAGCTTTCGTTCCGGATTGCTTTTAATTCGGCTTTAACAGGGAACATCACTGGTGGCAAGGCTACACTGGAAGTAACCAAAGAGAAGAAAATTCTTAATAACCGTACAACTTATCATGTAATAGGAGAAGGTAAAACTACCGGATTTATTGAAATATTCTATAAAATTCATGACAGGTTTGAAAGTTATTTCGATCAGGAGGCATTGATAGCCTGGCAGTTTACCCGGCGCACCCGCGAAAACAACTACAAAAAAGATGACCTGGTTTTGTTCCGTCAAAACGACAGGTTGGCAGTAAGTATGACCAAAATCATGAAAGTGCCGGCAAATATACAGGATGTGATTTCAGCTTTTTACTACGCCCGAACACTGGATGTTTCGGATATCAAAACCGGTGGTACCATTGAGATTCCGTTTTTCCTCGATGATTCGGTGTATCATTCAAGAGTCATTTTTAAAGGCAGAGAAACGGTTAAAACCAAATTGGGGAAATTCAGATGTATAGCTTTTATGCCTATGGTAGCCACAGGATATGCCTTCGACGATCCTTATCCTATCACAATCTGGATAACTGATGATGCGAATCGCTTACCAATACTTATTGAATCGGAACAACCGGTCGGAAGAGCCAGGGTTGAACTAACCTCGTATTCGGGATTAGCCAACCCCATCACGGCAAAGCTGCCCGACTAACAGGGAAAGAAATTTACTTTTGTTGCGAGGGAATCGTATCAAGGGAGGATTTCCCGGGTGTTGCAACAGGAAGTAAGGGCTGATCGAAGCGGGTTAAATCGTAACGTTTTATCATTTTATCAACATGGCTCACCCATTTCGACGATGATGCATATCGCGCGGCTTTCATGGCTTTAAGCCATTTGTAATAATTCATATCGTTTTTCAGAACGGTATAATATTTTTTGCGTGATAACATTTCGCCGAAATGCAGGTATGAATCTTCGTCAGTATCAAATTTCCTGTACGAAATTATGTAGCCGGATTTGGTTTTTGATGATTTAACTCTTCCCTTAACACCGAAGTGATTGTGATTCACCCTGCAGAGTTTACTCGTTCCGGCACCACTTTCCTGAAGTGCCACACCGAGTACAAGGCTGGCCGGTATTGAATAATTATTCATGACTTCGATGGCAAGCGAGTCGAACTTTTCAATATACACCAGTGCGGCACTCTGCGAATAAAGTACCTGGCTGGTGAAAAGGAAGAACAATAAGGCAGCAATACGCATCAGTGAGTATTAAATGTTGGATAAATATACACAATTCACAGTATTCCCAACTTATCTGTCGTGAATTTGTTCATTCATCAGATTTGTTACTTCTGTTTTAAACCAGGAATCTGACTATAAATTAAGTTGTAAGAGCATGGAATACCTGGAGTTAAAATCAAAAACATACTTTATTAGTGAATCCTCTAAGCACTATGCACCCGGCACTCAGCACTAAATAAGAGTGCCTAAAGTACTTGGAGTTTATTAAGTTGTAAGAGCATGGAATACCTGGAGTTAAAATACAAAAACATACTTTATTAGTGAATCCTCTAAGCACTATGCACCCGGCACTCAGCACTAAATTAGAGTGCCTAAAGTACTTGGAGTTTATTAAGTTGTAAGAGCATGGAATACCTGGAGTTAAAATCAAAAACATACTTTATTAATGAATCCTCTGAGCACTATGCACCCGGCACTCAGCACTAAATAAGATTGCCTAAAGTACTTGGAGTTTATTAAATTGTAAGAGCATGGAATACCTGGAGTTAAAATCAAAAACATACTTTATTAGTGAATCCTCTAAGCACTATGCACCCGGCACTCAGCACTAAATAAGAGTGCCTAAAGTACTTGGAGTTTATTAAGTTGTAAGAGCATGGAATACCTGGAGTTAAAATACAAAAACATACTTTATTAGTGAATCCTCTAAGCACTATGCACCCGGCACTCAGCACTAAATTAGAGTGCCTAAAGTACTTGGAGTTTATTAAGTTGTAAGAGCATGGAATACCTGGAGTTAAAATCAAAAACATACTTTATTAATGAATCCTCTGAGCACTATGCACCCGGCACTCAGCACTAAATAAGAGTGCCTGAAATGCCAGGAATGACCAGAGTAAAAGTGTCTATAGTGAAGAGCTAATAGTATGCGTACACCTAAATCCCATGAGTACTGAGCACTAAGCACTGAAAAAACTTCCTGAATTTATAAGTTAATTAATTTATAAAATGTTAGAATTAAAACGACCAAATAGAAAACTAGCACTAGTCCCCTAACTCCTAAAACCCAAAACCTAACCCCTCCCCCTTACATTGTGCACTCAAAAGGAATATTAGTAACAGAGTGATTAGTTACATTTAGTTAAATTGCAAACAAATTAAAGAGCCTTTATGGAAAATCACTTTGCACCGCATCCTATAAAGGCAAAATACATATCTTTATCTACCGGCATAAAATCATTACTTATGAAGTCCATTTTAAGCATTTTCATTCTTCTGTTTAGTTTCAGCGGTATTTCGCAAAACCGTAATATACAACTATGGCAGCAGGTCGATTCACTTACCCGCATTGGCCAGTCGCAGACAGCACTCGATCTGGTGATCGGGATTTACGAACAGTCAAAGGCGGACAATCAGCCACAACAATTTCTTAAGGCATCGCTCTACCGCATGAAACTGGAGGCAGAATACCAGGAAGATTATTTTGAAAATGCTATTGCCCGAACCCAACTTGAAATTAAAACGGCAAAAGCTCCGGTGAAACAAATACTGCATTCGGTGCTGGCCGAGCTTTACTGGAACTACTACCAGAATAACCGCTGGCAGATCCTTAGCCGGAGCGAAACTTCAGGCTTTGCACAGGAAGACATAAAAACATGGGATCTGAAAAAACTGGTTGCTGCTAGTGTCGAAAACTATTCCTTATCGTTGACGGAAACAGTATTGCTCAAAAACACAGAACTCGGTTCATTCGACGAAATACTTTTGAAACAGAAGGGTTCGGATAAATACAGGCCTACTCTCTTTGATTTTCTGGCACACCGGGCCATTGATTTTTACGCCTCATCCGAAGCCGGACTTACCAAACCGGCGTTTACATTTACAGTGGATAAATCAGAATATTTCGCTGTTTCAACCGTATTTGCTGCTACTGCAATCAACACCACAGATACACTCTCTTTTGACTTTCAGGCATTAAAATTACTTAGGGAAATAGTAGCATTTCATTTGCCTGATTCGGGCCCTACAGCCCTTGTGGATGCAGAACTTGAGCGCTTTGCTTTTGTGCATGAAAAAAGTGTGCTTGCCAAAAAAGACAGCCTTTTTCTGGCAGCCCTGTATGAATTGGAAAGCCGTTATAAGGACCATCCCTCTTCAACTGAAGTGGCTTTTGAAATTGCCTCACAATTAGATGATGAGGAGGATTTTGCAATTGTTTATGGTGGAGAAAATGAAACGAAGCAGGCTGTTCCGGAATCAAAAAAGTGGGACAGGAAAAAAGCAGTTGAAATCTGTGAAGCAGCCATCAGCCGTTTCCCGGATAGTTTCGGTGCCGGAAATTGCAGCTCCCTGATCGAAAGTATCAAACAATCTTCCTTATCGCTTACTTCAAATTACGCGGTGATTCCTGCGAAACCATCACTGGCTCTGGTTAGCTATAAAAATGTAAGTAAAGTATATTTTCGCCTTATCAGAATAAATCCGGAAACAGACCGCGATTTACAGGAAAAGCAGTTGGAAATCAGGCTGGGAAAATACCTCAGTATGAAAGCAGAAATGTCGTGGGAGCAGGCACTGCCCGATGATGGTGATTTCAGGACGCATTCCGCCGAAATCAGAATTCCGGCAGTGAAGCCGGGATATTATGTTTTGCTTGGCAGCAGCGATGCTGAATTTCCACTAAAAGGAGCAATTGTTACAGTAACCACGTTCTGGGAATCAAATATCAGTTACCTGAATCGCCGCAACAGCAACGGGAATAATGAGATTGTGGTATTGAACCGTGAATCAGGACAACCTGTTTCAGGCGTTAATGTACAGGCATTTTACCACGAGTATGACCCGGTTTCGCGTAAGTATGTGAACAGGCCGTTTGGTGTGTTTACGACTGATAAAACCGGTCTGGCGACAATTCCCGGCCGAAATGATAACAACACGTATAAACCGTTTTCCCTTGTTTTTAATTCGAAAAAGGATCAGTTCATAACTGAACCCTATTTTTCAAGTTTTCAGAATTACACTAATGAACCCAATGCCGTTGTTCAGACTCGTTTTTTTACTGACAGGGCCATCTACAGGCCGGGACAGACAATATATTTCAAAGGAATTGTGCTCGAACGTAAAGGGGAAGATGTTCAGCTGAAAACCCACTTTAAAACTGAAGTTACCCTGCATGATGCTAACAAGCAGATAGTTTCGAAACAGACTTTTACAAGCAACGATTTCGGGTCCTTCAGTGGATCCTTTGTTGCGCCTCAGGGTATGTTGACCGGTCAAATGACAATACGCAGCGAAACAGGCGCGATGTCAGTACAGGTTGAAGAATACAAAAGACCAAAGTTTGAGGTAACCTTCGAACCGGTGAAAGGCTCCTACAAACTGGGAGAAACCATTGTAGTAAAAGGAAAGGCACAGGCTTATGCAGGAAGCTCCGTTTCTGATGCCAAAGTAAGTTACAGGGTCATACGCAATGCAAGCTTCCCTTACTGGTGGGGATGGCGTGGTATGCCAACTTCGCCGCAAATGGAAATCATCAATAGCGAAACAGTTACAGGCAGCGATGGTTCGTTTACAGTGACTTTCACAGCAATTCCTGATCTTTCGGTTGAAAGAAAGACGAATCCGGTTTTTACTTATACCGTGTATGCCGATGTTACGGATATAAACGGCGAAAGCCATAGCAGCGAAACAGGCATTTCGGTTGGATATAAAGCTTTGCTTATAAACACTGATCTGGAGGCTGAAATCAATCTTGAAAAAGGAGTTCAGTTTTCGCTTAATACAACCAATCTGAATGGTGAAAAAGAGGCGGTAACCGGAACTATTACCATTTCAAAACTAAAGAATCCTGACCAGATTCTTTATCAGCGCAAATGGGGCATCCCCGATAAGTATACCATGACCAAAGCTGAGTTCGAAAAAGACTTCCCGGGCGAAGTGTATAAGGATGAAGATGATATTACCACCTGGCCGGAAGAAGAAACCGTGTTTGCTGCAAAATTCAGTACACCGGAAGATTCAGCTTTCAAAGTTGAAAATCAGATGCAGGAAGGCATATATGTGATCAGAATCAGGGCGAAAGATGCTTTTGGTGAAGAAGTTTTATTTGAAAAATATTTCAAAACTTTTCGGCTGCAATCAGGTGTTCCCCACGCCGTTTCCCCTGCTTTTTTCACTTTGCTTACTCCAAAAGCCGAGCCTGGTGAAAACGTTACTTTCCTGATAGGAACACCGGTTAAAAAAGCACATGTCATTTATGAAATTATCCATAAGGATAAAGTTGTAAGCCGCGAAATCCTGTCATTGAATGAGGAGCAGAGGCTGATCAGCATTCCGGTGAAAGAAGAATACCGGGGCAATTTCGGTATCAGCCTGGTTTTTGTGAAGAATAACCGGACATTCGCAATGAGCAAACTTATTCAGGTTCCATACACGGATAAGAAACTTGATATTTCCTTCAGTACTTTCAGGAATAAACTGCTTCCGGGGCAGGAAGAGGAATGGCAGATCACTCTCCGCGACAGCAAAGGTGAAAAAGCCATGGCCGAAATGCTTGCCGGCATGTACGATGCCTCACTGGATGAATTTCTTCCACACAGATGGTTCTTTGATATTGCCAAGTACTATTCCGGTATCAGTTCCTGGCACGAAAACCAGTGTTTTGGAATTACCTCTTCTGAACAGATTACCTATCCGGATTTAGACTATTCGTTTTCCATCCGTGAATACGACCAGCTGAACTGGTTCGGATTTAGCATTGGATATTCCGGCAGAAATAGAATGCGCGGCATGAAAAATTCAGTTGGTTATTCTTCTGCTATGGTTACAACAGAGGAAGTTGTTTTTGATATGTCCCTTGATGAAGCAATGCCAGCACCTGCCGCTCAGGACAAAGGAATAACAAAGAAGAGTTTATCCGTAGCTGCGATTCAGTCAGGAAATGCCGGGGAAACCATTAGAAAGTCGGAATCAAAAAGTATCCAAATCCGTAAAAATCTGAACGAGACTGCCTTTTTCTTCCCACAGCTCACTACCAACGAAAAGGGTGAAATAGTAATAAAATTCAAAGCTCCTGAAGCCCTTACCCGCTGGAAAATAATGGGACTGGCGCATACAAAAGACCTGAAGTATGGGCATTTTGAAAAAACGCTGGTAACCCAAAAGGACCTGATGATATTCACCAATGCACCGCGTTTCCTTCGTGAAGGAGATAAAATGGATTTTTCGGCCAAAGTGTCGAACATCAGTGGAAATGACCTCACCGGTGCCGCCGAATTACATTTTTTTGATGCACTTACTATGAAGCCGGTTGACGATATACTTGGTTTATCGAAGCCCATCGTAACTTTTACAATCAGCAAAGGACTGAGTTCGCCGGTTAGTTGGCAGATTGTAGTTCCTGAAGGTCTGCAGGCAATTGTATACCGAATTACAGCTACAGCAGGTGCTTTCAGCGACGGGGAAGAAGCAGCCATTCCGGTGCTTACCAACCGGACGCTGGTAACTGAAAGTATGCCACTGCCTGTAAATGGCATGCAGCAAAGGAAATTCAGTTTCGAAAAACTGCTCAGTTCAGGCAAAAAGGGTTCGACACTCAGCAACTACAGGCTTACGCTCGAATATACCTCCAACCCGGCATGGTATGCCGTTCAGGCATTGCCTTACCTGATGGAATATCCGTACGAATGTGCCGAGCAGCTTTTCAGCCGGTATTATGCCAACAGCCTGGCCACTCATATTGCCGGCAGCGATCCGAAAATAAAAAGGGTTTTCGAAAGCTGGGCAACTATAACACCCGATGCCTTAAAATCAAATCTGGACAAAAATGAGGAGCTCAAATCAGTTCTTTTGCAGGAAAGTCCGTGGGTGCGCCAATCAGGCAGCGAAAGCGAGCGCAAACAGCGCATTGCACTTCTTTTCGACCTGAATCGTATGGCTTCGGAGCAATCTTCGACGCTGAAAAAGCTGCGTGCAATGCAGTATGATAACGGTGGCTGGCCTTGGTTTCCCGGTATGCCCGAAAGCCGCTATATCACACAGCATATCATAACCGGAATGGGCCACCTTACTTATCTGAATGTTCTTAATCTGTCAGAAGATACTGAAAACAGCAAAATGCTTGGCAAAGCCATTTCCTACCTCGACGCTGAAGTTAAAACCGAATTTGAAAAAGTAAAGAAAAACGATAAGGACTACCTTAAAAACAATCATCTGGGCAATGAAGATATTCAATACCTCTATGCCCGCACGTATTTTCTGGCTGATTATCCTTATGGGAAAGAAATGAACGAAGTGGTTGACTATTTCAAGGCACAGTCAGCTCAATTCTGGAATTCAGAAAATAATTACATGAAAGCTATGATAGCCTTGTATCTGAATCGTTTCGGCGAAGGAAAAACTGCTTCACTCATCATGCGGTCGCTGAAGGAAAAGGCACTTTTTAGCGATGAGATGGGGATGTACTGGCGTGCTGAAAACCGTGGATGGTACTGGTATCAGGCTCCGGTTGAAACGCAGGCATTGCTGATAGAGGCCTTCGATGAGGTGAGCAACGACAAGGAATCCGTTGAAAAAATGAAGATTTGGCTGCTTAAACAAAAGCAGACACAGGACTGGAAAACCACCAAAGCAACTGCCGAAGCGGTTTATGCTTTATTGCTCCGAGGCCCTTCACTCCTTACATCCGATAAGCAGGTTGAAATAACTCTCGGCTCCGAAAAGGCAGATCCGTTTAAACAGGATGCCTCAAAACCGGAAGCCGGAACCGGCTATTTCAAAACCAGTTGGGAGGCCGCTTCAATAATACCAGAAATGGGTAAGATTACTGTCAATAATCCCAATCCTACAGTTGCCTGGGGAGCTTTATACTGGCAGTATTTTGAGCAACTGGATAAAATAACGGCTGCTGAAACGCCAATGAAACTTTCGAAAAAACTGTTCCGCGAGGTGAATACACCTACCGGTCCGGTAATAGAACCCATCAACGAAAATTCTGTGATTCAGGTCGGCGATAAAATTGTTGTTCGCGTCGAGCTCCGGTCGGACAGGGATATGGAATACATCCACCTGAAAGACATGAGAGCTTCGGCTTTTGAACCGGTGAATGTGCTTTCGCAGTATAAGTACCAGGATGGACTTGGTTATTATGAATCTACCCGGGATGCTTCAACAAATTTCTTTATAGGCTTTCTTCCGAAAGGAACTTATGTATTCGAATACAAACTGGTAGCAACGCAGAAAGGTGATTTTTCGAATGGGATCACAACAGCCCAAAGTATGTATGCACCTGAATTTTCAGCACATTCGGAAGGGATCAGGGTGAAAGTGGAGTAAGGTTGGTTTTTTTAAATGAAACTATGGGATTTCAAATCCAGTGCTCCTCTGGTGCGGATTAAGATGCTGGTACTGGCGGGATTTGCAATCCCGCCCAAAGAGTTCCAGATTTGCAATCTGGTTCTTAACCTCTGAATAAGCAATTGATTTATATTTCATTTTTACGGCAGGATCTTTTCATCTTTTTTTGTCACACAAAGGTTATCCACTACCTTTTTACATATTTATGAAAAAATGCAATTTTTATAAATTAAGTCCACAATATAAATATATAGTACAAATATCTATAATACAGTTTTATACACTTTGGTTATATATAATATTTGCCTTTATGTCAACCATATTTTATTTTCAATCAGTTAGAATCCGCTGTCAGGATTGGTTTTCTTCGTGGAAAATATTGAAAATCACCTTTTATGAAAGAAATTGTAATAGCATCAGCAGTGAGGACAGCCATTGGAAATTTCGGTGGTTCCCTTGCAGGAATTTCAGCAACTGAATTAGGCGTAATTGCTGCCAGAGAGGCAATCAAAAGAGCAGGTATCAAGGCTGAGGATATTTCTGAATCCATAATCGGGAATATACTTTCGGCAGGACTTGGTCAGAATGTTGCCCGTCAGATAGCCATTAAAGCAGGCATTCCCGATACAAAACCGGCCATGACGATCAATAAATTATGCGGTTCCGGCCTGAGAGCTGTTTCCATGGCTGCTCAGTTTATTATGCTGGGTGATGCGGATGTTGTACTTGCCGGCGGAACCGAAAGCATGTCGAATGCACCTTATTTATTGCTTCAGGGCCGTAACGGATTCCGCATGGGACACGGGCAGGTGATTGATAGTATGATTCAGGATGGACTTACCGATTCTTTCAACGACTATCATATGGGAATCACAGCTGAAAATATTGCTGAACGTTGGAACATCAGCCGCGAGGAACAGGATATGTTTGCACTCGAAAGCCAGCGGAGGGCTGAACTGGCTCAGTCATCGGGCCGTTTTGCCGATGAGATTGTCCCTGTCAGCATTCTGCAGCGAAAAGGGGACCCTGTTATTTTCGATACCGATGAATTTCCTAAGCATGGGCTTAAACTTGAGAAACTATCAGCCTTAAAGCCGGCATTTAAAAAAGACGGAACCGTAACAGCAGGAAATGCTTCAGGTATCAATGATGGTGCCTGTATGCTGATTATTATGTCGGGCGAAAAAGCTGCTGAGTTGGGTATAAAACCACTTGCCCGTATATTATCCTATGGCAATGCTGCCCTTGATCCTGCTATTATGGGATATGGACCGGTTCCTGCAACACAGGCTGCACTTAAAAAAGCCGGACTCACAATTGATGATATTGATCTGGTTGAAGCCAACGAAGCTTTTGCAGCCCAATCCATAGCTGTTGCCCGCGATCTGAAACTTGATCCTCAAAAAGTAAATGTTAATGGCGGAGCCATTGCACTCGGTCATCCAATAGGTGCATCAGGAGCCAGAATTCTAACCACACTGATTTATGAGATGAAACGCCGCAATGCCGGTAAGGGTCTTGCAACTCTTTGTATTGGAGGCGGTCAGGGAACAGCTTTGATTATTGAAAACATTAAATAAAAATTACTATGAAACGACTTGAAAATAAAATAGCTGTTATTACCGGTGGAGCCGATGGACTTGGCCGCGCTGCTTCAATGAAATTCTGTGCCGAAGGCGCAACGGTTATTATCTGGGATATGGATGAAGAAAAAGGTTTTCAAACAGTGGCCGAAATTGAAACTGCCGGAGGCAAGGTTTCTTTTGCAAGGGTGAATACTGCTTCCTACACTGAAGTTGAAGCTGCTACCAAAGCTGCCGAAGAAAAATATGGCCGTATCGATATACTGATCAACAATGCCGGAATTACCCGTGATGCTTCAATCAAAAAAATGACTCCTGAGCAATGGCAGCAGGTAATTGACGTAAACCTGACCGGAGTTTTTAACTGTGCTAAATGCATCAGTGCCGTAATGGTTGAAAAAGGCTATGGGCGCATTATTAACACTTCTTCGGTGGTGGCACTCTATGGAAATTTCGGACAATCAAACTATGTGGCTACCAAAGCCGGAGTTATTGGCTTAACAAAAACACTTGCCCGCGAATTAGGCCGTAAAGGGATTACTGTAAATGCAGTTGCACCCGGCTTTATAGCTACCGAGATGGTAAAGAAAATGCCAGAAAATGTGCTGAAAGCCATGGAAGAAAAGGTACCACTCGGTCGTCTCGGAACTCCTGAAGAAATTGCCGCTGTATACCTATTCCTGTCAAGCAACGAAGCATCGTACATTAACGGTGCAACCCTGAGTGTCGACGGAGGAATAACCATTTAAATGCTGATTCAGGATTCAGTTACAATTTGCTACATTTCAGCATATTTAACTTACCTGTTTTAAAAAAATAACCTGAACTTTATACTCTCTAACCAATACAAGAAATGGCATCATCAGAACAAGTAACCGGAGGGTGGATACTCTTACTCATTTATGCGGCAGCCATACTGTTTTTTGTAATACGAGGGGCTCTGCGAACCAAAAGCATCAGTGATTATGCTGTCGGGAACTTCAACTTTTCCCCTTTGTTTGTCGGCTTGTCGCTGGCGGCAGCCATGACGAGTGCAGCTACCTTTGTAATCAATCCGGGACTGATTGCAGCCTATGGTTTAAGCGGAGCTATTTCATTTGGGATTGTCTTCCCTATTGCTTCCCTGGTTTCGCTGGTTGTTTTAACAAAAAGCTTCCGCAGGCATGGAACAAATGTAAAGGCTCTAACTCTGGCTAACTGGATTGGAAGCCGCTACAACAGCAAAGGGTACGCACTTTTTATTGCTTTTCTTTCGGCCCTGCTGCTCACATTTATTGTACTGATTCTGGTAGCAATTACAAAAGTACTCAGCCAGTCGCTGAATGTCAGCGAAGTATGGATGCTCTTTTTTGTGGTTGTTTTTGTGTTCGGATATATGATGTTCGGCGGAGCAAACTCAATGGTTTACACCAATACTCTTCAGGCAATAGTGATGGTGATTGTGGCAATAATCCTTATTTCATCGGGATATCCTTACCTGAAAGATGGATTATTTGTGTTTTTCGATAAACTTGTCGCCATTAGCCCTGAACTTGTAAAACCTACCAATCCTGCAAGTCCGCTGTTCCGCGATATGTTTGAAATTGTTGTGGCACAGATGATTGTCGGAGTAGCCGTGGTTTGCCAGCCACATATTATTACCAAATCCTTACTTCTGAAAAAGGAAAGTGATGTAAACAGGTACCTGGTATCGGCCGTCATTATACAGGCATTGTTCTATTCAGTCGTTTTTGCCGGATTGTATGCCCGTCTTACCTTCCCTGACCTTACTGCTAACGGACAACCTCTTGGTATTGATGGAATAATTCCTGCTTATGTGGTTCAGGTTTTTTCACAGGGATGGGTTGCTATTTCCATAGGGCTTATCGTAGTTTTAGGATTGGTGAGTGCAGGTTTGTCGACCATAGAGGGCTTGATTCAAAGCCTGAGTACAACCATTACCTCGGATATTATCAAACCATTGTTTGGCAATCAAATAAAGGATGATAATAAATATGTTCAAATCAACCGATTGGTGATTGTCGGGATGGCAATCATATCCTTTTTGGCAGCACGTTCACAATTGCTCCATCCTAACCTGAGCGTGGCCATATTTGCTCAAAACGGCGTTTACTCGTTTTTTTCAATAGCATTTGTTCCTATTGTATTTGGTATCTTCCTGAAAAATACAACAAGAAATACAGCTCTTACAGGTTCAATTACTGCGCTGTTGGTATATTTCCTGGTCTATTATGTATCTCCCTGGCTTATCAACACAATGGGATTCAGTTTTGGCTTTTTCGACAAGTACTTTACCGGTAAGGTTCAAAATCCTGCTATTGCAGCGGCCTGCGCTATTACAGTTTCTGTTCTGGTAAGCCTGATAAAATACTATAGCAGGAAGAAGCAGGATATTTAAGGATAAACGCATAAATTTTACAGTTATGACTAAGGACGAAATCACATACAAGTCGAAGCTTATCAGCATTGAAGAGGCTGTTGGATTTATCAAAAGTGATACCGATATAATTGTTGCCCAGTGTGCTTCGGAGCCACAGGGCTGCATGTCGAAATTTCATCTCGCCAAGGACAGGGTTACAGATGTAAAAGTGTTTTCTGTTCTCACGCTGAAACCTTACGATTTCTATATAAAGCCGGAGATGAAAGGTCATTTTGAGCTTTGCAGCTGGTTTCATGCACCCGGATCGCGTCAGGCTCTGAAAGCCAAAACCGGTACTGTGACCTATGTACCGAATATGCTTCACCGTGCTGGCACTGACAGGCTTAAAGTACGCAGGCCGCATTTGTTTTTTGGCACCTGCACTCCTCCTGACGAAAAAGGCTTTGTTTCGCTTTCGCTTGGCATAACCTATGAAAAAGATATTATCGAAGCGGCCGAAATAGTGGTCCTCGAAGTAAATGATCAGTTGCCCCGTACTCATGGCGACACGCATGTTCATGTTAATGAAGTAAGCTGGTTTGTTGAGTTTTCGCAAACACCGCCCACTCTTCCGGCACCGGAACCTGATGAAGTGGCCTTGCAACTGGGCAAAAATATTGCCGAACTGGTGGAGGATGGATCAACAATTCAACTCGGAATCGGTGAAATTCCCAATGCTGCAGCCCTGTCGCTGAGCTCGAAAAAGGATCTCGGGGTGCATACCGAAATGATGGTCGACAGCATGATGGAGCTATACGAGTTGGGAGTAATCACAAACAAGAAAAAAGCTCTACATAAGGATAAATTCATCTGCACTTTCGCAATGGGAAGCGAAAAGCTTTATAAATGGCTTGATAATAATCCTTCTGTCGAATTTCTGAGGGGTAAATATGTGAACGACCCTTGTGTGATGAAACACAACAGCCGTATGGTTTCAATTAACACCTGCATCATGATTGATTTCACTGGCCAGGTATCCAGCGAGTCCATTGGTATTGATCAATATTCAGGTACAGGAGGGCAGACTGACACTGCATCGGGAGCCATTGAGGGAACTGACGGACTTGGAAAATCAATTATTGCCTGCCGCTCAACTGCCCGTAACGGAGCCATTTCCACCATAGTACCTACGCTTCCTTTGGGAAGTGCAGTTACACTTCACCGGAGTCATACCGATTATGTGGTAACCGAATGGGGAAGTGTGAGGCTTACCGGACGTACCGTGCGGGAAAGGACTCATATGCTCATATCAATTGCCCATCCTGATTTCAGGGAAAATTTAAAATCACAGGCTGAGGAATTGGGTTACTGGTAGAGTAATGCCATTCTGATGTTTTCGTTTTGGTTAAAAATATCAGTTCATCTGGTTTTACCAAAAGCAAGTCTGATTTTCTGAATACGGATCCCAGCCATCTGCAAATACACAAATCTGTTTATATAATAATATACAATGCTCCCCGTCAAAATAATTGGTACCGGAATATACGCTCCGGGTGAAGAAATTTCCAATGCAGAATTAAAGAGTCTTACAGGGCTTGATTTTAATTCGGAAAAGCTGGAAGAAAAACTCGGTGTTTTCAGCCGGCATATTGCCCATCTTCGCGGAATACAGGAAACGACTGCTGATTTTGCAACCAATGCAGCACTTATGGCTATTGCTAATGCTGGAATTTCGGGCGAAGAAATAGGGCTTTTTATTGTGGGCACCGATACTCCTGAGTATATTTCGCCAGCCACATCCATACTTGTTCAGGGGCGGGTTCAGAAACAGGAAACCTGGGCATCAACCTTCGATATCAATGCATCGTGTGCAAGCTTTACCATCGCATTTGATAATGCTGCGCGTATAATGGCCACTGATCATACAATCAAATATGCTGTGGTAATCGGGGTTTATAATATGCCGGCTTATCTGCGCAGTGACGATGCATTCGGGTATTCGCTTTTTGCTGACGGAGCCGGAGCCATTGTGCTGGGGAGACCTGCCGATAACACTTCAGGTTATGTTGGCAGCCAGTTACTCACCGACGGCACTCAGTTCGATTTTATCGGTGTTTATGCCGGAGGTACAAAGATGCCGGTAACTAAGGAAATCCTTGAAAATAACAGACAGGGCTTACTAAGTCTGCAGCCTATGCCTGGCGATCGCAATGTGAGGCTATGGCCCAAAGTTGTGAATAAATTGTTGCAGAAATACGAACTCGGCATAAGCGATGTCGATCATTTTATATTTACACAGATAAACCGTTCGATAATTTCGCAGGTAATGGAAATATTGGGAGCTCCCATGTCCAAAACTACCACCATCATGAATAAATATGGTTACACCGGTTCCGGTTGCGTACCTATGGCATTCCACCACGCTGTTGCCGGAGGGAATGTAAAGCGAGGCGACCGTGTTTTATTTATGGCCTCCGGAGCCGGACTGGCTGTAGGAAGTAACCTCTTTGTCTATTAAACTATCATTACATTATGTTACAATCTACAGATCAGAGTTTTCATGTGGGAATTGTGGGAACAGGCATTTATATCCCGGAGCCACGCATGAGTGCAGCACAGATTTCGGCCGCTACCAACAACCAGTGGAGTGAAGATGCGGTAATTCAGAAACTGGGTATTGTCGAAAAATCCGTTCCCGGTCCCGGCGACGGCACCCAGGAAATGGGAGTACTGGCAGCCCTCGATTGCCTTAAAAATACCGGCATTGCCCCCGGCGACATCGACCTTATACTCTCCATAGGCGAAGAATGGAAAGAATACCCTCTGACTACGACCGGCATTTATATTCAGGAACGTATAGGGGCCGTGAATGCCTGGGCACTGGATATACAGCAACGTTGCTGCACTTCGGTAGCCGCTATGAAGATTGCAAAAGATATGATGTTTGCCGATCCTGATATCAATACAGTATTGATTGCAGGAGGATACCGTAACGGCGATTTCCTGGATTATACAGATAGCTCGGTCTCCATTATGTATAACCTAGCCGCAGGAGCAGGTGCTATTCTTTTAAGGAAGAACCTGGGCCGTAATGCATTGCTGGGAACTCATATAATAACCGACGGATCAATGGCGCGTGATGCAGGTGTTGAATACGGAGGAACTGAAAAACCTGTAACCTGCGAGAATATTTCGAAAGCATACAGCTCACTCAGGGTGTTCGACGAAAAACATATGAAGGACAGGCTGAATGAGGTATCGATGAAAAACTGGATGACCTGCATCGAAAATGCATTCATAAAATCCAATGTTAATAAAGCAGAATTGGATTTCCTGGCCGCACTGCATTTCAAACGTTCGTTATATTTTGGTTTGGTAGCCGAACTCGGGCTTACCCCTGAACAGACTATATACCTCGAAAACTACGGACATCTTGGACAGGTGGATCAGATCCTTTCGTTACATCTGGCTCAGCAGACAGGAAAAGTAAGGGAAGGAAGCATAATTTCGATGATAGCTGCTGGTATAGGATACGCCTGGGGTGCCAATGTGATACGCTGGGGCAAAATATAAAGTCCAGACATAAAACGAATGTTATATTGTGCTGTAAAACAAACATATGGAAGGTAAATATCCACTCATATCTTTTAAAGTCAACCCGGTATAATATTTATATAATTCGTAACTCTGTTTCCAAATAAATAATTTTAACCCTCTAAATAATAAACATTTAAAAAACCAACTAACATGAAAAACAAAGCATTTTTATTTTTATCCATTGCTTTTGCTGCCCTGATCGGATTTTCCTCCTGCAGTAAAGATGAGAATCTGGCACCTAAAATCAAATCAGCAGCGGTATCAACTGATAATAAAACCATTACCGTAACCTTTTCCGAAGCAGTGTATTCAAAAGCTGACATGACCGGAGCGATTACTGAAAGCGGCCTTGTTGTTACAGCTCCTGATGCACTTAAATTCACTTACACTGTTACCCATACTGCCGGAAGCACAACTGCTACCATTAACCTGGTAGTTACCTCAATCATTCAGGGTACCGAAAAATTTACAGTTAAACCTGCTTCCGCAACTTCAATTTACGATAACGAAGGAGCCGCAATGGCAATAACTGAAACCTGCGAAAGCAATACTGCTACAAAGGACCTTGGAATTATTGGCAAATGGCTTTCAGAAGGAAGCAACGTTGCTCCTTTGCTGGTTACCTACTTCAGCGTTCTGAAAGTGGAAGCTGAATTTAAAGCTGACTTTACTTATGTGGTAAACCAGTATAATGTTGGTAATACAACCACTACTCCTGACCTGGTTTTTTCGGGTACTTATGCTATCGAAAAATCAACAACCGGTAATGTATGGACAATCACCTGCAGCCAGGAAATGCCTTACGTAGCAACTGCATCAGGTATTTTTGAAGTTAAAACAGGTCCTGAAGTACTTTGGTATGAAGTGGTTCAAACATCGGGAACTCAGAATGTGCCTCCAACACCTGCAGCCGGATTTGGCAGCTCAAACGGTGGAACACTGGGTGTGCTGAATATCCAGAAATACGTTCGCGTTCTTTAAGCATTCTGCTTTGCTTTAAAGTAGAAAACAGATAGAGTAAATTAAGGCAAAGCCAGGTTTGAAAAAAGTGCCCGGCTTTGCTTTTTTTTAATGTTAAAAAATTATTTCATGAATAAGATTTCGAAAATTTTATTGGCAGTACTGCTGGTTAATGTACAACTGCTCTCAGCCCAGACAAGCAATGAGAAACCGCCATCCGAAGCCAATAAATTCAATCTTTTTAGCAACGATATGCCTTACAATGCTAAGGCAAACAAGGAATTTCAGTTTCTTGCATTTTTTATCACACAGGGCGTAAATTCCAATTTATACCCCAAAGCCAGCCTTTTCAACGGGCAGCTGGTAGGACGGCTGTTCGGGCCAAACTCTTCAACCACCTCCGATACGGCTACCTCAAACTATTTTGAACAACGCATTATTCCTTTTTTTATATACCAGCCCAAACTCTTCAACGGCAAAGCAATTTTACGAACCTCATTCGAGATCGACTGGACCTGGGGCGATCAGGCTTACGGCATCAGCGGCAATAAAGGCGGTGCTATAAATGCTGACCAGGTGAATATTCAGACTCAGAATGTAGAACTGGAATTGATACCGGCAAAAAACTTTGCAATAAATATCGGCCTCCAACGCCTGTTCGATACTCCTTACAACCCTTACCGTACCATGTTCGATAAAATGTCGACCACCGGTTACAGGCTTGCTTACTGGGGTACTGATGCCGTAGGTGTTTCGGCCAGATACGACGGCGATTACCACAAAGTGAAGGCAGGTTATTACCTGCTTTATGAAAACAATACAGAAGCTGACGATGATGTAACACTCACTGAACTGGTTTATCACCGTAAACTGAGTCTGAAGTGGAGCGCAGGTGCCTCCCTCTATTATCTCCGCGATCGTGGCAAAGGACAGGGAGGAGTTTCTGTTTTTGGCCAGGGACTGGCAAGCACTTTGGCGGCTTATAACGGTTCTTTTGTTTTCGATATGCAGAAGGATTACAAGGCCGATATTGTATGGTTAGGTGCTACTTTCAGCAGAAATCCTGATTTCTGGCTCGATCCTTTTCAACTCACAGGCTTTATAAACTATAACTTGGGAAGTACCCGTTCGAAAGCAGGTAATACTTACGAGAAAGCCGCTGATATTGGTGGTTTCGCCGGTAATGTGCGAGCTGCTTACCGCTATGGAAATACGCTGAACGACTACGTTTCGGTTGATTTCATCTATGCCACCGGCGATCAGAACGGAATCGACGATAAAAAATACAAGGGAGTTATTACCGGTAACTCCTGGGGTATGCCTTCCAGTATATTCATAGGCACAGGAGGATACCTGCTGTTTCCGCATGCAAATGTGGTGAACAGGTTTACCCCTGTGGTAGCCGATATTTCAAATATGGGATATGGCCTCATTGGTGGAACCATGAATGTTGCACACGATCTCATACCTAACAGACTGAATGTAAAAGTGGGTACAGCCATGGCGATAAGCCAGGCAAAACCACAGGGTGGGGGCTGGAGCCTGGGAACAGAAGCTAATGGCTCTGTTTCTTATACGTTAGGACCTTATATGAGCATCGAAATGCATGGCGCTTATCTGTGGCTCGGCGATTTCTTCGATAGCCAGGATGATTCACACGGATCCTCTATAAATGGAAATTCGGCAACACGGCCCGTGAATCCTTACACAGCCTTCGTGGTATATAAATGGTTGATGTTCTGATAACTCAAAAAACTCAAAAAGATTAACACACCTGAATATGAAACTCAAATCATTTATACCATTTGCTTTACTGTTGGTTACCGCCTGTGCTCCGTATAAAAATCTCACCAAAATCAGTTCCATGAACGAATTGAAATACGATTTCCAGGTAAAATATGCTGAATTGAACAATGGAATAAAACTGGCATATGTCGACGAAGGTACTGGCAGCGAGACCATTATCATGATCCACGGATTGGGAAGTTACCTTCACGCCTGGAAGAAGAACATCAGCGAATTAAGCAAGAACTACAGGGTAATCGCAATCGACCTTCCGGGTTATGGCAGGTCATCGAAAGCACCACACAGTGGTCTGATGACTTTTTATGCAGGCGTCGTTGCTGAATTTATTCAGAAATTGCAGCTTGAGCCTGTAAACCTTGCCGGACATTCCATGGGCGGGCAGATTGCAATGGTGCTTACACTCGAAAAACCGGAACTCGTTAAAAGACTAATCCTTGTTGATCCTGCCGGATTCGAAGCCTTTCATGCCGGACAACGCAACTGGTTTAAAGATGTAATGACTCCCAACCTGGTGCGACTTACCACTGTGGATGCCATAGAAATAAACCTGGCAAGTAATTTTTACCGAATGCCCGACGATGCCCGGTTTATGATCGAAGATCGCATTGCCATGCGCGATGCAGTTGATTTTGAAGCATATTGCCTTGCTGTCGCCCGTTCGGTTCATGGTATGGTTGATGAGCCTGTTCTTGATAAAATTGCAGGAATAAAAGTTCCTACACTCATCTTCTTTGGCGAAAACGATATGCTTATCCCGAACCGCTATCTTAATCCTGGGTTCACCTCTAAGATTGCCGAAACAGGCGCAGGCCTGATTAAAGGAAGTAAGCTTGTTATGGTGCCCAAATGCGGACATTTTATGATGTTCGAAAAACCGGAAGTTTTTAATGCCGAAACACGGAAATTTATTCAATAATATTGGTTTAGGTTGATAGTGAAAGTCAGATGGGAGCCGGGTAAAACTGGTTCCCGTTTTTTTTTAACTGTATCTGTAAACAAACATGCATTTCGGAAGATATCTTTTTTACCGGTTTAGAGTTCCTACCGGAAACAAATACCAAACTGAACTTCTGATCACCATTTCTGTTATCCGCCACCGGCTACTTTTGTAACTACTTCCGCTGAATTCGCTTTACAACCGTTTTTTGTACTAATTTCATCCCAAATTCAGGTATATGAAGTTGAAGCTGGTTACTTTCAGCGATTTTGCGAATCACCTCTATCCACATGAGGCTGATTACCTGATGAGTATACAAAATTTCAGCAAGGGCGTGAACCGCGAAATTTTAAACACCTTACACTGGAATTGCCACAATCCGCTTAAGCCGAAGGAGTACGATTCCAAACTGGACAAGCGATCCTATTCCTATGTTAAAACCTGGGTAAATCAGGCATTGGATAAGGCCGATGTTGACAAATTTTACGAATGGCTTGCATATACCGAAAAGCAGGTGATGATTGATGCCATTACTCCGGAAGAGGAAAAAGAAATTCTGGCCTTCCTGAAATCCATTAATCCATCGAAATATTTTTTTCTTCGCTTTTATGAGCTTATTCAGTATTTCAGGGATTATCTGCTGATAAGGGTTCGGAATAAGTTTTATAAGCCTATCAATACGTATCTGCAGAAATACGAATTGGCCTATCACCGCAGCATGGCGATAAACATTAAGCTTAACCAGGCTGCGGAAGAAATCATCAGGCAGCACGAAACCCTGGATGCCGAACCTATTCATTACAGCAACTTCCTGCAAACCACTTTTGACGATCCAACCCTTGATGGCTATACGCGTTACCGGGCCGCTGTTAGGTTAACGTTTTTATACTATAACTACAGGGAATTCGAGAACCTGAGAGTTGTTTATGATGAGTTGGACAAGCTTTTCAAGACGGAAGTTTTTTATTCAAAACGCCTGCTTGCCAATTATTATTCGAACCGGGCAATGATGCACAGCAAGCTCAATGAACTTGTACTTGCCGAGAAATTCGGGTATTTATCCATCAGGCAAAAGAACAGTGATTACTTATTTTACCTGGCTAATCTTTGTGCAGTGTTATTGCGGAGTGCCAAATTCGATAAAGCACTCAAACTTATGAGTACTTCCATTCCCGAGCTAAAAAAGACCAATAGTTTTTATAATAAAATAGGGTTTGCCAGTTTTTACATCCGCACCCTGGTATATAACAAAATGGCAAAAAATGCCGTTAGCTATGCCGCCACGTTCCTCGACGCATACAAAAATGAGATTTTCGAAACACGCTGGCATTTGTTTTTTACGGCTTACCTGCAAGCTTTGCTGAGCGCTGAAAAATACAGCCGCCTTCTGGCAATTGTAAAAAGATACAATCTGTTGAATCTGGAGAAAAAGTATATGGATAAATCAGTGTATATACCTGCACTGCTTTGCTATAACCAGGTAGCTCTATATATGGAAGGAAAACAGAACAAAGAAATACTGGTTGAAACTATTTCTGCTTCGGCTCAAATGCTGCTTCAGAATAAATATATCGCTGGCAGGATCAATGAGTTGCTGGATAACCTTTCCGATTCCATTCCAACTGAGATTGCTTTAATCCGTAACAAACTCAGCCAGAAAAAGTTTGTTGAAATAGCAGGAATGGAATGATTCGAAATTGCCAATTCACTGGTTGGGTTTGCTTAAGCAATACAACTTGCCGATTACCTGTATTCACAGTTATCAGCCAGCGATTGTAATAGGCTTTCGAGAGTCAAAGTAATGTATATATCTGGTTTTTCGGATTCAACAATAGCTTCATTTAGTTTATACTGCCATTTATCCCAAACGAAAATAGATCGTGAAAAGGAATTGCTGATTGGTGCCATCAGATTGTTCCCGAATGAATCATGAAAAATTAAAATTCTTGGCAGGTTGGTGTCTCCGGTATAAAAGCCACGAAAATAATTCTCTTTTTCAAACTCAGGCGGGATTGGATATGGACATTCCGCAACTGTGTGTATCATACTTTTGAACCGTGGGGTAAAAACATATTTGAAATCCTTACTTGCTTTTTGCCTGTTAAGGATTATTGCCATGTTACCGCCTTTAATTTCCATAGGACTAATAGTATAATCCGAATAATTAAGCACTTTAACTTCCGGATGTTTTGCCGAAATGCGGTTCATTATTTCGCGATACGCTGTAAAGCTGCCCAGCTCGTTCCAGTGGTTATCCGTTTTCAGATAAAGCTGTTGCGGAATGCTGTCTTTAGCTTTCAGGATAGCACTTTTTACATCAATCACCTGTATATCCAGTTCATGCATAAGGTTTATAAACTGTTCCGATCGGCTTAGTGTATCCTGCGGTTTGAAATACCATGGCAAAAACTCAGGGTAAGCCGAATATTTAGTCGGCAACAACGCCACGTAATAATCGATACCTCGTTCTGAAAGGTATTGCTTTCGGTATGTAAATTCTGAACGGATTTTATTTATCTCACTTTTAGTGAAAAGGTTTTTGTGCAGATAGGAGTCTAATTCCCTGAAAACCAGGTAGAGCTCGTTGTTTCTGCCAATCACAACCTGATCGGGATAAGGACACTTGGCAAACACATCGAGGCTTACATCAGCATAAAGTTTAACGAACTGGTTCCGGAAAGCGAAATGATCGTTATAATAGCTTTCATACGCTACGGGAAAAGGATCCAGTAAATTTATATCCAGAACGGGTCTGTCGCTAAATTTCCTGTTTTCGGTATTTGCCACTTCTGGTATAATTTTGAAAACATTCTGAATGAAAGCTGAAGAAAGCGCAGTCAGGAACAGGACTATCAGGAAGTAATTCGAAAAATTGTTTTTGACTCTCATAGCACCTGCTTAAAAACGGTAATAAATAAATGGATTATAGGTGCTTGTGATCAGGTAAACCGAACATGCTATAAAAATTCCGATCAGGAAAATGTATTGAACAATCCGGTATGATTCAACCAGGAAAACGGATTGGGTTTGAAGATTTTCCATTTTTTCATTCAGGTAGGTATGGGTTTTCACCAGGAAACCCGAAGCACTCAAAATGCTTATTATGAAAAAAATGTAAAATTCTTTGTTTATAAACTTGCTGAAAATCATCATGTCAGGATGCACTGATGCGTTTCCGAAAAGAATGCCGTAATACGACCATGCATACGAAATATTATCAGCCCTGAACAACACCCAGGCTAACAGAACAACGAACAATGTATAAACATGCTGCAAAGGTCGCCATAAAGTGTTTGGGAATTTATTTTTGCTGATCCGCTCAATAATAAGGAATGTGCCATGAATAAAGCCCCAGATCACAAATGTCCAGCTTGCCCCATGCCATAAACCAGTGATAAAGAAAACGAGAATAAGGTTGAAATAAGTGCGGTACTTACTAACCCGGTTGCCACCTAAAGGCAGGTACAAATAATCCCGAAACCAAGTCGAAAGGCTGATGTGCCACCTTCTCCAGAATTCTTTAATTGACCTTGAAACATAAGGGTAATTGAAATTTTCCATAAAGGTAAAACCAAACATTTTACCCAACCCAATGGCCATATCTGAGTAACCGGAAAAATCGAAATAAATCTGAAGGGCATAGGTAATAAGTCCAATCCAGGCAAGCGTTCCACTAAGCTGATCGACGGGAGTGCCAAAAACCGTATCAGCTACAAACCCCATGTTGTTTGCAAGCAGTACTTTTTTTCCCAGACCAGTAATAAAACGTCTGATTCCATACGAAAATGAAGTGGAATTAATAGTACGTGCTTTAATTTGAGGGGCTATGTCGTGATACCGGAGAATTGGTCCGGCTATCAGCTGTGGGAAAAATGCGATGTACAAACCAAGGCTAAACGGATTTTTCTGAGTATCAGCCACTTTCCGGTACACATCAATCAGGTACGATAAGGAGTGGAATGTGTAAAAGGAAATACCTACAGGCAGGATCAGCCCTGGGTCGCCAAAAGGCTTGAATTTGAGTATCCCGGTAAGTACATTCAAATTATCTACAACAAAATCAGCGTATTTAAATACTCCGAGGAAAAGCACATTTACCATTACACCTGCAGCCAGGTAAATACGCGACTTCCGGCTTCCTGGGTTTTTGCCAATACCAAGCCCGAAAAAGTAATTGAATGTAATAGAGATCAGCAGTAGAGCTGTATAGCTAACGCCGCCCCAGGCAAAAAAGACCAGACTTGCAACTAATAAAAGATAGTTGCGCAGTTTCCTCCAAATCAGGAAATAGAGGAGCAGTACAACGGGTAAAAAGAGAAACAGAAATAATGGTGAACTGAATAGCATATATCAGCAATTGTTAGCAGCCCGATTCACTTTTAATACTCAAAAGTGATTTTTATGTCATCGAAATAGGCTGTTTTACGTGCTCCGAAAGCAAATATCTTGATCTGATAATCAGGGGTAACTGCCTGATCAATCAAAAATTCAGTAGTAAACTCATGCCATTCATTCTGGGTATTTATCTGACTCGTGATTGGGTTTCCTTTCCAGATAACACTCTTGTTATTTTCGTTGACATCCATAGCAATAATTAGTCCTTCGTTGTATTCGGCACAATTAACCCAGCCGTTAACAATTACTTTTTTAGGAACAACATTGTTAATGTTTTTAAACAGCTCAGCATATGAGTATGAATAGATTTCGTTTTCATCAACTTTTGAGACAAATTCACCGGAATGAGCCTTAGCCGGAGCTGACATTGATACTACTGTTTTCTCATTATTCCATGAAGGAATTATAGCACCTGCATTTTCCATATCATTGAAAATGACTACTTCTTTCTGTTTTGGTTGTTCCTGGCTCGTTTGTGAGTTATTACCGGAATTTGAACAACCTGATGCAATTAAACCGATGCTTATAATGACTAACAGAAAAATGCTTTTCATAATAGATTATTAATAGGATGAGTAAAAATAATTTGCCAGCAGCAAAATTACACTTTTTTAATATTCTTGACAAATGGAAAAGTAACGGCATTATAATACCAGAGCTTGCTATTGAACACATTGAAAAAATTATCATATTCATTCTTTACATGACAGCTCTTTTTTTATAATTTAGCATTATATTTCGTTTGCTATGCAGGAAATTTTTAACGATCTTAAAACAGTTATTGAGCAGGGTACTCCTGTTGTATTATGCGTAGTAACCGGAACCACCGGCTCCACTCCCCGTAAAGCCGGATCGAAAATGCTTGTTTTTCAGGATGGCTCAATCAAAGGCACTATAGGAGGCGGCAGCATCGAACATCAGGCAATACAGGATGCCCTGGCAATTATGTCGTGCGGGGAGCCTGTTAGCAAGGAGTTTCACCTCGAGAATGACCTGAAAATGCACTGTGGAGGAACAATGAATGTGTATTTTGAACCCATCACCTGTTTACCAAAACTCTATATTTTCGGGGGCGGACATATTGGGAAAGCTCTGTCAACCTATGCAGCCGGACTTGGATTCAAGCCTTATGTATTCGACCAGCGTGAAGGTATATTCGATTCGTGGAATCGTCAGGAAATAGAAACCCGAAACGGTGAATTCAGCCAAATCATTGATTCCCTTGTGTACGATAGAAATACATATATTGTCATTGTCACTCACAAGCATGAGTTTGATGAAAAGATCCTGCTTGCCTGCGCACAAAAGGAACATGCATATATTGGCATGATAGGCAGCAAACGAAAGGTCGCCGAAATCAGGAACAATGCTCTTGAACAGAATCTCCTTTCACACGAAATCCTTGCAGGAGTTGATATGCCAATAGGCTTTCCCTTTGCTGCTGAAACTCCTGCCGAAATAGCCATTAGCATTCTGGCAAAAATAATAGATGTGAAAAACACACGAAAGAACTCATGATTCCCCTTCGCGATACTATAGAGTTTGTATTAAACGACCATTTGGTTACTGTTGGTTTTAATCCTGAAACAGGGTTGAAGCCAACTACTACAGTGCTGAATTACCTGAGGTCGCTGCCTTTTCACAAGGGAGTTAAGGAAGGCTGTGCCGAAGGCGACTGCGGAGCCTGTACCGTTGTTATCGCTGAAAATAATCACGGAAAACTTGCCTACAAAACCATCGACAGCTGTCTGGTTTTTCTGCCTATGATTCATGGCAAACAACTGATTACTGTCGAAAACCTGGCCGACAAGAGTGAACTTCATCCTGTTCAGCAGGAAATGGTGAATCAAAACGGAAGTCAATGCGGGTATTGTACCCCGGGTATTGTGATGTCGCTCTTCGGCTTGTACAAGAACCACCATAATCCCGGAAAGGAAATAATTGAAGATGCCCTTACCGGCAACCTATGCCGCTGCACCGGTTACCAGCCGGTAATAGCAGCTGCAAAGCATGCCTGCTCATGTGTGGATGAAGATAAATTCAGCCGGCACGAAAATGAGATCCTTTCCCTGTTACAGGCAATAAATGAGGATAAAACTCCTGTTGAAATCAGCACGCACATCCAGCAATATTACAAACCATTTACCTTACATGATGCACTGAAATTCAGGAAAAGGTATCCTGAATACCTGATTGTTGGAGGAGCATCTGATATAGCTCTCAGGCAGACGAAAAAAAGAGAATTGTTAACCGGAATCCTTGATATCAGCGATATTCCTGAACTCAACTATTTCAAAGATAACGGACAGGTATATGAAATGGGTTCAGGACTGAATCTGGAACAACTGAAAGCACATTCAGTTGACAAACTACATGCTTTGCATACCATATTGCAGCATTTCGGGTCGCTGCAGATCCGAAATCTTGCTACAATAGGTGGAAATGTAGGTTCAGCATCTCCCATTGGCGATACCCTGCCTTTGTTATTTGCCTGCAAAGCGAAGGTCAGACTACAATCAGAATCTTCGGTACGCATGCTGGATATTGATAAATTTATTAGAGACTACCGTCAAACGGATATACATCCGGATGAATTGATAACGGCGATGCATATTCCGAAACCTGAACCTGAAACTATACTCCGTTCCTACAAAGTTTCGAAACGCAAAGACCTTGATATTTCAACGGTCAGCTGCGCTTTTTCGTTGCAACTTGATGGCGGAAAGGTAAAAGAGATCATACTTGCATTCGGAGGAATGGCTGCTAAAACCGGAAGAGCTTCCAAAACCGAAACATTTCTTTTGGGCAAATTCTGGACGCGGGCTGTTGTAGAGCAGGCTATGGAAATTCTGGTCAGCGAGTTTTCTCCAATCAGCGATGCACGTGCAGGCGCTGAGTACCGCAGCCTGGTTTCGCGCAATCTTTTGTTAAAATTCTATACTGAAACTTTACCTTCCGGGCAATGAAAACTGCAGACCATAAACACGACAGTGCCATCAAACATGTCACCGGACAATCGGTATATGTGAATGATATTATGGCTCCGGGGCAACTGGTCGGCAGGGTGATTTATAGTCCTGTGGCACATGCGAATATCCAACTGCCCGATGTTTCGGCAGTCTACGGTGTAAAGGGCGTTATTTCTGTTTTAACCTGCAAAGATATTCCTGGCAAAAATCAGATGGGTCCGGTTATAGATGATGAACCCTGCCTTGCCATAAATGAAGTTACTTTTATCGGCCAGGCCATTGTACTTATTGCAGCCGAAACAGAGGAAGCTGCCCTGGAAGCTGAAAAGTTGTTGCAGATTAATTTTGAAGAGCTCACTCCCATCCTGACATTGCACGATGCCATTGAACAAAACAACCTTATTTCCCCTCCACGGCTGATTGAATGCGGTAACGTAACGGAAGCCCTGAATACATCTCCTCATGTGATTTCAGGTGAACTGGAGACCGGAGCCCAGGAACACTGGTATCTCGAAACTCAGTCGGCACTGGCTATCCCCGGTGAAGGCAACGAAATGATGATCCATGCTTCGAGCCAGAATCCGTCCGAAACTCAGGCTATAGTTGCTGAGATCCTGGGAATTCCGAAAAATGAAGTGGAGGTTGAAGTGCGTCGGATGGGTGGAGGTTTTGGAGGCAAGGAAACACAGGCAAATCACGTGGCAGCATGGGCGGCATTGCTTGCTAATGCCACCCGGCGACCTGTAGGAATAAAGTTATGCCGCGACGACGACCAGAAAATCACCGGTAAGCGGCATCGTTTTTTGTCGAAGTACAAAGCTGGTTTTGACGATGATGGTAAAATTCTTGCCTATTCAGTGGAATTGAACAGCGATGCTGGAGCAGCCACTGATCTGAGCCGGGCTATACTTGAGCGGGCAATGCTGCATGCGGAGAATTCATATTTTATTCCCAATGCAAAAATCATAGGCAAAGTATATAAAACAAACCTGCCGTCGAATACGGCTTTCCGTGGTTTCGGCGGGCCACAGGGCATGGCGGTTATTGAAACAGCCATCGACCGTATCGCCCGTTTCCTGAAAAAGAATGCTGCCGAAATACGCCGGCTCAACTTTTATGGAACAGGTGAAAGGGATACAACTCCCTATGGCGAAACCATAACAGGGAACCGCTTGAATGTGATGTACGAAACACTGCTGGCATCGTCAGATTATAAAGGACGAAGGAAAGCGGTTGATACATTTAACAGCGAAAATGAATTTTATAAACGAGGCATTTCACTCACTCCTGTGAAATTCGGTATTTCGTTTACCACTGCTTTCCTTAACCAGGCCGGAGCCCTGGTGCATATATATAACGATGGGACTATTGCTGTCAACCACGGCGGAACTGAAATGGGGCAGGGTCTGAATACCAAAATCCGAGGAATAGCGTCCGATGAATTCGGTGTTTCAACCGGAAGAATCAAAATAAGTGCAACCAATACTTCGAAAGTTCCGAATACTTCGGCAACAGCAGCTTCGTCGGGGAGTGATTTGAATGGTATGGCTGTTAAAAACGCCGTAGATACGTTGAAAGCCAGGTTGGCAGTAGTTGCTGCCGAAGAATTAACTTCAGTGCTGAACGGAGAAAATATTCTTCCTGATCAGATACTGTTTTCGGAAAACTGTGTTTTTGTAGCAGCTCATCCGGAAACTAAAATTCAATTCAACCATCTCGTAAAACAAGCATATTTGAAACAGGTAAGTCTAAGTGCTACCGGATTTTATAAAACTCCGGGCATATTTTACGACCGTGAAACCGGGAAGGGGAATCCTTTCTATTATTATGCTTACGGCATGTCAGTTTCGGAAGTGGAGGTAGATGTGCTTACCGGGGAATCAAAGCTGCTTCGTTCCGATATTCTGCACGATGTGGGTGATTCGCTCAATCCCGGGATCGACCTTGGTCAGATCGAAGGCGGTTTTATTCAGGGTGTAGGTTGGGTGACCACCGAAGAAATTAAATGGGACAGGAAGGGCCATTTGCTTACCCATTCGCCTGACACCTATAAAATTCCAACAGTGAATGATATCCCTGCAATCTTCAATGTTGCACTGCTTGAAGGATACCCGAACGAAGGTACTATCCGTAAAAGCAAAGCTGTTGGCGAGCCGCCGCTGATGCTGGCGTTTTCAGTATGGCTTGCCATAAAAGATGCAGTTTCGGCTGTCGGAAATCACGAATTCGAGCCTGCTTTCTCCTTGCCTGCAACCGCGGAAGTGGTTTTGCTGAGTATTGAAGAATTAAAAAAAAAGAAGGGGTTAGGTGTTTGGGGTTAGGTTTTAGGGAAATAAGATATCCCTTTGAATGCAAAACTATGAAACTAACACAAACCCATCCCTGAACCCTAAAACCCAAAGCCTAAACCCTAATCCCTTATATGAAAGATATATTTCAACAAATCAACGAATTATCCCACAAATACCGCGACTACACCGCGCAAAACCTTTCGAAACTGGTGCAGATTAAGTCGACCAGTCTGAACGAAAAAAACGTACAACTGGAACTGAAAAGGCAGATGGAAGAAGCCGGTTTCGACGAAGTAAGGATCGACGGGCTTGGAAATGTGATAGGCCGTATTGGTAACGGCAAACGAATACTGGCCATTGATGGTCATATGGATACAGTGGATGTAGGCAATGCTTCAAACTGGACTTTCGATCCTTTTGGTGGTGAAATTAAAGATGGTTATGTTTTTGGTCGTGGTACTGTGGATCAGAAGGGAGGACCGGCCTCAGCCATTACCAGCGGAAGAATTCTGAAAGAACTCGGTTTCGACCGCGACCTCACGGTGCTGGTTGTTGGCAGTGTTATCGAAGAAGACTGCGACGGCCTTTGCTGGAAGTACCTGGTTGAAGAAGAAAACATCAAACCCGATTTTGCTATCAGTACCGAACCTACCAATCTCAACATTTACCGGGGTCACCGCGGACGGATGGAAATACTGGTTAAGTTCAAAGGACTTTCCTGCCATGGTAGCGCACCTGAGCGCGGTATCAATGCAATTTACATTGCTGCCCGTGCCGCACTTGAAATCGAAAAACTGAATGATCGTTTGGGTACTGACGAATTCCTGGGCAAAGGTTCTGTTACCATTTCCGAAATTAAATCAGGAAGCCCTTCGCTCTGTGCCGTAGCCGACTATGCCCAATTCCACCTCGACCGCCGCCTTACCTGGGGCGAAACAAAGGAATCAGCACTTGCCGAAATTCAGGCTATCATCAACGATATGGATGCCACTGTTGAGGTACTGCATTATGAAGAAGTTGCCTACACCGGTTTGAAATATGGTATGGAGAAATATTATCCTACCTGGAAAATCCCTGCTGAACATACCGCTGTTACTACCGGTATTGAGGCATACAAAAAGCTTTTCGGAAAAGATCCGGTTGTTGACAAATGGACATTTTCGACCAACGGTGTAACCATTAACGGCTATTACGGAATTCCGATCATAGGTTTTGGCCCTGGAAATGAAGTATTCGCTCATGCTCCAAACGAAAAAGTTCCGATTGATCACCTGGAAATTGCGGCAGCGTTTTATGCGGCTTACGCGTTTCTGATCTGATTTTCAAACTAATCCTTTCTAATTTCAAACCCTTTCTAATTTGAAACCCTTTATAATTTGAAACCCTTCAAGGGTTTTAAACCCTTGAAGGGTTCATTTGAAGGGTTCTCGTACAAATTAATTATTAACCACCATCCCAATGAAATCATTCAGCCAAATCCTTGAAGCTATACAACAACTAAAGTGCAACCTGCATGCCCATGATTTTCTCCTCACCTGGGATAAAACTGAGGACGAACTCAAACAAACGCTTTTGGTAGCCGAAGCATTGAAATTCCTTCGCGATCATAATATTTCCACTAAAGTTTTTGATTCAGGTCTGGCTGTTTCCAATTTCAGGGACAATTCAACACGCACCCGGTTTTCGTTTGCATCAGCCTGTAACCTGCTGGGTCTCGAAGTTCAGGACCTTGACGAAAGCAAATCGCAGATCGCCCATGGCGAAACCGTGCGTGAGACAGCCAATATGATCAGCTTTTTAACTGACATTATAGGTATCCGCGACGATATGTTCCTTGGCGAAGGTCATACTTATATGCAGGAAGTCGGGCATGCTCTCGATGACGGTTTTCAGAATGGCGTTCTTCCTCAACGTCCGGGAATCGTGAACCTGCAATGCGATATCGATCATCCCACACAATCCATGGCCGACCTTATGCATCTTGCCGACTACTACGGCGGGCTTGAAAATCTGAAAGGTAAAAAAATTGCCATGACCTGGGCATACTCACCCAGCTACGGGAAGCCCTTGTCGGTTCCGCAGGGCATCATTGGGCTGATGACCCGTTTCGGGATGGAGGTTGATCTGGCCTATCCCGAAGGGTATAACCTCATCCCGGATGTGGTGGATCTGGCAGGCAAAAATGCCGCGGCATCAGGAGGCAAATTCCGGGTAGTTAACAGCATGGACGAAGCTTTCCGCGGTGCCGACATAGTGTATCCCAAAAGCTGGGCACCTTTTTCGGTGATGCAACGCCGTACTGTATTGCTTAAAAACAGCGATAAGGAAGGACTTAAATCCCTTGAGCAGGAGTGCCTGGCAAATAATGCCCGTTTCAAAAGCTGGGAATGTACCGAGGACAAAATGAAACACACCAAAGACGGTAAAGCACTCTATATGCATTGCCTGCCAGCTGACATTTCGGGTGTTTCGTGCAAAGAGGGAGAGGTGGCAGAATCTGTTTTTGATCGCTACCGCATCGAAACATACAAGGAAGCAGGATTTAAGCCGTATATTATTGCTGCTATGATTTTTAATAACAAGTTCTCAGATGCTGCAGGTGTGCTGAATAAGTTGAAGGAGAGAAAGATAAAGCGAATTCTGGAATAAAATACCGTTTCTGTTTAAACTGCGAATAAACTCACTTTTGGTGTTAATTGATATAGCCTGTGTATTTCATACAGGCTTTCTCATTCCTTTGTGTAAGGAAATATATGATTGCAAAAATTTAGTGTAAATCAGGCATTTTCCAATTTAAAACGTATGTTTGACAACAGGAGTAAACAAAACCGCTAAAACTGAGCTTTGGAATAAGAGCAGAATGCTTCCATATGTTAATTCAATGATAATCGGAAATGAATAAATTGACGCTTCTCTGTGTACCCTTTTTTGTGTTGTTGATGCTTACAGCACAAGGTCAGGATATTGGCCGGTATCACTTTGAGGAATTTGATTTAGCCCACGAGGCAGGAGTCCCGGGAGTTTATTGCATGTTTCAGGACATTACCGGAGTAATTTGGTTCGGTTCAACTAACGGAATATACAGGTACGATGGTTCCCGGATTTTTGAGTTTAATGCAGAACAAAGAAAGATATTAGGTAAAACCAACTACTCCTTTCTGCAGGATAAAAACGGTGATGTGATCATTGGCAGCGACTATGGGATTTGCCGGTACAGCCTGAAATACAATACAGTTAAACTTCTCGTGCATCTGAACCGGGTTTTTAACGACCGCTGCAGGTATTATCCTGTTTGTTTCGGCGATAATGGCTCGTTGTGGTTTGTGGCTTCGGGCAAAGGCATTGGACAGTATGCAGGAGGAAAAATAACCTGGATGCAGAACCCGTTGGGTGTTCCGGCTGAATCAGTATCTAAAATTAATGATGCATTCTTTAACAGCAAAACAGGTGATGTATTCCTGTCAAATTATATTAATACACAGACTGTTATTTTTAATATCCGGACGCGATCCTTTAAAATGGATTCATTGCACAAATCGGTTACTTTCACCTTTTTAGCACCTGTTTTATTCAGAGTCCATTCTAATAGCATACTATCGGTTAACCTTGTTTCGGGCGAAACCTGCACTTATATTCCACAAAAGGACCTCACATTATCCGAAAATATTCTGTACTCCAAATCAGTAATTCTCGACAAAGAATGGTTGTGGGTTTCGTTACGCGACGGGATATTACCGTTTAACTACCAAAAGGGTGTGTTCGGGAAACCTTTTGGTTATGATGGAGATACAAAATGTGGTGTGCTCAGGCATATTTCGGAAGTATTTAAGGATATGGACGGGAATATCTGGATATGCACCGAAACAAATGGAATTAAACTATTGAATCAGCATCACCAGGACAAATTTCAGCATCTCAGCGATTTCAACAGTTCCAATAATATTGTAATGGATATTGAACCGGTAAACGACAGCCTGTTGCTGGTTTGCCCCTTAGTCGAAACACCCCGCCTGGTGAACATTTTCACCAATAGCCACCGGGAGATACTTAGTAAAAGCAGCATCGGAAACAGCTCTTACAATGCCACGAGGATAAACAATACAACTATTCTTTTAATAAATCAGACCGGTCAAATATATTCCTTCAACACCGGAAGTTTGAAAATCAAAGAAATAAGAATCCCTGTTTCTCCCGTTCTTAAAATTATTTCTACACCACAATCCGATAAAATTATTTTTTACAATGGGAAGGAGCTATCTCAGTGCAAATACCTGAACGGGCAAATACAAGTTGAAAAGTCGATACCACTTGCCTTCCCTGCCGAAAGTATTATTTATAATCCCGGTTCCAACCTGATCTATTGCAGCACTCAGGAAAGGTGCATCCGGATCGATTTAAATACCTTAGCCGTGGATGAATCACAAAAACCATTTTCAGGTTCATTTATGGATTATTTCTGTGGCAAGGATAAATCAATCTGGCTGGCGACACGTTCGGGGCTGCACCATTACGACAGTCGAAACCAGCTTATCGCCACTGTGAATACCTCCAATGGATTAAATAACGATGTTGTATATGCCATCAGGCCTAACCACGACAGTACATTATTATACCTGAGCACAAACCTGGGGATAAGCTGTTATGATATCACTTCAAACAAAATACAGAACTTCACAATAGCTGACGGATTGTTCGAATCAGAACATAACGGGGCTGCTTCGGCAGCTGATGTCAAAGGAAACTACTACTTCGGTAACATCAAAGGAATTTCAGTATTTAACGAATCCTTTAATCATAAGGCAATTGTAAAACCATTCTTAATTGTTCAGGGAATTTATGTTGACGATACTTCTTATTTCAGCAGTATAAATCCAAATTTTATCAGTAGTATCGATCTGTACCCGCATAATGATGCTTTTGGCATTAATTTTAGTCTGCTTAGCACTTCCGAACCTGGTAAGCTGGTATACAGTTATAAAATTGAAGGTATTGACAATAATTTTCACACATCAAAAACAGCTATTGCCGTCCGGATTTCAAAACCACATCCCGGCACCTATACAATAATCCTTAAAGGAGAAGTGGAAGGCGGATCCATAGTTGAAAAGCGAATCACACTGATTGTGCATGCGCCCTTCTATTTGAAATGGTGGTTTTTAATACCTGCTATACTGTTATTCCATACCTTTATTTTTATACTTATACGGCGAATCATAAAAAACCGGGTGAAGAAAAAACAACAGGAAATTGAAAACGAACGCCTCTTGTATGAACAAAAGTCACAAATAGCCCGCGAACTACACGACAATGTTGGAGCAAGACTCAGTATGATGCTCAACACCGTAGACTGGATAGGCAAAAAGCCACAATTAGAGATAAATGATCTGAATGAAATAAAAGAAAACACAAAAGCCGTCATACAGGGTCTTCGTGATGCAATCTGGGTGATGGACAAAACAGAAATTACAGCCGAAGAATTGTTTGATAAAATCAAGTATTACGCCAATCAAACTATCAGAAGCTACCCGGTACAACTGACTTTTAATGAAGTTGTCCATAAACCTGTTATTTTAAGTACCACACAGGCATTGAATCTGTTTCGAATTATTCAGGAAACAATTAACAATTCATTGAAATATTCGGCAGCTACACATATAGGTATTGAATTGAGCTACGAGGGTGTGAATAGAATCATTCTGAAAATCAGCGATAATGGCTGCGGTTTCGATCCTGAATACGTTATACGAGGCCATGGATTAAAAAACATGCATGTAAGGGCCGACGAAATCAACGCGAAACTCGATTTGCAAAGCATTATAAATGAAGGAACTACCGTAACAATTACACTCTACATCGTTTGATGTATTGCATTTAATGGAATCAATTCAGAATTTTGGCAAATGATTAATATTGCAATTGTTGATGACCGGGATCAGGTAAGGGATACTCTAGAAAACCGTTTACAATATACTAATGAGATTAGAGTAATACACACCTCCTGCAACGGGAATGATTTTTTAACTTATATGAAATCCACTCAGCCACTTAATCAGCCTGAAGTGGTGATTATGGATATTGAAATGCCTGTACTCAACGGTATAGATACGGTGGCAACAGCTTCAATTCTTTACCCAGATGTAAGATTTATCATGCTCACAGTATTTGACAGCGACGATTCTATTTTTAATGCCATCAAAGCAGGTGCTCATGGCTATTTGCTTAAAGATGAAGACACTGACACCATTATTGATCATATTAAACTGGTAGCTGATGGTAAAGGAGCCGTAATGAGTCCTGCCATTGCCCGCAAAGCACTTGACTTATTGATGGGAAAGAGTTTCAAAGCCGGTTCAGTGGATGAAACTATAAAAGCGGAGACTACGCTCACCGAAAGAGAAATAGCTGTTCTCGAATGCCTTGTAAACGGGCTTGACCATAAAAGCATTTCACAAAAACTTGATATCAGTCCGGCTACGGTGCGTACTCATATGGCTAATATTTATAAAAAGCTACATGTAAGCTCCAAATCGCAAGCAGTTGGACTCGCTCTCAAGCGGAAATGGTTTTAAAACGGAATCGCTATAATTGGTACTTGAAATAGAATATTCTGAAAGGGTAAATACCCTGTGCGTTTTGTTACCCAAAATTCGATTAGTGCACCTTTGCAGATCCTGTTTTTGAGACCTGGGATCCATCATTTTCATTCAAAACGATCCAATTTTTTCATGCCGTGACTATCCTGAAACTATACATCATTTGATGTATTTCACGGGCAAATTATCTCATTTATTTTTGCCACAGGCAAAAGGCCTGTTTAAAAATCCTGACAATAGAATTCAAAACCCGATATATCTTTTACCTAAACCCAAAAGTTCTCAATTTCAAAGATGTGCAGTCTTATTACTGCCATCTGGCTCGTAACTTATTGATATGAGATTATTTACAACACTCCTTTTTCTCACTTTAACGGTTTCGCTTTCTGCACAGCAGAAACCTGAGGTCATCACTCTACCTGATGTTGCATACCCTATCCTGGGAATGAAGAAAAGCCCCTCCTCGAAATTTCTCTTCGTTTCTCTCGCCGGGGGACGCTTTTTACTTTATGATTTAAGCACTGGCAATTTGAATGAAAATTCCCATCCTCTTTGGAAAAGCTTCGACGTTAAAGGTTTCGCCATTGGTGGAGATGCCGAATTCTCGAATGATGAACAATACATACTGGTTGCCGAACAAAATGCGATGTATGCCCGCGATAAAGTTAAAATCGAACCATTCAGGATATGCATACTAGCTGTTAGCACCGGGCAGGTGGTGTATGAAACTGAAGGAGTAAACAGTGCCCAGTTTTTGAGCGACAATTCATCCGTCATGATTGCCGATGATGAGGGAGTTGCAACATATAACTTTATAACCAAAACCAAAGATGAAAAGAAAAAAATTGAGTCTTGCGAAATAGCATGCCTCAACCATGCCGGAAATATGCTTTCCGTTTCGTACGACGCTGAAAGGAGTGAATTTATGAATGAAGAAGGAGCCGGACTTAACAAAAAGGAGTTGAAAAATGCTGTGAAAAACAAAAAGTTGATACGGTTTTATGAATTCCCTTCTATGAAAGTTGCAGGAATTATTAATGAGGAGATAGATGTAGTATTCAGGATGCAATATACCGCTGATGACAAGTACCTTTTGTTTTTCAGCCGCACAAAGCAAGCGGAGCATACTCATTCCAGTTTGCTGAACGGGCTTGATAAAGCGAATGATCTTAATCAGTTTCAGCGTATCGACATGCACAATTTTAAAGTCGATAATGCAAATTTTATCTGCCAAACCAGCGAACAATTGGCAAATTATGATATCACTCCTGCATCCACCCTGTTTTCGTACAACGATAATAAAGGACTTTTTGCAGGCAAACGCGAAGTGTATGTCACCAATTTTGCCGAGCAACAGGTAATTGTAGGGAAATTTACATTCCAGGGTCGCGCAAAAACAAGAAATCTTTACCAGGCCGCCTTAGCTTTTATCGATGAATCCACACTACTTGTCGCTAACGGTTTAAAACTAACATATTGGAATTTCGCTGAACTTCCTGATTATGTTGAGTTTATTGAGCCTGTAAACGAAGATGCAATTCTTGACGAAGCTATCGGACAGCTAGACAACGACTTACAAGACCCCGAAAGCTCCTTAATAAAGTCTATTTCGAAGCGCGGAATCACAGGTCTTTACTTGATGAATATTACCGTGCAGAAAAAGGGCGAAGTGGTTTCCGTATTCGCCCAATCGGACGATAAGACCAATATTTCTATGCAAAATATGCTTAAAGATATGATTCTCAAATACAAGTTTGATGTAACTATACCCAAAAACGAACGATTAAAGTTCGCTTATACCTTTATACTTTAAACCAATAAATCAAACACTTATGAAAATTAAAACACTGGCACTTGGCCTTTTTTTAACCCTTGCTGCATCCGTATTTGCTCAAAAAACGGAAGAGATGAAAACAGTTTGGGAAACTAAACTGAACTTCGAATTCGACAACACAGGTCTGGATGAAAATCTGAAAATAATCCATGGGAGCAACGATAAAAATTTCGGTGTGGTATATACCGGAGACGGCAGCAAGAAATGGGCCAGCAAGTTTTCCGAAATATGCGAAAACATTAAAAAAGTGGATCTTCAAATCCCAATGTACGAATCGAAGGCTATATTTCTGTTCGATAAAAAAATGGGTAAGGACCAAATGGTGGTTGTCGATATCGAAACTGGTAAAATGCTCTGGAACACCGGCAAATACCAGGGAATCGAAAACCAGGATGAAATCTTATATATTCCCGAAATGGATGCCTATGCCGTTGTTACGAAAGATGCCCTCACTATGGTAAAAGCACGTACCGGCGAAGAATTGTGGAGCACAAAAACCATGAATACACCTGTTGGCCGCTACCTGTATGATGACAAAGAGAAAACTATTACCATGGTAAATATGCCTCGTAATTTTCTTGGGGCACTGATGAAAGGATTTAAAAATCAGATACTTAAAATCAATGTTAGCAATGGTGATGTAATCTGGGAACAGACCTACAGGGGAATGATTGAGAAAAAGGTAGTCAGCAGGGAGCCTGTTGCCAGGTTTATACTGGCCGAAGGAAATAAATTAATGTTACAGCTTAACGGGTTACAAGTGTTCGATTACAAAACCGGTAACCCTCTCTGGAGTGCTACTTATGATGTAACATTCGAAGAATTTGCCAAAGTGAAAACTCCCGGTCGCGTAACTGCTAAAGGGGTTTATGGCGCTGTGGCTGACCCGCTTTACGATGGCGAATTTGTCTATATTCTCGATTTTAAAAGCAAATCATCGCAATACATTAAAAAATACGAGGTAAATTCAGGAAAACTTGTGTGGACTTCACCTGAAATAAAAGATGCAAGGGCTATCCCTGCTTTGTATATGGTTGATGGAGTACTCTTATTACAGGTTGGAGGTGCTGTTGAAGTGCAGGGAATAACAGTACAAACAACATCCACGCCAAATGGATCAAGCACCACAACGTATAAATCAATTAATTATCAAAATGTGAAACCCTATAATGTGCAGGCATTTAATATTGCTGATGGTAAGCAAATTTGGGAAAGCGACCGTTTTAAAAAAGGCATTTCAAATATGTTCCTGAACGGGAAAGATCTCCTGGTTTGCAGTGGTAAAGCTTTGTACAATGTCGATTTTAAAACCGGGAAGGAGAAATACGAGGTGTCATTGGATGGAGACGATATTTCGCTGGCTGAAAAAATTATTGACCCAGCCTCTCTTGGAGAAAACGTGAATAAAGACAATGTAATTATAGTTGGCTCAAAAGGAGTGAGTGCCCATAATATGAAAACAGGCGCAAAAGTGTGGGCTAACAGAACTAAAACCGGCGATTTCAACGGGATTTACGGAACCACCGCATTTTACCGGAAAGAAAATGACGATCAGTTTGCTATTGATGTAAACTCAGGTAAAGCAACCTTTTATAATGCACGAAAAGATTCTAAATCCGAATACTCCTCTGATGGCAACTACCTGTATGCCTTCGAAAAGAAAGTCATTACCAAACTTTCAACTAAATAAAAGTTTGTTCAAATCATGAAGGGTGAAGCCAAAATCTTCACCCTTTTTGGTTTAAAAGGTTGAGTATAATTTTTTGAACAAAATAAATTACTATAGATGCAGACTGTTTTTCACTACATCATTTGATGTATTTCAAGTAGCCTTGAATGCTTCTACATTTGCTGCAAATTAATTATCTCATTACACCATGAACATTAAAATCCTGATTCATTTCAACCTCATCAGCGATTTTAAATTAATTCAGACTGAGGAAAGCATTGTTCAAAAAGTGTTTATGATTTACAGAAAGCCGAGGAACTTAACTCCTAAACCCCCGGATAAAAACAAAAAAGTTTATTTAAACCAAGCCAGTTATTAGCCATTTAAAATTAATCCTAATGAACCGTAAACTCTTATCACTTACCCTGTTTCTGACCACAGTAATCTTGTTTTCAGAATGCAAAAAAGACGAAGCCGATACTTCCGGAACCTCATCGCTTTCCCCAGGTAAAAGCCAGATTTCTTGCACTGTTTCAGGTGCCGCCACCTCATCCTTCAATTCAAATATCCTCCTTTCATCAGTTCTTAAATCGACAGATCTGATGAATATATCAGGCAGTACATTTTCAGGAACAACAACCGAAATGGTAATGATGATTCTCCCGGCAAATATCACAACCGGCACCTATACTTCGGCAAATAGTAACTCAGGATATTTCTCCTTTTCATATATAAACGGTTCAGTTGGATGGGCCTCAGATGTTAGCCCTGTATTTACAGTAATCGTAACCAGGTCAACAGCTACCGAAATAGAAGGCACTTTCAGCGGAATCCTTAACAACGATGATTTGGGTAATCAGGTTACTGTTAAAGATGGAAAATTTGCAGCAAAATTTTAGTATATCCTCAGTTTTTAATATTTCAGGAAACTGCATCTATGGTGCAGTTTCCTGTCGTTTTAATACGAATATAAAGTGGGTGTAACTCAGATATACCCGCCGGGAACGGCTTTTAAGGGGAAGGGTAAAGATGAATTTGCGATGCGGATTTATTGAAGGTGTGCAGATGCAGAAGGTGTGGATTTGTAATCCTGTTTATAGTTTTAGATTTTCGTTCTGGTTGTGTATTTCTTATCTATCACAAGTTTATTATTCTGAATATGATAATAAATCAAACAATTCAATAAGCCAGAATCACCTCAATTATCCCTTTTTCACCTGAATAATCAATAGCAGAACTATATTTGTAATGCTGAGGTTTATTAACCCATCCTGCTCTTACTGGATTATTGTGAATATAGTCCAGTTTTTGGTGAAGAAATTCTGCAGAGTATACTTCCTTTGGTTCATTTCCATCCTGCCAGAATTTATAAAATTCAATTTTCTTATTGTACCGGCCTGCAAATTCAAAACGATCCAGCAACCAATTGCACCGGCTTTCAGTTATTTCATTAATCTTTTGAATAATGGCTTTACTTGTAAATTTTTTAAAATCTCTCAGAATATCAGATAAAGTAAATAGTCCGTTTTCTTTACCTGAAGCTATCATATGCAGATGATTTGACATAAGGCACCAGGAATATATTTCAAGACCCTTTTCTTTCTGGCAATATTTTAACGAATCAATAATAATTTGCCGGTAATCTTCCCGGGTAAAAATATCAACCCAATCCACTACTGTTATGGTCAGGAAGTAAATCGAATTGGAATCAATTTTATTCTTGAGACTCATAAAGGACAATATTTGAACAATAAAAATAAACTTTTTTGTTCAAATCCGGATTACAAATCCGGAACTCCTTGTGGCGGAATTGCAAATTCCGCCAATCCCGCTGGAGTGGATTTGCAATCCACACCTGTAGAGTTCAGGATTTGTAATCCTGACAGATATTAAATTATTTTATACTCTCAAACACCCATCCATTCCCTTTGAAATAAACCACTTCTTCAATCCCTGCTTCTTTCAGCATTGAAAACCCCTGTTCAAAAGCAAGATCAAGTTCATAAGGTTTGTGTGCATCGGAATTCACCATAACCGGAATGCGCAATTTCTTTATCTGTTGCAGAATATCCTGTCCGGGATAGGTTGTCTCCGATCGCTGTTTGTAAATACCACGGGTATTTACTTCCACTATCAGATCGCAGTCCTGAATCAGTGCAAGGGTTTCGCTCACAAGTGCTTTATACCAGGGCTCATCTTCCCTGAAAAAACGGTCGCGGTTATGCATCTTTATTTTATCCAGGTGACCGATAATATCCAGTTGCTGGTTTATTATCATTTCGTTAAGTTGACGGTAGTAGGCGGTAACAGCCATTTTGCAGTCGCCGCCGAATAGCTCATTCATACCCTGATCATAGGTTTTATAATCCGGACCATCGGTAAACCAGAGTTGTTCGCTGTTTTCGGGTCTCACCAGATGAACCGAACCGATTATGTAATCCAGTTTATACTCCGATTTAAGCTTTGCAAAGGAATCGGACATGCCTGGAATATAATCCATTTCCATACCCGAATACACAGCAATTTGTCCGGCATACTTCTGTTTCAGATTTTGCATCAAGGCTATATATTCTTCCTTGTTCTCCTGCCTGAACGAAAACGGATTTTCGAAAGGCAGAGGTGAGTGTTCAGTAAAACCAAGAATACTAAATCCCTTGGCTATGGCTTCTAAAATGTATTCTTCGGGTTGTGAAGATCCATCGGAATATAGGCTGTGAGTATGATGGTTGGTAAGCATAGTATAAAACTTTAGTTTAGTATAAATCGGGCAGTAACACTCGACTTTAATTCAATGTTTTTAAAGGATAGCTCCGGTTCCGGATTATATCCTGCTCTCATAGACCTGGCCTGCATACCACTTACATTGGTTTGTAGCTGATTTGCTATGTCGTTATATTCGGAAAGGAAAATAGCATTACCGGCTTTCTGACCAATTGCTTCGGCCATGGCTTCCGCTTTTATTTTTGCAGTTTTCACAGCTTCAAGTCTCAGGTCGAATCGTTTTTGTGCCATTTGCGAATGATCGACTTTAAGTATCGATATGTTCGAAATATTTTCGTCGCTCAATGCTTTGACGGCTTTTCCGGCCGTGACAGCATCATGAACCAGCAGAACATATTCGCGTGTGGCGGTAACTTCCCTTTCTTTTAAGAAATACCTGATATAATTGCTTGACAAATCGTTTACTGTGAGATCTTTTTCAACGTCAATGCTTAAATCACTAAGTCTTTGCTTCATCTTTTTCTCAAGATCCTCAATTGAAATTTTCCCTTTTGTATCTGATTCGTTTAAAAGAATATTCAGATAAATCATATCCGGTATAATCTCAATTTCGGCGGTACCGGAAACTTCGATATAGGGCTGATCAATAAAATTCTTTTCGCCCGTCTGCGCAAATGTTGTTACTGCGAAAATCGTCAGGAATAAAGGAAAAATAAGTTTTTTCATAATGGATGAATTAAAGGGATTTACAACTATTACAGTGAGTTAATAATTTTCACTTGCTTAAATACAATAGTCCGTTAATATTTTTCATATACCTCAATATCAGCAGGATACAAAAACGAGCCTTTGCACCATAAAGTATTGATATTCTGTGTTTTAAAACCTGGTGTCCTTGGGGTAAAAGAAAGAATACCGGAGTAGCGAAATTAGGTCACCGCCTTTTAAAACTTAGTGTTACGGCAGTAAAAGAAAAGTTAACAGGGTACTATAATCATAAATACTGAACAATAATTATGCCCCAAACTATTGTTCCCTTTCGCTGTCTACAATTTTATAAACTTTATCGTTGCGGCGTACGGCTCTCGAAACGGGGAAAGTAGGATTTTCGCCTTTAAGAGCTATTTCGCAGGGTTGTTCGTCCTTCACCAGACCGCTAACCACCGCCTCGTAAACTCCGGTGGTGGGGCCAGTGATTTCGATAAGTTCACCATTCGAAATATCGTGCGAATCCATGCGTATATGAGCAATTCCTGATTTGGCAAAGTAATTGGCAACTATACCGATGTATATTTTTTTCTGTGTTGCCAGCGAACCATGCACCGGTGACCATTCGCCAACTTTGCGCCCCATATAGTATCCTTCCCAGAAACCTCGGTTGTAAACAGTAGCCAGCTCTTTGTCCCAGCGTTCCACGTTTTCGGGTGTAAACTCATTGTTAAAACAGGCACTTACAGCCTCGCTGTAACAACGGGTAACAGTTTTCACATATTCGGGCGAGCGGCCACGACCTTCAATTTTCAGCACTGTAACCCCAGCGTCCAGTACTTTATCGAGCAGGTGGATGGTTTTCAGATCCTTGGGCGACATTATATATTCGTTATCAACTTCCAGTTCAGTATCGTTGTCCTTATCCTTTACGGTATAGGCGCGACGGCAGTCCTGCAGGCATGCACCGCGGTTGGCCGAAGTGTTGTGGTTATGCAGGCTGATATAGCATTTGCCGCTTACAGCCATGCATAAGGCTCCATGAACAAAAACCTCGATTTTTACAAGCTCGCCTTTCGGACCGCGTATATCCTGTTCAGTAATCTGCCGGGTAATGGAAGCTACCTGACTGAGCGAAAGTTCGCGGGCGGTAACCATTACATCGGCATAATGCGCAAAGAATTTTACGGCTGCAATATTGGTAATATTGCACTGGGTCGAAATATGGATTTCGACCCCCTGTTCGCGGGCATAACCCAGCACCGAAAGGTCGGAAGCAATTATGGCAGTTACGCCGTTGGCTTTGGCTGCATCGATGGTAAGCTGTACCTCTTCTATTTCGGAATCATAAATAACAGTGTTCATGGTAAGATAACTCTTCACATTGAACCTACGGCAGATACGGGTAATTTTTGCCAGGTCGTCCAGAGTGAAATTTACGCTTGAGCGGGCGCGCATATTAAGTTTCCCTACACCGAAGTAAACTGAGCCCGCACCTCCCTGTATAGCCGCCATAAGCGACTCATACGAGCCAACAGGCGACATGATTTCTATTTGCTGTTGCGGCATTAAACGGATTTTGCGCAAAGGTAATTCAATTTTGTTGCCGATTAATTTTGCACCTCGTACGATCCGCCTTCTGCACCAATCCGTCAATCCTTTCCTTGTAATTTATCAGCTCTCCTTTTAGACAATAGTCCGTTGAAAATTTTAATATGCCTGATTATCTGCATGATATAAAACGAATCTTTGCGCCCTGAAGTATTGATAATCTGTGTTTAAATACTTTGCGTCCTTGCGGTAAAAGAAAGATTACCGGAGTATTGACTTTACTCACCCAGTGCCATTTACCCATGGGGATTAAATTCTTACATCTATTTCGTCGAATGGTTTAATCCGGGTTCCAAGGCCTGGATTTTGGTATTAGTGTTGTTTTATTAACCTGAACACATTGATTTTCGTTTTTAGCCTGAATTAGGCTGAATTGAGTGCGGAATACCGAAGCAACTTTTTCAACCCATGGAAATTACTTCTGAAACTGACAACCCGTATATCAATCCTTTTACATAATTTTAACCATAATTTAAGTCTGAAAATTGCCTTTAATTTGGGTTATTGTACGAACTCCTGTTAGCCTCAAATATTTCAGCGATTAACAAAAGAAATATGACAAGAATAAATAGACTAATTATTCAAGCTTTACTGATTGTTTTAGCATTTGGATGCAGCACTGCTAAATATTCTGTTACATTTAAATCGCAGAAAAAAACGATGGATACGTTGATAATTAATAAGCCGTATGTTTTAATTATCGCAGACAATATGAAGACGCAAATGATTGACGTTGATTTGACAAAATCAAACGAAGACTTGATTAAAAAAAATACAATTGATTTACTATCTAAAAAATACTTTATTAAGCAACTAGATTATATGAAGTTTGATAAGGATTCCTTGATTAGTCTTTGTAATAATCTAGAAAAGTGTAATAAAACACTTAATGGATTTTCTATTCAATCATTTCTATGCCAAACAAAATATACAAGTGGTAATCAATTTGGTTTAATAATACTTTTTTACGGAGGATTCAATCCGAATTATGAGACAAATTATAACCTGAAGACTGGAATAAAAACAAATACTGTTTATTATGATCCTATGGCAAAACCTTATTCAGATATGGTCTTAATGATTATTGATTTTAAAAAAGAGCAAGTTGTTTATTTTGATAGAAAGAATTCATCAAATTTTGACCCCAGACTTCCGGACCAGATAGAGCAAATGACAATGAATTTATTAAGACCGATCTATTATAAATAATACCTGTGGCTAATAAATAGCATTTAATCGCAGTTGTGCGCTGCAAAGCCAAATCACAGCCGTGAACTTTGTCGCGACTGCAATTTAAGTATGTCTTGAACTTTACAATAATCCGTTAGTAATTTTCATATGCCTGATTATATGCAAGATATAAAACGAATCTTTGCGCCCTGAAGTATTGATAATCTGTATTTAAATACTTTGCGTCCTTGCGGTAAAAGAAAGATTACCGGAGTATTGACTTTACTCACCCAGTGCCATTTACCCATGGGGATTAAATTCTTACATCTATTTCGTCGAATGGTTTAATCCGGGTTCCAAGGCCTGGATTTTGGTATTAGTGTTGTTTTATTAACCTGAACACATTGATTTTCGCTTTTAGCCTGAATTAGGCTGAATTGAGTGCGGAATACCGAAGCAACTTTTTCAACCCATGGAAATTACTTCTGAAACTGACAACCCGTATATCAATCCTTTTGCATAATTTTAACCATAATTTAAGTCTGAAAATTGCCTTTCTTTAGGGTTATTAGACGGATTGCCGTTGGGCTCAAGGCGTAGAAGACCCCAAAATTCCCGATCGCAAAAAGAGTTGCAATTTTTACCTACACACATGCTAACATTAAAACTTTCAACACATTTGCTCTCTGGCTAACTCACTTCAGTCCTAAAAAGGCATAATGACCTGTTGATAACTTTTTTTAATTATATACCATTGATTGACAGAGTGTTGAATACTAAATTTTTAAATATTTGAAAAATCTTTATATAATGGTATTACCTTTTTAAAAAATCTGGATATATAAGTGTGCTATTATCCTGAAAACTTGATATGTACAGCCTTAGATTCTGAAGCTTTGCTATTATTGTTTTAATGGAATAATATTTGTTTTTCAGTACAGAATTGTCTGTATTGCAATTTTATATTAATGATAACCAATACAATACGACCATGAATTATTGATGATATATGAAAAATATGTTGCCGCAAATTGTTTTATTTCAATTATTTTGTTATACATTTGTTATTAGCATTAAAAAAACGAATTATTTTAATCTGTTAAAACTAAAATATAAAGTAAAAATTTTTTCCAAAATAAATTTAATTGAAAACTAACTATTGAGCTTAAGCTTGTAATACTTCTAAAGAACTAAATTCCACAATTCAAATTTTCGCAACCTGGTGCAAGTTTGAATATAAACTATGAAAAAGTAACCTATAATTATTTAAGTTGCATTTTTTGCTGGAAAGCAGGCTTCATTCACAATTTGCAACACATTTGTTCTTGACTTTCATGCTGTAAAACTTTATATTTATGAACTTCGACTTTAGCAAACAAATTGGGAAAAAGATAGCCGTTTGTGAGAAAACACGGACTACGCTGATAGGCATTGACACTATTACTCATCTTATCTGTGATTGTTATGTTACAACTCTATATCATACTGACCAGGAACCTATCAGTTCATCAAAACTCCTTAAACACTTTGAAGTTGAACTTAATGAATTTGGCTTTTTACGAGTCAACAATAATACTATCATAAATCCGAATCATATTTCAGGGATTGAGTTCTCATGTCAAAGAAAAATTTTGCATATTAACCATTCTGAGATAAAAGTTAGCCGGAGAAGAGCGTATTTATTTAAAAAATTCCAAAAGTGAATACTTAATATGACCAGATATTTGTCAAAAGCGACCAGTTATTAGTGAAATCATACCACTTATTAGATAAGATGACCACTTTGCCGAAATCCTGATTTTGTAATTTATCTTCGTATTTGTTTTAGTACCAATGGCCATAATACTAAACAAGTGAAGAGGGTGATGCCACTTTAAATGCAGCCCGGAAATTTTTAAAAATCACAGCAATGAAAATCACAAAACTATCAAGGAGAAATTCCTTATCATTAGTAGCTGCTGCACTTCCATGTTGCTGCTGCTGCTGTAGCTGTTGCTGCTGCAATTCAAATGAAAGCACTGTAATTATTGTGACTTAGCATTTGATTCCACTAAACTATATCCTTATTAAAGTCAGATTTGTAAGGATATAGTTTTAAATAATAAACTAAAAATAGTTGTAATCATTTTTCACCGAATTAAATAAGAAATTATGTTCGAGAATTTAGACATTTTTTATGATAATGCAAATAATTGTTATCAAGTAAGGACTAAAGCTAACACATATTCAATTGAATTTGATAGTGATGAAAAATATCAGATATTTCAATCTCTTTTACTGGAAGCAAAAAATAAATCAATTTCACTACTGAACCTTTTTGAGAAATTAAGCGAAAAATACGAAGAAGCTAAAGTAATTGATGTATTGTCAAATTTAAATGATTTCGACATGCTTCCCCAAAGTGAACTTTTTGAAATGGAAGGGAAGCTAAAGAAAAATGATAATGGTATCTCCTCAAACTATAAGTTCGAAGGTGAAAAACTCGAAAATATTGCTTTGTTATTAATAGGAGAAAGTAAATTATCAGAAAAAATTATTGAGAAATGTTCTCAGATTAATTTTAAAGAATTTAAAAACATAAGCACTCTGGAAATTATTGAATCAAAGGATAGTTATTTGGATACATTATTTGAACAATATGACTTTTTGATCATGGATGGAGCGGAATGGAATCCTTTTGTAATTGAGAAAGTAAACAAAAAGGCATTAGAATTCAAAAAGCCCTGGCTTTTTATTGGAGGTCTGGAAGAATACTTTTTTAAGATAGGACCCATTTTTTATGGTAAAGAAACAGGATGTTATGATTGCCTAATAAAAAGAGTTAAAAGCAATCACGATTACATAAACTACTTTAATAGTTATGAAAGCTATTTAAAAGAAGGTAAATTGAGTTCAAAACCTGATACATTTCCACGTCTTGAGATATACTATGATATAGTTGCCAGTATATCAGTTTTGGAAATAATTAAATTTTATGAATTATGGACAGTACCTGTAGTGTGGAAGCATTATATAAGCATCAATGCCCTCAATTTTGAAGTCACCAGACATGGTTTATTAAAAGTTCCATTTTGTGAAACATGTAAACCTGAGTTAGAATATAATTCTTCACCATGGCTGGAAACAATATCCTTAAAATAATTTAGTGATTATGAATAATAGAAATTTCTTTATAAAAGGATTGAGTGGCATTTCAAATGAAGTTGGTATTTTATTGCATACCATAAAATTGCCCCGAATGAGCTCGGATCCAAGAATCGTTAACTACGGAGTGTGGCAGTGTAATACAAAGGAACTGGGAGGTGAAGACTCAGAAGGAAGAAGTGGCTCTTGTGGGACCAACTGGAAGTTAGCCTTGGCAGGAACTATTGGAGAGACACTTGAAAGATATGCTCCGGCTTTTCACAATCTGGCTGAGGGAATAAAAAGTAATTATAAGAATTTAAATAAGAATACTATTCCACTCAGCGAGTATGCATTATTTCACGACGAGCAATACGAATATTTTAAGTCGAAAAAGTATAGCATGGTGAAATTTACTGAAGACGTGGAGTTAACCTGGTTCGAATGTAAAGATCTTACTAATGGAAAAGAAACCTGGCTGCCCGGTCAATTTATATATATGCCTTTTTCAAAGGACAATTTATATGTTACTGCAAGCAATTCGACAGGATTGGCATCCCATTCGAATTTCAATAAGGCAATTTTAACGGCACTTTATGAATGTATTGAACGGGATAGCTTTGTAATTACCTGGATGAATAATATTGTTCCCAGGAAAATTGTCATTACTGATGAAGTTAAAGCGTATTTGGAAAAATTATTTCCAAAACACTATGAATGGCATTTATTTGATATGACTTACGATTTGGATGTTCCGTCAGTATTTGGTATATGTTTCGGGGAAACTGAATATGGCAAATTTATCACAGTTGGATCGGCAACCAGAGGCACAATCGGCGATGCGACTAGGAAAGTAGTGCAGGAAATCGGGCAGGCCATTCCTTATTTCAGATGGATTCTTGGAGAAAAAAAAGTATGGATCCCATCTGATGATTTTAATGAAATTCTAACATTTGGAGATCATTCAGTATTCTATTTAAAACGGACTGACTTATGGCCCATATTTGACAAATGGATAAATGCACCCGAAAACCACGTAATAGATTTCAATGCTCAGAATAAGACAAATGAAATTGAAGAGATAAGGCAGATACTAAATATTTTTAAATCGAAAGGATACAATGTTCTTTTTAAGGATATTACAACACCTGATGTACGACAATTATGCTCTTTCAGTATTAAAATAATAATTCCACAATTAATTCAATTATCTGGTGGATACCCGTTTTATTTCTCGGGTGGTAAACGGCTTTATGAGGTTCCCGAATTACTTGGATATGGCAGAAAAGATTATGCGGCATTAAACAAGTATCCCCATCCCTTCCCATAAAAACAATGAAAATTCCTGATTTAAAATTGGCATAAACATAAGACAAGCATTCTAAAGTACTCAAAAGTTCTAAAATTCCACACAATGAATTTTGAAAAAATTAAATTGAAATATAAGGAAAAAGATAATTCCCTTTACGATACAACAAAAGTGCGGGATTTATTAAGCATTTTATACCACGAGAATACAAAACTTGATAGTTTTTCCTCAAGGGAGCAAGGTGAGGAAATTGGTCGATTCCGAAACCCATATGTAACTGAGCGATCTATTCAGCCCTACAAATTTTATCCAGGTCAAAAGAAAACTGATTTGAATGAGTTTCTTCACGATATAGAAGATGATCCTTTTTTAACTTTAATTAATAAACGCAGAAGCCTAAGAAACTATGATCCAAATTATAAAGTATCATTGAATGAACTTTTTCATATTCTGTACTATTCATATGGCATTACTTTTCAAACAAAAATACCAAATTCTGATTATCATGTTGGATATAGAAATGTGCCTTCAGCCGGAGGATTATTTCCTTTAGAAATTTACACAACATTATTCAATAGCCAGATTGAGGCAGGTCTTTATCATTATCAGGATAGAGATAATTATTTAGAATTCGTTAAAGAAGGAAATCATGTAGATCAACTCAAAGCAATAATTAATGCTGAACCTTATGTAAATATCAAAAACTCATCCGGAGTTATTTTTATTACTGGTTTGATTGAGCGCAACAGCATAAAATATGGTGAACGCGGTTATCGGTTTATGTTGCAGGAAGTTGGCTATGTTGGTTTAGCAATAAGTTATTTGTGCGAATATATAGGATTAGGCTCTTGTATGATAGGCAGTTGTATTGATGATAAAGTCAATGAATACCTGGGAATAGATGGAGTTTTTGAGACAGTTCATAGTATAATTATTTTTGGGAAAAAGCAATGTGATGATGTTGTTATCAATAAATAATGTAAGTGTAAAAGCAAGCAAAAAGGAAATATTGAAGAATATTTCTTTTGATTTAGTTAAAGGTGAAGTTTTATCCATACTTGGTCCAAACGGGTCAGGGAAATCTACCTTAATAGGCATCATGTTGGAAGATTTCAATCCGAATATTGGAAGTGTAGAGTATTTCCCAAGTAAAAAAGAAGTGTTTGGAAGTATTGGTATTGTATACGATAATCAATTAATATTTCCGTTTCTTAAGATGAAGGAATTTATTGATTATTTTGCTTCCATCTATAAAATTGATGCTAACATTTGTAACACATATATAGATATTTTTGGGTTACGAAAGGTCTTGTCTTCGCTTGTAAAAAACCTCTCTCAAGGAGAAAGAACAAAACTGGCAATTCTAATTGCCATATTTCATAATCCAGCATTGCTTGTATTGGATGAACCTTTCTCGGGAATTGATCCAACAATTATAGAAAGAATATGGAATTCGATAAGAAGGAATTGTAATACCATTGCTTTTACTTCTCATGATTGGGAAATGGCGGCTAAAGTTTCTGATAAAGTTATTTTTTTATTTGAAGGAAGTATGGTTTGTCCTGCGTTTGACCCAAAAAACTTTAAAGAAAAACTACCTTCTGACAAAATAATTGTACTCCCATTTAGCACGTTCGTTGAAGAAAATCTGAATGGATTTAGCTATTATGTTCATAACAATACACTTGTTATTTTTAACAGTGATAAAAAAGTTCTGAATAAAGTAAGAAGTTTAACTACTAATTTTTCAATTCTCGACTCCAGCTTAAAAGATGTTTACTTCTATTTAACCTACAAAAAATGATTAAGCTGATCCTCAAAACAGTTAATATTCAACTCTTGTCTTTTCTACGGATCAAACAAGCCGTATTTTGGTCATTAGTTTTCCCATTATTTATATTTGTTATCTTTAGTAGTATTTTCGGAACATTTTCCGATAAAGAATATACTTATTTTTTACTAACCGGAGTAATTGGTATGTCTATTGCAAGTGACGGATTGTTTGCAATTGGAACAACTATAAAGACCTATTATAATAACGGAACTATACGGATTTTGAAAAAAATGCCAATAAATATTTTATATTATTTCACTGGTATTATAATTTGTCGGTTTATTATTTCATTTGTTCTGGTTATATGTTTGAACATTACTTCATTCGTTTTATTTTCCTGTAGCTTAAAACTTACGGATATCGTAGGTATAACTTTAGGTATTTTTATAGGATTATGGATATTTTCATTCCTGGGATTGTGTTTAACTTTCTCTGACATTAAAGTTAGTTCCTCAGATAAAGGGTTGATAAATCTTGTGTACTTTGTAGTACTATTTACAAGCAATTCGTTGTATCCGGTTAGTTCATTCAATAAAAATGTAGCTGATGTAGCCAATTTTTTGCCTCTTAACCCCATTCTTTCTTTGTTAAGAACTGAAACTTTTATGTTTTTCCACTTAGCATTCTGGGCTTTTTTACCAGTCATTTTGTTTTACTTTTTGTATAAAAGGCTAAAGATCGTAAGATGATTTTATTAAAAATAAGCATATTGGTGTTTGTTTTTACGATTCTTCACGAATTAGGACACGTGATTTGTTCACGCTTATTAAAACTAAAGATTACCGGTATGGGTTTGGAGTATACGCCATTCCCTCACTTTTATGTTTCTGTAAAGTGGCCATATATACTATATCAAAAAGTACTTTATCTGCTTTCCGGTTTTTTTGCTTATTTGATAATAGTGGGTGTTTGTTTAATATTTTACTCATTTGGTATTACAAACGATATAATTAAATACGCCCTGTTTTTCCAACTAATAATTGAAACGAACCCAATTTATTCCGATTTTGTAATTCTTCAGTTAGTGAAAAAAATCTATACGAAATCGAAAAACAGTACTAATTTTAAATCTATTTATAAGGAAGCATATACTCAACATTTATTTAGTAAATTTTGGTACTTGCATTTCTTTTTATGGACTTTACTAATTTTCTCATTAATAAAAATGGTATAATCATGAAAAATCTGTTCTTCTTCTTTTTGGTTTTATCTTATTTGAGTCCTATTTACGGTGAACTCACCAGCCAAAATTACAATAAGTATATCAGGCAATCACATTTTCTTCAGAACAAGCCAAAATCAGAATTGGATAGCATTCAATTCAAAATATATAACTCATTTGTAAAGAGTATCATTGATAAATCAGCAAGTCCTCTGAATAGCGTTTTGGGCAATTTAACCAATCTGTATAAAGATAATCCAAATAATATTATTTTATATTGGGAAGGATATTTGTTGTATTACAAAGCCATCTATTACTTAAAAGAGAATGATAAACCGAATTCCGAAAAATCAATAATTGAAGGCATTGATATCCTGAAAGATATTAAAAAGAAGAATAGTGAAGATTATGCGATGCTTGCCCTGCTTCAAAGTTTTTCAATTCAATTTACACTGGGAATTAAAGCTTCCGCTATTTCAGGTGAAGTAAAAAAGAATTTAATTTCTGCTTTGGATATAGACCCATCGAATTTACGGGCAAACTTTGTTTATGCAAGCAACGATTTTTATACTCCTGCAAAATATGGCGGAGGAAAAGAAGTTGAAAAGTACTTACTAAAGGCAATATACCTTCCTGATCAGAAGACAAGAAACCCATTTTTACCTTCGTGGGGTAAAGAAGAATCTTATGCAATGCTTGTGCGGTTTTATATTGAGAAAGAAAATTGGAATTCAGCTAAAAAATATTATCAGGAAGGGTTAAAGATATTTCCTGATAGCTATTCGATAAATCAATATGCACCAAAGCTAGTTGGGAAATAAATGCAATCTAAACGAACTGCATATCTGCTTCAAATACTAATATGTTTGTTATAAAAACCAAATAGTAATAATATAGGAACTAAGGGTATGAAAAAACTTTTAATCTCAGCCATAATACTCCAATGTTTGGTTTCGAGCTGCAACTTTTCTTCAAATCAGAAAGGGGATGATTATAGTGAACAATTTCAAAAATTCTCAATCAATCAGCAAAAAGCTATTGACAGTATTCAGTTTAAAGCATATAATTCATTTGTTAAAAGTGTTATTGATAAATCCGCAAGACCTATGGATAGCATTTTGGTAAATTTAACTAATCAGCACAGCAAAAATCCAAGCAATATTCTATTATATTGGAAAGGATATTTATTGTATTATAAATCTATTTATTTCTTAAAAGTAAAAGATAAACCGAATTCCGAAAAAACAATTCTTGAAGGTATTGATATTTTCGAAGACATGAAAAAGAAGAATGTTGAAGATTATGCGATGCTTGCCTTGCTTCAAAGTTTTTCGATTCAATTTACCCCGGGTATCAAAGCTTCTTTTTCTTCAGGTAAGGCAAAAAAGTATTTAAAATATGCGATGGAAACAGACCCTTCGAATTTGCGGGCTAATTTTGTTTATGCAAGTCATGATTATTATACTCCTGCAAAATATGGCGGAGGAAAAGAAGTTGAAACGTATTTATTGAAAGCCATTTCCTTACCCGATCAGAAAGTAAGAAATTCAGTTTTGCCATCGTGGGGTAAAGAAGAATCTTATGCGATGCTTGTGCGGTTTTATATTGAGAAAGAAAATTGGGATTCAGCTAAAAAGTATTATCAGGAAGGGCTAAAAATATTTCCTGATAGCTATTCGATTAATCAATATGCACCGAAGCTAATTGGAAATTAAATGAAAGTAATTCTGATTGTACTTTTTTTATCTGTTTTTTTAGATAATTCTTTCTGCCAGGATTATTTAAAAGGTAAGGTTGTTGATAGTGACAATGTGCCACTCTTTGCAGCCAACATTTATTTTAAAAACAAAATAACAGATGGTACAATAAGTGATTTTAATGGCGAATTTACTCTTATATGCAACAATATTTCGATTAGTGATACGCTTATCATTTCGCATTTATCATGCAAAGAAAAAAAAATTAGTGTTCAGGATATTGATACAAATACATACATAACAATTTCTTTAGAAGATAATATTATTTTACTCGATGGGGTTATGATTACAGCACGTAATCCTGTATCAGAAAATTTCTCAGTAATTAAAATTGACAGATTAGGTATTTATCTGAATCCTGTTTCATCTGGAGATCCATTGAAAGCTATAACTTCAATGCCATCCTCCACAAATACAGAGGAAACAGCAAATCCCTCATTACGCGGTAGTTCTTCTGACAGATCGTTAGTTGTCATAAATGGAGTTCCGGTGCTCAATCCTGTGAGAAATAGCCGGATAGATGGAATTGGCAATTTTAGCTTGTTTAATGCTGAAATTATTCATAAACAATATGTTTATGCAAGTAATCCTCCTTTGACTTATGGAAACACAACAGCAGGATTGGTTGAAATAGAAACAAAAAAAGAATTATCAACCAATCAAATCCAATTTTCAGCAGGGCTGGCAAATGCTGGGATATTTTTATCTCAGAAGTTGGCAAAACAATCATTTATTCAGGCATATGGTAATGTTCAATTCTGTGATGCTTTCTTAACCATTAATAAAAACAGCATGCCACGTGTGAATAATTTTGGCAGCAAAGATTTTGGAATTAATTCTTTTATAAAATTGGGGAAGAATACTACTCTTAATACCTTTAATTATTTTATTGATGAAAAATATAACGTAACAACTGAAGTATTTTCGTACGAAGGAATATCAAGTGCCAGCAAAAAAAGAGCATTTACTGCCAATCAAATTAAATACTTCACTGCAAAAGGAGTACTCAGTTTTAATAATGGAATTGATTATAACATTTCAAGTTATAATTTTGGAAATCTGATCACACGAGATAAAAATCTCCAATTATATAATTCTCTAAATTATAGACATACTATTCATAATAAAGCAGCCATACAAGTTGGAATCAGTCACAGTTATTCAAATGCTGTATTTAAAGATAGCATTCCCGTTTTTTACTTTGCTTTTTCACCGAACTCACCTAGTTTCTATATAGATACTATTCTTAATAATAATTGCATTGAAGGCTATTTATATTCAACATGGGATATCAACAAGAAACTCATAATATCTTCTGCAATAAGATCAAATATACCGGTAGACCACCAGAAGTTTAATTTCAGTTCACAATTAGGATTAAGATATAATATGCTTACTCATCACTCCTTTCTTCTTAGTATGGGGAGATATTTTAATTATGCCCAGCCTTATTTTTATTCATATAAATATAGGTTATTAAACAGTTACCAGATTGCCTTGGATTATACTTATGAAAAAAAGAATACGCTAATAAATACAGCATTTTACTATAAGAATGAGAGTGGAGAACAATTTAATAACGATTTTCTGATTTTTGACCGAACTAAAATTTTTGGCATTGAATTTTACTTTGAACAATTAATACTAAAAACACTAAAATTTTCTTTATCAAATACATTTTTGAATAAAACTTCTTATCTAAATGGGAAATCTTATACAGGAGACCCTTCTCTAAAATATTTTGTTAAAACCACATTAAATTACACAAATCCCAAATTGTTTAATTTAGCAATAACATACGTAACCCGCCCCGGTTTATATTATTCAAGAATCGACAGTAGTTACTTAGTAAATGAATTAAATTTATATTTTCCTGTTTATACTGATATTAACAATGTTCAATACAAATCTTATAATAACATTAGTTTAACTTTAACTCGCTACTTTAGTTTAAAGAAATCAGCACTAATTTTATTTCTTTCTTTAAATAATTTGCTAAACACTAAAAATCAAAACCAAGTATTATATAATACCAATTTTTCGACTAAATCATTTGATTACTATCAATTACGATCAATTTATTTTGGCTTTGTATGGCAGTTATGATATATACATGGTCTGCTGAAAAACTCAAGCTGCAATTTTTATCTCAACCAACTCCACATTGAATAATTTGACTATTCCGGACAAAGTGTGCCATTTCCTGACTTCTGACGTTTAGTGCGGTAGAAGTTTCCATTTTTTAATTAACGGACCCAGTGGGCTTTTAATAATTTCTGAGGTTGGAGAAATAAATTTGAATGTTTCTTTAGTCATTGAATCGCGGAT